>Ga0207664_10000161_pt1 | contig 53847 bp, 60 predicted proteins | sample LARL83metaG_FD_184349 | JGI IMG/M metagenome (GOLD analysis project Ga0207664, IMG submission 184349) | Corn, switchgrass and miscanthus rhizosphere microbial communities from Kellogg Biological Station, Michigan, USA - LAR L8-3 metaG... | ecosystem: Host-associated > Plants > Roots >...
TTCCGTATCAACCAGCCTGTCTGTACCTTGATGAGCCTGTAAATACCCGCTGTAGCCAGTCATATTTATATTCACGTTCTTCACTGCCCAACCCCGACTATCCAGAGTATTAGCTAGCGCTGATAGACGGCTTTTAACCTCTGTCTGGCTCAAATTCTTAGTCAATATAGCTTCAAGTTTCTTCGGGGCGGTTACGGTAACCAGCTCAAGCAATCCGCTCTGGTTCCAGATTCTGGTTCTCGGCTGCATTAAGAATCGGATGCGAGCTAGCAGCCAAACTTCCGTGGGTTGTTCGCGCCCAAGGGGCAAGGCCAATGTGGCGAACAAGGCTATCGGGAATAAGGAAATGAGCAAGATTATTAATTTTATTGGCGTCGGTCCACCACTGAGCCCCAGCTTGAAATCTATGAACACGCAGACTCCGACAATCATTGCGTACACCAGACCTTTTAGTGTCAAAGGTCCAAGCAGTCGGTCTTCTGATTCGATGTCTTGTATTACCTTATATACCGCCATTACTAACCTCTAGGTAGATCCGATGAGTTAGGGTTTTGAAAGCCTGGATCGCTCGGAGTAGATATAGTCGGATTGCTGGGCCCCGGTGGTGTGTCGTGAGTGATATTCACCTCAGTTTCGTCGGCAATAGGGTCGTGGGTTCCCGGAGGGACGGGACTAGACTGCGGGTTGCGATTAATACTTCCATCTCGGTTAATCAGGCTTTCGACTCGCTCCACCATATCGGGTGGTATGACAGTGTGCGCATTGCCTTGATCGTCTGTGACCACTAAAGCCTCGGCCGGCTCAATTAAGTTAAGTTTTTCAAATATCGGAGTTGGGTCCGCGCTGGTGTTTATTCTTCGCGCCCGGTTGATAGCTGGAAGCTGTGAACCGGGTTTCTGACCATCTATAAAGGCGCGTACAGCCTTGAGGCCGTTGGGGTTAAGTTTGCCACGTAGGTTCTCGTTAGCGGCGGCTTCAGTGTAGTTATGTAGAAATGTGTTCAGAGCAGAGGCTGCGCTAGCCCGTTTGCTGGCCAACTGATCCATAGTCTCGCCGTCCTTCAGCGTAGTCCTGTTCATCTCGGCCTCCAGGTCGGCAATAATCGTTTCTACGGTGCTGCCAGCCATTCCAGCGATGGTTTCTGGTGGCTCTGTAGCGGCACCACCAGCGCCTTTATAAAGATGGGGCATCTTACCGAATAGCTGACCGACATTATGCTGCAGGTAGCGTTGCATCTCTCGCTTCTCTTCTACGCTGCCGTTATCCTCAACCTGCCTATACCATTCATCAATGGCCTTCATATGTTGTTCACCGCCGAACTGGGCAGCCATTGAAGCGGCCGCGTCAACCCGAAGATGCCGAAGCTCAGGCTTTTGAGCGGCCAGGTGTGCGGCGCCATCAAACTCTGTCTCCTGGCCATCAATAGTATTAACTTTGATTTTCTTCTTGAGCATTATGGCGCGGCGAATAGCGTCGTGGTCACCTTTATCGTATGCCTCCAGGTCGGCCGTGAGGCGGGCGGTTTCTTTCTTAAGATCCTCAGCCCGGTAGGCTTCAGCCTGTTCCTGGATCTTCTCGAACTTGCGGCGGTTGGTTTCGGTCACAGGTGTCGTACCGGTAATCAGGCGGTCCATTCCCTTTCGGGCGGTTACCACCCCTGCCCTATTGAGTAGCGAGCCGAATCGGCCGTGAGCAGCATATTCACCGGTAGCTAAACGCTTGGAAGCGTCACGGGCCTTCCACTCTTTTTGAGCGGCGCGTTGGCCATCGATCCACTTCTTGGTTCTGCCGCCGACACTCTTCTCCATAGCGTTACTAATACCACTACCGGCCTGAGACATCAACGTGCCTCCCCACTTGTAGGCTTTTGGCAATAAGAACAGCGGTCCAAAATATCCGACCAGAACAATGATGAAACCAAGTAGATGTGATTCCTGTGTCCCGCTGACGTAAGCGAAAATCCGGCCGGCGGCTACCAGTGCAACCACTAATGGGAACATCATCAAAGACTTACTGAAGTTGCTATACCACAGATCGAAATACTTCTTGGTGCCCGGTAATATCCAGGCAGCCAGAGCAATCGGCGCGAACACTAGGCAGAGCATAATCAGGATTTTTCGGAAGATTAAAGTAGCCAGCCCGACAAGCAGTGCCATTATGGCGATGAAAGCGGCCATCAGCACGCTAAAAGGCGCGAATGCGGCGGTGGCCACACCGGCTATCAGCCCACCCCAGCCCACAGCAGCGGCGCCCAATCCGTTTACGCCGGCGTTACTCAGCAGAGCGCCAAACTGTAGCTTAGAGGTACCGCCAAACGGCAGATACATCAGATCGGCCAGGCTTCTACCCACGTCATCCACCAGATTCACCACCCATGACAAAAGTGTCCAAGATAGCTGCATTATTATGATGGCGATGATGAGACGAGGCAGCATCTTCCTGATAGTATAGGCATCGAACGGCCCGAAACTGGCGGCCTCCGACAGTACCATCACCAGCATAACTATCACGAACAGCGCACTAGATAAGTCCTTGAAAATCGTCCAGGCTGTCTTAAGGGACTGTTGCCCGTTATTATTGTTTAGATCGCTAACCCTGAAAGATAGCTGGTCTTCAAAAGTATTTATAAGGGCATTAGCTAGTGTGCTGGCAGCCTCCAGGGCTGGGCAAGCCAACCAGGCCAGCGACCAGGTGGAGTTTAGATAACAAGTGTCTGGTGTTGAGCCGGAGTCCACGGCTCCCGTGCCACCACCTCCCGTAGGGGACTTGGTGCCTTGCGAGCCGGCAATGGTTACGGACTTTGAGCTGTCAACATGGCACTTATCACTCAAAGCATTAGTGGCTTTTAGTTTGGGATAACTGTCCAGATTAGGAAAGCTGCCGGAGCGGGCTGCACTTGTGGCATCTGACAAAACATAATATGTCCCGGAATTGCCGCCGGCATCGTTAAGTAATATAGCCCCGTTCGCTCCACACGAACTCTTATCGGTGCTGAGATATAGTGGGGCGCTAACACCGGCTGCCGGTGTAAAAGTAAACTGTGATTTCGAGCCATTCAAACTAGTAATGTTGTCACCGTTCCACTGGAAGTCGGTAGCCGCTTTGTCGGATGGGTTATCAATGCTGGCATAGGTTATTGAACCGGCGCAGTTTACGCCCTGTAAAATTCCCAACTTGATTTTGGCCGGGACACTGCTGGCCGTCAGGTCGGCACTACCATCAATATTGATACCGAACTTGATTTTGCCATCTTTGCCGCTCATATCCTTGGGGTCACAGAATCCGCCGGATTGAGGCACGTAATTCCGGGTGCCGTCGGTAGATTTGGTATCCAAAAAGTCGACGGTATCCCCGCCGATATTTCCCTTTATGTTGGCGCCGTCCTGAAAAACATAGGTGGCGTTATCTATATCACTCTGAGTCACTTCGGCAAACGCCCGGTGAGCCGGAATTATGAAGAAAACGCCTATAGCTATAGCTGCCGACAGTGCCCCGATTATTTTGGAATTTTTCATGTTAGCGTTTAATTGATTAAACTATAGCATAATTCTTATGCCTGCAACAGATTAAAAACAGCCGTAAATATTGCCAAAAAGGCATTAGCTGCTAATCTATAGGCAGGACTGGCTTATGCCTAAAAAATTAAAAATCACAATTTTTGCTCCCATCCTTATCTTTTTAGGACTGAATCTGCTATCGGTTATGCCGGTTTATGCCCGCGTGGATCCTACGGCCGGGGGCACCTCTACAACTGCCGCTCCGCCCGCGGCCACGCCGGTGAAATCCCAAAGCAACCTTGGCAACGGCTGTGTCGGTCAGACGCCTTCTACCTGCGTCAAGAACAATAAGATTGTTAAGTGGGTCAATGTGATAGTGAACTTCCTGGCCGGCTTAGTGGGAATAGTGGTGGCTGGATCGATCATTTTTGCCGGCATTCAGTACACACTGGCCGAAGATAATCCGCAGAAGGTTTCGGCCGCCCGGGAAAGGATAGTCAAGTCTATCACCGCCCTGCTGGTATTCCTGTTTATCTACGCGATTTTGCAGTGGTTGATACCTGGGGGAGTGTTTAGCTAATGTTTGGACTATATGCCCTGGCCATTAAGTTGAATATTCTGACATTCGCCGCTTGCAGTTCTATAAAAGACGTCAAAGGCGGGTCTTTTTTCGGCTTGCCACCTTGGTGGGAGTACGTCGGCAAGGTCAAAGTAGACGGCCTGGGACAATGCATGCCGGATTACTCTTTTCCGGGAGACGTGATGTCTATCGGATTGGCCGCTATAGACATCCTTCTGACGCTAGCCGGTTTCTTGGCGGTCTTCGCGGTAATTATGGCTGGCATCCGCTATATTATCGCGACCGGTAACCCTGAAAAAATCCGCTCCGCTAGACGTGGATTGACGAACGCTTTAATCGGACTGGTCATAGCCTTGATAGCCATCAGCCTAGTTAAATTTATCGGCACAAGAGTAGGAGGTTAGCAATGTTGAGAATATTTGCATCCGGATTAGTCAATAGCTCTAGCCTACCTCACGCCCAGGCAACTTCCACTACCCTGACGACCATCTTCAACACAGTACTGGCGGTCCTGGGAGCAATTGCTTTTCTGATGGTGGTAATCTCGGGGCTGCGTTACATAATGTCAGAAGGCGAGCCGGAAAAAGTAGCCGAGGCCCGCAGAATGATTATCTACTCACTGGTCGGCCTGACGATCGTAGCCATCGCCTGGGGCATCGTTAATTTCGTAGTAAGCATAGCCTAAATATGATGAAGAAGATTTGCATAAGTATCTGCCTAGCGATTTTAACGACCTTGATGCCGCTATCTACATTAACGGCTTCGGCCTACAATCCTTTCGCCGGAGCTTGTAAGCAGGCGCCCAACAGCAGCACCTGCACCGAAGCCCAGCAGTCTAGCGGAAACCCGATTCCATCAACTATCCATACGGTAGCTAATCTAGTGGCCCTGGGAGCCGGTATTGCCTCTGTTATCATCCTGATATTGGCCGGTTTAACCTTGGTAACCTCGCAGGGCAACGCCGAGGCGGCTGCCCGGGCTCGCAAGCGCATCATCTATACGATAGTCGGCTTGGTGATTGTTGCCGTAGCCTGGTCATTGGTTACTTTTGTGATAGACAGGATCATCAAGTAATATTTAAACAATATGCAAAGACTAATAAACTTCTCACTTCCCTTCCTGGTAGCCGCGTTGATGGTATTTACATTGAGTTTTGGGCTGCATCAATCCTATGCCGGAGCTGACGCCAAGACCGAAATTCAAAACGGCGTCAATCAAGCTAACGGCGGCAGCTCATCAGCCACACCGGCGACACCGCTGAACGATACGATTACTAATGTAGTAAACCTATTATCGAGCATCACCGGGGTGTTGGCGGTGATAATGATAATTTACGGAGGCTTCAGATATGTTACCAGCGGTGGGGCCAGCGACAAGGTCACCAACGCCAAAAATATAATCCTCTATGCCCTTATCGGCATCGTGGTAGTGGCTCTGGCACAGTTGATTGTGAAGTTCGTTTTAAACCACGCTACTTAAACAAAGGACCCGATATTGACAGGGTTTTAATATCTGTATACTGTAAGAAAAGTAAATAAGGATAATCTAAATGATTAATAAAATAAAAACTTTAATTCTATCTATCAGCGCCGTGCTGTCGCTAGCAGTGCCAATGGCTCTTCTGCCCGCCACCGTTTCGGCTGCCGATATTCAAAACAGCGTTTGTTCGGGTGCCAGCACCTTGCAGGTAAGCACCAACCCAGCTTCAACCACTTGTGCTACGAGCACAGGTCAAGGTGTTAGCAAATTCAACTCGCTGCTTACCGAAATCATCAATGTTTTCTCTGTCATCGTCGGTATTGCCGCGGTGATAATGATAATCTATGCCGGTTTCCGCTACATCACCAGCGGTGGTGCCAGCGACAAGGTTGGTAATGCTAAAAACACCATCCTTTACGCCTTGATCGGTTTGGTTATCGTAGCCCTGTCACAATTGATTGTGAAGTTCGTGCTTAATAAGACCACTGGCGCTTAAAGCGTAAAGGTAGGCTTTAAATGCCCAATAGGCTACTCACTATAATTTTAGGATTAACAATGTGGGTAGCCTTTTCTTTTGGCCTGGCCGGAGTAGCCAGCGCTCAGGTTAACAATAATCAGATCGTGAACGGTCTGTGCCAAGGTGCTAATTTGAAATTTACTGATAACCCAAGCTATTCAAGCTGTGACAGTAACGGTCAGAGCATCACGGATAAGCTAAACAACTTCCTGAAACACCTCATCAACATCTTCTCGGCGATTATCGGGGTAGTTGCGGTAGTGATGATTATCTTCGGTGGTTTCCGCTACATCACCAGCGGTGGAAACGACAGCAGCATCACCAGCGCCAAGAATACTATCCTCTACGCCATCATCGGGCTGGTCATTGTGGCCCTTGCCCAGCTATTGGTACGCTTCGTGCTGAAACTGGCCAGCAGCTAAGATTCCTGATATAAAAAATAACCCCTCAAACTTGAGGGGTTATTTTAGTTGATCCAGATACTTACATTACTTGGATTTTCTTGACCGTGTCTTGTTTGACCTTCTCAAAACTGATTGTCAGGACACCGTCTTTTAACACGGCTTCGATCTCATCTTCTTTAACTGGTACCGGCAGAACGATGCTGCGGCTAAATTCGCCCCAGTAACATTCCTGCAGGAAGTAATTCTCTACCCCATCTTCATTGCCGGCACTAAGAGTGCCGCGGATAGTCAAAGTGTTATCGCTGATGCTAACGTCGAGCTCGCTCTTGTTAACGCCGGCTACTCGGCCCTTGACCATCAATCGCTCCTTAGTTTCATAAACGTCCACAGCCAACTGTCCAGCGACAGGTTCGTCTTCGTCCCATTGGTCATCTTGCGGGGTCGGTTGGTTCTGATCTTCGGTCACAACTTCATCTTCACTCAAAAACGCAGCAGTAATGTCGTCGCCCATCAACAAGTCATCTTGTTGGCTTCCTCGAGCCATGGTAAGTACCCTCCAAAGTTAAAAGATTTATTTTAGAATTTGCATCTTTGTATTAATGCTAGTATAACTTAGCGATTCTAAGAAGTGCAACATGTTATACTGAACATTTACAACAGAACAATTACAACATGAGCATCTTAGAACTAGCCATAGGGTGGCTTGCTCCCGCTGAATGTATCGGCTGTGGGGCTGAAGGTTCGGCGCTGTGTGATGTATGTAGCCTGGCAGAAGTCGTTCCCTACGGTGAGCGGTGCTTCATCTGTAATAAGTTCAGTCCTGACTGGGTAACTTGTGACACATGCCGCCGAGGCGGTTCGCCGCGGCGCGTCTGGATCACTACCGATTACGAAGGTGCAGCCAAACAGTTAGTAAGACTGCTCAAATTCCGCCATCTGCGGACGGCGGCCAAGCCGCTGGCTTATCTGATGAGCGCGACACTGTCAGAAGGCGGTAGCGTGGAGGAGGACTATTTGGTCATTGCCGTACCAACCGCTACCAGCCGCGTGCGGCAAAGGAGCTTTGACCATACTTCCCTGCTATCCAAGGAAATAGCCTCACTGAAAGGACTGGAGCATTCCAAAGAGCTGAAGCGTTTAGGACAAAGCCGACAGGTCGGCGCCAAGCGATCCGACCGGCTAGCTCAGGCGCACGATAACTACTATGTTTCCAGGCCAGAGCGCATCAAGGGTCGCAATATTCTATTGATTGACGACGTTATAACTACCGGCGCTACTCTCAGAGCCGCTACCAGGGCGTTGAAACGAGCCGGCGCCAAGCAAGTGGACGCCTTAGTTTTCGCTAAGCGGCTTTAACCAAATGCTTGTGAAAATCTTCGGATATCTCACCGACGGGCACGCACCTTACGTAATTCTTCAATAACATCCAGTGGGATAGGTCTTCAAAGTCTAGGTTTTCATACTGAAGTGGCTGGTGAGCATAAATCGGCTTATTGGAGCCTATGGCGTTTCCCATTTCAAATGCGGCACTGTTGCCTATGTATCCGTCTTGGTTGAATAAGTATAAAAAGCTGGCCCGAGCTAAACTCCTTAGGAATTCTTCTTCGATTTCACCCGGCGTCATTCCTCTCTCGGTAGGCAGCGGCCGAAAACCTTGGGGAAATATGATTTTTGAGCGGGCATAATCAACGCCGCTCCAGCCTTTGTCTGGGGCCAACACATCAATGCCCTGATCTTGGAATTCACTATGCAAGTTGTCAATTTCGGGCTTAAACTTCTCAAAACTCCCCGATATGACACAAGTTAAACGATCCATTGAACTACTCATAAATAATGGCGGAGAGGGAGGGATTCGAACCCTCGCGGGGACTTTCGCCCCCCTATCGATTTAGCAAACCGACCCCTTCAGCCTCTTGGGTACCTCTCCTCGTCACGAACGGCATAATTTGCCTGTTGTAAAAGCTTGGCGGAAGGGGTGGGATTCGAACCCACGATAGGTTTCCCTATGCCGGTTTTCAAGACCGGTACCTTCAACCGCTCGGTCACCCTTCCTTAAATGGGCTAAACAACGGGTATGAGTATACCAAGAAACACCAGCTGCGACCAGTAGTAGTAAGGAGTTTTTAAATCAGCTAGAATAGTAATTGATAACCATAAGGAAAATTGTGGCCGAAGAAAAAACAGAATTTGACTATAAATCAGGCGCCGAGCCCACTTCCACTGGAGGACCGGATACTATCAGCTGGACCGCTTCGGAGTATATTGAGCATTACCGCGGCAATTCCTGGTATGCCCTACTGATTGTCGGAACCGTTGCTTTAGCCGGAGCCATCTATCTGATGACCAAGGACGTTTTTGCCTGTATTGTCATTGTCGCCCTAGGAGCCATAGTGGCTTCAGTAGCTCATCGGAAACCGCGGCAGATTGATTACAAATTGAGCGGCAGAGGTATGAGCGTCGGTGAGAAAAACTATTCGTATAACGAGTTCAGATCGTTCGCCGTAGTCCGCGACGGCGCTTTGAGCAGCCTGCTGTTGATTCCCTTAAAACGCTTTACCGCCCCGATTTCGATGTTCTATGAACCCGAAGACGAAGAAAATATCGTCCGACTACTTGGGGAGCACTTGCCGATGGAACAAAGAGCTCCTGACAAGATTGATAGCTTAAGCCGTAAGCTTAGATTTTAAGCCTGGCATTTACCTCTGTTATCTGCTAAACTAACCCCTGTTCTAATACAATTTTATGAAATTCCGCTTTAGCAACATTTCATAAAATTGGGATGAGGAGACGAGCGGAGGCTGAAGTAAGCAAACTTAATGCGCTTACGAAAGCCGATTCCTCGATTCCGACGTGCACCCGTAGCTCAGCTGGATAGAGCGTTGGCTTGCGGAGCCAAAGGTCGTAGGTTCGAATCCTGCCGGGTGTACCAAATTAAGTCCCTCACGAAAGTGAGGGTTTTAATTTGGTAGCATTCTGCAAGAATGTCGAACCGTAAGAGGTTCGGGCGCCAACGAATTACGCGCAGGTGCTCGCACCGAGCATAATGAGTGCGCGTTGCGTTAGCAACCATCCTGCCGGGTGTACCACGTCGCAACAAACTAAAGAGCTCTGGCCATTCAAAACTGGCTAGGGCTCTTTTTGAATGGCAAATGAGCCCACCGTTGTTGCTCCTTTCTGCTCGCCTTATCCTCAAGGCTCGCAGCGCCCGAGCACGTTGCGTCAGCAACCATTCTGCCGGGCGGGCTATTTAGTTTAGTAAGAAATCTTATATTCTTGTTTGCAAATTCGTCTTAGCATAATAACTATTCAATGGAGGCCCGCTATGTACCTAGAACATTATGTGATGAATGAAGAAGACGGAGAAAAGAAGGTTTATACGCAAAACGATGGGGACAACACCTTAGAATAATGTGAAAAAATTTACAGCCAGCAGTGCTTGGCTGTAATTAAATATAATCATCAATAAAGTCTGCGGGAGTGAGAAGACGCAGACTTTTTGTTTTGGCTTAGGAGGTTCGCCTTTGGCATCGAGTTGGCGGTCGCTTCTTAGACTACAAGAGCCTCTTTGAGTTCAGCTTCTTCCTTAGGCGACAAGGAGCTTTGTATCAGCTCGCCGCCAAACGGCTTGAGCCTATCGATTACTTTTTCTCGCTGAGCATCATGAGTGACTAGGAATAGTGCTGAAGTACCAGGCACTACCTCTTCACTTACTCTTTTGATGAAATCGTCGTCGATCCCGTAATCGCTAAGCTTGCCCATCAGCGCGCCGGTTGCTGCCCCGACGGCCATGCCAGCGAACGGTACCAAGAAAATTAAGCCAAAAAGGAATCCCCAGAATGCGCCACCCAGCGCACCAGCTCCAACGAGGCTGCTAGCCTGCTTAATCTTTACTTTGCCGTCCTTAGGATGAATAACGACGGCTGCGTCATCCACGCTGATTAACTTTTGCTTCTGAAGATCGGCTACCGCCTCAAGTGTGCGTTTTGCACCATCTTCGTCCTTGTACGCAAGAACAAATAAGTTTGCCATATACCCTCCTTGGTTAATTGCACCTTAATTAATAGCACCGATAGAGGAAACACGTCGTGATAGCTGTCACAACTGAGATTATTCGAGAGCTTGTTCGGGCTCGTAGCCGCCGATCAGCTCAACTATCAGGATAAGAGCCGCTATGAATATCGCGTACCAGAACAAGCCTAACAAAGTCAGTCTCACTAGAAGCATTACTGCGGCGATGCCTGCCACGATCAACCATTCGAGGAGATGCTTGTTGGTGCCCACCCAAGTGGTATATCTATTCTCGTGTGCGAATAACTGCCGGTGAATCCGGCCACCGAACAATGTTTCTACTCTGTCCGTGATCAGGTTCGAGCGGCGTGATGGACCGCTTACCCAGGCGACCGTCATCACGAATATTACGGCTGCAAAGATGGTTACAGTCTGAGTTACTAGTGAATGGAAGGCTATCTGAATCACATTGTTCACTCCATCGGCATACTGCGGGTCGACTTTGCCCACCACCTCACTCTTCACCAGGAGTAGGGCGATAAGGGTTGCTAGCATCATTGATGCAGAGGCTACGGCGAAGATGTAGAGCGTTCGTCTGTGCTGCAGGCTCAACCAGACCGCGGCCGTGACGGTGGCGACCAATGAGACGACGGTCATCAGCCGCCAGGTGTCGATATTGGTCACGACATTATGGAATGCCGGCAACCAGGCCGCCTTAATAACATTTATATCGCCAACCTTAGGTGGCAGCTGTTTGTCCGATAGAAACGCCAGTTTGGTGTCCGATAAACTGGCAGTCAACTTATTGAAGACGTCATTCAGGGAGATATCTCCGTCGCCTTCGTACTTGGACGCGAAGCTGATAAGCCTCTGATGTTGTTTAGCAATAGTCTGGTTCCACTTGTCTTGAAGCGAGGGGTTAGCCAATGCTTTTTGCAGGGTGACTTGTGTGTATGACTTGAGCTGATTAGTCAGCTGTGGGGCCAGGAAATCCGCTTTGGGCGGCAGGACCTCCTCGGTCACTTTCTGAACGTCGATATTGTTAAAAATGCTGTTGGTGGTGTAAAGAGCCATCGAGTTTTGGACAACGGGATCTTTGATAATCGGCTGGGTGGCTGCCACAAAACGATCCGGCTTCACCACAGTATTGCCCACCCAGAAAAGTAAATTGGCGGCGCTCAGAAGCGCTACCGATAAACATACCAGCAGTATTATAAGAGGCTTACGGACAAACCCAGGTGCACCATGTTTTGCCGGCGCCGACCCGGCGCTCATACGGCGCAGCCGGCTATTATCTTTCTTCAGCATAGCGTTCTGGGTCCTTAGCCTTTCCAACTCAGAAGTAGTCTGTTCATCCATTGGTATCCTCTGTTCTTTGTTGTGGTTGATCGGGGCGCAAGCGGCGTAGCCTAAAAAGTATCTAAGACTCCACCGCCCGCTTTAAGCAGGGGTTTTAACCCTGTTCCCTTAGTTCCCTACCGTGGACTATCACTGCATATATAACCAGCACCGATAGTGTTATGCCAATGATTGACCAAACGGGATAGAGCGACATGGCCACCAGGTTGGTTATCGCGGCGCCCATTGCCATTAATACGGCGATGACGCGGGACCAAGTAGTGCCGCTGAACAAAGATATTCCGGCCAGAATCACGATTGCGCCGACTATCAGGTTAACCCAGCCCCAAGTGTGTATGTTCTGGATAACCAGCAGTTGGTTGGAATTGTCAGCAATCAGATAGAATGTGTCTCGGAATATTCCCACCAGACCGGCGATAACTTGGAAGATACCACTTAGGATCATCATCAATCCGGCAAAGCCTACCCAGCCCGCCCAACCAGTAATCTCTCCATGCTCTTCAGCATCCGCGTAGTCGTAAGGGACGTTATGTACTCCTTTTGCAACTTCACTCATAATTTTCTCCTTATAGTTAATTTATTACCTGCTGTTTGTGTTATTGAAGCATCCCCTACCAGGAGGAAGGCTTCGTGATTTGCTAGCATAACTTTCTCCTCCTGTTTAACTAGTTTCACTGTATCTGTCATCTGTTCAACCTTCAGTGATAGCTGTCACCGCTCTATAAGGGGCTAGAAGCCAGGAAACTGCTGTTAGGTGATAACAGTCACTGCGCTCTAAGCGGCTGCCGTTTAAAAATATCTATATTAAGGAGTGCGGCGGCAAACCTAAAATCGGCGTCGATTGATAAGATGAAAAAATGGCTGATCGTTGGGATACTGGCAATCTCGCAGTTCGTAATGATTCTTGATAGTACGGTGATGAACGTTTCCATATCGACCGTCGCCACCGACCTGGGTACCACTATATCCGGTATGCAGGCGGCTATAACCTTTTATGCGCTAACGATGGCGGCACTAATGCTTACCGGCGGCAAAATCGGTGAAATCTGGGGGAGGCATAAAGCATTCAGAATCGGCAGCATAATATATGGTATAGGTTCGCTGATAACAGCTCTCAGCCCCAATCTGCCCGTGCTACTCTTCGGCTGGTCATTCGTGGAAGGCATTGGCGCGATATTGGTCATCCCGGCTATAGCCGCATTGGCCGCCGTCAACTATACCGGTAAAAGCCGGGTAGTGGCATTTTCTATCTTAGGCGCAGCTACCGGCTTGGCGGCGGCGGTAGGACCGATTATCGGCGGTTTTGTGACCACCTACCTGTCTTGGCGGTATGTATTCGCGGCGGAAACGCTGATTATGATAGGCGTCTTGCTGGTAGCTAATAAGATCCGAGACGAGAAGAGCTTGAAACCTACCTCACTGGATATCCCTAGTTCCTTATTGTCGGCTGCCGGAATGGCGATGTTAGTCTTTGGCATACTCCAAAGTAAGACCTGGGGTTGGATTACACCGCTTTCCACGCCGACAATTAACGGCGAGAGTATAGCCCCTCTCGGCATTTCTCTGGTAGCCTACCTGATCCTTGCCGGGGCACTGGTGTTATGGTGGTTCATCAAACGCCAGAAAAAGCTAGAAGCCGCCGGAAAGCCAGCCCTGCTGCGGGCATCAATGCTGAAAATCCCTGCCCTTCGCAGTGGTCTCTTGGTACTGCTCAGCCAGTATTTTACGATTGCCGCCCTATTCTTCGTAGTGCCGGTCTACCTGCAAACTATCCTGGGGTATGACGCTCTGAAGACCGGCATCAAACTTATTCCTCTCTCCATCGGTCTGCTTCTTTTCTCAGCCGTCGGGTCAAGGATGACGGCCAAGCGTACGGCAAAAAATATTTCCAGGTGGGGGCAGTTAGCTATGAGCGTGGGAGTACTTTTCGTAATGGGTTCGATAAAGCCTGACCTTAACGGAGTATTGTTCTGGATCGGAATGTTCGTAGTCGGAGCTGGCTTTGGCTTGCTAGCTTCTCAGCTAGGTAACGTGAATATGTCGGCGGTCGAGAAAGAGGACACCGCGGAAGCCGGAGGGCTCCAGGGCACATTCCAGAATTTAGGCACTTCTTTGGGAACAGCGATAGTCGGTTCAATATTTATGCTGACGCTAACCTCTGGTTTCACCGACGCCGTTAGGAATAGCTCCAGCCTTTCAGAGGCTTCGAAAACCCAGGTCACCGCCCAGACCGAGAAGGGCGTCCAGATAGTCTCACAAGACCAAGCTTATCAATCAGTCATTGATAGCGGAGGTAGTCAGGATACGGCCAAAACTATCTCCGGCCTATACCAGGATGCGCAGATAAACGCGCTTAAAGAGGGGCTCTTCATAGTCTTCGCTATAGGTATATTGTCTTTGCTTTCATCACGGAATCTCCCTGCTGTATTACCCAAAAGACCCGCCCAGTAAAAGAGCTTCGTGACTCGAGTCACTGATAAGCAGCGTGAGAGCGACTATTGTCGGAATGTAAGGTAATGGAGCCGGCTGTATTGCCGCACGAAAGAAGGAGGAGCTTTATGCCACCAGGAAGATTTAGGCGCGGTAGGCGGCGCGGTTTGATAGTAGGAGCGGCAGTGGGCTCGGCCGCCGCTAGGCGGAATTCGTCGGACAACCAGCAGTCGTATCAACAGCCCCAAGTCCAGGACGGCCAGTACGCGGAGCTTGAACAACTCGGCGAACTTAGGGACCGCGGGATACTTACCGAGGATGAGTTTAACGAAAAGAAGAAGCAAATTCTCGGCATATAAAACGCTAGGTGACCCGACTCACTGATTTTGCCAACCTCTGCCCCCATAGTAGTAATTACCAGAGGGTAATTAAGAAAAGGGGGTAGATTTTATGACTACTAACCCTAAGGTCGTTTTCATACCTGGGGATGTGTCTATAGACATCCCATCTGCGCTAGATAAGGCCATCGCCAGAATCCGGCCAATACATACGCGCCTGGAATTGAAGGCCCAACCTCTAACCCACACCAAACGGATGGTAAGAAAGGTCGGTCCGGCAGTGCGCAGGCTCCAGGCCGTGCCGAAAAAGTACCATATAAATAATACGGGCAGGTATACCCGGCCTTTCCTCTATGAATCCAAAGAGGATAAGACTAAACGTATAAAACGCGAGCTGGTAGAAGCCGGAATAACCCTGTACGGCTTACATAAATCTGAGTGTAAAATTCTTCCAAAAGTTCTCCATCCCGATGAACACATCGAAGCCATAGTCTACGGCCAGCACAGAGCCAGCTCAGTTATGTTGGTCGCTACCAACAAAAGAATTATCTTTGTCGACAAAAAACCGATGGCACTATTCCTCGATGAAGTCAGTTACGAGGTCGTGTCGGGATTGGAGTTTGAAATTCACACTCTATTCGCGACGCTCATTCTACACACGCCCGTCAAGAACTACGATATCCGCTTCGCTAACTTGCGCTGTGCCGAAAATTTCGCCCGCCATATAGAAAGCCAACGGCTTGAGAGAGATGAGTCTAAAGAGAAACCTAAGGAAGAAATTCTGTCGCCTGGTACGAATGAGAGAGTAAAAAGGTACTCTCAGCCTATGGAGCTCAAGGAGGACCTGGCAGGGTATTATTGGCTGCCAATGGAAGCTGAAGAGGAAGAAATAAGAAGCGCTTGATAAAAAGTGAAGCGCCCCGGCGGGAATGAATCCCGGCCGGGGCTTTATTGCTAGATGTTGCCGGGTTACGGCTTGATGGTGATCTTCTCCTCCTGCTCCCAGCTGAAGCCGAGTTCCTCGGCGACTTCCGGTTCTTGCTCCAGAGCCTCGACGTTGATCTCCTTGATGATGCGGACGAAGCGGCCGTAGCCGCGTTCTTCGAGATCTTCGGCCAGAGCCTGTTCGGCTTCCCTGTCGCCCTTACCTTCGTACTCGATGTGCGGCGGGTTGTCGGCGAACTTGATGACTCCGCCCTCGTCGTCCACCTTGACGGTCTTGCCCCTCTGGAGGCTGAGCAGGTACTCGCGGCGACGCTTGGCGAACCGCTTCAGCATCGCCTCCAGCTGGCTGTAGCGGCGGTCACGCCGGTCAAGCGCCCGCTTCAGGGCTTTCTTGGCCGCGGCCAACGTCTTCTCCAGGCCGGCGATTACCGGGCCGTGGATTGCCTTCAGCTCTTCCTTCTGCCGCAGGATGTCGCGCATCTCGGCCATCACCGGGGCGGCATCTTCCTCCGTCTTCAGCGTTCCATAGCGCCTATACGCCATGATTCTCCTCTCGTGAAGAGTAGATAATGTACACCAGAAATCTAGCAGGACAAATTATACAATATAGGCTTTTTTTTGCAATGTAGGAATGGCTCGATGGGTACGACTATACTAAGAAGAAGCTTATGGATAAATTCAACTTCGTTACTAAACCGACCACCTCGGCCCATCAGGCCGAGGCTAAAATACGCCAGGCATTACAACCATTAACCACGGATGATAGTTTTGTTATCGCGGTCGGGGGCGATGGAACGATGCTCCAAGCCGTAAAGCAATATCTGCATCAAGATGTTATTTTTATAGGTGTTTCAGCTGGCAGCCTCGGGTTACTTCAGACGGTCAACCTTGACCAGCTCGAACCGCTCGCTCACGCCATCGCCAATAAAGGCTACGAGCTGATAAGGGCGCCTCTGCTGGTCGCGGCTTTTTGTGAGGCAAGAACCGAAAATGCTAAGGAAGATGAACTTAAAGACCTGATAGGTTATGGCTTCAACGATATCTCCGTGGAACGTCAGGATTCCAGGGCTGCCAAATTCAAACTTAAGGTAGATACCTCTTCTGGGAACTTTGTCGGCGACGGCGTTATATTCTCTACCCCGCTCGGCTCCACGGCCTATTCCCTGGCCGCCGGCGGGCCGATAATCGATTCGGAAATACAGGATACGTTCGTGGTCACCCCGAATAATCCCCATATCTCTAATCTTCATTCCAGTTTGTATAGGCCACACGTACTAAGCAAATCCCGGAAGATCCGCATAGAATCTATCGATATTGACCGGCCGCTACAGGTTTCAATTGACGGGCAAATAGCCGCCCGTGACGTGAGGGGGCCATTGCACATCAGCCTGTCTACTAAAACCGTGCATATACTGCAGCTGGAGAAGGACAGTCTGAGCAGGCAGATAGAAGAAAAGCGCCTGGGCAGGCTATAACCCTGAAATTCACCGCTTATGCTAATCTAGTATTAAAATGACCACAAAAACAGAAAGACAATTGAACCGTATTGAAGCTAGACTGACCTCTCTAAACACTATTGAGGAGAAGTTGGAAGACGTGGTCAAAAAAGAAGACAAAGAAATCCAGGAAATTGAAAAAGAAGAAAAGCAGATCGAGCGGACACTGCTAAAGCTCGGCGACTTCACTATCAAGCGGTCCCACCTGCTTGAGTTGGCCCGCGGAACGGCTGGTGCCTTCTTAGGTGTCGGGCTGGGCCAAGCCCTTGGGGGCAGCGTAACCTTGGCTCAAAAATTACCCTGGCCAAACGTATTCGGTATACTGCTGTTCATATTCCTGTTGGTTGGCCTTTTGATATACAAAAATGATAAAGCATTTATGGTCGGTGCCCGTATCAAACCGCTTGGCTATATCTCCTCAAAAATTATGGCCCTTTATGCCATATCGCTGGCAGTTGAGTTAGTTGGGTTGATTCTCTTCAATAATTTCCCCGGTTGGAACATACTGCTTGTAAAGGCCTTATTAGTCGGTTCGTATCCGGCTATGAGTTCGGCAGCGGCCTTCTCAATTAAATAGGAGAGTTTTTATGACAGAAGAAGTATTGGTCGTAACTACAAACGACCTACCGGGCTATCAGGTGGATAAGGTCTACGGTGAAGTGTTCGGCTTGATCGTCAGGAGCCGAAATGTCTTCAGTAATTTTGGCGCCAGTCTGCGCACCATCGTCGGCGGTGAAGTTAAGGGCTACACAACTCTGTTATCTGACAGCCGCGAGCAGGCGCTAAGCCGGCTTCGGGAAGCTGCTGCCGCCAAAGGCGCCAACGCCGTGCTGGCGATGCGCTTTGATAGCGGTGATATCGGTGGGATTATGAACGAAGTCGCAGCCTATGGTACGGCTGTAAAGATCAGCAAGAAGAAATAACTAATCCCAGTTTGTATCTATAGCCTGGCCTTCTTGATAGCCGGAAGATGATTGGATGCCAATCACAGCCTTATCCTGGAACTCTAGAATATTCTTAGCTCCGGCATAACTCATAGAACTACGCAGTCCGGCGGTAATCTGATCTATGAGGTCTTCTACACCGGGTCGCTCATTATCGAGATATAGGCGGCTTTTGCTGGTTCCCTCTTCGAATAGTTCGCGCCGGGCAAGTTCATAAGCAGTCACCTCTTTATTGCGATTTTTTACGGCGCGTTTACTAGCCATCCCGTAATTTTCCTTATAAAGCCGGCCTTCTCCGTCGCGTAAGATATCACCAGCGCTTTCATGAGTGCCGGCAAACCACGTACCTATGAATCCGCAGCTAGCTCCGGCCGCCAAAGCCAAGGCTACATCACGCGGGTATTTTATTCCGCCGTCTGCCCAAACATTCTTGCCCAATTGGCGGGCAGCCGCAGCACACTCTAAAACGGCGCTGAACTGAGGACGGCCGACGCCGGTCATCATTCTGGTGGTGCACATAGCACCAGGCCCAACCCCGACTTTTATGATATCCGCCCCGGCGTTAATTAGGTCCTCCGTTGCTCCCGCCGTCACCACGTTACCGGCTATCACCGGCACCTTTGTATTTACCGAGCGTACGGCCTTGATGGCTTGCAGCATTTTCTTTTGATGACCGTGGGCCGTATCTACCACAATTACATCCGCTCCCAGGCTTAAGACTTTGGCGGCTTTTTGTGCGACATCGCCGTTAATGCCGATAGCCACGGCTACCTTTAGACAATTTTTCTTATCAACCAGGGGCTGGTACATGCCCGAGCGCAGGGCGCCTTTCTTAGTGATCAGTCCGACAAGTTTATCTCCGTCGACTACCGGCGCGGCCTCTACCAATTTTTTATTCAGGAATTCAAAAGTCTTTTGAGGAGTTAAGCCTGACGGTACCGTTACAAGTTCGGTGCTCATAACTTGAGATAGCGGCGTGAACCTGTCGTAACCGCTGGCATCGCTCTCTTGGAAAACGCCGACGGGTTGATTCTTTTTATCGACAACTACCACGGTGTTGTGGGAGCGCTTATGGATGATATTGACGGCATCCGCCACAGTGCTTTCCGGAGACAACACCAAAGGAGTCTCATAAAACAGATGTCGCGATTTGATGTATTTAATCATCGTCGCCAGTACCTCAAAAGGAATATCTTGCGGTAGTACCGCCAGGCCGCCGCGGCGAGCAACTGTCTCGGCCATCCTTTTGCCGGCAACAGCATTCATATTAGCTACGATAACCGGAATATTGGCGCCCACGGCGTCCGGTGACTTTATATCTACTTCGAAACGTGAGCCAATTTCGCTGTAGCCGGGCACGAAGAAAACATCGCTATAAGTCAGATCGTAACTCGGCGATTTATCTAGGAAACGCATAATCTTTACTTCGAAGTGTTAGTTTCGACTTTGGCTGTGCAGAATTTGCAGCGTTTAGCCTCTTTGGGAATAACGCTCAGGCACTCCGGGCATTTACGCGTCATTTCTTCCGGCGTATCTTTGCTGCGCAGCGCTAATTCGGACAGCTTGTTAATCGGCTGGACTACTAAGAAGAAAACCACGGCGGCCACGATTAAGAAACTAAGGATATTGATCAGCAAATCACCGTATAAGAATTTGCTGTGGTGAACCATTAAATAGCGCTTGGCAAATTCGCTCTGGCCGGCATTGGTTGGAACAAGCGGGTTGATGATATCCCTGACGAATGCGTTCACCACGCTGGTAAAGGCCGAACCAACCACGATACCGACAGCTAAATCGACTACATTCCCACGCAGAATAAACTTTTTGAACTCATTGAGCATCAAAGATTCTCCCCTTCTATTACGTCTAACAGTATAGATTAACTCTTCAAATTTAAGAACAATTTAACTACTCGTTAAAATTCTTACTTTCACCCCGTTAGTTATGCCGCAGATGGTTTGAGCATAACTTGGTAAGATTTACTAAATTATTCTAAAGCAAAGGAGAATGCCAATGGTGAACAAAGTCATTAGTTCGGTGATATTTACTTCCTCACTTGTTTTTTTAGCTTTGGCGAATGGCCAACCCGACAATTTATTATTTTTATTCCTTTCGAACAATAAACTGATAGCTGTTTCACGCGTTGTGTTGGCTTCCGGAATGATGCTGCTGAGTTTTAAGAGTCTCTTGCACAATAAAAAACTGCGCCAGGGCATTAAATTCACCGGTCTGTTTCTCATAGGCTTTGGGGCCTTGAGTATGCTCATTACATCTCTAAGTAGCGCCCTCTACAACTACATCAAGCTGATAGACATATTAATTATCGCCGAAGCCGGAGTCATATACACCAGTTGTGCCATAACCCAACAACTTGCTACCGCTGCCAAGGCCAAGCCGGCCAAGGCCAACATGAAGCTTCGCCAAAAGGCCGCTTAAAGAGCTTCAATCTTTCTCTAAAAGTTTCAATACGCATCTCTCCTCTTGGCTTAAATAGCTATTACCAGCCATATTCTTGACGGTTTGAGATACTACCCGCAGGTCATCGCTGCCAACAAAGCTGGCGATGATCCGAGGGTCGATATACGAGCTGCGGGCTATAGCCGGTGTATTGCCCAATTTTCTGGCCACTCTGGCCACGCATTTGCTCACGATTTTTTTTCGCTCTCGCTCGGATTCAGAGCGCTCAGCGGCGGCCAGCTCGGCGGTGGCCAATAATGTTCCTCCCCACGTCCGGAAGTCCTTGGCGCTGAATTCCTCACCCATCACCTGTTTGATATAGTCGTTGATTTCCCGGCTACTGACTCTATTCAGTTCCCCGCTCTCGTCGTAATACTTAAAGACCTCATAACCCGGCAACTCATCAAGGGCTTTTATGATCTTGGCAATCCGCCGGTCGGTCAGTTTCTTCAGCTGCCGCTGCCCACTTTTACCTATAAAATCAAAACTAACGGTGTCGCCGCTTATCTCAATGTGTTTAGCCCGAAGGGTAGCGATGCCGTAGTGCTGGTTGGCTTTGGCGTACTCCTCGCTGCCTACTCTGAAATAAGCCTCGTCCATCAAACGGACTATGCAAGCCAGCACCTTCTCCCGGTTCAGACCATCGGAGGACAGATGTTCCTCGGTTACTCTACGCATTTTTGGCAACGCCCTGGCAAACTTCAGTATCCGTTCAAATTTTTCCCGTTCCTGTTTGGCGCGGAACTTGGGATTGTAAATATACTGAAGCCGTCCGGCCTTATCTATACCTGTGGCCAGTAGCTTGGCGCTGCGGTTCGGACTGATCCTAACCTCTTTCCAAGCCGGTGGTACTGCCAACGAATTTAGGTAATTCAGCGTCGTTTTATCACTTATTTCCTGACCGCGATGAATATAGCTAAACTTTCGGCCAACCCTACGGCGTTCTATGTAATTCCTAAGAGGCATTATTGCTGAATCATAAACCGCCCGGTCGAGCTCCAGCCGTAAGATATCTCACCTAAGGGGGGCTTACTTGTCTGGCTTTGGAGGCGAGGCTTCTTCTGGCTCGGCCGCAGCCGGCTCAGCCGGCATTGGTGCTGCCTTCGGCTTTATCCAAAACGGCGCTGCCACCAGAGCCGCACCAGCAACCGTGTAAGCACCTCCGAATATCCAGTAGTTCTTATCTATCTTCTGAGCCAAGTCGTTGACGGCTCGCCTTAGATTAGTCTGCATAGCGGCATTCTCTACTTTAATGTTCGGAGTAATCTTATTGTTCACCACCCAGTTAAGTCCCCACGAGAAAATCATCATAGCGATACCTACGCTAAGCAGGGTCGCACCGATATGCCGCAGCCCGCTAGCCAGTGTTGGTCTGAGAAATACCAATACGGCCGCCAGGATTATCGCCAGTAAACCTATGATCGGCGGGCTGTTCTTCATCCGGCGATAAAGCCCGGGTGCGGTATTCGCCTGGCTTTGAAAAATGGTCTGGCCGGTATCCTTATTCTTTAAATCCGAAGAATTTATGCTGGCTTTATCAAGAAAATCGCTTGAGGTGGCCACTTCGTTTTTCAAAAGGCTAGAGGCTGTGGCGGCCGATACTCCCGGCGGCAAGCAGGTAGCATTCAGAGCGTCAAAGTTGGCCGCGGTATAGGGAGTAGTGCAGGTCGGCAGCGAGCTGAGTTTCTGCTGCACCTCCGTAGCCAAGTTGTTAGCGAAACTATCTTTGGACCCGGACAGGTTGATATTGATATTCGGCTGGTCGATGGAACCGTTCAGCCAGGAGTATATGCTATCAATCGCTGTCTCAGAACTTTTCTGAATATCGGTCGCCGGCAAGGCTTTGGTTGCTGCCTGCTGGACTATAGGGTCGGTAGCCGGGATACTGCCCAGGGCCGTATCGATCGTCCCAGTCTGTTTCAGTAAACTGGGGACAATCGAGCTGTAGATTCCGCTATCTGATAATATTTGCTTCACGGAATTTGCACTGCCAACGATTTTGGCGGCGCCATAATCGAAAGCCAAGAGGAATAACAAGATGGAGAAAAACGGAGCTAAAAGTAGTATAAGAAGCCGGCGTCCCATATTCATTATGCTTATTGTAAAGCTTTTGGTCCTTCTTCAACAGAGTGGACTTGGCGGAGAGGGAGGGATTCGAACCCTCGGTACGTTTATGAGCGCACACTTGTTTTCGAGACAAGCCAGTTCAACCGCTCCTGCACCTCTCCTTAACCGAAGTAATTATAGACTATTTTAACTGTTCAAGTGTGGCCAGCATATCCAAGGCGCCTCGGGTAGCTCGCTCGGGGTGGATTATTAAGTCGTCGTGGCCGGCGTCTTCGGCTGCCACTGAGGCATAAGCATCGACGCTCATCTGTAGATCTTCAGATAGATTCCCTGCTCCGGCCTCGGCTAGGACAGTATGCTTGTATATACGCTTATCCGGAAAGCCACTGTCGCTATGCGATTGCAGAACACCGATACGTATTCCGGCGTTTCTCAGATCAACAAGCTGATCATCTATCTGGGTATGGGCTATGGCGCCTATTTCACGCAGGCCTTTTCTAAGGTTGGATCTGATATAAGTGGGTCCGGCGTCGGCGAAACGCTTAGCGCTTGCCGGGTCCCGCTGCTTTATCTCTTTCATATCTTTAGTCATACCTCGGACAATCTTGGGAACGAACCGTGCCCCCAGCCGGGGTATGGTGTCGTGTCCGATCATTCCTGCCGGTGCGACATTGATAATTATCCTAAACCTTTCGGGCTGAAGTTGGGCAGCCAAGGCCGTATTCAAAGAACCTTCGGAGTGGGCGATAACATCAACCTTCTCTAAGTGGGCGTCGTCCAGGATATTCAACAAGGTCTGGGCCTTATGGGCGACTTCTGGGTGATAATCGGTTTCGTTCCGTTTCAGACCGCCGGAACGGGCGTGGTCCACGATCAGGACATCGCGGCCATCTTCGTAGACTACCTGGGCGGTATCTCGAAGACTTTCGGTGCCCTCGCTCCAGCCACCAGCTATCAACACGGGCAAGCTGCCTTCTCTGGGCTTGTCATGCTTGAAGTATAAGTAAGCGGCCTGACCATCAAGGCATTCTACATTTTTGATACCGGTGAGCTGATTTTCAAAGTTGGCGTTTTTCATTTTTTGGACTCAGTATTATATTACCACAAAAAACCCTAAAAGTAAAGGGGTAACTAGGTGAGCTTTGTTCTTAGAAAACTAGTCAAAGCAGACATCTCACTTTGATAATCGGTAAGTAACTTCTCGCTATATCGCGGTTCCAGCAAATTCTTCCAGAGTAGCGCGTTGACTCCCCTGCTCTCGATTACCACAAAGCCGCCACCGGGGTTATAGACTGAAATCTTTAAATCTAGCCGGACTTTCCGGGTCGCATAAAATTCCGTCAGCAACCTCCTAAGAGGCTGGAGGTGCTTATTGGCCACCGACTTGACCTGGCGTCTTATTAAGACCGCCTCCAGAGGTGGTATATTCTTACGCCGCCGGACCAGTCTTTTCTCTAAATCCTCGGCTTCGTCAATTAAAAGGTGGATCCAAGGGCCGCCAGTGCCGTGGTCCAGATGTCCTTGGCAAGAGCCTATTGTCTTATAACCTAACAGCTTAAGAGTCACGACAGCGTCTTTTATGCCGGCATCCATCGGGGTGCCAAGTTTATCAACCAGCCGGTCTACTTCTCTAACGGCTTGCTGCCACCCTTGAGTGTCGGCGACTTTCATCTTAACTACTACTATAACCCAGAATTTTGCTATGATGGGTTATAAGATGGATGACACGATATTTACTCGAATCATTAAAGGCGAGATACCGGCCCATAAGATTTATGAGGATGAGCGCACCTTGGCATTCTTAGATATATTCCCGATCGTCAGGGGTCATATTCTGGTCATTCCAAAGACCCAGGTTGAAAACCTCTGGGACCTGACGGATGAAGACTATAACGCTGTGATGACTACTGTAAAAAAGGTAGCTTTAAGATTGGACAGAGTGATGAATCCTAGCAAGGTAGGCTTAAAGGTTATGGGTACGGACGTTCCTCACGCCCACGTCCACGTAATACCCTTCAATGATCCTGAGGAATTCCACACCAAAGTGAACCACAACGAGACAAACCACTCCGAACTGGAGCGTTTGGCTGCCGACTTGGCTTTTTAATTTAAAAATTTAACTAGCCATTTAATACAAATCAGCCTTGGCCAACAGCAGCTTTAATTGGTATTATATGGCCATATGGGTGGCCGCTACTTATGAATGAGGAAGCTTTAGCCAAGAAGCTTCAAGAAGCCAGGCGGCGAGCCGGACTGACGCAGCAACAGCTCTGTCAGAAGGCCGGTTTGAGCTATTCTACGCTGGCTAAGATTGAACGGGGGGCTATAAAGTCGCCTTCAATCTTCACTGTGGCAGCCATTGCCGCTGCAACAGGGGTGACGCTGGAAGAACTTATGGATGTGCATGCCGCTCCCGCTCCCGTACCTGCAGCCGCGAAGAAACGTTCAGTTAACGGGGTGAGCTTCGTTTACATTGATGTAAACGGAGTGCTGATACGCTTCTTCCATCGGGCTTTCAGCGACATTGCTGAAAAAGCCGGAGTCGGTGCCGATATGGTAGAAACTCTATTCTGGCGGCATAACGATGCGGCTTGCCGCGGTGAACTCAGTCTCAAGGAGTTCAATTCTATTTTCGAGACGGAACTGGGGCTCAGCGGCTTCGACTGGAAGCAATACTATATGGACAGCGTAGACCCGATGCCGCATATCGAGGAGCTCGTCCGTTGGATAGCTGAACACTATAACGTGGGCCTGCTAACTAACAGTATGCCGGGATTCGTGCGGGAGCTGCTGGATTCTAACCGGATACCGAATATGCCCTACTCGGTTATCATTGATAGCTCAGAAGTCGGCGCCGTAAAGCCCGAGGCGGCCATTTATGAAATTGCCCAGACTAAAGCCGGGGTGGAGGCTCAAGAAATCCTTCTGATAGATGACGGCCGGACTAATCTGATGGCTGCCGACCGCTTAGGTTGGCACGTTTTATGGTTTGACGATTTCCGGCCGGAAGAGAGCTTGGATAGAGTACGCCAAGCCTTGGCCTTTTAAGATATTTTTATGATTCTGCCAGTTTAGAGAAGGTGGATATTTCTTCTTGGACTTGCGCCAACAGGGCTTTTTCCTGCTCTAGCTGGCGGGTCGATTCAGCCACTATTTGTTCAGGAGCATTCTTGACGTAGCTTGGGTTAGATAAACGCGTTTCCAGCCGTTCTATGGCGCTCAGGCGCTGGCTTTTCTGCTCAATCAGTCTGTCTATGTAACTGCGGGCCGTAGCGATATCTATATCCAGCCAGGTATCGTAGCCGACTTTATTCAGTCTGATCCCCTGCCCTTTCGCCTCTGTTGATTCACTGACAGCTCCCAACTGGCCCAGCCGGCTGATTAGTTCGGAATTTTCGGCCAGAAGCGGCGATGATCGGTAGAAAAGCGTCGGTTTCTTGGCCCCCAAGGCTGTAGCAATCCGCCTGGCCTCGCTGATGATATCTACCAGGTCCTGGAACTTAGATGCCGAAGACTCATCCATTGGCAGAGTGGCCGGCCACGCCGATGTAGCCAGTAGTGTGCCCTCTTGCCAATTAAGGGTCTGCCAGATAGTTTCGGTGACGAAAGGCGCGAAAGGGTGCGCCAGTTTAAGCGTTGATTCCAGAGCATAGGCCAGAAGCGGCAGGTTGGCTTCAACCTTGCTAGCCTCTATATACCAGTCGGCAAAGTCGTGCCATACGAAATGGTAAAGCAATTCATAAGCCTCGCTTAGACGGTAATTTTCCATAGCTTCACTCATCTCGGCCGCGGTTTTATTGATCGTGCCTAGAATCCAGTGATCAGCTAAGCTGGCCGGGGTCACTTCTTGCCGTTGAGCAGATGCCTCGCCAACTTTATCCTCTATGAAACGGGCTATGTTCCAGAGCTTATTGGCGAAGTTGCGGCCGGCTTTTATCTTTGATGGGTGGTAGCCCTGGTTAATGCCAGCTCGGCGTCCGGTTAGAAGCCCCATCCTAAGGGCATCGGAACCGTACTCCGCCAAGATAGCCGCCATATCCGGCGCGTTGCCCAGTGACTTACTGATCTTAGCCCCATCTTCGGCCAGTACGTAACCGTGAATATATACTGTTGTAAACGGCACATCATCTGTATTGTATAGACCTAGCATTATCATCCTAGAAACCCAGGGGTAAAGTATCTCACCGCCGGTTTCCATCAGACTTAGCGGATAATAGCGTTTGAATTCCTCGCCTTGCGGGGAGTTGAGAGTAACTTCCGGCCAGTGACCACTAGAGAACCAGGTATCGAAAACATCCGGATCACGTTTGTAGGTAAAACCGCCGACCTCTATTGTTTCTTGATCGATGCGATTATCGAATATCCAATCTTTTGGATCGGCGATATTCTGAAAGGCCGGAATCGGAATTCCCCAGGCAATCTGGCGGCTGATATTCCAGTCTCTTACGCCCTCCAAGTACTTGATGAGCTGCCGTTTTTTGGAAGCTGGATAGAACTTGATCTTGTCACTATCCAGTGCGTCTATGGCCCTGTCCGCCAGTGGTCGCATCTTCACGAACCACTGTTCTCTCACCAGCGGCTCGATAACCGTTCCGCACTTATAACACTTACCGACTGAGTGACGGTAATCTTCTATTTTTCGCAGGTAACCGGTCCGCTCTAACTCTTCTTCCGCAGCTTTCCTGGCTTCCAGAACTGTCAGGCCGCGGAACTTCTCAGGCACGTTTTCGCTCATCTTACCTTCGGTAGTTATCAGCTCGGTAACCGGCAGATTATGCCTCTGGGCTACTTCGAAGTCATTTACATCGTGGCCTGGAGTAACAGTTACTACCCCTGTACCGAATTCCATATCTACATAATCATCGGCGATGATCTTGATGGGAGTGTCGGGCACCAATGGTTGCAGCACTTCCCTGCCGATAAAATCCTTATACCGGGCATCTTTGGGATTGACCATCAAAGCAGCTTGGCCCATTTTGGTCTCTGGCCTGGTAGTAGCGATTACCACTTCCCCGCCGCCATCAGCTAGGGGATAGGCGATGTGCCACAATTTGGTATTTTCTTCCTCATGCACCACCTCTATATCCGAGAAGCTGGTGCCGTGGAAGGTGCAGAAGTTAACTATACGCTTACCTCTGTAAATCAAACCATCATCCCACATTTTTCGGAAAGTATTATAGGCGGTATCAACTACCTTTTTGTCGAGGGTAAAGGTGAATTTTGACCAATCGAAACTGGCGCCCAGGGCTCTGAGCTGAGCCTCGAAGTTCTGACGATTGGCCGCTACGAAATCCCAGACCTGTTTGTAGAGTTCTTCACGGGAAAAGTCGAAACGGCTCTTCCCTTCTTTGTTGAGCTTCTTTTCATAAACAACCCAGGTTTCAAAACCGGCGTGGTCGGCACCCGGTACGTAGAGCGTTTCCTTGCCCTGCATACGGTGGTATCTGACTAATGAATCCTCTATGGCTACTGTCAATCCGTAACCGATATGCAGATCGCCGTTGGCATTAGGCGGCGGAGCGGCGACGCTGAAATATTCTCCAGGCTTCCCTTCCCTTGGCGCAAAAGCCTGCTCACGTTCCCACAGAGCGTATATATCGGCTTCATACTGGTTCGGCTCATAGGCTTTCGGTAACTTCATCAAGTAGTAGTATAACAGTTCAGGTACAGGGGTGCATCAATTGGAGTTTCATATGAAAAATCACATTGCCAAGGAAGGAGAAATTTCTAAGGTGTAGGGGTCGGAAGGCTTAATCTCACCTCTGTTATAGAAGGCATAGCTGGCTATCATTGCCGCGTTATCGGTGCAAAGTTTAATATCAGTATAGCTAACAGGGGTAGATACTCTGTTGGTTATCTGTCGGCGCAGCTCCTGATTGGCCGCTACGCCGCCGCCGATAACCACCGAAGACGGTTTATGCTCATCAATTGCCGCCGCTAATGCGTCGACCAGCGTTTCTACGGCAGTCTTTTGAAAGCTGGCGGCAATATCGGCTTTTTGCCGGGCATCCAGAAGCTCTGGGAGCAGGGAAGAGGGAAAAGTAAAGTCTTTGCCTACTGCCGCCTGAGAAGCCCTCAAAACGGCTGTTTTAAGGCCAGAGAAGCTAAAATCATACGGTGATGCCATCTTGGCTTTGGGGAATTGAAAGGCTTGAGGGTCCCCGGTCTTAGCCGCCTCGGCTATCGAGGGGCCGCCGGGGTAGGGAAGCCCGATGATCTTAGCCACCTTATCAAAGGCTTCGCCGACGGCATCATCTTGGGTACGACCCAGTACTTGATAATCATTATGTTCTCTAAGCAGTACTATCTGGCTATGTCCACCTGACACAATCAAGGCTAACAGGGGCAGGGAAGGCGCAGAGGGCGGCAGTTCGTAGTTTCTGAGGTCAGTGGAAGTAATGAAATTGGCATAGATATGGGCAGCCACGTGATTGACGGCATAGAGCGGTTTGTTAAGCTGGATCGCCAAGGTTCTGGCCGTTAAAACACCTATCAACAGACTGCCGCCAAGACCCGGGCCATAAGTCACGGCAATGGCATCAATATCATTCCAGCTACATCCAGCATCGGATAAGGCCTGCTCGATTACCAGATTGATAACTTCCAGGTGGCTGCGGGCGGCAATTTCTGGCACCACACCTCCGTAAGCCTTATGGAGATTAACGCTACTAGAGATGACGTTCGACAGCATATGCCTGCCGTTCTCGACTACGGCGGCAGCAGTCTCATCGCAACTGGTCTCTATACCTAAGATCTTCATACGTATGAATTTTAACAGAGAAAGACAACTGGGAAGCCTATTGTTGTTACAATGAAAGCAATGAGTATAAGAACACTAGTTAAAAATATCGTACCTCGGTCTGTCTTTCGCCAGATAGAACCTTATGGCCATTTGGTCGAAGCCATTTTGCTAAATATTATCTACGGTTTTCCGGCCAGAGGCCTGAAAGTTATAGGTGTGACCGGTACCAACGGCAAGACTACCACCTCTTTCTTGATACACCGGATGTTGCATGAGGCTGGCTACAACGTCGGGCTAATGACAACCGTTGCTTATGGAGCCGGCGATAACATCCGTCCTCAGATAGAACATATGACAACCGTCTCTGTGCCTGTGCTTCTAAAACGCATCAAACAGCTTAGGAAAGAGGGTATCGATTGGCTGGTTCTGGAAACTACCAGTCACGCTTTGGCTCAACACCGGGTATGGGGAATACCGTATTCGGTGGCGGTAATGACGAATATCACTCACGAACACCTTGACTATCACGGTAGTTTTAGCCGCTATAGGGAAGCTAAACGCAAGATGTTCAAGATGGCAAACCATAATCTGAGAGGGATGCGCGTCGGTGTCATCAATGCAGATGATGAATCGGTAAATCTATTCGCTAAGGCTATTAAGAACAGTATTCTCTACGGTATAAAGAACGGCGAGCTGCAGGCCACGAATATAAAAAATATTCCGAGCGGTGTCAGCTACAGAGCTGAATACAAAGGTAAAAGTTACGATATCAAATGCCATATCCCTGGCACGTTCAATATCTATAATTCCTTAGCGGCGGTTGGCGTAGGACACTGCTTGGGCTTAAGTGAGGCTCAGATAGAGCAGGGAATCGCCGCACTGGAAAGCGTAGAAGGACGGATGACCAGAGTCAAAGAAGGTCAGCAATTTGAGGTCATAGTTGATTTTGCCCACACTCCGGACAGCTTCGAGAAACTGTTTAAGGATCTGAGACCAAAAGTTACCGGCAAAATGATTGTCCTATTTGGCTCCGCCGGCCGGCGCGACGAAGCCAAGCGGGCCATACAGGGCGAACTAGCTGGAAAATACTGCGATGAAGTTGTGGTAACGGAAGAGGATGACCGCGACATTGATGGGCAAGAGATAATGGAACAGATCGCCAGTGGTGCCGAGCGAGCTGGCAAGAAGCGCAATACTGATCTGTTCTTGGTGCATAACAGGGAAGAAGCCATCAAATTCGCGATTGGACGGGCCAAAGCCAAGGATGACCTGGTCTTATTGCTTGGTAAGGGGCACGAGAAGAGCATTGAGCGGGCCCACGGCGAAGATCCTTGGGACGAAGTGGCTACCGCCAAAGAAGCCATAAAACAAGCGTAAGAATTATTGACAAATCACGCAAAATAAGGTAGAGTTTTACTTAACGTTCGGCAAAAATAAAAATTCAGAATATGTCTCACGAAGCCACACATCATAGCCCAGAATCCCATTTCGAGGGAGAGCGGTTATATCGCAGTTTCATAGAGTCGTTATCCTTGGTCCGGACTGTCGAGAAGCGCTACAGCTCGGCCGTGCTGCGAGTTCCGGAACAAGCGATTGGCGACACGGTAGCCGCTGAAAAATTCAGTGACATTCGCTCGCTTGGCGACAGGATCGAAGAACTTTACTTCGGCAATAGTGAGCGTCAACACCAGTATGACCAGCTCATAGACCGCTCGCTTAGCGGCCATATAGAGGAACATCCAGTGCTATACACCGCGCTATCAGAACCAGGATTGGCTGAAGAAGCCAAGCTTCTGGTGCGTACCGGAATGCTGGCCCAACTCCGTCAAAAGCAGCTGGAACTGGCCCGTCACGACCGTCGTTTTGGCCGCGAGGAAGGTCAAGAGCCGATACCTCGCAGGGAGTCCAGCAACACTGATGATTTGATTAAATTCAACCATACGGTCCGTGAACTGATAGAGAGTCCATTGGGCAGGAAGATGAATCTGGACAGGGAAAAGCTGGGAGAAATTATAAAATTGATATTTCCTGGAGACCCCCAAGCTGCTGAAGGCGTGGAAAAAGGACTTGCCCTAGAAGTTGCCACTAAACATATGTTCAGACGACTGGTACTTACTGCCGATATCGACAAGGCTATAGTTTACGGAGATTTGAAAGATGACAAAGTCGGCGGTGACTTTGTGCTGTATCCAGGAACAGAGCATCAGATGTACTTAGACGTCAAACAATCACCACCAGAACGGATAAGGCACCACTTGAGCGATGAACAGTTGCGCCAACCTGGAAGTTTCATCGTGAATGACCGGAAGGCGGTGCTTTGGCTAGGTTCAGCCCAACAAGTCGGAAAAAACTTCTCCGTACCTGCGGAATTCCGTGATGCGGCCAGCGATTTACTAGAGGAGCTAAACCTCCAGCTAGTTGCGTAACTATAGAATTAATGTTATAATATAAGCGTCCAGTTCATCACTGCTACCGAAAGGGCAGATGGAACAGTCGGACGCGCGGCCTCCGCCGGGCGTCTGCGGCAGGATCGCGCAGGTCCTGGATGACAATCCCGATTCGGCCGACCTGGTCGGACTACGGGAGGACAATCCATTCGACTTCGCGCTGCTTCAGTACCACGCCAGTAGGTGCGCAATCTGCCGGCTGGCTATCGAACAGGCATTCCCTGATGGCTTCGTGACTGATGAGGAAGCGAGCCAACTCGACGACGGCCTGCTCGATGCGGAGCAACTCCTGATTCGCGACAAGGCGGAGCGGGACTCGTCCCGACGCACTCCGGAAACGGGGAAGCCGGGATCGGGACCCAGGGGTGGTGGTTAGCTCTCACGAGCCGACCACCACCCCATATTTTATTTTTTGAACCCAGTTGTTTGAAGCAATAAGCATAAATTCAATAAATTATCTGTCAAATTTCCTATGTTAAAATATTGGTAGCAGTTAGGGAAACAAACAATGGCGAATTTTGAAGGCAAACTTTATAAAATAGAAGACGATATCCAGGAAAGCTGGCTTGAGGACTGGGCCGATGAAGGTGCAACAGCGGCCGAAAAATTCCTAGTCAATTACCAGACATTTGCGGTGCAAAGCATAACTAAGGCAATTTATCTTAATGATACCGAGGAGCTGGCTTACTGGGGCTTATCGGAAGAAGACGTGCTAGACACCGAATTTCAACAGCTGGCCGCTTAAAAGGTAGTTATCTTAATTTTAACGTTAGGCACTTAACGCCGCCGCCGGACTTCCGAAATTCCAGAATTGGCGTACCAATCACTTCAAAACCGGCCTGGCGGTATTTATCAAGCAAGCTCTGATTCTCATTACTGGTAACTACGGTATGGCCGTCGCTGACGGCGTTGAGGCCGAAACCTTGGGCTTCTTCCAAGGTTGCTTCTATGAGGTTCGGTATAGCGGCCTTTAAGCGTTCGCGGCTGGACTCATCAATAGCGCCAGGGTAATATGCTACGGTATCCGGACTTAGAACCGCCAGGGAAGTATCCAGGTGATAAAAACGAGGGTCGATGATCTTTAAGCTGACTACTTCCAGGCCGAAATAATCTTCCATTTCACGGGCCGCTTCCAGGCTTGAACGAAAGCCGTGGCCGGCTAGGATCTTGTCACCGCAGAGCATATTGTCACCGCCGCCCTCAAAGAAGTTGTCGGCTTTTTTAAAATTTGTATAGCCGTTGGCCTCGAACCACTTCTGGAAATAGCCGGTCTCCGGCTGGCGCTCCGGGTATCGGAAACTGGAGAGCAATATCTTGCCATTGACCATTAGGCAGCAGTCGGTAGCAAAGACCATATCCGGCAAGTGTTTTACAGGTTCGATTAGTTGCACGTCCCAACCGAGCCTATTCTTATAAATTTCATAAAGGGCATCCCATTGTTGCTGGGCAGTCTGATCGCTGGGCTGGTTGTCCTGATGCATCCAGACATTTATTTCATACTCGATATCAAAATAAGTGGGCGGGCACATCAGTATTTTTTGTGACATAGCAATAAGTATAACAAGGCCAGCTAAAAAGAAAGAGGCCGCTGCCTCCGAGCAAAATTAAGCTCTTAGAATAGAAGGCACGCGGCTTTGGTAGCCAGTTCCCGGGGGGGCAGGTCGGGCGGAGAGGATCCGGGTGAGAAGATCCGGACCCTCTCCGCTGTTGCCGTCTCAGTTGAGGCAGAGCACCTCACGACGCTTGATGTGGGCGTCGTACTTGCCGGCGCGGCGATCGCGGCGCTTGCAGAGGTGCTTGGCGAGCTGGCGTTCGCGGCGAACAGCTCGCTCGATGCGGCGGTCGCGGGCGGGGAGCAGGCTCTGGAAGAACCAGGACCTCCACCTGCGGGCCATCTTGAGCGCCTCGTGGGGCTTGACCCACGGCTGGAACTTGATGACCTTGAACACCTTCTGGTGCTTCTTGCCGTGGTAGGTGTTGCCTTCGGCGAGCTCGATCACCGCGGGATTATCCCGCACGATGTTCTCGAGCTGGTCGCCAAACGCTTGCCGCAGGTGACGCGGGAATTCCCGGCAGGAACTCTCGGCGTATCCCACGACGGTGGCGTTGGCCTCCTCCGGTAGAAGGGGCACATCCACGGCGTGTTGAGACGGTACATCCAACGTTGCTTCCTCCTCGTAGGGTGGACTGGACTGCCTTGATTGTAGTTCTAAAAAATATATTGGTCAATATTTGATAAAATTAGCAAGTTATTTAAAAGCATCAAAAATTCTGATTTTACTCATAAAAATTATGTACTCTCGGGGTTGACAGGCATTTTAGCACTCGGATATTATGAGTGCTAGAAAGTTGGCGGCATTGCGAGGTTCGCCAACTGTAGATTGAACTTAATTGGAGGAGTTATTTTATGAGTTCACCCTTGAACCCTTTGTCCGACTGGGTCGTAGCTGAGGCCGAAGAGGCTGTAACTAAAACTGCCAGCGGTCTTTACTTGCCAGATAAAGCTGCCGAGAAACCTAAGACAGCCAAAGTCCTAAAGGTAGGGAAAGACGTAAAAGAGATAAAGTCCGGCGACCGTATAGTCTACAAGAGCTACACCACTACCGAAGTAAAGATAAATGATAAAGAATATATCTTGGTAAAAGCCGAAGATATAATCGCGACAGTAGGAGGTAAATAATGGCTAAAAAAGTATTTTATGACGATGAGGCTCGGCGTCGAGTTCTGGGAGGCGCCCAGACTCTATACGACGCCGTAAAGACCACGATGGGTCCCAAAGGCCGCAACGTAGTTATCGGTAAGAGCTATGGCAACCCGACCGTTACGCACGACGGCGTAACCGTGGCTAAAGGCGTGGATATCGCCGATGTGGACGATGAAACCCTAGGATACAAAGTTGGAGCCGACTTGATAAAGCAGGCCGCCAACAAGATGAACGATGTTGCCGGTGACGGTACTACGACCGTTACGGTTCTGACTTATCACATCCTGAACGAGGCAAATAAACTGATTGCCGCCGGTCATAACCCAATGCTGCTTAGAAAAGGTCTGGAAGCCGCAGCTGCTGACGCACTAGCGCAGTTAGGCTCACTAAGCGAAGATATCTCAGACAAGAAAGGCCGCGTGGCAGAGGTAGCCACCATCAGCGCTGGCGACCCAGAAATCGGAAAATTGATTGCCGACGTTATGGAGAAAGTCGGTAAAGACGGTGTGGTGACCGTTGAAGAAGGCCAAGGTTTAGCCCTGGAGAGTGAAGTAGTAGAGGGTTTCACAATGGACCGCGGCTATGTAAGTCCTTATATGGTTACCGACACCGCCCGTATGGAAGCTGTCTATGAAAAGCCGGCCATCCTGATAACCGATCAGAAAATCAGTTCCGTGCAGGAATTCTTACCGATGCTGGAGAAGCTTGCCCAAAGCGGCAAGAAAGACCTGGTAATTATCGCCGAGGACGTGGAAGGCGAAGCTATGGGCACCTTGATCCTGAACAAACTGAAAGGCGTATTCAATACCGTAGCGGTCAAAGCTCCAAGCTTCGGTGACCGCCGCAAGGATATCCTGAACGACATCGCTATCTTGACCGGCGGGGAAGTGATTTCCGAAGATGTCGGGATTACCTTCGAGAATGCTGAACTGTCAGTCATCGGTTCTGCCCGCAAGGTCATTGTTACAAATGGCGAGACGACTATCATCGAAGGCGCCGGCCCAGCTAGCGCTATCGATGCCCGTATCAAGCAGATCAATAAGCAGATAGAAGCTGCTACCAGCGAGTACGACAAAGAGAATTTGGAGAAGCGCCGTGCGGCCCTATCCGGTAAAGTTGCCGTAATCAAGGTCGGTGGAGCTACTGAAACTGAAATTGAAGAGAAGAAATTCCGCGTCGATGACGCCGTAGCCGCCGTAAAAGCCGCAATGGACGAAGGTATCGTACCGGGCGGTGGAGTAACCTTAATCAACCTGGCCAATTCAATAAAGGTTGAAGGCACCGATTCGACAGCTGCCGGGGCTCAGATATTGAAAAGTGCTATGGAACAGCCGTTCCGCATTCTTCTGACTAACGCCGGAATCAATGCCGATGAGTGGTTGCCTCAGGTCAAGTCGGGCAAAGCTGGCTTCGGGGTAGATGTTAACAGCCCTTCGAAATTGATCGATCTTAAAAACAGCGGAATCGTTGACCCGGCCCGTGTCACTAAAGAAGCATTGCAGAACGCCGTATCTATTGCCGGTACGGCCATGACAATGGGCGCACTGGTCGTAGAAATACCTGAAAAAGCTGCTCCTGCTATGCCCGATATGGGCGGCATGGGCGGAATGATGTAACCAACTTGAAGGAGGGCAGGGCTACCCACCTTCAAAGTATGGTTTTCCCCAAGTTGTTTTGAATTTGGGATGGCGATAGAAAAAAATATGCAGTAGAATTAAATCAAAGAAAAATTTCGCAACTACAAAAAAATACGTCCCGGGGGTAAGGGTTCTTCTCATCTTCCGGGACTATTTATTTGTAAGAAATTAATCCAAGGAGAAAGTAATGGAACTTTTTAAACGAAATCCGTTCGTCAGAACTACCAAAGAAGAAGTAAGTCTAGAGCCGGTACCAGCTTTTACACCCGTGGAAGCTGCAGATAGCCAAGCCCCAGCCCGAAATTGGCAGATGCTGGCGGCATTAGCGGTGGCAGCACTAGCCTTCGCTATTCTGATAGGCGTCGGTGGATCTTGGGTCTACCACAAACTGCACAATAATCAGCCGTCTAATTCGGCTAGCAGCCTGCCTAAACCACCGCCCCAGAATCTTTAGATTATCGCTTGAGTGGGCTCGGACGGGCCGTTGTTATGCTGCTGAGTGAAGTAATTTATCTCGTTGACTACGTCTATCAAAGCCTGGGCGCGCTCTTTCTCATCCGTAATCTGTTTGGCGGCTTCATAAGCCTCTTTGACCAGTTCGGTATTGTCAGAGGCTTGTATCAACATCATCAGGGTTTTGAATTTTTCTTCTGGGCTTTGGTCTAATTTGCCGACCATTGGCGCCAGGCTTTGCAAAGCTTCCTGTTTCAGCTTCAATAAATCATCACTCCCAGCCGGTTTTGGCGGTTCGGGGCTGTGGTAATTGGTAATAAGGTTGCTGGCCGGCGGTTCGGGCATAGGCGTCTCAATGTAGCCGCCGCTTATAGGGTTAGGTTGCGGCTGCGGACTTATGGGCATCGCAGGAGCATTTGCATCGCTGCTTGGAACGGGCATCGCTGCCGGATTATCACTCTGTGCGTTTGTATTATCTGTACCGAACATCCCACCCCCTTTAGCGCTTCGCCTGTCTTAATGAATTCAAATCAATTACAATTATAGCGAATGCTAAGGAGGTATTAAAGTAGCTTATGCTTGACGATTTGAAGTATATCCACCAACGTGACGGTTCCGACGCCCTAGGTATTGCCGAGAGGCAAGCCAGCCAATTGACGCATAAGTTCGATAAGCCCGAAATCAATGCCCAAATAGACAACGTTGTCTATGCCGGTATGGGCGGCTCAGCGCTGGCGGCACTGCTTAGCCGGAGTTGGCCGGGGTATAGCGTACCTTTTGAAATCAGCCGGCAATATCATATTCCTTCGCATACTTCCGCCAAGACACTATTTATAGCCAGTAGCTACTCCGGTAATACCGAAGAAACCCTGTCGGCACTGTCTGAGGCCGAAGCCAAGGGGGCGGTTATTGCCGTTATCGCTGGTGGCGGGAAATTGCAGGAAATCGCTGCCGAGAAAAACTACCCATACATCCAAATACCCAAAGCCGAACAACCTCGCTACGCTGTTTTTTATAACCTGGTCGGGCTACTGACTTTACTCGAAGCAGCTGGCTTGATTAATGAATCGGAAATCTCAGCTCAATTAGCTGATGCCGCCCAGTTCTTGGGTGAGGCGGTCAAGTCTTGGGTCTCTACCGTTCCGACTGATCAGAACGAAGCCAAGAAACTGGCGCTGGAGATGGCCGGCAAATCGGCCGTAGTTTACGGGGGTCCTTTAATGGCGCCGGTAGCTTATAAGTGGAAGATAAGCTTCAACGAAAATGCCAAGAATATCGCTTGGTGGAATGAGCTTCCGGAATTCAACCATAACGAGTTCATCGGCTGGAGCAGCCATCCGATTGATAAGCCCTACGCCGTCATTGACCTTCGCAGTAACCTTGAACATCCGCGCGTTCAAAAGAGATTTGAAGTAACCGAACGTCTGTTGTCCGGCGTAAGGCCTAGCCCGCATATAGTCAACGTCCAAGGAGATTCACTGCTCGAACAAATGGTCTGGGCGGTAGCTTACGGCGACTTCGTAACTATCTATACCGCTTTACTTAACAATGTCGATCCGGCCCCAGTGGACCTGGTTGAGAAATTCAAAACCGAACTAAACAAATAAGGCTATGCCGTTAATCCCCTCGAAGGGCATTGATCGGGTCTTTTCGGGCGGCCTTGAGGGCCGGAATTGTGCTAAATATGATTCCGACGATAATCGAGAAGCCGACCGCGATGACTACGACCGGTATGGTTATGATCGGCTGCCAGCTGGTGTAGAGTCGAATCAGTACATTAACGCCCAGGGAAACCACTATTCCAATCAGCCCGCCGCCAATTGTCAGCAGTAAGCCCTCTATGAAGAACTGGCTCATTATCTGGCGGTTGGTAGCGCCAATAGCTTTTCTGACACCGATCTCACGGTTACGTTCGCTAATGCTTACCAGCATAATGTCCATAATCCCGATGCCGCCGACCAACAGGGAGATGGCGGCTATGCCGGTAATGAAGCCTGTAGCGACATTTACCGCTCCGCCAGCCGCAGCCTGCAGGTCGGCCTGCCTAAGAACGCTGTAGTCTTGCAGACTATGGCTTTTGGACAAGGACTTTTCAATCTGGGAGATAGTCTTATTAACGTCTTGCGAATCATTGGTTTTGACCAGTATCTGAAGAATATTACTGTGACCGGCAGCGATATCCAAAGCTGGCTGGAAGGGAATCAGTACCGCGTAGTTAAAATCGGCCTGAGCCACTGAAAGGATGCCGGTACTTGATGGTTCTAAGACCCCGTGGACCACGAAATTCTGCCCATTGATGTTAATGGTCTCGCCAACAGCATTAAGCTCCCCAAATAGCCTCAGGGCTACTTCCGGCCCGATGACTGCGAAGTTCTGATTGGCGTCCTGAGGATCGAAAAAGACACCGTAATTGACTTTGGAGTGCAACACGTCGGCCATCTGAGAGGTGGTACCGGCTACAAACAGATTATCCAGCTGCTTGCCGTCACTTTTGACACTGGTAGTCACAAAATCTATCGGCACGGCGGTCTTGACGCTGGGAAGTTTACTGATAGTATCCACATCGCTTGGAGACAAAGTGCTGATAGTTAGCAGCGCCAGCAGGTTTATATTGCTTTTGCCGCTGTTATTCTGGGTCACCAGCTTACCAGGGCGGATAGTTACAACGTCGTTACCTAGATCGTTTATCTGACCGGCTATCTGGTGCTTTAAACCTTCACCGAGGCTGACGATAGTTACCACCGAGCTGACGCCGATGATAATTCCCAGCATTGTGAATAAGGATCGCATTTTGCTGTTGCGCAGGCTGGCCATAGCACTCTTGAAATTACCGTTCCACATTTTATCTTCCAACCTTTCGGCGAGCCGGCCGCTTCTTAGTTTTAGGCTTACGGCGTTTAGTTTTGGCTGTCAGCTCGCGGCCTGGTACCTGTTTCATAAGGGCCGAAACACCGGCGGCAATATCATCATTCGTAAAGCGACTGCGTTTATAGAAGGTCTTTCTAGCGCCTTTAGCTACATCACCCAAGGCGGTTTTTTCATCGGCAACAATCATTCCATCGTGCATATAGATAACACGGTTAGCATACCGGGTCAGCTCCGGGTTATGAGTAACCATCAGTACAGTGTTGCCTTGGCGGTGGACCTCGCTCAAAAGCTCCATAACAACCTTGCTGTCAGTACTGTCCAGGTTGCCTGTGGGTTCGTCAGCGATGATGATACTCGGTGCATTTACCAGGGCCCGGGCAATCGCCGCTCGTTGAGCCTGGCCGCCGGATAGTTGCCGGGGGAAGAAGTACTCGCGCTCTCGCAGACCGACAAGTTCTAGAATATCGCTGGCCCGCTTATAGCGCCGGACTGTTGGAACGTTCTTGTATGCCAGAGGCAGCGACACGTTCTCCAGGACATTCAAGCGGGGAAGTAGGTTATACGATTGGAACACGAAGCCGATCTTATCGCGGCGCAGCTTAGCCTGTTGGTTAGGCTTTAAGCGCGATACGTAGCGGCCGTCCAGCGCGTAAGTGCCGTAAGTCGGTCTGTCTAGCAGACCGATCATATTCATCAAAGTAGTCTTGCCGCAGCCGCTGGGTCCCATCACCGCCACAAACTCACCCTTTTCCACACTCAAAAAAATTTCATCCAACGCTAGCGTGGCAGCGTCGCCGAAACCGTAAATCTTAGATACTTCTTTTAATTCAATCAGTGCCATTTATTTAATTCTTATGGAGAACTTTTTAGAGTCGGTTTAAGAACACCCACTTTTCTACAGGGGGTCTTCTTACCGAAGAAGGTCCTCTTAGCCTCAAGTGTACCCGCTCAAGCGTTTTAGGAGCAAAAATATAAAGTTGTAAAAAAGTCCGTTATCTCTCTGTTAAAATATATCCGTTACGGAGAGGTCGCATAGTTGGTCTAGTGCGCCGCCTTGGAAAGGCGGTATGGGGGCAACTCCATCGCGGGTTCGAATCCCGCCCTCTCCGCCAAGACTATGGAGCAGAGAAGCTCTTAATCTTTAGCGTGCTGAGATCGATGCCGCCGTAATTTACACCAGACTTAACCGTATCATTGAACACCGTATATTGGGGTGCTCCACCAATATTTATCAAGCTGCCGGAATCTATCAGATGTGTGTTTGTATAGCGACCGTTTACCGGAACCTGGCTGGTAATTTGTCTAGCGGTTAACCCGCTGTAGCTAAAATCAGACTGATCGGCTACATTGGCCAGCCCGTTTGCCCGGCGCCAAGCAACTACACTAGCATTGAACCCATTCAATTCAGGATGCGTCGACAAGCTAAAGCTATAAGTATTTTCTGGGGTAGAGCTGGGCACTTGACCGCTAAGATTACAATTGCCAGATTTGGTTATCACGGCCTTGATCGGCACTTGGAGCTTGAAGCAATTTGTAGATATCCAAGTATAGCCACCTTGTAGAGGCATGTCGTCGTACATATCGTGCTGTTTAATAGTGAATTTACTAAGCGCCTGGTCGAACTTAGCCGAAAAATCACCCTTATCCGACTTAACATTCCCACTGAAAATTACATAGACGTAAGGCCAGGGATTGTTCTTTAGCCGGCTGCTGGCATCAATAAAATAACTGATGGTGGGAGCTGGCGGGCTCCAGCCTTGGTCAACGTAGGTAATCTTTTCAGCAGGTAAACCGTCGAATGTGACTATAGTATCCGATGAGGGCTTAAGCCTTTTTTTATAATCGGCGGTAAAGTCGGCGAAGCTCGAGGACGACGATTGTGTCTGGTAGCTAATTTTAAAGAAGTCAAAGTTTTTAACAGTCTTAATGCTGCTAACTATACCTGCGGAATAATATGAACTGGGAGGCTGATAATCTATAGTTTCGCTGCAATTGCTTTGACTCTGCCCGAGTGTACTGCCGGCCGGAGCTATAAAGTTGAAGCAGCTATCGGTGACATTCAGTGGCTCTGTAAGTGCTCCATTAGTCGAACTGACCGCGTTAACGATTTGTTTATGGTAGCTATTAGTCGGATTAACTATTGTAACGACTGCTCCGGAAAGGGCTGAAATTACTAACGCGCCAAACACTGCTCCGATTAGAGCATAGGCCCGTTGGTAACTTTTGACCTTCTTATCTCCACTCGTGAGGCTATTCAATGCCAGGTACTGCGTATTTGAGCGGAAGAACCAGCCAGCGGCCACCCCATCTTTTCCAAGCCAATCCTTAAACCTCTTTAAAGCAAAAAATAGACTGCTTAGTAGAGGTATGCGTCCTTGGTAGCTAACATAAAGCAGGCCTGTTTTGTCCTGGACCATCATATCGGCGCCAAGGATGAAACCTGGCATCCCTCGACCGATAATTGACCCATTTAGCAGTGCCGCTTTGCCTCTCACTGGACTAGCATAAGCATCACTCATCAGAGTATATACATCAGTTTCCTCAGTGTTCTTCAGAGAAGGAAAAATATAAAAAACTCGGTATATGAAGAGGACTAGTAAAACAGGAAAACTAAAAATTATGAGGGGTACGGGTCCATACAGCTTTCGGCCAAAGTAAACCGCCATCCCAACACAAATAACTGCTGAGAGTAGCTGTATGTTGCCGATTACTACATCGGTGAAGAACTTTCGCCACAGCCTCCACCGACTTAGCCCGGCTTCTTGCTTGGCCTGTCGGATATCGAAACGGGGCTGTTGACCATTTTTTTCTGCAATAGACTCTAACCTAAGTAATCGCCGGCCGGTGAGAGGATGGGTGGCGCCGATCTGGGCTAATTTAGCCCAGGGGCTAACGATATCAAATAGCATCACCTGCGCTACCTTATCCGGCTTCATATTAGATACTTTCACCGCCAAGGCGGCTCTTTGGGCCGTCTTAAGGCTCATTATGCCCATAGTCTTTGTGCTTTCTAGTAATCGCTGAGAAGAATCGCTATCTTCTTTTGCCATAATGCCGTAGGCAACTTTCACTAGCGCATCCTCTAATACTTCTGGGTGTCCGGTGGCCTCGGCCGAAAATTCATCAGCGTAATATTCTCGCAAGCGGTTCAAATAGAGGACTACATAGGTACCGATAAAATAAAAAATATATGCCAACCAACCGACGTAAGCCAATTTGGAGGATTCTTTGTCACCACCACGGCCGTGAGCCAGAACATAATAAATCTCATAAAGCAGCTGGATGATGGTGTTGGCAATGGACATAACGATAAAGTCGCGGTGGACGATATGTCCCAATTCGTGAGCCAGCACGGCTTTGACCTCATCTTCCTCCAGGTAGGTCAGAATACCTTGGGTGAAGACCACGCGCGAGTTCCACTTGCCAGATCCATAGCTATAAGCGGTAGGGTTATCGTCATTTATAAATCCAATTTTTGGAAATGGTGTCTTATTTTTTTGAGTGGTTTCACTTATAAATGCCGCGTATTGGGGGTAGGCCTGGGTAAAGGAAGCTTGATCAAAGTAAGTAGCCTTATAAAAGACCTTTTGCATCCAGTCGGTAATCCTTGGGCTAAATAACCAAGCCAAAAAATTCAGAACGATAGTCATGGCCAACACTAGCCAAACATCAACCACTCCTTGGGTATATAAAAAGAGCAGCACTACTGCTGCTAACATTCCAAATAACAGGCTGAGGGTCCATAGTGAGGCAATAAACAGCCGTGCACGCATATTAAGCAGTAGATTATTACAATTATGCTTACAGGTAAAGCGCTTTAGCTTACTCCTACCTCGCAGTAAGATTTATTACCGAAAATTCATACTTACTTAGCTAAATTTCAGGTTGTGGCTCCACACTGCTAAGTGTGCGTCTAATAAAAACCTCTTTTAAGGAGATAATCAAACTATGACTGACAAAGATCAAATCAAAGATATCGTTTCCCATGTGGCTATGCTGCAGGATATGAAGCAATGGGAACGGCTTGAAGAGTATTTCGTTAAAAAACCTTTCATTGATAACAAAGCCCTGACCGGCGAAACGCCTTCAATCGTGCCTAAGCAACGGCTGATTGATGGATGGCGCCGGGAAATCGGCAGTTACTTTTATGCGACTAGGCATTTCATCAGAAGGCTGGCCGTGCGGATGGTAAACTCCAAGCGCGCCAAAGTTACCACATCGGTTGAGAATGTCCACTACGTGGCCGACCGAGGTGAGCGCTACGCTTGGACGGTGCAGGGAACAGTTGAATATATCTTGGTTAAAACTGCCAATGGCACCTGGAAAATATCCCAGATGATATTCCGCTTGCAGGATCAGGCTGTCCGACCAGTCGGCGCATAAACCCATAATTTTAAGCTACAATAGGCATAAGCTTTATGAATGTCTTGTTAGTTTATGCCCACCAGGAACCGGCGTCGTTTACGGCGTCTATGAAGAACGTGGCGGTAGAAACTCTTAGCCGCCAGGGGCATAGCGTAGTGGTCAGTGATCTTTATGGCCAAGGCTTCAGCTCGGTGGCTCAGAAGTGGGACTTTGTGACGACCAGCGGCAAACACTTCAACTATATGCTGGAGCAGAAACACGCCGCCAAGCTGGATTATGCATTTTCGCCGGATATCGTAGGCGAAATTGAGAAAATTCAGCAAGCCAGCCTGATACTGTTCGTTTTTCCCATCTGGTGGTTCAGCGTACCGGCAATTCTGAAGGGTTGGTTCGACAGGGCCTTGCCAATGGGTGTGGCCTGGGATGGCGGGCGGATTTATGAAAACGGTCTTTTGCGCGGCAAGCAGGCAATGATAATCGCCGCCGCCGGCGGTCCGGCTGAATATTATAATCGGGACGGTAAGCACAGGGCGACGATAAACGACGTGCTGCACCCTATTAACCACGGTACCTTAGCCTTCTGTGGATTAAACGTACACGAGCCGTTCGTCGCTTTGAACGTTCTTGGCAGTAGCGGTGAACAGTTGGAGCAGCAACTCCAAAAGCTACAGTTCCGGCTGGAAAATATACAGACTAGCCCCAACTGGCTGATCAATCTCACATAAAAAGCCCGGAACTACCCGGGTTTTTTAATATCTTTTATCTTGCAGCGCTAAGGGCGTCGCTGTACCATTTCAGCTCTGCAATCAAGGCCTCCAGCGTACTCTGCGGACCGTAAGGGTTAGACTTTAGCGCCTCATTCAAATTCCCATCGTCGTCAATGGCTTCGCTCATCCCGGCCAAAGCAGCAAAGTTAGGTATAGGTGCGGCTTTTATCTCTGAAAGTATTTCTTTCAGGTGCATCGCGGCCCGGGCGCCGCCGACTGTGCCGTGCGAAACGATGGCCGCCGGCTTGCGGTTTACCTGCCAATCTATAGTATCCAGAGCGTTCTTAAGTACGGCCGGTATGGAGTGGTTATATTCAGGGGTCACCACTATATAAGCATCAAACTCGGTCACTTTATCCAGCCATCTCTTTACCTCGCCGGTGGGCTGGCGCTCGGTGTTATAGCGCGGACTTGGTTCATCAAAAAACGGCAGATCATAATCGGCTAAATCAACTATCTCCGGCTCAATACCTTCCATTGTTTGGGCTGTCTTAAATACCCAGTTTGCTTGCTTTGGTGTTTGGCGCCCTTTCCGGGTCGCACCAATAAGAACCATAACCTTCATAGGCTTTTTTTATCCTTTCAAAATAGTTTCTAAATTTAGAGTTGTTCGGCTACGATACCGCACTGGCTCAAGAGTTGTCTGTTTAATTTGTAACTCTTTGCCTTGCCTTCTTTTTGTTCTAAAACCACCCCGGCGCCTACCAACTTGGCAAAATGATGGCTCATTGCCGGTTGGCTTAAGAGTACCTTGGCGCTTAGCTTGCCGCAGCTTTCCGTACGGGTAGGGCAGGAAGCTAGCTCTCTTACCAGCCTTAAGCGGGTAGGATCAGCCAATGCTTTCAGTACCGCTATGGTTTGATCGTTATGCATAACGTTAATTATATAATAAATTAAACATTTAAATATGTAAATATGTTTTATGCATAACCTCTGTTGCTGCTATGATATTTGAAGATGAATGAGGTTAAGACAACTATTGCTAATGCAGTTAGTGAACTGTTCAATATCGATATTGAGCCAGAACTCGGCCGGTCGGAAGAACAATTCGGAGATTACGCCACTAACGCCGCTCTGCAACTGGCGCCTAAGCTAGGTAAAACGCCGCGTGAAATCGCCGATGCCTTAGCCTCAAAAATTAACGGATACGGCTACTATCAGAAGGTTGAAGTAGCCGGACCGGGATTTTTGAACATCACTTTAAAAACAGCTGATATATGGAATATGGCCGCTAATGCCACGCAGCTGGCCAAGCTGTTGGGTGGGCAGGAGATCCTGGTTGAGTTCGGTGACCCTAATCCTTTCAAAGAGATGCACATTGGCCACCTCTACAGCTATATCGTCGGCGACAGCATCTGCCGGCTTTTTGAAACTAGTGGAGCCACAGTCAAACGACTAAGTTACCACGGCGATGTTGGGTTGCACGTTGCCAAAGCTATCTATGCAATTCGGAAAGCCGATATAAATATGGATGATGCCTCCAGCCTGAATATGGGCTCGTACTACGCCCAAGGAGCAAAAGCTTACGAGGAAGACCAGACTGCCAGGCCTGAAATAGACAGGATAAATGAGCAGATTTATAGCCGGGCAGACGAATCAATCAACCGTATCTATGACTGGGGTAGGGAACAGAGCTTCAAATATTTCGACCAGATTCTTCAACAGCTAGGCATTAAGAATGATAAACGCTACCTAGAAAGCCAATCGGCCACAACTGGCCTGGAATTCGTCCGCTCTAATATTGGTACGGTATTTAAAGAGAGCGACGGAGCCGTAATCTACGAGGGCGAGAAGGTTGGTCTTCACACCAGGGTTTTCATTACATCCAAAGGCCTGCCTACCTATGAGGCCAAAGATCTGGGGCTGGCCGAGCTCAAGAACCAAGATTACCCGTCAGCAGTGCGCTCGATAATTATCACAGCTCACGAACAGAGCGAATATTTTAAGGTGATGCTAGCGGCCCTGGCTGAGTTCGATAAGCCTCTGGCCGATAAGACTACTCATATGTCCCACGGATTTTTGAGCCTTAGCACGGGAAAGATGAGCAGCCGTTCCGGGAACGTCTACGGAGCCACTGATTTATTGGATGATGTTAAACAAACCGCCAAGAAGCTTTACCCGAATTCCGAAGACAAAATGCCGCTGGCAGCGGTTAAGTATGGCTTTTTAAAGCACCGTCTAGGTACCGACATAATCTACGATGTGGACGAATCGGTGAGCATAGAAGGCAACAGCGGGCCGTATCTACAGTACGCTTACGCTAGGGCTAACGGTATTTTACAGAAATCTACCTCTGTAGCCGCAGCTGTCGATCTTGATGAAAATGAGCGCAGTCTGGCCCGCAAGATTAGCGAATACCCGGAGGTCATTCAAAAGGCCACAGCCGAGCTGATGCCGCATTTCGTTTGCACGTATATCTATGAGCTGGCTCAGGAATTCAACAGATTCTATGAGCATAACCGAGTGATTGGCGATTCGCGGGAAGCAACCCGCATCGCGCTAGTTAAAGCTTATGCCGAAACCTTGAAGCACGGTCTTGGCCTACTGAACATCGAAGCACCTGAGCGTATATAATCTATGGTATGAAGAAGTATGCCGACAAAGAGCTTCGGAAGAAGTTAAGTCCCGAGCAGTATCGGATTTTACGACAAAAGGGTACGGAGGCGCCGTTTACCGGTAAGTTGCTGCACAACAAGGAGCAGGGAATGTATGTCTGCCCGGTCTGCGGGACAGAGTTATTCTCTAGTTCTACTAAATTTGATAGCGGTAGCGGCTGGCCCAGCTTTTATGATGTTGTCAGCACTGGAGCCGTAGAGTTGGTTGAAGATAGTAGCCTAGGTATGGCCCGCACCGAGGTTAACTGCGCTACTTGCGGTAGCCATCTGGGACACCTTTTCAACGACGCATATGACCAACCGACCGGGATGCGCTACTGCATCAACTCCGAGAGCCTGAAATTTATGCCTAAAAAGTAGGCTTTTGTTAAACTGTGAACTTAATGGACCATAAGACAGTAGAAAAATATATCCTATCAATGCCCAGCGCCCGGCTTGATTATCCTTTTGGCGAAGGCGTGGCAGTTTATAAAGTGAACGATAAGATGTTCGCACTTATCTCGGAGAAATCAGACCCGCTGCAGCTGAGCTTAAAGTGCGACCCACAGCTGGCCAAGCTATTGCGTGAAAAATACGAAAGCGTCCTTGAAGGTTATCATCTCAACAAAAAGCATTGGAACACGATACTACTGACCGGCCAATTGGAGTGGCCGGAAATTCAGGACCTGATACGTCATAGCTATCAATTGGTTACGGCTTAACTTTTTAGCAAAGACGAGGAAAGCAGTGTCTGGGTACTGTCGAAAGATTTCTGGAGGATACTTTTAGCTGCGGCTTTCGTGCTGCCGGCATAGGCATCTTTTAAAGTCTGCGAATAGTCACTCAGCGCCTTTTTAAGGTAGTTAATGTAAGCCGTGTCCAAATTATTGTTGGCAGCGGCTTGGCTGAGCTGGGAATCAATATCCTTATCATTGGCCGCATAGACCGCTAATTTTTTCGCACCTACTTTCACCTTGTGCTGAGCTAGGTAGTTGTTCATTTGGGTACTATCGCTAGCCATCGCTGCGCTGACGGTAGAAGCTAGAGCGGCCGTAGTCGGGTCTTTCAGATTCGGCTGCTGGGCTACACTTATACGGCTGATCTCTTTGGATTTACCGACCACATCTATCAGAGCGGCTGTGTTCGATCCGCCTTTATTGCCTGTAAAAAGACCATAAAGCAAGACTAGCAATAGAATCGCAATTAGCACGCCCAAACCAATGAATAGTTTATTGCCACCGCCAGGCAGAAGTGATTTCTTAGGCTGCGGGGTGTCATTTAATATGAACTGATAGCTTGGATCGGGACCATTACTAGGCTGCATAAGCATTATTTTAACAGGGAAATTAATAAGCGTTAGCAATTGTAAAAACAATCCTCTAAGTGGTAGAACTTAATTATGAGTGAATTACTCCCATCGGAGGAAAGTAAAGGCTATAAACTTGAAGTAATACAGGCTAGCCTAGAAATCGCTCCAGGAGAGTTTGACGAGCTGAAGTCAGAGATAGATCGGATTAGGGAAATTTCGAAAAGAGAAAGAGATATCTATGATGAGATAAAGAAACTTGATGAAATGGATGGTAGCAGTAGAATTGACTCATTCTCGTCAGTATTCTATGACCCTCATCTCAACGAGCACGCAAGGTTTTACCTACTTGCTCCATTTACTACAAGCTTTCCCGAGTTTACGGCAACACTAAAAACCGAGGCAGGAGCATTTACTACAAGATTGAGCGTAAATCCTATTTGTATCGATAGTTCACAAGTGATAGCAGAAAGCACGGAAGTCTACCCACGTACAGAGGAAAAAGTTGGTTACGCAATGCTTTTTGACTATACGCAGCCCCTTCAACCCGTTGAGCTACGCGTCTTAACCTCCTCAGGAGATCACCCTGCTTACGTTTATGGCGAAGAGCTTTGGGGAGAATTATTTGAAAAGCTCGAAGCTTCATTCCCGAAAGCGGAAGAAGAACCTCAAGTAGCATAAATTGGGTAATGCTTTCACCTTTAGGCTTTGAGCTTTAAACTATTGTTATGGATGCAGTGGCAGAGGTGAAGAGCCGTCTCAATATTGAGGACGTTATAGGTGAATACGTCCAGCTGAAGCGTGCTGGCCGGAACTTCAAAGGCCTGAGCCCGTTCAGCAATGAAAAGACGCCCAGTTTTATTGTCAGCCCGGAAAAACAGATATGGCATGACTTCAGTAGTGGCCGCGGTGGCGATATGTTCAGCTTCGTGATGGAAGTTGAAGGCCAGGACTTTAAAACCACTCTCGAGATGCTGGCCCGCAAAGCTGGCGTAGACCTGGAACAGTTCAGCACCGGCCAAAGCCGGACTTCCTCAAAACTGAAGAATCGAGCCCAGGAAGCCCTAGAGCTTGCAACCAAGTTTTATCAGAAGCAGCTTACAGCCAACCGTACGGGGTTGGAGTATCTGCTAAAAGAGCGTAAGTTCTCCAAACAGACCTTGCTAGATTGGCGCTTAGGCTACTCGCCAAATACCGGCCACGCCTTGACCAATTTTTTAACTAAACAGGGCTTTACCACCGATGATATGAAGCGTGCCGGTCTGACCGTGCAGCGACAGCGCCGGGAAGCCGATATGTTCCGTGGCCGAATAATGATCCCGCTGGCTGATAGCCGCGGGCAGGTAATCGGCTTTACAGCCCGGCTATTAGATGACGAACCGGATGCTCCTAAATATATCAACACTCCCCAGACAGTCACCTACGATAAGAGCCGCAATGTTTTTGGCCTGCATCTGGCTAAGGATGCTATACGCAAGCAGGGCTTCGTGGTGGTGGTCGAGGGCAACCTGGACGTGATCGCCAGCCATCAGGCCGGCGTCACTAACGTGGTAGCCAGCGCCGGAACCGCCATGACAGAGCAGCATCTAAAAGAATTAAAGCGTTTCACCGGCGACATCCGTTTGAGTTTTGATTCTGACAGAGCAGGAGTGGCGGCTACCGAGCGGGTTATTCCTATAGCTCAAAAGCTGGGTGTGGCACTGCGGATTATTACCATCAAAGATGCCAAGGACCCTGATGAGCTGGTCCAGAAAAGCGTAGCTGCTTGGAAGAAAGCTATCGAAAAAGCGGTTTATGCCACCGATTGGCTAATTGAGAACTATAAAAGTCAGCTGGATCTAGCGACCGCAGCCGGCAAAACTGCTTTTACCGATGCGCTGCTGCCGACGATCAAGCGTCTAAGCGACCCGGTAGAGCAGGAACATTATCTGAAAGTTATTGCCAAAGAAACCGACTCCAGCCTGGAGGCGATGAAAGCCAAGATGGATAGCCGGACACCTGAAACTATCGCTACACGGCTAAAGAAACCTAAGGCGACTTTCGGGCCTATAGACAAGGCTGTTATAGAGCAACAGCGCCTGCAGGACCATTTTTTGGCGATGGTTCTTATGCAGCCTAAGCTTCGTGATTTGCTGGAGGACTGCGATGAGCAATATTTCACAGAAGGCGGCCCCCGGGAACTGGTAAACTTCCTGAAGGATAACCCCGATTTTAATGGTGATCCCAAGATTGCCATACCTTTGCAACAGATAGGGGATTATGTTAAGATTGTCACGTTACAGTTTGAGGAAATTTATCAAGATTTGAGCCTGGCTGACCTACGGGAGCAGGCCGTTAACCTCAAACACCGCCTTATAAATAGGTATGTAAAAATACAAAAGCACCGCCTAGCTGACGCTATGCAAAACGTAAAATCCGATGAGGAACGAATAAGACTGGTTAAGAAAGCCGATAAGCTGAACGAGCTTATCAAGAATTAAGAGAGGTTGTTTATGCCAAGGAAGAAACAAGCGGCTGCTGAGCCTGTCAAAAAGACCACCGAGACTTTTGACAAAGAAATCAAGCAGCTAATAGAGAAGGGAAAGAAGGAAGGCAAGCTGGATCAGCGCGACATTTTCGCTGCTATCCCAGATGCGCCGGCCAACATTGATGTACTGGACAAATTGTACGGCGAACTGGCCGAGGCCGATATTGAGATCGTAGCTGCCACAGAGCCAAGCACCGAAGATTTCGTGGATGAATGGGCGGTAGAAGATGAAGAAGAAGCCGTCGTAGAAGATACCAGCTATATTGACGACATTGCCGACGACTCCGTGCGGCTTTACCTACGTGAAATTGGTAAGATCCCGCTGCTATCCGCCGAAGAAGAACTGGCGTTGGCTCAAAAAGTCGTAGCCGGTGATAAGCGGGCAAAAGACCAGATGGCCGAGGCTAATATGCGCCTGGTGGTATCTATCGCTAAGCGCTATGTGGGCCGCGGTTTAGATCTTTTGGACCTGATCCAAGAAGGCAACACCGGTTTGCTTCGGGCAGTAGAGAAATTCGACCCGGACCGTGGTTTCAAATTCAGTACCTATGCCACCTGGTGGATCCGCCAGGCTATTACGCGTGCCATCGCTGACCAGGCTCGTACCATCCGTATTCCGGTGCATATGGTTGAAACTATCAACAAACTGCTGCGCACCCAGCGCCGCCTAACTCAGGAACTTAACCGTGAACCTACCAACGAAGAAATCGCCGCGGCTATGGAAATGGAAGTCGATAAAGTGGAACACATTATGAAGATCAAGCAGGACATTTCCAGTCTTGATGCCAGTGTCCGTGACGACGAAGAAGACAGCGTGCTTGGCGACTTCATCGAGGATGAAGACCAAAAAACTCCTTCAGAATCAGCCTCCGAGCAATTGCTTAAAGAGCAGGTAAAACAGATATTGGGCACTCTGACCGACCGTGAACAGAAGATCTTGAAACTGCGCTTCGGCCTCGAGGATGGTAAGAGCCACACTTTGGAAGAAGTAGGCCAAGAGTTCAGTGTTACCCGCGAGCGTATCCGTCAGATCGAAGCCAAGGCGCTAGCCAAGCTACGCAAACACAAAGACACCCGAAGACTGCACGAATATCTGCAATAAGATGAACATAATCGGCGTAAGTGGTACCAATGGGGCGGGGAAAGACTCAGTCTGTGAGTTTTTGGCGAACCAACATAATTGGTTTTTCGTCTCTGTTTCACAGCTATTGCGTGACGAATTAAAGAGACAAGGTGTGCCTACTGATCGTAAGAACACCAGTGCTCTTAGTGCGCAGTGGCGCAAGCAATACGGGCTGGGTGTTCTAGTTGATAAGGCCGTTGAAGCCTATGCCTCGCAAAAAAAAGACTATGCCGGACTGGTCATTTCTAGTCTTCGCAATCCAGGTGAAGCCGATGAGGTCCATAGACTCGGTGGAAAGGTTGTCTGGGTGGATGCCGAGCCTAAAATGCGGTATCAACGAATAACCAGCCGCAACCGCGGCACAGAAGATAATAAGAGCTTTGAGGAATTTCTAACGGAAGAACAAGCAGAGATGAACCATAGTGGTCATCAGGCAACGCTGAGTATGCAAGGGGTCAAAGACAAGTCCGATATATTTATTGATAATAATAGCAACGACCTAAAAAGCTTTTACTCGGAACTTGCCGATACCCTCAAAATCTAGCCGGAGGACCGTATGACTTCAGAAGCTTTTGCGGAAGGGGATATTCAGCAGCTGTTCAATCCCGACTATGTAACCGAACTTGGTGTAAAAGAAATCGAAATTGACGACGAGTGGGTACTGGTGCACGAGACCAGCAACCTGCGTTTTTTGTTTGATGCGTATTTTCATCAACAGGAGCAAAAAGAGCCGGCCAACTTTTTAGAGAAAGTTACTTTTACGAAGTTAGACGATCCAGAAATCGTTTTTATCTTAGATGGTTTCTGTCATTTTTACCCACAACAGGCTGAGCTACTTAAAACCCAGACCCTTCTGCACGATTTAGAATACGAAAGACGGGCGGAATTAAGAGAGCGAATTGAGGAAGAAATTTCACTGTCACCCCGCCTTTTAGCGCCGCGCCCTTCCGAGATTGAGGAAGCCAGGCGTGATCTAATTTATTCCCAAACACTGGATGCGATAGGTGATATACTCTCCCGCTACGGGATTGACTACGATTTGAACAAACTCTGCCAGTAAAGCATTAGCAATCGTGGTTTTAACAGATGCGGAGTATACTTATTAGCAATGGCAAAAGAGGTCAAGAAACTAGCCGTAATTGACGGCAAAAGTGTTTTTTATAGAGGCTATTATGCTATGCCCAATTTGGCTACCAAAGAGGGAATCCCCACCGGCGGTGTTTTCGGTTTCGCCTCTATGGCTTTAGAGCTTTTAAAGAAACTCAAACCCGATTATGTGGCCGTAGCCTGGGATAAGCCCAAGACCAACATTAGACGCAGGCTGGAGCTTTATCCGGAGTACAAAGCCGGCCGTAAACCGGCGCCGCCGGACTTTTATACTCAAATACCAATCTTGCACGACCTGCTGGAAGCCTTCGGCTGGCCACTTTACGAACTGGACGATTACGAAGCCGACGACATTATGGGCACGCTGGCCGTAAAAGCCGAGAAAGAAGGCATTGAAACACTGCTGATTACCAGCGATTTGGATATGCTGCAGCTCGTCAATCACCGGGTGAAGGTTTACGCCCTGAAGCGCGGTTTTTCAAACATCGAGGAATTCCATCCGGAAAGTTTTGAGCAGAAATATGGCATCAAAGCCACACAGTTCCTGGACCTTAAAAGCTTGAAGGGTGATAGTTCAGATAATATCCCCGGCGTACCTGGGGTAGGCGAGAAAACGGCCATCCAACTTCTACAGCAATATGAAACCTTGGACGGAGTTTATGAACACCTGGATGACATAAAAGAAA
>Ga0207664_10000162_pt1 | contig 53824 bp, 30 predicted proteins | sample LARL83metaG_FD_184349 | JGI IMG/M metagenome (GOLD analysis project Ga0207664, IMG submission 184349) | Corn, switchgrass and miscanthus rhizosphere microbial communities from Kellogg Biological Station, Michigan, USA - LAR L8-3 metaG... | ecosystem: Host-associated > Plants > Roots >...
CGACCCAGACCGGCGCGGCGGTCGCGTTCGCCAGGTTGTCCGGGCCGCCTGCCGCCCCGCCGCCGGGCGCGTCGGTGAGGTTGTTGCCGCGTCCGGACTGGTCGTAGATCTCGGTGATTACGCAGGCCGTGCCGGCGCAGAACGAGTCCTGGGCGGCCCCGTTGGCCGCCCCGCCGGCGCTCAGCGGGCCGATGTTCATCGTCGTGCCGTCTGAGGAACGGCGGACCTGATACAGCGACCCGTCGTAAGCTGCGAACAACGCCCGCGTCGTGCTGTGCGCGGCCACGCAGGGAGTGCCGCCCGAGGCGTAGATGTCGCACGGGCCCTGTGCCGCTGCCCGCGCTTGCGGCGCGGCGGCGGCGACCATGGCCCCGGCGGCCAGCGCCGTCCCCGCTCCCAGGACCAGCAGCGCCCGGCTCGGGTGCCGCAGTCGTGACCGGATAGTCATCGTCGGACCTTCCCTTCTCGTCGGCCAGATTGTGAGCGCTAACAACACGGGGGGTCAATCTTCCGGCTGTGCGCGCGCCGTCGTGGCAGGTCAGGACGAGGGGAAGTTACATCAGCCGGTAAGCGTCGCTATGCGGCACGGCTGAGGGCTTGTTGCGCGCCGGCCTGCGCGTAGCTGACGACGCGGACCTCCGGCGGCCTGCCGTGCCGGTCCCGCCGGACCGGAAGCGCGAGGGCCAGCCAGCCGCACAGCCCGAGGGGGTAGGCGAAGTACCCGAACCGGGTGGCCGGCGAAAGCGCGAACATCAGCGCGAGGCTGAGGGCAATCAGCAGCGCGGCGGCCTGGACGGTCGCGGGCGGACGGATCACGAGCACGACGGCAATCGCCGCACCGGCGAGGACGAGCAGCGCGACGGCCGCGTCGTGGCCTGCCGGGCCCAGCGAAGCGAGCAGGTGCCCGGGCAGCGGGCTCTGCGCGGGGCTCTTGGCGTGCGTCAGGCCAAGGGGATACGCCACCGTGTTCTGCAGCAGCGCGGCCGGGTGGGCCAGTGCGGTCGGGGCGCACAGCGGGACAAGGATGGCCGCCGTTCCGACGGCACCCGCGAGAAACCGGCCCGCGGTGCGGACGCCGTCCCGGTAGGAGAGCAGCGCGGCGAGCACCGGCAGCGCGGGCCAGGCGGTGTACTTCAGTGCGCACGCCACACCCGCCACGATCGACGCGGCGAGCACCGCCCGCCGCGCGTATCCGCGCCCGGTGCGGCTGAGCAGCGCCAGGGTCAGGCAGAGCAGCGCCAGCACCGGCGCGTCGGTGATGCCCAGAGCCAGCGGGAACGCGGCCACCGGCGCGCCGGTGACGAACGCCCCCAAGCACAGCGCGTCGCGCCGGCCGGCGACCCGGAAGGCCAGAACGAACAGGCCGAACGTCGCGAGGCTGAGCCACACGCTGGTCTCCCCGGCCAGCCCGGTCAGGCCCAGCGCGTGCGGCAGCCCGAACAGCGACATCGCCGGCAGGTACGGGTTGTAGGCGATCCAGTGGGACAGGTCCGCTATCGGCAGGTACGGGTTACCGTGTTGCGCAAGCAGCGTCGCGGACCTGGTCACGACCTGGGTATCGGAGGTGGCCGGTCCGTGCGTCGCGATCCAGACCAATGGTGCGGCAAGCGCGCCGGCCAGGCTCACCACTACCGCGACCGTGCTGCCACGCGAACGCCAGCAGCGGGCAACCAGCGCCGCGGCCGCGTACCCGCCAGTCGCCCAGATTCCCCACCAGCGGTCATTGCCAGGGCCGCTGAACGCCGCCACCGCGCCGGCGTAGATCGCGAACGCCAGATACCAGACCTCCGTCCGGCGCGGGCCGGATACCGCGGCGAGTCGTGTCGCGATTGCCATGGATCCAGCCTGGTGTGAGAAGGGCCGCCAGACCATACGGCTACACCCCGGCACGGCGGTGGTGCTAGCCGCCGCCGGAGACGGGGCCTAGCACCACTGCCGTCCGTTGCCGATCGCCATGGCAAAATCGGCAAAGTGCAGATCGGGATGCTTGGGCCCGTTGAGATCCGGCTGGACGACGGCGCCTTCGCCGAGATACCGGGCGCCCGGCTGCGCGGGCTGCTGGTTGCCCTCGCGCTCGAACCCGGCCACCTGGTGCCGAATGCGGGGCTCGTCGACTGGATCTGGGGTCAGCATCCGCCCTCCGACGCGGCGACTGCGTTGCGGCGCTTGGTTTCCCGGCTGCGGAAGTCGCTGCCCGAAGGGCCGGGGGAGGGCCAGCCGGGCGGCTACCGGCTGACCGTGGAGCCCGACGCCGTCGACGCCGTGCGATTCGAACGCCTCGTCGGCCAGGCCCGCGCCGCGGAGGTCCGCGGGTACAGCTGCTGCGCGCGGTCTATCAGAGCGCCAGAGAAGCCCTGGCGAGCGCGCTGGGCGCGCTTCGCCGTGGTGACGGCTTGGGCTGCAGCAACGTGGTAGATCGTCGCATCGTGGAAGGTTAACCGTCGCCGGAGGGGGTCAGTCCACCGCAAAGCGGCAATCCGCCACGTTGTCCGGCCATGCCCCTGGATGCAGCGCCCGCTTGCGGCGCCGGCGATCCCGTTCGCCGCCTCAAGTCGCGGGATGGCGCCGGTCCTTGGCCGTGGGTAAGCCTAGCCGGGCGAGTTCGATGAGGCGCTCGATGCTGGTTCCGAAGATGTCGGGGTGGCCGGGCGGCCGGCTGGAGGTCGCAAGGGCCGCGGTCAGGTGGGCGTAGCGGCCGCTGGCCGCCGCGCGGGTGAGCGCCTGGGCCTGCTCAGCGGCGCTGGCTAGCTGGCCGGCGGGGGCTGCTTGCGTCGCGCCGTACAGGGTGGCGAAGCCGCTGATGACAGCGATGACTTCCAGCTTTGCTCCGGTGCTGAGCTCGGCGTCGGCCAGCAGGCCGAGAAAGTAGTCGAGGTAGCGCAGCCCGTTCGGGCCTGGGGGCATCGGGCGGTGCAGCAGCGCGGCCAGCCAGGGATGCCGCCGCGCGATGTCGCGGGCCTGCCTGGCCAGCTCGGCGATGGCCGCCCGCGCGTCGGGGGGCGGCGCGGCGGGGTAGGCGTACTCGGCGGCCAGGCGGTCGGTCATCAGCTGGGCCAGGTGATCCTTCGCGGGAACGTAGTTATACAGCGACATGACCGCGATGCCCAGCTCGCCGGCGAGGCGGCGCATGGTGACCGCTTCCATGTTCTCGGCATCGGCGATCCGGACGGCGACGGCCGCGATGCCCGCGCGGCTGTGCCGGGGCCGGGGTCCTCGGCTCCCGTGCTCTGGGAAGTCCCAGATCGAAGCTGGTGGTGTCATCGCTGCTGATTCTATCTTTCTGCGTGCATTGTACGTAATATTATCGGAACGACGTACGGTGCACGTTGTCGGGAGGTGGTCAGGTGCTTTCGGTGACCGAGGGCGAGGCACGTGAGCGGACCGAGCTGCTGGCGGATATCGCGTATGAGGTCTTCCTTGACCTCGCGGTGACCCCGGCCAGGTCCAGGACCCGGGTCAGGTTCGGGTGCCGCAGACCGGGGGCGGACACGTTCGCGCAGCTTGACCTGGCCGCGGTGGACGAGCTGACGCTGAACGGGCGGCCGTTGCCGCCGCCGGCGGACGGGCGGGTGCGGCTGGCCGGACTGGCCGCGGAGAACCTGCTTGTCGCCGACGGTGCTATCGCCGATGCCGACGGGATGGATCCGGGGCTGATCCGGTTCACCGATCAGGCCGACGGGGCCGGTTACCTGATCGCTGATGGGTACCCGGACGAGGCGGCCCGGCTGTTCTGCTGCTTTGACCAGCCGAGCCTGCCGTGCGAGCTGACGCTGACCGTGCGAGTGCCGGCGGGCTGGCAGTGCCTGGGCAACGCCCCGGCAGATCACGACGATGAGGTGTGGCGTTTCGCTACGGTGACCGGGATGCGGCCGCACCTGTTCACTGTGTGCGCCGGGCCGTACCGCCAGGCCGGGGTTGCTCGCGGGGATGGCGTCGTCGTGCGGACATGGCGGCGGGCATCGCTGGCCGGCTGGGATGAGGCGCTGCATCGCTTCGCCGAGACGTCAGCGGCGGCCGCCGCGCATTACGCGTCCGTCCTCGGCACGCCGTGCCCGTACCCGCGGTATGACATCGTGTTCGTGCCCGAGCTGACCTCGCTGGCCGGCACGACGCCCCGGCTGGTGACCGTGAGCGAGACCCTGCTGGCGCGGCTGGCCGATCCCGGCGACGAATTCGCGGCCGAAGTCTGCGCGCATGAAACGGCCCATCTGTGGTTCGGCACGCACGTGACCTTCCGCTGGTGGGATGACCTGTGGCTGGATGAGGCGCTGGCCACCTACCTGAGCGTGGAATTCCATGACGGCTGGGCCGGATTCGGCTACCGGGAGAAAGCGCGCGCCTACCGGGCAGACGAACTGCCGTCACGGCTGCCGGTGTCCTCCCCGGTGACAAGCTCGGCGCAGGCGCTCAGCCGGCCCGCGGACCTGACCTACTCCAAAGGAGCGGCGGTGATCCGGCAGCTCGGCACCCTGATCGGCGCGGACGCGCTGCGCGCCGGGATGAAGCGTTACCTGGCCCGGTACGGTGGCGGCTGCGGGACCTCCGATGACCTGCTGGCCTGCTGGTCACGGGCATCGGGACGGGACCTCACCGGATGGGCGCGGGAGTGGCTGCGCAGCAAGGGTGCGCCCGTGCTGCGAGCGGGGTTCGCCGCCGCGCCCTGCCCCTCGGTCGTGGTCACCCAGGACCCGCCGCGCCCCCAGACGGTCAGGATCGGGCTGTACGACCGCACCGCCCGCGGGCTGCGGCGCAGGCGGCTTGTCGGCGCGGAGCTGACCGGCGAGCGGACCGCGATCGAGCTCGGGCCGGCGGAGGCGGCACCGGACGCGGTGGTGGCGAACGACGGCGACCTCGGTTACGCCCGGATCACGTTCGACGAGCCGTCCTGGCGGGCGCTCGCCGAGGTCGGTTTCCTCGTCGACGACCCTGTCACCGAAGCGGCATGCTGGAACGCGGCCTGGCAGCTGGTGACCGGCGCTCAGCTGGCCGCGGAAGCGTTTGCCGACCTGGTGATCAGGCGCCTGGCCGAACCAGCCGGACTGCCAGCCGCCGGAGCGGAGGTGCTGCTCGAGCGGGCGGTCAGCGGTGCCGACTGGTACGCCCCAGCGCCGGACCGGACCAGGCTGCGGGAGAAGATCGCCAAGGCCACGCTGGACGCGGCGCGCCGGGCAGCGCCGGGGCACCCGGCCCAGCGCGTGCTAGCCGCCGCGTTCGCGGCCAGCGCGCAGCGCGATGACCAACTGGAGGTGCTGACGTCCTGGCTGGCGGGCCGGCTGCCAGACGGGCTGACGGCGGACGCACAGCTGCGGGCGCAGATCCTGGTCACCCTGTCCGCTCGCGGGCAAGCCCGCAACGCCGACGTGGACGCCCTGCCCGAGCTGGACCCAGTCAACGGCAGCTATGTCCAGGCGAGGTGCCTGGCTCTGCGGCCAGACCCGGAGTCAAAGGAACAGGCGTGGACCTCGGTAATAACCGGCGCGGTCACCGGACGGCTCGCGGAGGCGACCGCGCTGGGCATATGGGTGCCCGGGCAGGAGCGGCTGATGGCCGGCTACCGGGACCGGTATTTCGCCGACGCGCTTCCCGCGCTCAGCCAGATGGGCAGCTGGGCGCGGGAACGACTCGGCCGGCTGCTTTTCCCGTCGACGCTGCGCGACTGCGCGACCATCGCCGCGGCCGAAGCCGCCCTGGCCAGCACGACCCTGCCACCGGACCTGCGGAATGCCGTTGCCGACCAGGCCGCCATCATCGGCCAGGTCATCGAGTGAGCGAGGCGCAATGGGTGAGATGGTGTCGCACTTCGTCGCTGGCACGCTTGGGAAGGCGTTGGCTGCCTGACTGGCTGCGAAGGGGTGGGGTTCAATCGTGACGTCCCAGCACCGGGTCCCGCTTGCGGGAACGGCGTGGCACGTGTGGCGGGATGTCTGCCTGCGCAGTGCTGGATTCCCTGCCGGCAAGGTGCGGACGATCTGCGATGAGCCGCTGGCGCGCAGTGCGGATCTGGCCGGAGCGGACCTGGCCGGGCGGCTGGCGTATGACGAGGTGTATGCCGATGCTACCGGGCGGCTGTCCCGCGGGATCGCCGCTACCTTCGCCGATCCGCTCTTCCGGGAGGCGCTCACCTGGCAGAATCCTGGGCTGGCGCAGTTCTTGCACGATCACGACGCGGGTCCGGATGCCGTGCGGCGCAGCAAGCAGCGACAGCGGGAACTGGTGATCGCGAATTACCTGCAGCGGTACTGCCTGAAGAACGACACGATCGGGTTCTTCGGTCCGGTCGGCTGGGCGTCCGCGGTCCCTGGTACCGGTGGGCTGGTGGTGGTGCCGGGGGAGCAGCTGGTGGCGCGCCGGACGACGTACTTCGAGGTGTGGGCGATCGACAAGGTCGCGGCCGCGATCGCCGTGCGGGGGCGGGCGCTGGGCTGGCTGCGGCCGCGGCCGACCCGGTCGGTGTTCCTGGACGGGGACGTGCTGCACCGCCCGCACCGCAAGCCGGTCACCCTCACCGCCACCGAAGTCAAGGTCCTCCAGGCTTGCGATGGGCGCCGCACGCTCAGCGAAGTGCTCGAGGCGGTCGGCACACCCGACGCCCGCGGCTTGCTGACCCGGCTGGCTGAGCTCGGGGCGCTTCGGCTGGATCTGGAGGGCCCGGTGGATGCGTGGCCGGAGCGGCTGCTGCGGGACAAGCTTGAGCTGATTGCTGACCCGGCGGCTAGGGCGGCGGCGCTGGAACCGGTGGATCAGCTGATCAGGGCGCGAGATGCGGTGGCCGCCACGGACGGCGACCCGGCCGGGCTGCGGCGAGCGCTGGCGAGCCTGGCGACGACGTTCGAGCAGGTCACCGGCGTCGCGTCGACCCGCAAGGCCGGGGAGAACTATGCGGGGCGGACGCTGGTCTACACCGATGCCGTCCGGGATGTGCGGGTGGAGCTCGGGGATGCGGTGCTCCGGGCACTGGCCGCGCCGCTGGGCCTTGTGCTGGACAGCGTGCGTTGGCTGGTCAACGAGATAACCGGCAAGTACCGCGCATTCTTCGTGGAACTGCTCGACCGGGAGAGCGCCCGGGCCGGCGGAGTGCCCGTGCCGCTCACGCGCCTGCTCACGATGGCGGCACCCTACATGTCCACTCAAGGTGGCCGGGCGGTAGGCGAACTTGCCAAGACGAGCGTTGCCGAGCTGCAGCGCCGCTGGCAGCAGGTGCTCGGGCCGCCGTCATCTGCCCGCAGGCATCAGGTCAGTGCGGACGTGATCAGCGCCAGGGCCGCCGAGTGTTTCCCCGGGCGTCCGGTCACCTGGAGCGCCGCCCGGCAGCACTCGCCGGACATCATGATCGCGGCCGCCTCGCCCGCCGCGGTGGAGCGCGGTGACTTCCTGCTCGTCCTCGGCGAAATACATCTGGCTAGTAACACCCTGGACGGCCGGCTCTGGGTCGAGCAGCATCCCGAGCCGGCCAGGCTCGTCGCCGCTGAGCGGGCCGACCGCGGCCCGGGGCGGATCTTCCCCATCGAGGAGAAAGACCACCCGAATGCGACATCCCGCCTCAGCCCGCCATCGGCCGTGCTGGGGCCAGGCCAGCTCTACTGGTCTTCCGCGATCACCGACTCGCTCGATCCACCGGAATCGGACACGGTCATCCCTGCGGCCGCGATGACCGTCGCTCGCCGCGGCGACGAGCTTGTTGTCCAGATCATGCCGTCCGGGGAAGAACTGGACTTCTTCGAGGTGATCGGGGACGCGATGGTCGTGGCCGTCGTCGATGCGTTCCAGCCCTTCGCTCCGGCCGCGCACCGGCCGCGGATCACGATCGACCGGTTCGTGCTGGGCCGGGAACAGTGGGTCTTCCAGGTCGCGGACTCGGACTGGGCATTCGCCCAGGATGAGCAGGAGCGTTTCCACCGGGCGCGCCTCTGGCGGCAGCACAACCAGCTGCCTGAGCGGGTGTTTTACCGGGTTCCCGTCGAGCTCAAGCCCACGGCCGCTGACTTCAGCAGCGTTGTGCTGGTCAACCTGTTCGCCAAGCACATCCGCCAGACCCAGGCCGCGGGCCACACGCAGTACACCGTCACCGAGATGCTGCCGGACCTGGACCAGCTCTGGCTTACCGACCGCCAGGGCCGGCGCTACAGCTCCGAGCTGAGGTTCGTCGCATACGACGGCATGACCGAGGATCAGATGGCCCGGGACCAGCGGGAACGTGCGCAACGGGGAAGGTGCGGCGACTGTTCCGCTCTGCGAACGTAGAGGCGTGGCCGGAAAGGAATGGCGGCAATGACACGCTACCCGTTGTCGTTCACGCAGGAATGGTTCCTCACTCTGGATCAGGGTGACGACGGCGGGACGTTCGGCAACCGGTTCACCATGGTCCGCCTCACCCACATCACCGGGCCGGTGGATCTCGCGGCGCTGCAAGGCGCGCTCGACGACGTGGTCGCCCGCCATGAGCTGCTGCGCACCGTGGTGGTCAGAGACGCCGACCCGCCCTACCAGCAGGTGTTCCCGCCTTGCCAGGTACCGCTGGTGGTCACGGACCGGCCGGCGGCCGCCGGCAAGTCCCGTGACACGATCATCCAGGACCTGCTCTACGAGACCGGTACGATCAGCCCGCGGCAAGCGCCGCTCCTGCGGGCCCGGCTGTGCCGGTTCGATGACCGCGACAGCGTGCTGTTCCTGACCGTGCACCACTCGGCATCTGACGCCTGGTCCCAGCAGGTGATCATGCGCGACATCGGGGCGTGCTACGCCGCCCGGGCCACCGGCACCCCCGCCGCGCTTCCGCCCGCGCGGCAGTACCGCGAGTACGCCGAATGGCAGCGTGCCAGAGCCGCCAGCTCAGCCGAGGACGGCGCGCCGGCCTACTGGCGGGACAAGCTCCGCGGCGCCCGCGAATTCACCATCCCGAACGACCACGGCCACCCCGACAGCTACTCGAGACCGTACTCGGTGCACGCCCACAGCATTGAGGCCGGCGTCATCGCCAAGGCCGCCGCACTCGCCGCGGCGTCTCGCACCACTTTGTTCCCGGTGCTGCTCTCCGCCTTCTACGTCCTGGCGCACCAGGTCACCGGCGCGACCGACCTGACGATCCGGGCATTCACCGCCGGCCGCGAGGCAGAAGAGTTCCACGACACCATGGGACCGTTCCTGAACCTCGTGCCATTCCGCACCGACATCGCCGGCTGCACGAGCTTCCGCGACATCGTCACGTGCGCCAAGGAGACCTTCATCGAGGCCATCGCGCACGAACTCCCCGTCAACGTGATCGAGCAGGCATTCCCCGACGTCGCAAAGTCACGCGAAGATCTGAGCACGTCCCAGTTCATCATCTCGTGCCAGGTGTCGCAGCTCGCCGACGATCTCATCTACCCAATCGCCGAGGGCGCACGGGACATAGAAGTCCGCTGGCGGGAGGAGGATGGCCCGCGGGATATCCCCAGTGGCACCGTGTGGTTCACGGACTTGCCAGTCGCCGGCGATCTGGCCGGCGCCATCATGTTCAACGTCGAAGAATTCGACGAGAGCACCGTTGCCGGCTGGGCCACGGACCTGCGGCGGATACTGACCGCCGCGGTCCGAGATCCCGACCAGGACTGGAAGACCCTGTAACTACGGCGATCATCGCCCGGAGCTGTATCCGCACGCCGGCGGGCGGGGGCATCTCGGATCGGAAGGAGGACCACCATGGCCAATTCCCTTCGACCAGTACCGTCCGAGGGGAACACGGCGGACCGGGATGTGCCCCAGGTCACCTTGCCGGAGTTGTTCGAGGCTCAGGTGGCCCGCACCCCGCGGGCACCCGCTGTCGTCTACGGCGAACTCACGCTCACCTACGCCGAGCTTGACGAGCGCGCGGACCGGCTGGCCCGGTACCTGACGTCGCGGGGGGCGGGGCCGGAACGGCTGGTGGCGGTGGCCATGGAACGCTCCGCCGGGCTGGTGATCGCCTGGCTGGCGGTGGCCAAGTCCGGGGCGGCCTTCCTGACGGTAGACCCTGACTACCCGGCGGAGCGGATCGCCTACATGCTCGCCGACGCGCGCCCGGACCTGGTGATCACGACAGGGGCGGGCGCATCCCGTCTGCCCGCGGATCCCGGGGGCGGCGTGCCGCGTGTGGTACTGGATGATCCGCTGCTCGCCGCCGAACTGGCCGGGTATCCAGCCACCGGGTCATTGCCGGAGCGGCGGCCGGACCTGGCGCATCCTGCGTACGTGATTTACACGTCCGGCTCCACTGGCCGGCCCAAGGGCGTCGTGGTGACCCACCGCGGCCTGGCGAGCCTGTCCGGTGCACAGGTCAGTGCGTTCGGTATCGGGCCCGGATCGCGGGTGCTCCAGATGGCGTCGCCGAGCTTCGACGCCGCGGTGATGGAGATGCTGATGGCCCTGCCGTGCGGGGCCACGCTGGTGGTTCCCGAGCCGGGGCCGCTGGCTGGCGAAAGCCTCGCGCGAACGCTGAACCGGCTGCGGATCAGCCATGCCCTGATCATCCCGAGCGTCCTGGCCAGCGTCCCGGCGCGGCAGGTCACCGAACTTGAGTGCCTGATCGTGGGCGGCGAGGCCTGCCCGGAGCGGCTGGCAGCCGAGTGGTCGCCGGGCCGGCGGATGTTCAATGCCTACGGCCCGACCGAGATCACGATATGCGCGACGATGAGCGCCCCCGTGACGGGCCAGGGGGCACCGCCGATCGGCCGTCCGGTGTGGAACACCCGGGTGTTCGTGCTGGATGAGAATCTGGGGCTGGTGCCGCCGGGGGTGAGCGGTGAGCTTTACGTGGCGGGTGCGGGGCTGGCCCGGGGGTATCTGGGCCGGCCGGGGCTGACCGCGGAGCGTTTTGTGGCGTGCCCGTTCGTTGCTGGGGCGCGGATGTACCGGACCGGGGACCTGGCCAGGTGGATGGTCCCCGCGGGGGTCCGGGGGGACGGTTCCCCCCGGTCGATGACTGCGGAGCTGGAGTACCTGGGCCGAAGCGATGACCAGGTGAAGGTGCGGGGCTTCCGGATCGAGCTGGGCGAAATCGAGGCGGTGCTGGCGGGGTTGCCGGGGGTGGCGCGGGCCGCGGTGGCGGTGCGGGAGGACCAGCCCGGGGACCGGCGGCTCGCCGGGTACGTCGTCCCAGCCGCCGGCGCCGAACTGAATCCGGCCGGGCTGCGCGTGGCCGCGGCACGGGTGCTGCCGGGTCATATGGTGCCGTCGGCGGTGATCGTCCTGGACGCACTGCCGCTGTCGCCGATCGGGAAGCTGGACCGGCGGGCGCTGCCCGCCCCGGAATACACGGCGGGGGGTGGCCGCGCTCCGGCTACACCCGGGGAGCAGGCGCTGTGTGCGGTGTTCGCGCAGGTGCTCGGCCTGGAACGGGTCGGGGTCGAGGACAGTTTCCTCGACCTGGGCGGGCATTCGCTGCTGGCGACCCGGCTGGTCTCCAAGGTCCGCGCGGTGCTGGGCGTGGAGCTGCCGGTCCGGGCGGTGTTCGAGCACCCGACGCCGGAGTCGCTGGCCCGGGTGCTGGACGGGGCGGAGGCGGCCAGGCCGCCGCTGGCCCGGGCGGCGGTACGGCCGGAGCGGGTACCGCTGTCGTTCGCGCAGCAGCGGCTGTGGTTCCTGGAGCAGTTCCACGGTCCCGGCACCGCCTACAACCTGCCGTTCGCGTGGCGGCTGCACGGCCAGGTCGATGCCGGGGCCCTGACCGCGGCGCTCAACGATGTGGTGGCCAGACACGAGGCGCTGCGGACGGTGTTCGCGGCCGAGGACGGTGAGCCGTACCAGCGCATCATCCCGGCGTCCGAGGCGGAGGTCCCGGTTACGGTAGCGGCCATCCGCGATGCTGACCTTGCCGGGCTGGTAGCGGCGGCGGCGCGGCAGGTGTTCGACCTGGGCGCGGAGCTGCCTGTCCGGGCGTCACTGTTCACTCTAGGCCCGGATGAGCATGTGCTGGTGCTGGTATGCCATCACATCGCCAGCGACGGGTGGTCGATGCAGGTGCTGATGTCTGACCTGGGAACGGCGTACGCGGCGCGGCGCGAGGGCCGCGGGCCGGGCTGGGCGCCGCTGCCGGTCCAGTATGCCGACTACGCGTTGTGGCAGCGCGACCTGCTGGGCAGTGCTAGCGGAGCCGGCGGTGCCGGCGGGGGCGGGATGCTGGCCGGGCAGGTGGACTACTGGACGCGGGCGCTGGCTGGGCTGCCCGAGGAACTGGTGCTGCCGTTTGACCGGCCGAGGCCCACTGAACTGACCCAGGGCGGCGGCACGGTGCGGTGGCAGCTGGCCGACCCGGGACTGCACCGGGCGCTGGCCGGCCTGGCGCGCGAGCATCAGGCGAGCATGTTCATGGTGCTGCACGCGGGGCTGGCCGCGCTGCTGTCCCGGCTGGGCGCCGGGACCGACATCCCGCTGGGCGCCCCGGCGGCCGGGCGCACCGACGAAGCGGTCCATGACCTGGTCGGGTTCTTCGTGAACACGCTGGTGCTGCGCGCCGACCTGTCCGGCGACCCCAGCTTCGGCGACCTGCTGGACCGGGTCCGGGAGACGGTGCTGGCCGCTCAGGCCCGCCAGGACGTGCCGTTCGAGCACCTGGTGGAGGCGCTGAACCCGGTACGGTCCCCGGCCCGGCATCCGCTGTTCCAGGTGATGATCGCCGACGAGGACGTCGGCGCGGTGGACTGGCGGCTGCCCGGCCTGACGATCGAGGCGGAGCCGGTGCCCGATGTGGCGGCCAAGTTCGACCTGACGCTGGGGTTCCGGCAAGACCATGACGCGGCCGGGATCAGCGCTTTCCTTGAGTATGCCGGGGACCTGTTCGACCGGGCCAGCGCGGCGGCGCTGGCGGGCCGGCTGACCTGGCTGCTGCGCCAGGCCGCGGCCCGCCCGCAGGACCCGGTGACCTCGCTGGAGATCCTCACCCCCGCCGAGCGTGACCAGATCCTGGCCCAGTCCAGCGGTGCCGCCCGGGACGTGCCGGCGACCGCGCTGCCGGAACTGTTCCGGGCGCAGGCGGCGCGGACCCCGGACGCCACCGCGGTGATCTGCGGCACCGCCCAGCTGACCTACGCCGAGCTCGACACCAGCGCCAACCGGCTCGCCCGGCACCTGATCTCGCTCGGCGCGGGCCCCGGACGGCTGATCGCGGTCGCGATGCCGAGGTCCGCGGACATGATCACCGCGGTACTGGCGGTACTCAAAACCGGCGCCGCGTACGTCCCGGTCGACCTGGCCTACCCGGCGGACCGGATCGCGTTCATGCTCGCCGACGCCGCCCCGGTCGCGGTGCTGACCACCACGGCGATGGCCGGGCTGGACCTGCCCGGCGCCGGGAATGACGGGCACTGCCGCCGGGTCGTCCTTGACGATCCCGCCACCGCGGCCGCGGTCGCGGACCTGAACGGGGAAGACCCCGGTATGTCGCCGGCGATGGCCAGCCCCGCGTACGTGATCTACACCTCGGGATCGACCGGCCGCCCCAAGGGCGTGCTGGTCGAGCACCGCAACCTGGCCGGGCTGCTGTGCTGGGCGCGGGCCGAGTTCACCGCCGCCGAACTGGCCAAGGTGCTGGTGTCGACGTCGCTGAGCTTCGACGTGTCGGTGTTTGAGATTTTCACCCCGCTGATCTGCGGCGGGAGCATCGAGGTCGTCAAGGACCTGCTGGCGCTCGCTGACGGCGACGGGGGAACCTGGGACGGGAGCCTGATCAGCGGCGTGCCTTCGGCGTTGTCGGAGGTGCTGTCCGTGCACGGCGCGACGGCCAGCGCGCGGACGGTGGTGCTGGCAGGCGAGGCGCTGACCGCACCCGCCGCCGCGGCGATCAGCGCCGCGCTGCCGGGCGCGGAAGTCCGCAACATCTACGGCCCGACCGAGGCGACCGTGTACGCCACCGCCTGGCGTGCGGGTACGTCTCGCGTAACGCCCGGGGGCGGGAACCCGCCGATCGGCCGCCCGGTATGGAACACCCGGGCCCTGGTGCTCGATGCCGCGCTGCGTCTGGTGCCGGCGGGCGTGGCCGGAGAGCTCTACCTGGCGGGTGCCCAGCTGGCCCGCGGGTACCTGGGGCGGCCCGGGCTGACCGCGGAACGGTTCGTGGCCTGCCCGTTCGGGGGGCCGGGAGCGCGGATGTACCGGACCGGGGACCTGGCCCGCTGGACCGCGGGGGTCCGGGGGGACGGCTCCCCCCGGTCGACCGCGGGGGTCCGGGGGGACGGCTCCCCCCGGTCGACCGCGGGGGTCCGGGGGGACGGCTCCCCCCGGTCGGAGACAGCTGGCGAGATCGAGTACCTGGGCCGGGCCGATGACCAGGTGAAGATTCGCGGGTTCCGGATCGAGCCCGGCGAGATCGAAGCCGTCCTCGCTGCCCAGCCCGGGGTCGCGCAAGCCGCGGTCGTGGTGCGCCACGACCGGCCCGGCGACGGCACGCTGGCGGCCTACGTGGTGCCGGTAGCCGGTGTCCGGCCCGACCCCGCCGCGCTGCGCGCCGCCGCGGCGGCGGGCCTGCCCGGCTACATGGTGCCCGCCGCCATCGTCGTGCTGGACCGGCTGCCGCTGAACGCCAACGGCAAACTCGACCGTCGCGCCCTCCCGGCCCCCGACTACACCAAGGCGCCAGGCAGGACGGCCCCGGCTACCGCCCGGGAGCGGGCCCTGTGCGCGGTGTTCGCACAGGTACTCGGCCTGGACCAGGTCGGTGCCGAAGACAGCTTCTTCGACCTCGGCGGTCACTCGCTGCTGGCGACCCGGCTGGTGTCCAGGATCCGCGCGGTGCTGGGCGCCGAGCTGCCCATCCGGGCGGTATTCGAGCACCCGACGGTCGCGGCGCTGGCCGCGGTGCTGGACGGCGCGGAAGCGGCCCGCCCCGCACTGGTTCCCATGCGGCGGCCGGAACGGCTGCCGCTGTCATTCGCCCAGCAGCGGCTGTGGTTCCTGGAACAGTTCAACGGGCCAAGTACGGCCTATAACATCCCGTTCGCGTGGCGGCTGAACGGGCGGCTGGATCCGGCGGCGCTCACCGCCGCGCTGGGCGATGTCGTGGCGCGGCATGAGACGCTGCGCACGGTATTCGCCGTCGATGGCGGGCAGCCATATCAGCAGATCATCCGTGCGGAGGAAGCCACGGTTCCGGTCACGATCACCACTGCTCGTTCGGAAGAACTGGACGCGATGATCGAGGCGGCGGCCAGGTACGAATTCGACCTGGCCAGCGACCTGCCTATCCGGGGATGGCTGTTCACCATCGCGGAGCAGGAGCATGTGCTGCTGCTGCTGTGCCATCACATCGCCGGTGACGGCTGGTCCATGGACATCCTGATGGCGGACCTGGCGACGGCCTACCAGGCCCGCCGGGACGGCCGGGCACCGGACTGGGCGCCGCTGCCGGTGCAGTACGCCGACTACGCGCTGTGGCAGCGGAACTTGCTCGGCAGCGCTAGCGGTGCCGACGGGGACCAGGGGGTGCTGTCCGGACAGGTCGGCTACTGGAAGCGAGCGCTGGCCGGGCTGCCCGAGGAACTGGTGCTGCCGGCCGACCGGCCGCGGCCGGCGCTGCCGTCGCAGCGTGGTGGTGCGGTCCGGTGGCAGCTCGCCGATGCCGGCCTGCACGAGACGCTGGGCGAGCTGGCGCGGGAGCATCAGGCGACGGTGTTCATGGTGCTGCACGCGGGGCTGGCCGCGCTGCTGTCCCGGCTGGGCGCCGGGACCGACATCCCGCTGGGTGCCCCGGCGGCCGGACGGACCGACGAAGTCATGCACGACCTGGTCGGGTTCTTCGTGAACACGCTGGTGCTGCGCGCCGACCTGTCCGGCGACCCCAGCTTCGGTGAGCTGCTGGGCCGGGTACGGGAAACGGTGCTGTCCGCCCATGCCCGGCAGGACGTGCCGTTCGAGCACCTGGTGGAGGTGCTGAACCCGGTCCGGTCCCCGGCCCGGCATCCGCTGTTCCAGGTGATGATCGCCGACGAGGACGTCGCCGCGGTGGAATGGCGGCTCCCCGGGCTGCGAATCACCGCGGAGCCGGTACCCGTCGTAGCCGCCAAGTTCGACCTGACGCTGGGGTTCCGGCAAACCCATGACGCTGACGGCGGTCCGGCCGGCATCTGTGCCTCCTTCGAGTATGCCGAGGACCTGTTCGATGCCGCGACCGTGCGGGCACTGGCCGCGCGGCTGACCCGGCTGCTGCGCCAGGCCGCCCGTGATCCCGGCCGCCGGGTGGGTGAGTTTGACCTGCTCACCAGCGCCGAGCACCGGCTGCTCGCGGACTGGAACGACACCGCACGGGACGTGCCTCAGGCCACCTTGGCGGAGCTGTTCGAGCAGCAGGCCGCCCGCACCCCGCACGCCCGTGCCGTCCTCGCCGCCGGTGCCGAGCTGACCGAAGCCGAGCTGACCTACGGCGAGCTGAACGCGCGGGCCAACCGGCTGGCCCGGCACCTGATCGCCCTCGGCGCGGGCCCCGAGCGCCTGGTCGCGATCGCCATGCCCCGGTCCCCCGGCATGATCGTCGCCCTGCTCGCCGTGCTCAAGTCGGGCGCGGCCTATGTCCCGGTCGACCCCGATTACCCGGCGGACCGTATCGCGTTCATGCTGTCCGACGCGGCGCCGGCGATCACGTTGACTACGAACGGCGTGACCGGGTCCTGGCCGGCCGGGGCGGCCCGGCTCCTCCTGGATGACCCCGCGGTTGCGGAGGTGATCGCGCGCTACCCCGCCTCCGACGTGGCTGACGGTGAGCGCCGCGGGCCGCTGCATCCGGCCCACCCGGCGTACGTGATCTACACTTCGGGGTCCACCGGCCGGCCCAAGGGCGTGATCATTACCCATGCGAGCCTGGTGAACTACCTGGCCCGGGTCCGGCAGGCCTACCCGCGCCTAGCCGGCCGCACGCTGCTGGTCTCCCCGGTGTCGTTCGACGGGAGCGTCAGCGCGCTGTACGGCTCCCTGCTTTCCGGCGGGCAGCTCTGCCTGGGCGCGGTGGATGAGGAACTGCCCGCGCTGGCCGCCGCGGCCGGCGGGTTCACCTTCCTCAAGGCGACGCCCAGCCACCTCCCGCTGCTGGCCCGGTTCCCCGCGAGCTGCCTTCCCGCCGGCCAGCTGATGGTCGGCGGGGAAGCGGTGCCGGCCGCGCTGCTGCGCGAATGGCGCGAGCGGCATTCCGGTCTCACCATGGTCAACCAGTACGGGCCGACCGAGGCGACGGTGGGCTGCCTGGACTACCAGATCAGCCCGGGTGACCCCATCCCTGATCCGGTGCCGGCCGGCCGGCCGCTGTGGAACACCCGGGTATTCGTGCTGGATGAGAACCTGCGGCCGGTCCCGCCGGGGGTGGCCGGGGAGCTGTATGTGGCGGGCGCTGGTCTGGCGCGGGGGTACCTGGGCCGGCCGGGGCTGACCGCGGAACGGTTCGTGGCGTGCCCGTTCCCTCGGGGCCCCCGCGGAGAGCGGATGTACCGGACCGGGGACCTGGCCAGGTGGAACGACAAGGGCGAGATCGAGTACCTGGGCCGGACCGATGACCAGGTGAAGGTGCGCGGGTTCCGGATCGAGCTGGGCGAGGTCGAGGCGGTGCTGGCCGGCCTGGATGGCGTGGGTCAGGCGGCGGTGGCGGTGCGGGAGGACCGGCCGGGGGACAAGCGGCTGGCCGGGTACGTCGTGCCGGATCCAGGTGCCGGACTCGACCCGGCGCAGTTGCGGGAGGCGTGCGGACGGGTGCTGCCCGGCTACATGGTGCCGTCCGTGGTCGTAGCGCTTGACGCGCTGCCGCTGACCGCGAACGGCAAGCTGGACCGCCGGGCGCTGCCCGCCCCGGATTACGCCGCCGGCGGCGGGCGGGCTCCGGCCAGCTCGCGGGAGCAGGCGCTGTGCGAATTGTTCGCGCAGGTGCTGGGCCTGGATCTGGACCGGATCGGGGTCGAGGACAGCTTCTTCGACCTGGGCGGGCACTCCCTGCTCGCGGCGGTACTCGTCGCCCGGCTCGCGGACCAGCTCGGGATAAAGGTCAGCCTGAGAACCTTCATGAGCAACTCGTCCGTCCGCGCCATCGACGGCTATCTGGATCGTCAGCGGTTACGGCTGCCGCCAGTCCTGATCGGGGTTGCGGACCGCGCTGGCCAGGATCCGGTTGAGACCGGCGGTCCAGCCCCGCACCGTGCTTGCCGCGAATTCGTCGAGGTTGAAATGCACACTGCCGCTGAGGGAGCCGTCCGGTTCCCTGCTCAGGTGCCACTCCGTGCCGCCGAGGATGTCGGAGCTCTCGGCCTCATCCAGCAAGGCTTCGGCTATCTCCCTGGCCCCGTCGGCGATGGGCAGGACCATCTCGCCGTATTGAGACGGCGTTTGCAAGATGCGGAGCTGCGAGAACCGCGTGTCCGCGCGCGACCCGACGAAGTCAGGAAATGCCCGCTCGATCACGCTGGCCGGCAGCTCGTGCGCCATGGCATCGATGAACGTCTCCCTGGTTTTTCCGACGACATCGCGGAAGCTCGTGCAGTCAGCGATCTCGGTCCGGAACGGCACGACGTTGAGGAACAACCCCACGGTGTTCTGGAACTCAAGCTCGTTCCGGCCCGCGGTGACCGCGTTTACCGCAAGGTCAGTGGCGCCGGTGATCTGGTTCGCGAGCACGTAGACACCCGCGAGCAGGACCATGAACTGGGTACCTCGGACGGCGTTCGCGAGAACGGCAGCGGCGGCCATGGTGTCAGCGTCGATGCCGAAGACGTGCAGCGAATACGGCCTGGAGTACCGCTCCGGGCGCCCGTGGTCGTTGGGTATGGCGAATTCCCGCGCTCCGTCCAGTTTGCCGGCCCAGTATCTCAGCGCCCCGTCGTCGGACGTGCTGGCGGCGCTGGCCCGCTGCCATTCGGCGTACTCGCGGTACTGCCGCGTCTTTGCCGGCCTCGGCGGGGTGCCGGTGATCCGGGCCGAGTAGAAAGCCCCGAGATCGCGGAGGATCACCTGGATCGACCAGCCGTCGCAGACCGAGTGGTGCACCGTCAGGAACAGGGCGCTGTCCCGGTCGTCGAACCGGCACAGCAGCGCGCGCATCAGCGGTACCTCGCGCGCGCTGATCGTGCCGGCCTGGACCCCGACGATCAGCTCCTGGATGACCATGTCCCTGGACTTACCGCTCTGCTTGCCGCTGGCGGGCGGCAGATCCTCGACCTCGAGCGGCACCCGGCACGGCGGGCACACCATCTGGTAAGGCGGATCGGCGTCCCTGACCACCACGGTGCGCAGCAGCTCATGGCGCGCGACCACGTCGTCGAGGGCGCCCTGGAGCGCCGCGAGATCCACCGGGCCAGTGACCCGGAGCGCGGTCACTATCAGGTAGCGGCGGCCGAACGGTCCGCCGTCGTCCCCCTCGTCCATGGTGACGAGCCGTTCCTGCGTGACAGACAGCGGGTACTTCTGTGCCGGCACACCCTCACGCTCGCAGCGCGCAACGGCCGTCGCACCTCACCGGTTGCCCCAGACCCGTCGCCTGAGGCGGCTTCCTCATCGACGTACGGCGCGACCATAGCTACCTTGACCCGTCTTCATGTTGCTATATTCCTGATGGTGTTGTACGGGCGCGCTCCGGAACAGCAGGTCATTGACCGTCTGCTTGCCGCCGCCATGGACGGCCGCAGCGGGACGCTGATCATCAGCGGCGACGCGGGGGTCGGAAAGTCGGCGCTGCTGGAGTATGCGGCGCGGGAGGCGGCCGGGTCCGGGTTCCGGGTCCTGCGGGCCGCCGGGGTAGAGACAGAGGCGGAGCTGTCTTTCGCCGGGTTGCATATGCTGCTGCGGCCAGTGCTGGACCGGATCGGGGATTTGCCCGGCCCGCAGGCGGCGGCGCTGCACCGGGCATTCGGGATCCACGCCGGATCTGGTGCCGATGACCGGTTCCTGACCGGGCTGGCAGCGCTTAGCTTGCTGTCGGATCTGGCCGAGGAGCGGCCAGTGCTGTGCGTGATTGATGACGCGCACTGGCTGGATGCGGCTTCGGCTCAGGCGCTGCTGTTCGCGGGGCGGCGACTCGACGCGGACCGGGTAGTGATGATCAGCGCGGCCCGGGACCCGGCGCGCTCGCTGCGGGTAGCGGGTCCGCCCGAGCTGCGACTGGACGTGCTCGATGCGGCGGCTGCCGCGCAGCTGCTGGAGGAGTCCGCCCCCGGGTTGCCTGTCATCGTGCGGGCAAAGATCCTCGCGCAGGCGGCGGGTAATCCGCTAGCCCTGATCGAGCTGTCCCGCGAGGCGAACCGTACGGCGAACAGCGGTGCCGGTTCGGAGCCGCTCGCTGCCGACATGGCGCGGGAGCTGTTCGCCGCGCAGCTCGCCGAGCTTCGCCATGACGCTCGGACGTTGCTCCTGCTGGGCGCGGCGGACTCGACGGGTGTGCTGGACACGATCTTCGCGGCCGGCCGGGCTCTCGGGGTAGCGCCGGCCGCGCTGGCCGATGCAGAGGAAGCCGGCCTCGTCCGCGTGCGGGGCGGGCTGCTTGAGTTCCGTCATCCGCTGGTGCGGTCGGTGGTGTATCACGACGCGTCGCTGGCCAGCAGGCAGGCCGCGCACGCCGCGCTCGCCGCGGCCGTGGGCAGTGTGTCACCTGACGACGCTGACCGGCGGGCCTGGCATCTGGCCGCGGCGGCCAGCGGGCGAGACGAACTGGCAGCGGCGGAGCTGGAGGCGGCGGCCGAGCGGGCGAGGACGCGCGGTGGCTACGCCGCCGTGGCGGCCGCCTATGACCGGGCCGCCGCGCTGACACCGGATCCGCAGAGCCGAGTGCGCCGCTTGATCGCGGCCGCGCAAGCAGCCAGCGACGCCGGAGACCTGAACCGGGCCGACCAGCTTGCCAGCCAGGCCGAGCACCTGACCGACGACGCGTTGCCACGCGCGAGGATCAAGCTGCTCCGGTTGCTGATGAATGCGGGGGATCGGCTGCAGCGGGCCAGAGAAGTGCCAGCTGTCGCGTCCGCGATCGCCGATCGCGATCCGGATCTGGCGGCGGCGATGCTGACTCATGCGCTCAGCGTGGTCGTGGCCAGCTCTGATTTTGAGACCGCCACGGAAATCATTGCCCGGTTCCGGGCGTTGCCTGCCACCGCGCCCGGTGATCCAAGGTCCCAGGCAGCGGTCCTCACACGGTTCTATCAGCAGTTCCATGACCCTGCCGAGGCCGATACCGGCATCATTACTGCCTTCGTGGAGGCGATCCGGCAGAACCCGGTGGGCGCCGATCCGGCTGACCGGCTGAGGGCCGGTGTCGACGCGTTCGGCTTCGGCAACGACGATGCCGCCCTGGAGATCTCGGCCAAGCTGGCGGCGGACTGCCGGGCCAACGCCATGATCGGCTGGCTGGCCGGGGCGCAGCAGGTCCTGGTGATGGCACAGATCGCCCGTGGTGAATGGGCCGATGCCCGGGCCAACGCGGTGGAGGGACTTCGGCTGGCAACTGACCTTGGCCAGCATCCTCGCGCCGTCTACCTCTCATGTCAGCTCGCCTGGCTGTCGGCCCTGCGGGGTGACCGGGAAGAATCCGCCGGATGGCTTGCGGAGGCGGTGCGGCTCCAGCCGCCCGACGCGACCGCGAGGGACGCCGACGGCTGGGATGCGCTATGCATGGCTCAGCTCGACCTCGCTGACGGCAGGGTGGCTTCGGCCCGCACCCTACTGGACCGGCTCGAGCGATCCTGGAAGCTGTCCACCTTCGTGTTCCGTCCCGATCTGGTCGAGGCGGCGATCCGCACCGGTCAGGCCGACGAGGCCCGACGCTTGGCTGACCTGGTCGTGGCGGAGGCCACGCAAGAGGGGCAGCGATGGCAGCACGCGGTCGCGCTGCGCTGCCGCGCCCTTGTCAACGACGACCAAGCTGGGGAACTCTACCCGGAGGCGGTCCGGCTGCACGACGGGGCCGGGCGGCCGATGGAGCGAGCCCGCACCCACCTGCTGTACGGGGACTGGCTGCGCCGGAACAAGCGCCGCCGCGAAGCCCAGGCCCAGCTGACCACCGCGCTCGGCATTTACGAAGACCTCGGCGCGGCCGGCTGGGCCGCGCGCACCCGAACCGAGCTGGCGGCCGCTGGCGCGCGGGCGGAACAGCAGCCTGCTCGCCCGGCCGGGCCGCTGGCCGCGCTCACCACGCAGGAGCTGCAGGTCGTCCGGCTCGCCGCGACCGGCCGATCCAACCGCACCATCGCTGCGCAGATGTTCCTCTCGCCGCGGACCGTGGGGTACCACCTGTACAAGGCCTATCCCAAACTCGGCGTCAGCTCCCGCGCCGAGCTTGCCACGCTGATCAGGACCAGTACCGACGACGGATTACGGGCCGGCCCGTGAAGAGGACGAAAGGCCCTGCCTCTATGGTGGACCGATGCCGTCGGTTAAGCAGATCCAAGTCACCTTCGACTGCGCGGAACCTGAGCGCGTTGCCCGTTTCTGGTGCGAGGTACTGGGGTACGTCGTACCGTCGCCACCGGAAGGATTCGCTTCGTGGGACGATTTCGATCGCTCGCTGCCGCCTGAGGATCAGGGTTCATGGTTCGCCTGCGTTGATCCCACAGGTGTGGGCCCGCGATTGTTCTTCCAGCGCGTTCCCGAAGGCAAGGTCGTCAAGAACCGCGTGCACCTTGACGTGCGGGTCGGCACCGGGCTCGTGGGTGCAGAGCGCCTGGCCGTTCTTGAGGCCGAATGCGCACGGCTGGTCGCCCTTGGCGCGGTACGCGTGCGGCTGCTGCCCGCGGATGAGGACAACGAGTCGTGCATTGTGATGCAGGACATCGAGGGCAACGAGTTCGACCTCGACTGAGTGGTCGTGAACGCGGCACCTCGCGACTACCCCGGCCGCGCTCAGGGTATGCGCGAGACCGGTAAGGCACTCATCACCTCGGCCGGGTCGTGGCCCAGGTCATGGAGCAGCACGATGGCCGCGTTCCGGCCCGGGGCGCCGGTGATCGAGCCGCCTGGATGGGTAGTCGCACCGGTCTGGTACAGGCCGGGTATCGGCATGCGGTGTGAAGCCCAGCCAGGTACCGGGCGCAGCGGGCCGGATTGCGCGACGCCGCGATCTCCGCCGTGAAACGCGCCGTGCACCATGTGCGGGTTGAGCTGCTCGTAGTCCGCGGGTGAGTGGACGAGCTGGGCGAGGACCACGTCGTCGGTGAATCCCGGCGCGTATCTGCGCAGGTGCTCGAGCTGCCGCCGGGCATGCTCGGCCTTGACCACGTCCCAGCCGGGCATTGCGGCGGGCAGCTCGTAGATCTGCTGGCTGAGCAGTTTGACGGTGTGCTTGCCGGCTGGCGCCCGGCCCGGGTCAGCCAGGGTGGGCGTCGCCACCAGGAGCCAGGGCACGTCCGCGACGAACCGGCCGGCCCGCAGGTCCTGCCCGAGCCGGACGATGTCTTCTGGCCATCCGGCGGTCCCGGCCGACACGGCGGTCCGGCTGCCGCCGCCGGGGACGGCGAACTCCGGCGGGGCGCTGGTCGCGAGATAGACGCCGAAGCCGGGGATGCCCGCGTCATAGGTGTCGATGCCGTAGTGGAACTCTTCCGGCCACGCCCGCGGCGGAGCCATGTCCCGCAGCTGGGTGACGTGAATCGTCGACAGGACCGCCTTCGCGGCCCGGTACTGCCCGCCGTCGGCGGTCTCTACTCCAGCGCAGCGGTCCCCGTCGAGTAGCAGGCGGGTGACGCGCTTGCCGCACAGCACCGTGCCGCCATGACTGTGCAGGTATCCGGTCAGCGCCTCGGTCAAGCGCCCGGATCCGCCGGCCAGGATCGACCAGCTGCGCTGCTGACGGCCGAAGATAAGCGAATAGGCGAGCACACCCGAGCCCGGCACGTCGACCGCCTGGTTGGTCTGGAATGCCATCCACAGCATGAACGACCGGACATGCCGGCTGCCGAACTCATGCCTGATGACATCCCACGCGGACAGCGCTCGCCGGCGTTGCCACAACCGGCCGCGCGGGTGCTCGGCCAGCCTGGCATCCAACGACGGGCCGAAGCCGACCGGCGTGAACTGCGAACCGGTGAAGAGGGACTTCACCTCGTCGTACTCATCCAGCAGGCGCAGGTAGGCGGCCGCGTCGGCGGCCGAGAACCGGGCGATCTCCGCGGCGGTGCGGTCCCGGTCCAGCCACATGGTCAGCTGCTCGCCGTCCGGGAACGCGACGTGGGCGACCGGGTCGGGATCGATGTAGCGCAGGCCGTAGTCGGCGATCAACCCCAGTTCGTCCTCGGTGAGCAGCGGGTTGACCCGGATCAGCGTATGGCCGGTAGCACAGGTGTCGATGCCGTAGCCCGGCAGCAGGATCTCCTCAGTACTGGATCCGCCGCCAGGTACATGCCTGGCATCCAGTACCAGGCACCGGTAACCCGCCTTGGCCAGGTAACACGCGGCGATCAAGCTGTTGTGCCCCGCCCCCGCGACCACGACGTCCGCGCTCTCATCCACCGCGCAAACCTCTCAGGAACACAGCCGTCGCGCAAGCCTCGCGCACGGTCACCGCGACTGATCGAACGTCATTAAATTCAAGAGCTTTCTGCCTAACGCCAGGTCGCTACGCTCCCCCTACCACCGCATACGCCGCAGGACCGGGGTTGAGCCGTGCGAGCCGGCGTGAGCTTGTCACCCGGCGAGCAGAGCTTGTTACCCGGCGAGCAGTGCCTGGGCGCCGGCGTAGGTCGCCGAGCAGCGCCACGTCGCCCGCGCCACCCAAGGCCAGCGCGCGTTGCACCGGGCGGTCGCGGCCCGCCATCAGCACCGGCGTCAGCAGCGGCTTGGTCAGCCGGCGCGGCCGGCCGTGCCCCGTTGCGGCCAGCAGCGCATCAGCGGCCGCGAGGGCCGCGAACACGGCAGTTGCCCGACGGGCCATCTCGCACCTCCTGTCCGCGTCAAGCCTATGTGTCCTGCCGGAAGCCCCGCCGCGGGCCGTAGACGGCCGGGGAGCGGCCACGCTACCGTCGCGGGCATGGAGACGGTAGGCGAGGATCTGGTGCTGCTCGGGATCCGCGCGAATGGGACGATCGGCGTGGCGGCCAAGCTGCGGTTCGGCCTGTCCGGCGCGGAGCTGATCCGGCTGGCGGCGATGCGCCGGGTCGATATCGAGCGCGGCCGGATCGTGGTTCTGGACCCGTCGCCGACCGGTGACGCACTGCTGGACGACGCGCTGGCGAGCATGCAGGACCGCGGGCGGCCGCAGACCGCCAAGAACTGGGTGGCTCGCCATCGCGCCGGCCTGACCAGGCGGTACCTGGACCGGCTCGTCGCGGCCGGGACTATCCGGCTGGAGCGGCGCAAGGCACTGGGGTTCATTCCCGCCGATCGCTGGATCGTTGCGGATGCCGGGCGGCTGGCCCAGGCGAAGGCCAGGCTGGACGCGATCGCGTACGGTTCGGGTGGGGTTAGTGCCGAGCAGGCCGCACTCGCGGGGCTGGCCAGCGCTATCGGCCTGTCGCGGCTGCGGTATCCCGGTTCTGCTGACCGGGCCGCGGTCAAGCGGCTCCGTACCGTCCGACGGGAGCAGTCGCCCGGCGTCGTCGCGGGCGCGGTGGACGCGACCGGGGCGGCCGTCCGCGACGCCGCCGGCCCGGCGGCGACCGCCGCGACCGACGCCGCGGTCCGTGCCGCGACCGACGCCGCGACGCGGGCCGCGATCCAGGCGGCTACCGACGCCGCGATCAGCGCGTCTATCGACGCCGCGACCAGCGCCGCGACCGAGGCCGCGCATCACGCCGCGAGCGGCGGTCACGGTGGCGGCCATCACTGACTCGCGCGTCGCTGGACGTGCGTGCGCCAGCCTCAAGTCAGCGGTCATCCCGTCGCGCCCGCGCCAGGGTTTCCTGGCGCGACCGGGCGGACAGATCGAGCGAACCTGGACCGGTTACGAGATCGCGAAGTCCTTGCGCAGCGGGCCTGTTCACCCGCTCGCGGCGGCAAATTGCTGGTAGTCGCGCAGCACCGTGTCCAGACGGTCGAGCAGTGCGGTCAGCCTTGCATGGCGTGCCTCGATATTCGGTGACGACTCGCTGAGGGCCGCGACGATCTGACGGGCCGTCCCCTCAAGGTCGCGCCGGATGCTGCGCAGGCTACCGACCGGTTCCCGGCGCCTGGCGATGAGATCGAGCAGGTCCTGCGCGTCCCGCACCAGCGACTCCGGCACCGTCGCGCCGTCTTGCGCCTCGTCGGCCGAACGTCGCATCTGGAATGCCATGATCCGCGCTTGCGGGATCCATGGCTCGGCGGACCATGTTGATCGCGTCACGGCGAGGTATGGCCGCAGGTCAGCGCTGTGCAGCAGCGGCCAGGCCGCCTTGCCGAGGTAGTCAAGCAGCGACGGCGGCACGGGCATCGCGACACCGGGTAGCCACAGGGCGCCGGGGGGCTGGCCGCCGGCGGCCGGCTGGACCGCATCCCGCAGCAGCGGCTGGATGACCTGGGGCTCGGCGATGAGCCGGTCATGGTAGGGCTGCCAGTCCAGCCGGAACTGCATGCACAGCAGCGCGAGCACGATGTCCGGATCGAGCTCGTCCCCCAGCTTCAGCCACATGACCTTGAGCTGGAGTACATAGCTGTTGATCAGCCGCTTGACCTCACGTTGATTGCCTGGCCCCGCGGCGGCCAACTGCGCCAGGTGCGGCCGGACGTGGTCACGGAAGTCGGCGCGCTGCGCCGCGCCGAATCCAGCGCTGGCCTCGACCGCGTTCAGGTACCCATGCATGTCGCTGATACCGTCCTGCGGCAGGGTGAACGGGACCTGGAATATCTTCTTGATGTAGTCCGCCGCGCTGATCTCGCTGTCGGCGCCGTACTTGATGGTGATAGCGGTCTGCACGACCTCCTGGTCCAGAGCCGCCACGAACACACAGCCCGGTACCGCGAAGAGCACTTTCATCGATTCCAGCAGCTCTAGCGCGGTTTCCGGCAAGCACCGGTCCAGGTCGTCCACGAAGATGACCACGCGCCGGGCGCCGCCGCCGGAGATCCGGGCGATCGCCTGCTGCAGCTTGACGTACCCGGCGTGGTACAACGACAGCGGTCCGTTGCCCCGGAGCGACTCAAGCATCTTGCCCGGCTCAACGTCGATCCTGAAGCCCGGGATGGCGCCCACGGACAACTTCAGTCCGGCCAGCAGTGCCCGGCCGGCCCGCCCTACCGCGATCGCCGCGTCCCGCGCCCACGCCCGGTCCTTGGCTCGCAGCGCGTCACGCAGCACGTCGAGCAGGGGGATGATCAGGTCCGGCTCTTTCTCGTACCGCCACGCGTTGAACCACACGGTCACCACGTCATCACCGACGAGGCGACCCTGCACCGCCCGCATCAGCGTGGTCTTCCCCGAGCCCCAGCTCCCGAAGATTCCCGCCGCGAACGCGGCGCGGCTGCACGTGATCAGCTCCGCGAGCGCCTCGGCGAACCCGTCGAATCCGAGCGCGGGAGCGGGAGACGGCTCGTCGAGCACGACCTTGAAGCCCGCGTACCCCTCGGGTTCGGCCGCAGGAAGCGCGACCGGGGCCGGTGCGCGGGCGCCGCGCCGGTGCAGCCACTCAGGCACGGGCGTAGCGAAGCAGCCGCAGCCCTTCCAGCCGGAGCGCCTGCGGATAGATCGCCTTGTAGATGTCGCAGTTCGGCGACTTCACGTCGTACCGGCCGGTGGCGCGGAACGTCGCTACGGAACAGCCGCCCGAGCACCAGTACCGCCAGGTGCACTCGCGGCAGCCTGCCTTCTCCTCGACCAGCAGGTTCAGTGCCGAGGTACGGTCGTGCCGGACGAGCGCCAGCGGATCGGCGGAGAACACGTCGCCCAGCGTGCGCTCAATTTCCATGTGGCATTTAGTGACACCGCCGCGCTGGTCGATCACGACATAGTCCTGCCCAACGCCGCATGATCGCTGTCTCGGCTGCAGCAGCTGGCCCCGGTCGAGCACGGACCCCAGCACACTCCACCGCGGCAGGGATCGCTCAATGACCTCGAACGCAGCCCGCAACGCGGCGATGATCTGTTCCTGCTCGTACCGAAGATCCGGTGCGGTCGCCGCGCAGTCGTTGTCCCGGAACAAGTTGATGCTGAACGTCAGGTCCCGGTCCAGCGCGAACTGGACCACGTCGGGTAGGCCAGGTGCGTTACGGCCGGTAACGGTCACCGACAGGTGCGGGGCAAGCCCCTGACTCGTCAACCCGGCGATCGTCCGCTCCACCAGCCGGAACGACGGCCGCCCGCTGGCGAATGGACGCTGCACGTCATGGCTTTCGCCAATGCCATCAAGTGAGATCATCACCCGGATGCCGTAATCCCGGCAGGTCTGTACCAGGCTCTCCGGCAGCCGAACGCCGTTGCTCAGCAGTGTCGCTTCCAGCCGCAGCCCCGATGACGCGGCCAGTTCGGTGGCGTACTCGTGCAGCGTCGTGACCAGCCGGTGGTTAAGGCTGGCCTCGCCGCCCGCGTACTTCAGCTTGACCGTGCGGAACCCGTGCACCAGCGCCGACGTCATCACAGACTCGACCGCCGCACGCCCGGTCGCCTCATCCATCGGCTCGGCGGACTTGTTCACATAGCAGTACGGGCAGCGCAAGTTGCAGCCGTTAGTCACGTGCAGCCAGGCGGTGAGCACCTGACTCGGTGCGATGACCAGACGGCGCGGCTGGCCACCGGGATGAACCAGATCCAGGCTGGCCAGGGTCCGCAGCACCGTGTTCGCCTCGTCTGCGGCGGCACCTGCGTAGATGTCGTACGCGGCCTGGTTGACCACCACCACTCCATACGAGCCCAGCGGGTTGAACAGCAACGTATGGTCATCGTCGAGACGCGACTCCACGGTGCCCGCCGCCCGCGTCCAGCGGACCCCGTCCGGCTCTAGTGGTCCGGCGGCCGGCGGCACCGGCACAGATCCGGTCACCGGGCACGCGCAGTCCTCGCAGCTGCTGACCATCAGGTCGGCAGCGTCAGGCAGATCAAATCTCGACAGCACCACCGCACGCGGGTGCGCATGCCCCATGTACCACGCCTCCTCGGAACGCCGGTGCCCGGCGGGTCAGTAAAGCTCCTCCAGACGGGCGAGCAGCATGATGGCTCCGCTGCTGCGGCTCCAGTGCGCGTGGAGGTCACGGAGCCAGTCTGCCTTCACCGTATCGGGCAGGAGAGCGAAAACCTGCTTGAACGCGCCGAACTGGGCGGGTATCGCGGCCGCACCGGACGAGCCGACGTTCCGCTGGGCGATGTCCGCGAACCCGGTGCGGTAGTTCTCCAGCGCCTCGGCCAGCCTCGATTCGGCGCCGGTCTGCTCGTAGTCGGCGACCGCCAGATGTCCCATGATCAGCCGCCACCGGCCGTTCAGGTCCGGGAACGTATAGTCTCTCGACACCTGATCGATCTGGTCGGCGAGCGCGAGGATGCCGACGCGGTAATCCTGCCGGTCGGGGCTGGTCGTCCAGAGCCGATAGCTGAGCTCGGCGTATTCGATGAGGTTGGCGAACCGGAACCAGCCATCGGACAGCTTCTGCGCTTCGACGATACCGGTCCGCAGATAGTCCAGGGCCTGGTCCGGGTCCTGCTGCGCGAAGATGCGCCCGGCACGATTCAGCGCCGACGGGTAGGCGCGTATCGAGAAGATCTGGCAGATGCGCAGCGCCTCCTCGATCAATCCCATCGCGTCGCGGCCTGGCTCCGCGGTGAGCCTGATGCCATCCTGCAGCGCCTGGTGCAGGCAGATGGCCTGCTGCTGGCGCAGGAATCCGAGCCGGCGCGCGCGTCGCTGCCCGAGCAGTCGCTCCGCTTCCCGGTACGCGGACCAGGCCAGCTCGAACCTGCGCGCATAGCGGTACACCTCGCCGCGCACGCTCCACGACAGCCCCTCTGCGGGACCGTTCTTCAGCGCGCGCCTGATGCTGATCGCGGTCTCGGCCAGTTCGGAGGCGTCCAGGTGGCTGCCGTTCAGCCCTTTGACGTAGGCCCAGTTGGTCTGGATGGACGCGATTTCCTCGCGGTCGGCCTCGGTCTTACCGACCGGCTGGCCGGCGGACAGCTCGCCCCACGCGGCGGCGTAGGAGTCGTCGGCCTTTCCCCACTCACCAGTGTTGCGGTAGTAAAAGCCCAGTTCCTTGTGTGCTTCAGCGATGAGCTTGGCCCGGTCCGGTTCTTGTGACGGCAGCGCGTGCGCATCGGCCAGCGCCCGTTCCAGGTACCTCTTGCCGTCAGCCACCCGGCCGGGAATGCGCAAGCAGGCGTTGCCGGCCAGCAGGCTTATGCGGTGCCGCTGCAGGTGATGTTCGGGTACAGGGAGCTCATCCAGCAGCTTCAGCGCGGCGGTGGCCTGTGAGGTCTCGATCTGATGCTTGGCTACCAGCAAGGCGAGTTCGATGTACCGTTCTGGCCGCCGGACCAGCCAGTCGCGGAACTCCTCAAGCTTGAGCCTGATCACGTCGTTGAAGGCGCCGGACGGAGTTCCGCCTGGCAGGAAGCGCTGCAGGTACAGCACTATCAGGTCTTGGAAGTAGGTGTTACCGGCCTCCTCCGCCTGTTCGTAGCGGCCAAGCAGTTCCGAGCACCCGTCCGCGAAGTCGGTCAGGAAGTGGTAGTAAACACCTGCCGCCCGGTACTGGTCCAGCTCGTGCTGGCGGGTGTTATACGCGGAAACCCGGTCTATCACGTCGGCCGCGATTTCCCCGGTGCCACCGGGGAGCTCCAGCGTGCTGATGTCCGCGTCCAGCTGCTCCTCGGCGCGCAACTCCGCCTGCAGCGCCGCGGCGAGCGCGTCGTAGCCGTCCCGCGCGCTGCGCCAGATGCGCCGCCGCCAGTGCTGGTCGTGGTCGTAGAGGGGGAACAGCCGCTGCGACAATTCTTCCGCCAGCGCGTCGTGCACGGTGACGTACCGCCGATCGCCGCGCGGTCGCATCCACGGCAGTCCGAGCAGCTGGTCCCACGCCGCGGTAAGGTCACGCGATTTCATGTCCGCCATCAGCCGCTCCCACACCGGCTTGGCGACTGGCTGCCGGACGATCGCCAGGCGCTTGACCGCTTCGTGCCAGAAATCGGTATCGCGGTACGGCGAGAGCAGCCGGTACAAGAACTGATCATGCAGCTCACGGCCGGGATCGGTCATCCTTTCGCCGAATGGCAGGTTTTCCTGAAGGAACCGAAGAGAGGTATCGCTGGCCTCCGCAGGTACCCCTCGTTCTGCTAGATAGTTCTCCATGATGGCCAGCCACAGCGGATGCCCCCGGCTCAGCAGCACCAGCTTGTCCGGCTCGTCTCCGCGCAGGCCGTCCGACGTGGCGCTCGACGCCAGATACTCGCGCGTCCGGGCCAGGTCGAGCTCGCCCACGTCAATAGGCGTGACGGGCATCCGGCGCTGCGAGGTGCTGAGCTCGACGGCGATCGGGTCCTCGCCCTCCCCCGGCACTGGCCGCCCGGACAGCAGGAACAGGGTGCCGCGGCGAAGCTCCTGCATCCACTGCGGCAGCTCCACCATCAGCGTAGTGCCGCGAATCGTCTCGACGGTGTCGAACGTGATGACGACCGTCTTGCGTTCGCTATCCACATATTCTTGGTAGCACGCCACGAAAACCTGCTTGATCCGGCCCAGGTAGGCAGTCACCGCCTCGTGGCTTGGCCCCGACTGCGGGTAGGAGTCCAGGCGAGTGAGGTGATCACGGTAAGCGCCGAAGTGCCGGTTTTGCGGATCAATCTGCCTGACGATCCGCCGCTCCAGGTTGGACAGCAGCCAGATCTCGGGGTCGTCCGCGTCGAACGGTCGTACCCAGTGCGTGTCCGCGTCCGAGCTGACCTCTGCCATGTGCCGCACTATCGAGGTCTTGCCGATGCCGCCATGGCCGCGAAGCAGCACGGCGCGACTGTCCCCATCGGCCTGCACCTGCGCCAGCACGGCGCCGATGCTCTGTTCTTCGGCCCTGGCGATGTACCGTGGCTGGGCCGGCTCAGCGTTCATGACATGCTTCCTCCGTCTGGCCGCTCATGATCTGCCTGATCGAGGCGAACAGGTCATCGTCGTCGATCGCGTGTACCAGTTCCATGTCGTCGTCCAGCAGCTTGCAGATGAAATCCCTGATCTCCTGCTGACGGAACCGGGGCACCAGGATCGCTCCGGCCTTCGCGGCCTCGGCCCGGGCGGATTCGCTGAGCTCACCGGAGAGCCCGCGGGCGAGCTGGAGGAGCCGATCGGGCTTGCCGGGGTTCTGGCTCAGCGACAGCGCCTCGGCCTCGTGCCACAAGCACTCGATGATGACCTTGGCGCGCTCCCCGCCAGTCAGGTACCGCGCGGACGCATCAAGGAATGCCCGGGATTCCCGGTGCGCCCGGACGCGGTCGCCGGCGGCGGCGTACCAGTGCCGGAACAACAGCCGCCGGATCGGCGGCGATACCGCGTGCCACATCTCGTGCTGCGGCAGCAGCAGGATGTCGGTGCGGCTGAGCGCGTCCCAGACCCTTTCGTCTGACCAGCCTAGCCGCCGCAGCGCGTCGTGCAGCGCAGTCCGTTGCTGCCTGGCGTGGTAGCTCAGGTGCGAGCCGGTGAAGAACCGGTACCGGACCAGGGCACACAGCGCCTCGATCAGGGCAGGACGCAATGCGGGCGGCGGGTCCGGTCGCCGGCCGAGGAGGCTGTCCGCCGACAACAGGCCCTCGCCGATGTACGGGGTCGCGATCTCGTCGAAGCAGTCACGGTCGGCGAGCTGGTCCAGGCCCACCCACTCCGCTCTCCGGATCCAGGCGAGATACGCGGCGAGCAGCGCCGGCAGGCCTTCGCTGAGCTGATGCACTTGCCTGGCCAGTGGCTCTAGTTCTCCGCGGCTGTATTCCTTGTGCATCTTGGCGGCTAGGTCCGCCAGCGCGTCAAGGACCACGTCGAGCGCAAACGGAGTCAGCGGACGGACCGACATCCGTAGTGGCAGGACGCCGGACCAGGCGTCATCCTGACGGCTCGCCGCCACGAGCGCCAGCCGTGCATCCCGGCTCCTGGCCACCTTCAGCTCCCGCGCTACCTCCGCGAGGCTGGCCCGCACGGCGCGGACCGTGTCATTGCTGAGCAGTTCGGCGCTGTCGAGCAGGCAGAGGTTGTAGCGGTTTGTCGCGGAGATCGCCCGCGCGATCCCGAGGGCGTCCGCCCGGGACGGCGATACGCCGTACATATGCGCCAGCAGCGCTAATGGATCATTCGCGTCCGCGGCTATCTCACGGGCATCAACATAATGCACCCGACACCGGCTGCGCTGCTTTGGCAAGCGCTTGCCGATTTCGCGCAGGAACCACGTCTTGCCAAGCTGCGGTGGCGCGACATAGAGCCAGAAGTGGCTGGCATCGTCGTTGTCGAGGGCGCTGACCACCGCGTCGAGCTCACGCTCACGATTTCGGAACTTCAGCTCGAGCCCGTCGCCCGTGGCTAGCGATCCTCCGGCGTTGCCGGGCTGCACCACGCCGCCGACCCCTGGTCGCGTTTTCTCTCTAGAGGATCCGGGGACGTTGATAGCCGCAGCCGGAGGAAGACCGATGATCTCAAGGGCGACAGCGTCGCCAGGCTTCATCACGCCTCCTCCACCCGGATGAGGGCTGGGCCCCCTGCCGGCCCGCTAATCGGATGCCACGCTAATGCTCTATACGAGCACCACGACCATGGCTGCGATACAAGGTTTCATTATCGTTATATCTGCACATCAGCAAAGGAGTCGAGGCACGTTACCGCTATAATTTGCTGGCTAATTGCGCATTCGGTACATAGCGGCTGCGCCACCGCCTGCCCGCACGTTCACCGGTTACTTACGCGCGAACAGGTGGCAGAAATGTTGCGACCGGCCTGGCCTGCCCCAGCTCCACGCCGAGCGGCTACCTTGTGCGTAAGCAGAGGAGGACAGGGCGTGGCGCTCAAGCGGCTGCGGCTGATCCAGCGCCGCAAGGCGCTGGGCTCCGCGCAAGTGACGGCGAGCGTAGTTGCGCACGGTATATGACTGGTATATGCGGTCGAGCCCTGGTGACTATCCGGCCGCGGCAACGGCGGGTGATCAGCGCTGGCGTGGCGGGTGTAGGCTCGTCGCCGGAGTGATGCGGCATGAGCGGCTATCAGGTAGTGCCCATCGGGTGGGTGGAATCTGCGCTGACCGAACGGGCGCAGGCACCGCGGCAGGGAGACGAGGGCGCGCCGTCCGCGTGGCTGGTCTTCGAGCCCGAAGTCGCCGACGGCCTGCGCGACCTCGCCCCCGGCACTGAGGTCATCGTGCTGACCTGGCTGGACCGGGCTGACCGCGGCGTGCTGGTCACTCGCCCGCGTGACGATCCCGCGCGGCCACCCACCGGAGTCTTCAGCACCCGGTCCCCGGACCGGCCTAACCCCATCGGGCTGCACCGGGTGCATATCCTCGCGGCAGAGGGACTGCGGATCCTGGTCCAGCCCTTGGAGGCCCTGGACAAGACGCCGGTCATCGACGTGAAGCCCGTCCTGGACCCGACCGCCGAACGCTAACCGCCTCCCACGCGCTCCGACGGGACCTGCCGCGTCCTGATCATCTCGGCGGCTTCCCGGTTCCAGCGACCCGGTTCCCGCGGTGAAACCAGCGTCAGAGTCGGGCCTGGTAGCGGGCGCAAACGTTTGCGGCAATCAGTGCTTATGCCTAGTCCAGCGCCTCCGCGCTCCCTTGTGATGTCGCGTGGGGCTCCACAGCCCGGTTGCTGTCCCGATTTTCGGTCCCTGGAAAGCGTTATGGTGCCCTTCTGGGCCTTCAGACATCCGGTTTTGGGGAAAAATGTGATGTTCGCCACACCTTATCCGACCTATGCAATCCTTTGCAGGCCAGAGGGTAGCGTCTGTCGGGACAGCGCAAACGTGCCTAGGCCCGGATAACCGAGACTTCGGCCCCAGGGTCACCCGGCGAGAGGGCTTATCCATGGCATTGCTTTCCCGGAAGGTAATTGCCCAGGTCAGCGATCGTTCTGCCAGCGAGCTCGGGGTGATGTCCTGGGAGTGGATCATGCGTGCAGACGGCCAGGTGTTCTACCGGCTCACCAAGGTTAACGGCCGACGTGAACGGAATCCGTGGACCCCGGCGGCCCAGCTGCCAGCGGCCGAGCTGGAAGCCATCCGCGGGGACAAGACCAAGGCCACCCAGGCACTGGACGCCATCGTCCGCCAGCACGGGCACCGGCGCTGAGCAAGGCGCCTGGAGACCGGGCGCCCGCCGGCCTGCGATGCGCTGGCGGCATGCGGACCCGGCGGTCCACGGTGACGTATACGACAGGCCGGCCCTGGTCGGTGAAGTGTGCCGGGTCATGTCACGTGCGTCAAGCAGTCGCAGGGCAAGCTCGGTCCCGCTGACCTGCCTGAGCACATTCTCGCCACCGGGCTACGGGAGCTTCCCATCACCGCGATGCACACCATCGCGGCGGGTCGCCTGCCGATGATCCACCGCGACCCGTTCGACCGGGTGCTCATCGCCCAAGCCAAGACCGAAGGCCTCACCCTCGCCACTCGTGACGAGTACATCCTCAAATACGACGTAGCCCTACTTCACGTCTGACAGGGCAGCTCCCTGCGTTTGACGTCCGAGGACCGAGTCGCAACTTGGATACAGAAGTCGATCGCGCTAAGCGCCGATTTTCACTAGGCGGATCGGGCCCCAGTCCGGTCAGTCGTATTCGTAGCGGAGGGTACGGCAGAGTCGTTGTACGTGAGTTCGTGGAGTTATGGCTGAGCCGGGGAGACGTGGGCCGATTGGGATGCCACCCACAGGTTAAGCGCGCTAGCCCACACGCTGCGACCGCCGTCAACGTGTCAATTGCGTAGTTGAGCCCGCTAGAGCGTGCTTATCTGCGGGCCGGGTAAGGTCCGTACCGGGTGCTCGGACATGCGAGCCGAAGCCAGGGGTTTCGCCGAGTGATCCCTTAGGCAATATGGCCTGCCTGAATGAGAATCGTTGACTCCATGAAACCTGCCTGCCAGTCCCTGGGCGTCAGGCTCGGGTGGCTTGCTGCTCGGTGGTCGCGCTGACCGAGCCGGGGTCGGTCTGGGCGTAACTGAACCTGCTGCCAGACGGAGCGATGTACAGGTCGAAGTGGAGGGTGGTGCCGATCGCCAAGGTGCCGGTGCAGTTGGCAGCGACGGTATACGTACCGGTGAAGGCGCTGCCGCGGGTGATGGTGCCGCCGAAACTGGAGGTGGAGATACCGTGGACGTGCCCGGCACCGTCGAAGCGCTCCGATCCGGCGAAGGCCAAAGGCGTGGTGGTGCCGCCCGAGACCTGCCAGCCATCGCCGGCGAACAGATAGGTTCCTTTCAAGGTCGTCAGGCTGCAGGAAGCCGAATCCGTCTGGCGCGCTGTTCCCGCGGTGGCGCTGGCGGAACTGGCGAAGGCCGCGGCAGCGGCGGTCGCCGCCGCGAGGGTGACCGCGGCGGCAATGGTGGTGCGGCGGGAAAGGCTGAAGTGCTTGCGCATGTGATTCTCCTTGTTTTACGGCCTATGGAGCGGTTCGGTTTCTTTGACTGCCGGGACACACTTGAAGCAAAACAAGTAACGTGGGTCCCGTGCATCAGCGGCATTAGCCACTGTGAATACGTCAATATCAGGCCTGCGACAACAGATGGCATGCTGACCGAGGCCGGTCAAATTAGCCTTTTATGCGCGAATGCGCATTTACCGCCATGGCACAGCCTGGCATGTCAAACAGGTAACGTCAAGAGACGAAGCCGCGTGATTTCCGCGAGGATGGATGTGAAAGGGAGGCGACAGTCTTCACAAGCAGCAACCGCGTGGTGAGGTGCGCTGGAGCCGGAATGCCTGAAATGCAGTAAATGCCCGCATTTGCTCCTGACAGGCCAGCCAGGAAAGCAAAGGCTATCGCCCAAGACAGGTTATTATTACCCGTAGACGCAGTCGCCGGTAGTAACCTGATGCTGGTGTGCCGGGTCGCTGACGCTCGCGCTGCCATAGCGGGCGGCGGGGCCGACACGCCATTCTCCGCTGTCGGGGAGAGGCGAATGTAATGATCACAAATTCGCGTATCTTTGCGGGCTTGTCCGCCGCTATTGTCGCACTGGTTGTCGCGTTCGCCGGCCTGGTACCTTCACCCCCGAGCCAGCCAAGGAAGTGCTCACCGGGCCGGTCCTCTCGCTGACGGCCTGCGCGGACGGTGGGGTCTCGGCTCGGCAAACGATAGGAATCCTGACCATTGGCGCGTGACCTGCCAGCACCAGCGCTGGCCAGGACGGACTGAGCATCGCGGCCCGTTAACCACCGCCCGTTCTGAAAATAGCCAGAACGGGTGTCGCTGCTCGACCAGCCCGGCGACCTGCGTTTCTGCGACCGCAGTCAGCGTGTCAATAGCGTAGTTGAGCCCGCTAGAGCGTGCCTATCTGCGGGCCGTGCGGGTCGGCCTGCTGGGCGCGGAGAAAGGGAAGCCAAGTCCGACGCGGGGCTACGGGATCCCGGCGTGGGAAAGACCGGACGGCGTACCGCGAAGGTCGGCGGTCCAGTAACCGAAGAGCCCCCGGTAAGCCGGTGAGGCCGCCATGAGGTCGTCGTGGGTGCCGATCCGTGCGCTCTGCCCGTCCAGGACGAGGATCCGGTCTGCGCGCAGCGCGGAGCTGAGCCGGTGGGCGATCACGACGAGCGTGCCGCCCCGGGCGCGGAACGCCTGCTCGGCCGTCGCCTCCATGGCGGGGTCCAGGTGGCAGGTGCCTTCATCGAGGATGACCACGCGTGCGGGCGACACAAATACCCGGGACAGGGCGATCAGCTGGCGTTCGCCCGCAGAAAGAGTCAGTTCCTCGGCCCCGAGTCGCGCGTCGTAGCCGCCCAGCCGTTCGACCAGCGGTCGTAGGCCGACCGCGGTGGCCGCGCGGTCCAGCGTGACGTCATCGGCATCCGGGGCCAGGTAGGTGAGGTTGTCGCGCAGGGTGCCGGCGAAGACGTAGGCCTCCTGCGGGATCAGGGCGACGGTCCGCCGTACCCAGCGCTCGTCGATGTCGGGCAGCGCGAACCCGCCGAGGCGGACGTTGCCGTGACTCGGACGGATGAGGCCAGCGAGCAGGCTGGCCAGGGTCGATTTGCCGATCCCGCTGGGGCCGACGACCGCCACGTGCTCCCCGTCAGCGATGTCGATGGTCAGCTCCGAGATCACCGGCTGGGCGGCCGGGCCGTACCTGAAGGTCAGCCCTTTGACCTCGATGCCTTTATGCTGCGGCCAGGCCCCGCAGACGTGACGGGGTTCCGGCTCGGCGGCGCTAGCGGCGATGCGCTCTAGTGTCACCGACAGCTGCAGCCCGAGCCCGGCTACGCTGCCGAGCAGCGCGGCGAGCGCGGGTTGCAGGCTCGTCACGACGTACGTGACGGCTCCCAGGATCTGGCCGGTGCTCAGGTGCGCGGTCCGGATCAGCCACGGGCTGGCCGCGAGCACCGCCAGCAGCGGCAGCGCGTCCGCGGCCGACAGGACCAGCATCCGCCCGGCTTCGGGGACGGCCAGGCTGCGCTCGGCCGTCGCCTGCGCGTCGATGGCCGCGCCCAGGCCGGCCGCAATACGGCCGGTGGCCCCGCACGCCACGACGTCGCGCATTCCCGCCAACGCCGCGCTGGCCTCCGCGGCGATGCGCTCGTCAGCGAGGAGGGCCACCCGCTGCCGCGCGCGCAGCCCGCGCTGCAGCCGCGCGAATACGGCCACGCAGAGCACGACAGGTGCGATCGCCAGCATCCCCAGCAAAGGGGCGAGAAGCGTGAGCCCCGCCACCGAGGCGACCAGGGACAGGACAACGGTCCGTACCTGCAGAAGCAGAGTGGAGATCAACCCGCGGACGGACTGGATCTGCTCGGTCAGCCGGGTGATGGCACTCGCGTCGGGGCGCTCACCGCCGTGGACAGCACGCCGCAATGTGCCGGACACGACCGTGTCGACCATGGCGTCGCGCACCGGTTCCACGACGGCGGCAAGGTACGGCATGCCCCGGCCGGCGGCGACCGCCCGCACCAGCTGGCACAGCCCGTAGGCGGCAAGCCAGGCAAGGCCGATCCAGGGACGGCCGGCCAGGAACCCCTTGTCTGCCGCGGCGGCCACCAGCAGGCCGGAGGTCAGGGCCGGGAGCGCCTCGATCGCCGACCAGCCTGACATCCGCAGCAGAGCTGCCCAACGCCGGGCCAGCTGCCGTCCTAGCAGGGCCCAGCCGGTGCGGGCGGCACCGTCGTCAGTCATCGGCGCGCTCCGCGGCTTCCCCGGACGGGGCGCCGAAAGCGGCCCGGTACGCCGGGTCCTGCCACAGGCGGACGTGCGGGGCCAGTGCCCGGAGCTTGCCCTGCTCCAGCCACGCCACGAGATCCGCCTGGGCGGCCGTGGCCGCCCGGTGGGTGACGATGAGCCGGCTCCGGCCGGCCAGGCGATCGGTCAGGGCGGCACTGATCTGCGCTTCGGTGGCTGTGTCGAGGCTTGAGGTGGCGTCGTCGAGGATGATCAACCGGGCCTCGCCGATGACGGCCCGGGCTAGGCCGAGGCGCTGCGCCTCCCCTCCGGACAGCGGCGCCTGGGCCAGCGGCGTGCGGTAACCCCGCGGCAGGCGGCGGATGAACGCGTCGGCGTGCGCGATCATCGCCGCGTGCTCGATCTGGGTGCGCGTGGCGCCGGGATGCCCGAACGCGATGGCCTCGGCCACGGTCTCCCCCAACAGGCAGGGCTCGGCGAAGGCGTAGGTTACCGCCGGGCTCAGCTCGTCCGGAGCGATGGATGTCAGGGGGGTGCCGTCAAGCAGTACCTGCCCGCTATCGGGGCGGATCAGGCCACCCGCGACGGACGCCAGCGTCGTCTTGCCCGCCCCCGAGCCGCCGACCAGGGCCAGGCTCAGGCCGGCTGGGAGGTCCAGGTCAAGTTCGTCGAGTGCGCCCCGGACGGTGACGCCGCGCAGAACCAGCATTCCTGGTCCCGACGGCAGGCGGCCGGCGCCGCGCGGTGGCGGGATCTCCCCGAGCACCTCGGCTACCCGGTACGCCCCGGCCCGTGCCCGGGCGAGATGGATCAGCCGTTCGGCGCTGTCCAGCAGGCTCAGCGCGATCCCGGCGTAGGTGCCGACGGCGACAAACTGCCCCGGGCTGATCCGTCCCGCGGCCACCCCGAACCCGGCCGTGGCCAGCACCGCGATCCGGATGAGGGGGACGACGAGGCCGAGCTGGACGGTGGTCCTGGCCTGTGCCCGCCACATCGCGTACCCGAGCCGCGACATCTCCGGCAGGGGGTCAAGCACGCGCCGCGCTTCGGTTTCCACGGTCCCGCAGGCCCTGATCGTGCGCGCCCCGGCAAGTGCGTTGCCGAGCCGGCCGGCGATCTCGCCCAGCACCTGGCTGTACCGGACGAACAGGCTGGAGAATTCGGTGACCAGTGCGCGCACGGCCAGCCAGGCGAGCGGCAGGCCCGCGCCGAACGCGACGACGAGCCGCCAGTCGATCAGCCACAGCGCGACCACGGCGCCGACGGCCGTGGCGACCGAGATCAGTTGCCCGACGAGCACCGGCCCGGTCGCTGCGGTCTGCTGCGCGTCGGTGATCAGGCGGCTGGTGAGGTCCCCCGGGGCGCGCGTGCGCGGTCCGGTGATTCCGAGCGCCATCAGGTGGTCGACCAGCCGCCTGCGCAGCCACGCGGTCGCCCGGGCGATGGCGAAGGCGCCCGCGAGGAGCCCGAGGACACCCAGCGCGAGATCCGCCGCCAAGATCGCGGCCAGCCGGGCGAGCGCCGCGCCGGGCGGGTGCCCGCCGAGCACGTCGTCGACGGTTCTGGCCAGTACGTACGGCACCAGCAATGCGGTCAGCGCGCTGCCGAGCTGGGCCAGGATCATCGCACCCAGCCACAGAGGCGAGCGCCGCGCGACGCCGAGCAGCAGCCGGCTTTCCTCCCCGGACCCGCCGGTGGCGGTCGGTGTCGACGGCATCGTATCGCTCCTGTGGCTGGGCTTGGTATCGCTATCCGATGGTGGTGTTAGGAACGCTGCAGTAGGTGATGATGCAGGTCGGGGATGCGCAGGTGGCCCTGGTCACCCCGTCGATGCAGTTCCTCACCAGCCCGACGGTGTCTTGTACCTCCGGCAGCAGTTGCAGCGCGTTGACGTCGATGCTCACGGTTTCACCTCCTTTCTTCATGCGGGCTTCTCGTGACCGGACGGTCACGGGAACTTGCGCGGCGGGCGCCGCACAGGAAACCGGCCAGCTGCCCGGTGATGGCCTGGCCCCCGGGACCCGACAGCGGGTCGTGGCCCGCGCCGGGGATCTCCGCGTAGCGGACGTCGTTCCGCCCGGCTGCATGCAGGAGCTCACGCAAGTGGCGTGACTGGCTCACCGGGACCGTCTCGTCGTCGCTGCCGTGGATGATGAGCACCGGCACGGCTATCCGGCCCGCGACGACCGCCAGGTCCCCGGCATTACCGGGCAGCCCGGCCCGGCCGCCGAGCCGCGCGATCATGCCCCGGACCTCGTCCGAGGCCTCGTCGTACAGGCGTGCTCCGGACAGGAACGGCGCCACCGCGGCGCAACTGGACCACAGACCCGGCGCGTGTGCGGCGGTCAGCAGCGCCAGGTACGCGCCGTAGCTCTCGCCGTACAAGGCGGGAGCGGCCGCCCCGGCCGCGCGCCGCCGCCTCAGCGCCGAGCCGAGATGGCGGATGTCCTGCCGGTCCGGTCCGCCCCAGGCGCCGTGGATGGCCGCGGCGTGTGCCGTGCCATAACCGGTGCTGCCGCGCTGGTTGGGGGCGACCACGGCGAGCCCGGCCGCGGCCAGTTGCTGAAGCAGCGGATGGAAGTCCATTTCCCAGGCCGCCCTTGGGCCGCCGTGCAGGGCCACCACGACGTGCGTGGCGGTGCACCAGTCGCCGTAGACGACCGCCTCGATCGGTCCGGCGGGACCGGGAAACCATTCCTGGTGCGCCCGCTGTCCCACCTCGCCCGCGACGCCGGCCAGCCGCCAGGAGGCCATGCCCGGGGTGACGCGGGCGATCCCGCTCGGGCATACCGGGGAGGTGTAAGGGAAGCGCAGCCCGGAGGCCGACCACGCTGCCGTGGCACCGATCACCCCGGCGGGGATGTCGATCTCGCCGAGGCTGTCGTCGGCAACGCGATGCAGGTACAGACGGGACCGGGCACCGCGGTTGACGCGCAGCGCCACCGCATCGCCGCCCGGTGCGGCCGCTAGCGGCAGCACGGTGCCATCGACCTGGTTCAGCCGCGTCGGTATAACCACAGCGTGACCGCTCAGGTAGGCCAGCTGCGGCCCGTCGCAGGTCCGGGCAGCCAGTACAGCCAGCCCCGAGGCAGGGTCGGCCAGCAGCAGGTGAGAGCAGCCCGCCGCCAGGGGACGCACGACACCAGTGGCCAGATCGAGGCCGATAGCGGTGGCCCCGTCCGCACCGTACCTGGTGAACCCCAGCTCGTGCCCGGTGAGATCCAGGGCCAATCCGCCGCCCAGCATGCCAGGCACCACGGCAAGATGCTTCAGGCGTCCGGTGGCGGGATCCACCTGCCAGACCATGGACTGCTCCTGGTCCCAGCTCACCGCCAGCGTCCGATGGGCGGCCCCGGGCAGCAGCCGGAACCCCTGCGCCGTGATGGTGGCCAGCCGGCGCTCTCGGGTCGCGGCTCGATCAGGCGTGAGCCCGACCAGGTCATGGCTGGTGCCCTGGTGGCGGATGAGCAGGACGCGCTTACCCGGCAGCGGCAGCAGTTGCGTGTAGAGGGTCTCGCCGCCGGCAGTGGGCAGCAGGCGGGACCGCTCGGCTGCCGAGGTGAACGTCCACCGCTCCGGCTGGTAGGGCTGCCCGGAGTGGACGGCCAGGCATGCGGCCATTGATCCGTCCGCGGAGAATCGCATGCTGATCCGGGTGGTCGCGGTCGTGGCTGGCGGAGCGAAGAGCCGGCTCATCGTGCCAGCGCCGCCTGGCTCGCCATGCCCGCGTTTCTGCGCGCCGTGTAATCGTCGATCATCCACGGCCGGGGGCCGCCATCGCGCAGGCGCAGCAGGAAGGAGATCACCCCGGCCAGCCCCGTACCGTACCCGGCGCTGACCTCGTCCGCGGAATCCGGCACCACCAGACGGCCATCGCGGTAGGCGGCGCGAGCGTGCAGCCAGGTGGCCAGTTCCTCGGCCCAGGCATGGTAGCGGGGCTCGCCAAGCAGGTCGGCCAGGTCCAGCAGGAACTGGCCGTCACCCGCCAGGCCATGGCAGTTCGCGGAGGTCATGTGCCGGCGGTTGTCGTGGACGGCGTGCGCGGCCGCCTCGGCCAGCTCGCGGTAACGGTCCTCGCCCGCGGCTCGCCAGAGCCGGATCAGGAACGTGCCGACTCCGGAAGATCCGCTGCACCAGTGCGGCATCCGCCATGGCTTGGACAGGTCGGGTTCCTGGCCGGACGGCCACCAGGCGCGATCACCGTCCCAGCACACGGCCGCGGCGAGGGTACGGCCGGCGGCTTCGGCCGTTCGCAGGTACCGTGCGTCGCCGGTCGCCTGCCCGGCCGCCAGCAGAAACGTGCCGATGCCGGCGATGCCGTGCGCGAACCCGTAGTGCGTCAGCCCCGCCAGCGCGGAGTCGAAGTTCGCCGGGATCGGCCAGTACACGCCGCCGTCCCGCCAGGTCGCCGTCTCCAGCAGGCCGTCGGCGCATTCCTTGACCCGGATACCGAACGACGCATCTCCGTCGGCCTGCCACAGGTGCAGTTGGCCCATGCCAGCTCCGGCTGCGCCGTGGCAGATGTCCGGATTGGGCCATGTCACCGGGATGGTCCGGGCCAGGGCGAGGGCGCGCCCGGCCAGCTCGGTGTCGCCGAGGATGAGCGCCGTGTCGTGCAGGGTCCACAGCGTTCCGGAGGCGCCGAAGTAGAGGCCGGGCAGCAGCCGGTCACGTACGGCGAGCCGGTCGGCCAGCCAGCGGCTCGCCGTGCGCGCCACGTCGGCCAGGCCGGGTTCGCGGCACGAGGCCGACGCTCTGGCCAGCACGGCGAGCACCCCAGCGGCACCGTACTGGACGTTGCACGGGTCGCTGTTGGCGCTCTCCGCCCCGGTCGGCCACAGCCGCTCGATCGCGGCAGGCTCCATGCTGCCAGTGAGCCACGCCAGCCCATCGGCCAGCAGAGTGTCTTGTGCCGCCCGCGGCAAACGGCCGGATCCCGGTGTGGGCGGCTCGTCGGCTACGGTGGCCAGGAACTCACCGGTCCGCTCCAGGCTCCATCGCTGGGCCGGGTCGACGGCGATCAGGCCGAGAATGACCGGTGCCAGCGCCCGGGTCGCCGGGCTTTCCCGCGCTGCCAGCCGGACCAGGTCCGCCAGGCGCCGCGGGATCGAGCGTCGCGCTGGCCGGTCGGGGAACAGGGCCGGATCGATGCCGCTGGCGAGGACGAACAGCACAACGCCAAGGCTGTACAGGTCGGCCGGTTGCCCGGCTGCGGGGGCGATCGCGGTGAACGACTGGGCCGCGCCGTCGTCGCCGGCCTGCTCCGGGGCGGCGTATCCCTGCGTGCCGATGACCGGCGCCGGTTTCCCGGGTATGGCCATGAACTCCAGGTCGATGAGCTTGACCGTGCCCTCAGCGGTCACCATCAGATTGGCCGGGCTCAGGTCCCGCACCACCAGTCCCGCACCGTGGATAGTGCTGATCAGCGTGACAAGCTGCCGGGCCAGGCCGACGGCCTCGGTAGTTCTGACTCCGTCGGTACGTTCACGGATGTGGGCGGCCAGCGTGCTCCCCGCGATGCGCTCCTGGACCAGGAACACGTGCCTCTGCTGCTCGAACACGGTCACCGGCTGCGGCGTCAGGCCGCCGTAAGGTGCCAGCCGTTCCAGGAACATAGCCTCGTTTCGCAGCATGTCGCGGGCGTCAGTCCCGTCGAGCAGCGCACCGACATGCGGCCGCGCCTGCTTGATCACGACCTCGTCGCCGGTGGCCTGGTCGGTGGCCAGGTACACCCCGCCCTTGTTGCCGTGGCGGATGGCCTGGCGGACCACGAAGCGGCCGGCGAGCAGGACCGGCCCGGCCGGCTGCGGCAATTCGGCGTCGTCGGGCAGGGGACACCGAGCCCAGTCCGGCGGGTTGAATCGTGGCAGGCGCTCGTCCTTGAGCAGCCCCCCATCCGGGGTGACCAGCATCGACTCGAACGAACCGTCGTTACTCAGCACGGTGCGGCCGGTGAAAGCACCGTACCGGTAGTGCACCAGGCTGCCGGAGCGGTAGGGGCGGTCCGACAGGATCGCCGGACCGGGTAGATGCTCGGTCGCCCGGTGCAGTTTCTCCGCGAGGACGGCGAACTGCTCGTCGTCACGAGGGTAGGCGGTGATCACCTTGCCGGAGGACCGGCGATCGGCGTTGACCGAGACCATCTGGTGTACTTGCGGAAGTCCCGCGGCGACCTTGAACGCGCAGCCGGCGCGCACCAGCACCTCGGCGGAGCGCAGGGTGATCAGAACCGCCGATAGCGGGGTGGCCGAGATATGCAGTTTCCATCCCTGCTCCCGCGGCTGGTGTCCCGGCGGCTGAGCGTGGCACCAGAAGCCATCGATCTGGACGGTCCAGTCGGTGGCCTGGCTGGTCCGCAGCACTAGACGAACCTGCTCCGCCAGCAGGCAGTCGCTGATTGATGTGCTTGCCACCCGTTCCCCCTTGTGCAGTATGGTCCCCTCATTCAGAAGGCGTTCCATGCCGTTCCGGACCGTTCCATGGGGCCGCCGAAATAGAGGCTGTAATCGCCGAGGCGTAATTGCCCAAGGAGAAGCAGAAACCCAGGGGATAGGGCAGGACCTCGGAGGACTGGGATATCGTCATGCGGCGTGAGGATGGCACGCCGCATTACTTTTTGTCCGCGACAGCCTGTGGGTGGAGGAGGCCGGTCCGCCGGGGGACATGGCGTAACGTGAAATACTCGACCGGATGTACCGGATGTGGCAGTGGCTTTATCTCCAGCGCGGCGCGCCGCGGCAGCGGGCGCGTGCAGGGTCAGCGCCGCGAGCGCTCACGATCGGGCACAGGTCTCCTTTTGCCGCCCTGAGTTGTCCTTCTTGGCTGAGTAGTAGGTGAGGAACATGTCCACGCCACGGTTGATGAGTTCGTGTGTGCGTTTCTCGTCGATTCGCTCGCCGTAAGCGATGTGGGTGAAGTGCGGGTAGAGGACGAGGGAGTACAGCTGGATCAGAGCGAGATCGATATCGGGGATTTCGAGTTCACCGGCATCGATCCGGATGCGGAACTCCTCGGCGAGGATGGCAGATGTCAAGCCGGGGCCGTTGGCTTCCCACGCCCGGCCGAGTTCGGGAAACCGCTGTGCCTCGCTGGCGACCAGTGTGCGGAGCGCGAGCACCTCGGGCCGCGCCATACCCGCCACCCACCCTCGCGCAGTCTGCACGAGGATCTCCCGGATGTCGGTGGTCTCAGCCAGGCTCTTCTTCAAGGTAGCCGTCGGCTGCTGGAGCGCCTCCTCGAGGGCATCGTGGATGACCCCGAGAAACAACTCGCTCTTGCTGCCGAAGTGGTTATAGATCGTCACCTTCGACACGCCGGCCCGTTCGGCGATGACATCGATGCCGGCTTCGAAGCCGCGAGCAAGGAACACCTCGCGGGCGGCGTCCACGATCGCGCGCCGCTTGAGATCGGCGCGCTCGCCGGTGGGCGTCCGCCGTCGTACCTCGGTCACGTCCGCATGATATCACGCCTGTGAACTGACCTGTATAGTTCAGTTAAACTGAACTATTGTGTTCATATGAACTGTAGCGTACAGTTCATTTTACTGGTTCACACCTGACAGGGGGTACACCTGGTGCCGAAGCCAATAAGGACTTGGGCGGCGTCCGCCGCGCCGCGTCGCGATCGGCGGGTTCCGCGGCTGGCGCTGCTGTCGTTCGCGATGCTGATCGTGTCGCTGGATCAGTACATCGTCGTGGTCGCGCTGCCCGAGATCCGAGTCGGCCTGGGCTACTCTGCCCAGACTCTCCAAGCGGTCATCAGCGCATACGCGATCGCTTCCAGCGGGTTCGTGCTGTTCGGCGGCCGCGCCGCGGATGTGCTAGGTCCGCGCCGGGTGCTGGTCACCGGACTGGCGCTGTACGCCGTCGCGTCGGTCGCCGGGGGGCTGGCCACCGTTCCGCTCGCCCAGCTCGGCAGCCGCGCGCTGCAGGGCCTGGGCGGCGCGCTGGTCTTCCCTAGCACCTCGGCGATCATCAACACCACGTTCGCCGAGGGACGCGACCGCAACCGCGCGCTGAGCGTATGGGGCGGATCCGGGGCGGCCGGCCTGGTCGTCGGGGTCCTGCTCGGCGGGGTACTCACGCAGGTTTTCGGGTGGCAGGCGGTGTTCTTCGTCAACGTTCCGCTGGCCGGCGTCGCGATCGTCCTGGCATTCGCGCTCATTGACGCCGACCGGGCACGTGAGGCGGGGCGACGATTCGACCTGCCCGGCGCGCTGAGCGTCACCGTCGCGGTGACCCTGCTGGTGTTCGCCCTGGTGCGCGGGCCGGATGCAGGGTGGGGCTCGCCGGGAATCGTGGCCGCCCTGGCCGCGGGCTGCCTGCTGCTCGCAACGTTCACGGTGATCGAGTGGCGCAGCACCGATCCGCTGTTGCCGCTGCGCCTGCTGGCCAACTCCAGTCTCGTCCTGGCCATGACAGTCGCGTTCATGTTCACCGCCACGTTCGGGTCACTGCTGTACTTCCTGTCCATCTATCTCCAGGACGTCCGGGGATATGGCGCGCTGGCCACCGGCCTCGGGTTCCTGCTGCCCACCGCGGTGGTGGTCGCCGGCTCGGTGCTGGCGGGACCCGTCGTGACCCGGATCGGCGTGCGGCGCACCCTGCTCGGCGCGCTTGCCGTGGGCGCGGTCGGCGCCTGCCTGCTGGGGCTGGCGGTGACGCCCGATGGCTCCTACGCCTGGCTGGTGCCCGGCCTGATCGCGGTCAGCGCCGGCGACGGGATCGTGTTCACGACCATGTACATCGCGGCGGCGACGGGAGTGCCCGACCGCCGGCAGGGGCTCGCCTCCGGGATCGTCACCACCGGTTCCGGGGTCGGCGCCGCGGCCGGCCTCGCCGTGCTGGTCCTGATCGCCAACGCGAACTCCCGCGGACTTGACGGCGACGCCTTGCGGATCGCCACCAGCGGCGGAATCAGGACAGCCGTGCTCGCCATCGCCGGCGGAATCGCGGTCACCTTCCTGATCACACTCGCATGGCCGGGCCGGCGAGGAACGCACGGGCGCGACCGCCAAGACGACATCCCCGAGCCGGCACCATCGAAAGCTGTATCAACGCCTGCGGGGTAACTGGCTACATCGGCCTGCTCGGGTTCACCGGTGGCAGGACGCTGTCCTCCGATGTCGTCGACGTGATCCTCAGGTACCTGCGGTTGCCGGGCGGCCCGGTCGGCCGGGAAGGCTACGGGGACGGTTTTATGGCGGCGTGCGCGGCGGTGAGCAGTTCGCCGGTGAGCGGCCGCCGGGCCGGCTGGGGGACGGCAAGGCCCGTAGGGATATGCAGGCCCGGATCCGTCGGCAGGAGGGCGACGTCGGAGGGTATGGCGGCGGCCGGGGTGGTGGCGTATAGCAGAGTCCAGCAGCGGCCGGCGGCGACGTGGGCGGCAAGCAGGTCCTGGATGCTGCCGAAGGGCGGCCCCGGCCTGGGGGTGAACCCGGCGGCGCGGCAGGCAGCGGTGATCAGGTCGTGCACGCCAGGGTTGGCGGACTGGCTGGCCTGGGAGAGCGGCAGGTCGGCGAGCGCCCGCAGCTCGACGGGGCCGCTGTCACCGGGTATGAGCCGGGCCGGTATCGCGACGTGCAGTGGCTCGTCCCACAGCCAGTGCACGGTGACACCGGGGGCGGGCGGGGCGGCGCGGACGAACGCGGCGTCCAGGTCGCCGGCGGCGACCGCGGCCAGCTTGGCCGGAGTGGGGGCCGTGATGAGCTCGACGACGGCGGCGGGCCTTCGGTGGCGGAACGCGGCGAGGATCTGCTCCAGGCGTGGGCCGAGAACCTCGCTGCTGCCGACGCGCAGCAGCCCGGACTGACCCTCGGCCAGCCCGGCGGCGGCGCGGGTGGCCCGGTCGGCCGCGTCCAGGACCCGGCGGGCGTGCGGCAGGAACGCCTGCCCGTCCGGGGTCAGGGTGATCTGGCGGCGGGAGCGGTCGAACAGCGCCAGCCCGAGTTCGCGTTCCAGCCGGGCGACCTGCTGACTGACCGCGGGCTGGACGATGTGCAGCTCTTCGGCCGCCCGGCCGAAATGACCGTGCTTGGCGACGGTCACGAAGTACCGCAGCTGTCTTAGCTCCACGGGCGCCTCACCTCCCGCCTGCGGCAACCCATCACGATCGGTGATTGTTCCGCGGGCGCCTTGACGCTTGTTCGCGGCCAGAATGCGCGATGAGCTGGAATCGTCCAACCCGCAACGAGGAGGATTCAATGCGCGCGATCATCGGCACGCCCGGCGGCCCGTCCCGGACCGCCCTCATCGCCGACGCCCCCGAGCCGGCTCCGGCCCCGGACGAGGCGCTGGTGGCGGTGGAGGCGTTCAGCCTGAACCGCGGCGAACTCGCCCTGCTCGCCTCCCGTCCGGCCGGCTGGCGGCCCGGCCAGGACATCGCCGGGACCGTGCTCGCGCCGGCCGCGGACGGCAGCGGCCCGGCGGCCGGGACCCGGGTCGCCGCCGTGGTGGACGGCGCTGGCTGGGCCGAGCGGGCGGCCGTCCCGGTGCGCGCGCTCGCGGTGCTGCCCGAGGGCGTGGACCTGGCGGCGGCGGCCACGCTGGGCGTCGCCGGGCGCACCGCCCTGCGCACCGTGGCGCTGGGCGGGAGCCTGCTCGGCCGCCGGGTCCTGGTCACCGCGGCCGGGGCCGTGGGCCGGTTCCAGATCCAGCTCGCCGCGCTGGCCGGTGCCGAGGTGACCGTGGTCAGCCGCCGCCCTGACGCGGCCCCGGAACTGCTGGACCAGGGCGCGGCCGGGGTCGTCGCCACGGCCGGCGACGCGGCCGGGCTGTTCGACCTGGTCCTGGACAACGTCGGCGGCCGCACCCTGGCCGCCGCGGTCAGCAAGGTCGCGCCCGGCGGCACCGTGGTGCTGATCGGCGTCGCCGACCCCGAGCCCGCGCAGCTCACCCTGACCGGCTTCTTCGGGCACGAGAACGCGGTCATCCGCAGCTACTTCTCCTATGCCCAGCCCGGCCCCGCCGGCGATGACCTGGCCACCCTGGCCGGACTGCTCGCCGACAAGCGGCTACGCGCCCCCATCGGCCTGCACGTCAGCTGGGACCAGACCAGCGACGCACTCGACGCCCTGGCCCGCGGCAAGGTCGACGGCAAGGCCGTCCTGGACATCCGGTGACCGCCGCACCAGGCGGGTCCTGGGGCCGCCGGATGACCAGGTTGAAGCCGTCCGGGTGGGCCACGGCGGCGGGAGGCCCGGATCGTGGCCACAGGCCGCGGAAAGCACGAGATGAGGAGGAGGCTAGAGCCATGCGAGCAGCTGTGGCGCAGCAACTGGGCGGGATCGACAAAGTGGAGCTAAGCGAACGGCCAGACCCAGCGCCAGCGGCGGGGCAGGCGCTGCTGAGGGTGTACGGCGCGGGCGTCGGCCCGTGGGACGTGGGGTTCCTCAGCGGCGGCTTCCCGGGGGTCAACCTGCCGTTCGTCCCAGGCCAGGAGATCGCCGGCGTGGTCGAGGCGGCCGGTGACGGGGTCCGCGTCCAGCCGGGCGAGCGGGTGTACGCGAGCCTGTTCCCGGCGGGTGGCGGGTTCGCCGAACTGGCGCTGGCATCGGCGGACCGCCTGGCCCCGATGCCAGGCAAGGCGAGCTTCGCCGAGGCGGCCGGGCTGGTGATCGGCGCCGGGACCGCTTATGAGGGCCTGGCCGACCGGGGCCGGCTGCAGGCTGGGGAAACCGTGCTCATCACCGCCGCCGCGGGAGGGGTGGGCACCGCCGCCGTGCAGATCGCGGCGGCCATGGGCGCGCGCCCGCTGGCCGTGGCCAGCCCGGGCAACCATGACTACCTGCGGGGCCTGGGCGCCAGCGAGGTGTTCGACTACCACGACCCCGACTGGGTCCAGCGGGTGCGTGCCGCAGTTCCCGGCGGCGTGGATCTGCTGCTGGACGGTGCCGGCGGGCAGACCCGCGACCAGGCCATCGGCGCGGTCCGTGACGGCGGCCGTGCGACGTTCATCGTCCTATCGGATCCTCCCGCCCGGCTGGAGCGCGGCATCACCGGCGAATCGTTCGCCGCCCGCATCACCCGGCAGCGGCTGGAGGCACTGGGCCGCCTGGTCGATGCGGGCAGGCTGCGCCCGCAGGTCGAGGCGGTGTTGCCGCTGGATCAGGCGCGCGAGGCGCTGGCGCGGGTCGCGAGCCGGCACACCCGAGGCAAGATGGTGCTGCAGATCGGGAAGTAGCGGCCACGTCTCCAAGGGCGCTGCGCAGCAGGGCGAAGCGGAAGACGCACGCAGCAGCCCGAGAGCAAGCGCTCACCCTTCGGTCAGCCACTCGGTGCGTTCGCGCTGCCTCATGGTCGCTGCCGAGGAGTTCCACCTGAATAAGGTGTTCCGGAAGCTCGGCATCTCCTCACGCCGGCCGATCACATCACGAATAGCTGTCGACGGGTTATTGGGGTACGGCTGGGCAAATGGTCAGAAAATGAACCTCCGCCTGGTCTTCCGCAGGGTCAGCTGTGATAGGTGAGCTGATCGGGGAAAGCATGGTGCGGGAATCAATGGTGACGTGCCGGGGCCACCGCGGGCTGGCGGTCACGGAGACTGTCGCGCCGGGGAGGATGTCGGGGGCGTAGGCCCGGCATCTGCCGACGTACGGGGGGCGTCCGGGGATGGTGACCAGCAGCGTGAACCGGTATACCCATGGCGCGTGCCAGCCGGCCTTGGGGGAGCGCGACACCTGGCTGGTTCGCGTTACCGTTAGCACTTGTGCGGTGCCGGGAACTCCGCGCGTGCGCACGGAGAAGAATGAGCGGGCAGTCATTGTGGTGTCTCCTCGCAGTGTTGGCCGCGGTTCCGTTGTAGGCCAGGCACAAGCGCGGCCGCGTGAGCAAGCGTTGCTCATTTCGCTCGCTGTGCGGTTACTCATCTGGCTGGCTGTGTGCCCGCTGCGGGATCCTGATTGTGATCGCGTAGGCCCTTGCTTTACCGCGCCGCGATGTCATGCTGGCGCTGTGGCGATCACGCTGCAGCGCTGGCCGGTAGTCGGCCGACGTCCGGAACTTGAGGTGTTCGAGCAGACGCTGAGTTCCGGTGAGCTTGCCGGTCTGGTGATTCACGGCCGGGCGGGAGTCGGGAAGACGCGGCTGGCCGATGAGTGCCGTGAGCAGGCGGCCGCCAGCGGCCACCCCACCGAGCGCGTGGCGGGCAGCCGGACCGCGGCCCTGCTGCCGCTCAGCGCGCTCGTCGCGTTGCTGGCCGGCGGGCTCGGCCGCACCGGGCCGGATGGCAAGCTCAGCACGCTCGCCTTGTTCGAGGAAACCCGGCAGGCGCTGCTCGAGCGCCACCTCGGCCGCCGCCTGGTCACCGTCGCCGACGACGTGGCCCTGCTCGACGCGGCCTCGATCGCCCTGCTCGGCTACCTGGCCGCGCAGGGCACCATCTTTCTCATCGCCACGGTGCGCACCGGGGAGCCGGTCCCCGACCTGCTGGGCAGCCTATGGCGGGACGGCCGCGCGGCCCGGGTCGACCTGCAGGACCTCAGCCGCATCCATGTCGACACGCTGCTGCACCTGGCCCTTGGCGGCCCGATCGAAGCCGGCGCTGGCCGTGAGCTGTGGGAGATCACCAGGGGCAACCCGCTCTACTTGCACGAGCTGGTGCTGGGCGCGCTCGAGTCCGGCGCCTTGGTCGAGCGATCCGGCGTCTGGCAACTGGAGGACCGGCTGCCGGACACCACCCGGCTGCTCGATCTGGTCGAGCAGCGTATCGGCGGCCTCACCGGCCAGGCGCGTGAGGTCATCGAGACGCTCTCCCTGTGCGAACCGGTTGAACTCAGCTACCTCGAAACGACAGTACCTTCCGAGGTACTCGAATCGCTGGAACGCGCAGGTCTGGTGACGATCGCGGTCGACGACGACGAGGTCCGCCTGGCTCACCCGATGCACGGGAAAGTCGTCCGGGCCGCGATGCCGCGGCTGAGGTCGCGCTCGATCCTGCTCGCCCAGGCGAGCCGGCTGGAGGCACTGCATCCTGCCTCTGGCCAGGCCGCGTTGCGCATCGCGACCTGGCGCCTGGACGCCGGCGGGAGACCCGACCCGGGCATCTTGCTGCGCGGCGCGCACCTGGCCAGGCATGCGCACGACTTCCGCGTCGTCAGGCGGTTGATCGAGGCGGTGCCAGCCGCGCAGCTCGATGCGGCAGGCGCGCTGCTGCTGGGTGAGGCGCTGTATGAGCTTGGTGCGTTCGAGGCGGCCGACCGGGTTCTCGCGCACGGCCAGCTGCTTGACTGCGGCGAGCAGACCGCCCTGCGCCTTGCGATCATGCGGGGCAAGAACGCCCAGTGGGGCCTGTCCCGGCCCGAAGCGGCGCGCGCCATCAACGCCGCTGCCAGGACGGTTATCATCTCGCCCGCCGCCACCGAGGAACTCATCGCCGACGAGGCCTGCGTGCTGACGTTTTCCGGCCACCCCGGCCGGGCGCTCGCCGTCCTGTCGTCCATCGCGGGTGACGGCGGCCGCCGGACGAGGGTGGTGCGGGCGATCGCGGCGGCGCCCGCGCTGGCGCTGGCTGGCCGTGTCGTGGAGGCGGTGGCGGCCGCCGAGTCCGGCTACGCCGACCACGTCGCGCTCGGCGATGAGCTGGCTATCGCGCACCCGGCGATGCACCTGGTCAACCAGGTGTTCGCGCTGACCGAGGCCGGGCGTCTCGCCGAAGCCGAACAGCTCGCGCTTGCCGGCGCGGATATCGTCGCCGCTG
>Ga0207664_10000163_pt1 | contig 53290 bp, 43 predicted proteins | sample LARL83metaG_FD_184349 | JGI IMG/M metagenome (GOLD analysis project Ga0207664, IMG submission 184349) | Corn, switchgrass and miscanthus rhizosphere microbial communities from Kellogg Biological Station, Michigan, USA - LAR L8-3 metaG... | ecosystem: Host-associated > Plants > Roots >...
ATGCGGCCAGGGCGGAGGAACCGAATGGTCTACAGCGGCCCGCATGGCACTAAGCCTCCCACCTCCTGGTCACTTTGCCGATCATCGGCATGATCCGCTGTATAAGCCATTGTCTAGGCAGTTCGGCGATACGCTCCTGGAACCTCGCTCTTTACCACTACGTTTCATTGGTGTGACCTCAACGCGAAGGTCACAAGCTGGCCCTTTGCGGGTACCACTGTGACGCAGGGGATCCAGACGCAGCGGGGTGTCGTGGTGGCCATTTTTGGCCTGCTTTCGCGACCGCTCAGGTGAGAGAGCGGACGCGACCGACCGAGAGGAGTTGCGTGACTGGATTTCAGCAGCCGGGGCCGGTCAGATCCGTACGGCCCACGGCTAGGCCCGCGGCGCAGGCGGCGGGCCGTCGTTTTCGCGCCTACACGGCTAATCACCTCGACGAGCTCACGGCGCGAGCGGGGCTGCCTGCGGCGCAGCGCCTGGCGGTTCGCGCGGTCGCCACCGTGCTGCCGTTCAGGACCAATGCCTACGTCATCGACCACCTCATCGACTGGAACGCGGCGCCGGCCGACCCCATGTACCGGCTGGTCTTCCCGCAGGCCGACATGCTGCCCGAGGCCGACGTCAGCCGGATCGCCGCCCTGCTGGCGCGCGACGCGCCCGCGGCCGAAGTGCACGCGGCCGCGCATGAGGTGCGGATGCGGCTCAACCCGCACCCGGCCGGCCAGATCGCGCTCAACACCCCGGCCCTGGACGATGAGCCGCTACCCGGGCTGCAGCACAAATACCCCGAGACCGTGCTGCTGTTCCCCAAGCAGGGCCAGACCTGTCACGCATACTGCACCTACTGCTTCCGGTGGGCCCAGTTCGTGGACGAGCCCGAGCTGAAGATGGCGATGGGCGACTCCAGCATGCTGGTCAGTTACCTGCTCGGGCACCCGGAGGTCACCGGGGTCCTGGTCACGGGCGGCGATCCCATGATCATGGGCGCACCGGTCCTCCGCCGGTACATCGAGCCGCTGCTCGACCCGCGGCTGGCCAGTCTCGAATCGATCCGGATCGGGAGCAAGTCACTCGGCTACTGGCCGCAGAGGTTCGTCACCGACCCGGATGCCGACGAGACGCTGCGCCTGTTCGAGGACGTGGTGGCGTCCGGCCGGTGCCTGGCTTTCATGGCGCATTTTTCGCATCCGCGAGAGCTCGAATCCCCCCTCGTCGCCGAAGCGGTGCGCCGGATCCGGTCCACCGGCGCGATCATCCGCACCCAGGCGCCGCTGATCCGGTCCATCAACGACGACCCCGCGATCTGGGCCAGCATGTGGCGCACCCAGGCCCGGATGGGGATGATCCCCTACTACATGTTCGTGGAGCGCGATACCGGTCCGCAGGACTACTTCGCAGTGCCGTTGGTCCGCGGTTACGAGGTGTTCCAAGAGGCCTACCGGAGCGTGTCCGGGCTGTGCCGGACGGTTCGCGGGCCGTCCATGTCGGCCACGCCCGGCAAGGTGTGCGTGGACGGGATCACCCAGGTGGCGGGGGAGAAGGTCTTCGTCCTGCACATGATCCAGGCTCGCGACCCCAACCTGGTGGGCAGGCCGTTCTTCGCCAGGTTCGATCCGGCTGCGACGTGGTTGTCCGACCTGGAGCCGGCGTTCGCGCCGCGGTTCCCGTTCGAGCCCGGCCACGACGAACTGCCCGGGCTGTGGACCCGGGAGCTGCTGGAGCCGGCCAGCTGAGGCGGACCGCCTGGTGTGCCCGCCGTACCTGTGAGGCGCACCAGGCGCAGCGGTGCGGCCCATGGAAGGGGCGAAACCGAACCCCGTTCGGTCATGGCTGCCGCGGCCCCAGTATGCTCCCGCACATGGACATCAACGGAACCGCAGCGATCATCTCCGGCGCGGCCAGCGGCCTGGGCGAGGCCACGGCGCGCGAGCTGGCGGGGGCGGGCGCCCGGGTGGTCGTCGCCGACCTGAACGAGGAACGCGGCAAGGCCATTGCCAATGAGCTCGGCGGCCTGTTCGCGAGGACCGACGTCTCCGACGAGCAGTCGGTGCAGGCGGCGGTGGAGGCGGCGGCCGGGCTCGGCGCGCCGCTGCGGGTGGCCGTGAGCTGCGCCGGTATCGGCTGGGCCGCGCGCACCGTGGCCCGTGACGGTACGCCGCACGACCTGGCCGCCTACCGCAGGGTCATCGACATCAACCTGATCGGCACCTTCAACCTCCTGCGGATCGCGGCGGCCGCGATGGCGCGTACCGAGCCTGTGGACGCGGACGGCCAGCGCGGAGTGATCATCAACACGGCATCGGTCGCGGGCATCGAAGGGCAGACGGGGCAGGTCGCCTACTCCGCGTCCAAGGGCGGCATCATCGGGATGACCGTGCCCGCGGCGCGTGACCTCGCGGCCATCGGGGCGCGGGTCAACACCATCGCCCCGGGGATCATCGACACGCCCATCTACGGGACCGGGGAAGCCAGCGAGGAGTTCAAGGCCAGGCTGATCATGCCCGTGGCGTTTCCCAAGCGGCTCGGGACCGCGGCCGAGTTCGCCCGCCTGGTTCGCTCGCTGATCGAGAACGACTACATGAATGCGGAGGTTGTGCGCTTCGACGGCGGCATCAGGTTCCAGCCCAAATAGGCCGGCGGGCGGTCACGAAGCCCGCGCGCCCTTCACCCGCGCCCGGCCCTCGTGATCACGAACAGGGGCGCGCGGGCGCCCGTACCGGGATTGGCTACCGAGCCGGGAGGGCTGGCGTGGCGGACGAGGTTCTGATCGAGATTGACGACGGCATCGCCGTCATCACCATCAACCGCCCGCAGGCGCGGAACGCCGTGAACGGCGCGGTCTCGGCCGGCATCGCCGCGGCCGTTGAGGACCTGGACGCGCGCCGGGATGTGCGCGTGCTCATCCTGACCGGCGCGGGCGGCACCTTCAGCGCGGGCATGGACCTGAAGGGCTTCCTGACCGGGGATAACCCGCTGGCCGGGGGACGGGGGTTCGGTGGCATCACCGAGCGGCCGCCCGCCAAGCCGGTGATCGCGGCGGTCGAGGGGTACGCGCTGGCCGGCGGCTTCGAGTTTGTGCTCGCGTGCGACCTGGTCGTCGCCGGCGAGGAAGCTCAGTTCGGCCTGCCCGAGGTGACCCGCGGGCTGGCTGCCGGGGCTGGCGGCCTGCTCAAGCTGCGCGAGCGCATCCCTTACCACGCGGCCATGCAGATGGTGCTGACCGGCGAGCGCGTATCGGCCGCTGACCTGCACCGGGCCGGCCTGATCAGCCGGGTGGTCCCGGCCGGGCAGGCGCTCGAGGCGGCGCGCGACCTGGCCGCCCGGGTGGCCGCCAACGCTCCCCTCGCGGTCGTGGCCTCCAAGCGGGTCGTAGTGGAATCCGCCGACTGGCGCTCCGAAGAGGCGTTCGCCCGGCAGGGCGAGATCCTCGGCGCGGTATTCGGATCCGCGGACGCGATCGAGGGAGCCGCGGCCTTCGCCGAGAAGCGCCCGCCGGTCTGGCGCGGCGAGTAACCGGGGCGGCCCGGGGCGGGTCCGGCTGCGGCCGTCCGCACTGCGGCCGTCCCCGGGGTGCGGCGTTTCCGGCCGGTGGCAGGCTGGCACCACCCTGGCTCACGGCCGTCTGACCTGGTGCTTAGCCGCAACCAGGCCGGGTAGGTCTCGGCTCGCCCGTAGGATCGGTGGGCAGATGACGCTGCGATAGGCCGAGGACAAGCATGGGCGGAATCACCGGGTGCCTGGCCGTGGGGCCGGGAGCCGAGCCCGACGAGGGCTGGGTACGCGCCGCCGCCGGCCGCCTCGCGCACCGTGGCCCGGACGACGAGGGCTTCTACGCCGACCAGGACATTGCCCTCGGGTCCCGGCGGCTGGCGGTCATCGATCCCTCGGCCGGCGGCCGCCAGCCGATGTGCTCCGCGGACGGCCGGTACTGGATCGTCTTCAACGGCGAGATCTACAACTACCTGGAGCTCGCCAGCGCGCTCCAAGCGCGCGGTGTCGAGCTGCGTACCGATTCCGACACCGAAGTGCTGCTCGAGACGTTCGCCCTGCTGGGCAGGGACGTGGTCCGCAAGCTCCGCGGCATGTACGCGTTCGCCATCTGGGATACCCGCAAGCGCCAGCTGTTCTGCGCCCGGGACCCGTTCGGGATCAAGCCGTTCTACTACGCGACCGGCGAGCCCGGCCCCGATGCCCTCCCCCCTGGCGGGCAGGCCCCGCCCGGGACCGATCCCGGGCCCGGCGGCCGTTCGGTGTTCCGTTTCGCCTCCGAGCGCAAGGCGCTGGCCCAGCCGGGTGAGCTGACTGCGCTCGACCCGGACGCGTTCCGCCGGTACCTGGCCTTCCAGTACGTGCCCGCCCCGGCCACCATGACCCCGCCGGTGCGCGTGCTCCCGCCGGGTCACGCGCTGATCGTGCGCCCGGAGCGGCCCATCAGGATGTACCGCTACTGGCGGGCCGAGCTGCGCCCGGCGGGCGGCCCGTCGGTGGAGGCGCCGCCCATGATCCTGGACGTGCTGCGGGATTCCGTCGCGGTCCACCAGCGCAGCGACGTGCCGCTGGGCGCCTATCTGTCCGGCGGGATCGACTCTGCCGCCATCTGCGCCCTGGCCGCCGAGAGCCGCCCCGGGCTGCTCGCCTTCACCGCCGGGTTCGAGCGGCAGGGCTACAGCGAGATCGACCAGGCGCAGGAGACCGCGGCCGCGCTGGGCGTGAAGTCTGTCCCGTGCGTGATCAGCGCCGAGGAATTCTTCACCCAGCTGCCGCGGATCATCTGGCATCTCGATGACCCGATGGCCGACGCGGCCGCGGTGCCGTTGTGGTTCGTCGCCAGGGAGGCGAGCAAGTACGTCAAGGTCGTGCTGTCCGGCGAAGGCTCGGACGAGCTGTTCGGCGGTTACGCCGTCTACCATCAGCCCGGCGTCGTCCGGGTAGGCGCGCACCTTCCCGAATGGGGCAAGGCCCCGCTGCACCGGGCGGCGGCGATGCTTCCCCCCGGCGCCAAGGGCAAGGGCCTGCTCGGCCGGGCCGCCACCCCGCTGCGGCGCCGGTACATCGGGAACGCGCACGTGTTCGTCGATGATCAGGCCGACCTGGTGGCCGGGCCCTGGGGCGCGACCGCCTACGACCTGACCGACCCGGTCTACGAGCAGGCGGCCCAGGCCGGCCTGGATGACGTCTCCACCATGCAGCTGGTGGACATCAACACCTGGCTGCCAGGAGACATCCTGGTCAAGGCCGACCGGATGGCGATGGCGCATGGCCTGGAGCTGCGGGTCCCGTTCCTGGACCGGGAGGTGATGACGGTGGCCTCCCGGCTTGCCCGGGAGGAGAAGACGGTCGGCGGCACTACCAAGTTCGCTCTGCGGGAGGCCATGAGCGAGGTGCTCCCGCAGGCGGCGACCGAGCGCGCCAAGCTCGGGTTCCCGGTGCCGGTCGGGGAATGGCTGGCCGGGGAGTGGTTCGGCTACGCCGACCATCTGCTGCGCGCCGCGCAGACGCAGCGGTGGATCGATCGCGAGGCCGCGCTGACCCTGCTGAGCCGCTACCGGGCCGGCGATCCCGACGTGAGCTGGCGCCAGCTGTGGGTCCTGATCGTGTTCTCGCTCTGGCACCAGATCTACGTCGAGCGCCTCTACGACCCCGTCCGCCTGGGCTGGGAACCCGCCCCGCGCTAACCGCGCCCCGCCGGTGATCGTTTCGACTTTGCACACGTTCCGACCATCGAATCGGGACAACCCGGCCCGGAACGTGGTCCTACCGTGTGCAAAGTGAAAATGATCATGGATTGAGCGGGACAGCCGGCGGTTGCGCGGGCTAGCGACCGGGGGCAGGGACTAGGCCGCGGTGGACGGCGGCGGCCGCGAGACGGTCACGGAGCCTGCCCCGGCCGTGGTGCAGCCGCGAGGCGACCGTGCCGATGGGGGTGCCCATGATCAAGGCGATCTCCTTGTACGGGTAACCCTCGACGTCGGCGAGGTAGACCGCGAGCCTGAGCTCATCCGGAAGGTCGTGCAGGGCACACAGGATGTCGCAGTCGGGCAGCCTGTTCAGGGCCTGCACCTCCCCCGCGTAGCGCCGGGGGGAGAGCCTGATGCAACGGTCCTGTGCGTGGTCCCTGACACTCATCGTCGCTCCAGCCTGGTTGGACGCTCCTAACTCTTAGACGCTCTGGAACCCCAAAAACGACAACAAATATTGGTCACAATTTCGCGACGTGTCGCGTCTGCCGCGGGGGGCTGGCCGGAAGGATGGTCATCGTGACCGCTTCGCACAGCACGACCAGGAACGGAGCCGCGACCCTGGCGAGCGCTGACATCAGGGCGAGCGCCGGCTCCAGGGCGGGCGCGCCAGGGTGACCGCCGGCACCGGGACGAGCGTCGGCACCAGGGTGACCGCCGGTGCCAGGGTGACCGCCGGCACCAGGGCGGCTGCAGGTGCCGAGCCGAGTGTGGGCACCGGGGTGACCGCCGGGACCAAGAGGGACGCCGCCGTGGACCGGGCCGGGGACCTGGCCGCCCTGGTCAGGGCGGCGCTGGCGCTGGGCGCGGAGCGGGTCGCGGGCCTGTCCGCGGCCGAACGAGAACTGGCCGCCGCGGCCTCGGCATCCGGCCCCGGCCCGGGCCTCCCGCTTGACGCGATCCGCGCCGGGATCGACGCCGGCGGCGACCCGCTCGGTGACGCGCTCAGCGCGACCAGGACCGCGGCCGAACGCAGGCGGCTGGGCCAGACGCTCACCCCGGCGCCGGTGGTGGCGAGCATGATCGGGTGGGCGGCCCGGCAGGCCGGCGACGCCGGGCCGGCCCAGGTGGTGGACCCGGGCACCGGCTCGGCCCGGTTCCTGCTCGCGGCGGGCCGCCGGTGGCCGCGGGCCCGGCTCATCGGCGTCGAGACCGACCCGCTCGCCGCGCTCGTCGCCCGGGCCAATCTGGCCGCGGCCGGCCTCGGCCCGCGGGCGACGGTGATCCTGGGCGACTACCGGTCGGCCCGGATCTCCCCGGCCGACGGCCGGACCGTCTACATCGGCAACCCGCCTTACGTCCGCCACCACCAGATACCGGCGGGCTGGAAGCGCTGGCTCGCCGAGGCCGCGCGCGAGCGCGGCCTGCAGGCCAGCGGGCTGGCCGGGCTGCACGTGCACTTCTTCCTGGCCACCGCGCGACACGCGGTCCCCCGCGATCTCGGGGTCTTCATCACGGCCGCCGAATGGCTCGACGTGAACTATGGCAGCCTGGTCCGCTCGCTGCTGCTCGGCGAGCTCGGCGGCCAGTCGGTGCACGTGCTCGAGCCGACCGCCCAGCTCTTCCCGGACGCCACCGTGACGTCGGCGATCTCGTGCTTCCGGCCGGGCAGCAGGCCGGGATCGATGCGGCTGCGGCTGACGGCCACCCCGGCCGGGCTGGGCGATCTCGGCGACGGCCGCGCGGTCTCCCGGGCCAGGCTTAGCGCGGCCGAGCGGTGGGGCCCGCTGCTCCGCGGCGCCGCCCCGGCCCGGCGAGCCGGCCGGGCGCCGGCCGGACATGTCGAGCTCGGTGAGATCTGCCGGGTGCATCGCGGCCAGGTCACCGGGGCCAACGCGGTCTGGGTGCACGAAACCGGGCAGGCCGGCGTGCCGCCCCGGTTCCGGTTTCGCGCGGTGACCAGGGCACGTGAGCTGTTCGGCGCGGCTGCGGTGCTACCAGGGGCCGCATCGCTCAGGGTGGTCATCGATCTCCCCGCCGAGCTGGACGAGCTGCCCGGCCCGGAACGGGCGCTGGTCAGCGCGTTCATCGCCCGCGCGGCCCGGGCCGGGGCCGCGGACTCCTACATTGCCCGGCACCGCCGTCCCTGGTGGCGGGTCGGGCTCACCCCGCCCGCCCCGATCATCGCCAGCTACATGGCCCGCCGCCCGCCCGCCTTCGTACGCAACGTGGGCGCGGTCCGGCACCTGAACATCGCGCACGGCCTCTACCCGCGAGAGCCCCTGCCCGGTGCCGTGCTCGACCGGCTGGCCGCGTATCTGCGGTCCTCGGTCGCGCTCGGCCAGGGGCGGACCTACGCGGGCGGGCTGACCAAATTCGAGCCGGGCGAGATGGAGCGGCTTACAGTGCCATGGGCGGAAATCACAGACGCGATCAGATCCAGCTACTGAACCACATCCGGGCCAGCCAGGAACTGTACGGGATGACCTCGCCGGTCAGCACCGGGTACAGGTAGTAGAAGTTGAGGAGCACGCCGAGCAGGTACGCGCCGGCCACCGCCGCGCCGATCGCGCGGCGCGCCGGGCTGCCACGGGCCGGCCCGATCAGCAGGCCGAGGCACAGCGTGATCGCGATCACCAGGAACGGGTCGAAGACCACCGCGTAGAAGTAGAACTTGGTCCGGGACAGGAACAGGAACCACGGCAGCCAGCCAGCCGCGACGCCCACCAGCACGGCGCCGGCCCGCCAGTCCCGCTGCGTCAGCCACCAGGCCAGGCAGATGACCAGGGCGGCGATGGACACCCACCAGATCAGCGGGGTGCCGATGGCCAGCACCTCTTGCGAGCAGTGCTGGACATGGCAGCCGTCCTGGCCCAGCTTGGGCGCCGCGTAGTAGTACGAGACCGGCCGGCTGAGTACCAGCCATGACCAGGGCTGGGACTCATAGGGGTGGTGAGTGGTCAGCGTGTCGTTGAAGTGCAGCATCGCCCGGCTGTACTCAAACAGCGAGACCAGCGCAGAGATCACCGGCGTGTGAATGCCGTGCTGCGCCGCCCAGTTCCTGTCGTAGCCGGTGTTCGTGAACAGCCAGCCGCTCCACGCGGCGACGTAGGCCACGACGGGGACCGCGGCCAGCGAGGCGAGAACCCAGCGGCCGTCCCGTACCAGCCCGCCGTAGACGAAACGGGGCAGGCCGGCCGCGCGCCGGGCGCCGACATCCCAGGCCACGGCCAGCGCGGCGAACGCGGGGACGTACCAGATGCCGTTCCACTTCGATGCGCAGGCGAGCCCGAGGCACACCCCGGCCAGCACCCGCCACCAGCGCACGCCGAGCCCGGGCCCCGCGTCGTCCGGCGGGCGCTGCTCCATCGCCTCGGCCAGCCGCTGCCTGGACCGGTCACGGTCGATCACCAGGCAGCCGAACGCGGCCAGCACCCAGAACATCAGGAAGATGTCGAGCAGCGCCGTCCGGCTCATCACGAATTCCAGGCCGTCCAGCGCCAGCAGCAGGCCCGCGACACAGCCGAGCAGCGTGGACCGGGTCATCCGCCGGGCGATCCGCGCGGTCATCAGGATCGAAAGCGAGCCCACCACGCAGGCGGCGAACCGCCACCCGAACGGGGTGAGCCCGAATATCCACTCGCCCGCCGCGATCAAGACTTTCCCGAACGGCGGATGGGCGACGAACTCGCCCCCGGAAGTGAAGATGTGCGTGTTGCCCCGCGCCAGCAGGGCGTTCCGGTGGCTGATGTAGTTGTGCTCGCTCCCGTACTTGAGGATGCCGAGGGCATCGGGAACGTAATACGTCTCGTCAAACACGATCGACGGCGGCACCGAGAGCCGGTTGAAGCGCAGGAAGCCGCCGAACACGGTGACCAGCAGCGGGCCTATCCATCCCCAGGCCACGCTCCCCGGCATCGGCGGGCAGAGCCTGGCTGCGAGGGCGGAGACGTACCCGCGCTTCTGCGTGGTCACCGCCTCCGCCTGGGACGTCGTCATCAACCGCCATCGTATTGGTGCCCGGACGCCAGCGGTCGGGTAAGGGGAGTGTTCTCCGGGCGTCCCGGCGCCCGGCCGGGCGCAACCGACCCCCGACGGCCGCTAACGTGAGTCCCGGTATGAGCAACGACATCCCCGGAACGCTCACGATCGCGGCGGTCCCGATCGGCTGCCTGGACGACGCATCGCCCCGGCTGGCCGCGGCGCTTGGCCGGGCGCAGATCATCGCGGCCGAGGATACCCGGCGGCTGCTCAGGCTGGCTTCCCGTCTCAGCGTGCCGCTGACCGCCAAGATCGTGTCGTACTGGGACGTCGGCGAGCAGTCCAGGGCGGCGGAGCTGGCCGGCGAGCTCGCCGCCGGCCGGGACGTGCTGCTGGTCACCGACGCGGGCATGCCTGCGGTCAGTGACCCCGGGTACCGCCTGGTCCAAGCGGCCGCGGCCGCGGGGGCGCGGGTGACCGCGCTGCCGGGACCCTCCGCGGCGATCACGGCCCTGGCCGTATCCGGGCTGCCCAGCGACCGCTTCTGCTTCGAGGGCTTCCTGCCCCCGAAGGGCGGCAAGCGGTCCCGCAGGCTGGCCGAACTCGCCGAGCAGCCGCGTACGATGATCTTCTTCGAGTCCCCGCGCAGGCTGGCGGCGACCCTCGCCGATCTGGCCGCCGCGCTGGGCGGACAGCGCCGGGCCGTGGCTTGCCGCGAGCTGACGAAGACGCACGAGGAAATCCGCCGGGGAACGCTGGACGAACTGGCCGCCTGGGCCGATGCCGGGGTCCGCGGCGAGGTCACGGTCGTGGTGGCCGGCGCGGCCAGGCCGGACATCCAGGCCCGCCCGGCGGACCTGGCCGCCGCGGCCGGCGAGGTGGCGGCCATGATGGCGGGCGGCGCCTCGCGCAAGGACGCCGCCGCGGCCGTCGCCGCCGAGCTCGGGCTGAGCACGCGCGCGGTCTACCGGGCCTCCCTGCCGGGATCCGCGGGCGAGGACACTGTCGGCGGCCGGCACCCGGCCCACCCGGCCCACCCGGCCGGGGACGGCCAATAGGCTTTGCCCATGTCGTCGTCGAACCGCCACATCCTGACCGCCCCCGCCTGGCCCTACGCGAACGGCCCGCGTCACATCGGGCACGTGTCCGGATTCGGGCTGCCCTGCGACATGTTCAGCAGGTACCAGCGAATGGCCGGCAACCGGGTGCTCATGGTCAGCGGCACCGACGAGCACGGGACCCCCATCCAGGTGCAGGCCGATGCGGAGGGCGTGACCGCCCGCGAGCTCGCCGACCGCTACAACCGGGTCATCGCGGAGGACCTGACCAACCTGGGCATGTCCTACGACCTGTTCACCCGGACCACCACCCGCAACCATTACGCTACGGCCCAGGAGATGTTCACCGGGCTCTACCAGAACGGCTACATCTTCGCCCGGACCGCGCTGGGCGCGATCTCGCCGTCCACCGGCCGGACGCTGCCGGACCGGTACATCGAGGGAACCTGCCCGATCTGCGGGTACGAGAACGCCCGCGGCGACCAGTGCGACAACTGCGGCAACCAGCTGGACCCGGTGGACCTGATCAACCCGCGGTCGAGGATCAACGGCGAGACGCCCGAGTTCGTTGAGACCGAGCACTTTTTCTTCGACCTGCCGGCCTTTACCGAGACGCTGGGGGCGTGGCTGCAGTCCAAGAGCGGCCAGTGGCGGCCGAACGTGCTGAAGTTCGCGCTCAACCTGCTCGATGACCTCAAGCCGCGGGCGATCACCCGGGATCTGGACTGGGGGGTTCCGGTGCCGCTGGAGGGCTGGCGGGACCGGCCCGACAAGCGGATCTACGTCTGGTTCGACGCGGTGGTCGGCTACTTGTCCGCCTCGATCGAGTGGGCCCGGCGGTCCGGCGACCCGGACGCGTGGCGGGCCTGGTGGCAGCGGCCCGACTCGGAGTCCTACTACTTCATGGGCAAGGACAACATCGTCTTCCACGCCGAGATCTGGCCGGCCATGCTCTTCGGGTACAGCGGACAGGGCGACAAGGGCGGGACGCCGGGCTCGCTCGGCGCGCTGAACCGGCCTACCGAGGTGGTGTCGAGCGAGTACCTGACCATGGAGGGGCGCAAGTTTTCCTCCTCCCGCAGCGTCGTCATCTACGTGCGGGACTTCCTCGACCGATACGACGTGGACGCGCTGCGGTACTACGTCGCGGTGGCCGGCCCGGAGAGCCAGGACACCGATTTCACCTGGACCGAGTTCATCCGGCGCAACAATGACGAACTGGTCGCCAACTGGGGCAACCTGGTGAACCGGGCCGTCTCGTTCGCGGCCCGCAACATCGGGTCGATCCCGGCCGCAGGCACGCTGACCGAGCCCGACCTGGCCGTACTGGAGCGCTCCCGGCAGGCGTTCGGTCAGGTGGCCGAACCGCTGTCGCGATCGCGGTTCAAGGCGGCCATCACCGCCGCGATGCGGGCCACCGCCGACGCCAACAAGTACCTGTCCGACCAGGCTCCCTGGAAGCTGCGCGAGACCGACCCGGAACGGATGCGCACGATCTGCCATGTGGCGCTGCAACTGGTAGACGACGCCAAGACGATGCTCAGCCCGTTCCTGCCCCGCTCGTCCCAGCGGGTCTACGAGATGCTTGGCGGCACCGGCGAGTGGTCGGGCGTGCCGCACATCGACGAGGTGGACGAGGACGGCGGCCCGTCCTACCCGGTCATCACCGGCGACTACGACGTCGCGGCCCGCTGGGAGCACAGGCCGATCCGGCCGGGCACGCGGCTGCAGCCGCCGCGCCCGCTTTTCGCCAAGCTCGACCCCTCGGTGGCCGACGAGGAGCTGGCCCGGCTAGGAGAGACATGACCCGGAAGGCCAGGCGACAGTGATCCTGGAGGGTGCATGACGCCCGAGGAACGGGCCGCCGCCGCGCTGCCCGGCGAGGCGCTGGACAGCCACTGCCACCTGGACATCATGAAGGTCCCGGTCGAAGAGGTGCTGGCCGACGCGCGCGCGGTGGGCATCTGCCGGGTGGTAACCATCGGCACCGATCTGGCCTCGTCGCGCTGGGCCGCGGAATGCGCCGCCGCCCACCCGGACGTATACGCCGCGGTGGCCATCCACCCGAACGAGACCGAGGCGGCCGTGGCCGCGCAGCCCGGCGGGGGCGGTGCCGGGCAAGCCGAAGCGGTACCCGCGGACGCGGTGCTGGCCGATGAGGTGCGGGCCGAGGCGGTGCTGGCCGACGCGGTGCTGGCCGAGATTGAGGCGCTGGCCGCGCTGCCCCGGGTGCGGGCGGTCGGCGAGACCGGGCTCGACTACTACCGGGACTGGGCAGCACCGCCGCTGCAGCGAGACTGGTTCCGCGCGCATATCGAGATCGCCAAGCGGACGGGCAAGGCGCTGGTGATCCACGACCGGGAGGCGCACGAGGACGTGCTGCGCATCCTGGCCGAGCAGGGCCCGCCGGACCGGGTGGTGTTCCACTGTTTTTCCGGCGACGAACGGATGGCCAGGCAGTGCGCCGAGGCGGGTTACGTCATGAGCTTCGCCGGAAACCTCACGTTCGCCAGCGCCCAGCCGCTGCGCGATGCGGCCGCCGCCGCCCCGCCCCACCTGCTCCTGGTGGAGACCGATGCCCCGTTCCTCACCCCGGTGCCGTACCGGGGCAAGCCCAACGCCCCGTGGTTCGCGGCGCTCACCCTGCGCAAACTGGCCGAGGTGAAGGGGATGGACATCGCGGAACTGTGCGGGCAGGTCACGAGGACCGCCGAGCGCGTCTTCGGCCCCTGGTAACGACCGTGGCGGATCAGCGGCTGCTCGGGCCCGCGGACGTCCGGGACGTCGCGGCCAGGCTGATCTCCGGCCGTCTAAGCGGGCTCGGCCAGAACTTCGTCATCGACCAGGGCACGCTGCGACGGGTGGTAAGGCTGGCCGAGGTGCGCCCGGACGAGGACGTGCTCGAGGTTGGTCCCGGGCTCGGCTCGCTGACCCTGGCACTGCTCCCGGCCGCCCGCCGGGTACTGGCCATCGAGTTGGACCCGGTGCTGGCCGCCGAACTGCCGGCCACCGTCGCCTCGTTCGCCCCCGGCCTGGCCGGCCGGCTGGAGGTCGTCACCGCCGACGCGGCCCAGGTAACCGGACTACCCGGCGACCCGGTCACCGTGCTCGTCGCCAACCTGCCGTATAACGCGGCCGTGCCGGTCCTGCTGCACTTGCTCGACACGGTGCCCTCGCTCGGGCGGGGCGTGGTCATGGTCCAGGCCGAGGTCGCCGAGCGGATGACGGCGGCGCCCGGCAACCGGATCTACGGCGTGCCCACCGTGAAGCTGGCCTGGTACGCACAGATGCGCCGGGTCGGTCCGGTGCCCCGCCGCGTGTTCTGGCCGGTGCCGCGGGTAGATTCCGCCCTGGTCGCCTTCGCCCGGCACGAGCCACCGGGACCGCGGGTGAGCAGGCGGGAGCTTTTCGGGGTGATCGATGCGGCGTTCGCGCAGCGCAGGAAGATGCTCCGTTCGGCCCTCGGGTCGTGGGCTGGCTCGGTGACCCAAGCCGAGCGGATCCTGCGCGAGGCCGGCGTGGACCCGGCGGCCAGGGGAGAGTCACTCGACGTCGCGGAGTTCGCCGCCATCGCGGCAGCGCGTACGATCATCAAGTCGTGACCGCTGTGACCGTGCGGGTGCCCGCAAAAGTCAACCTCCAGCTGGCCGTGGGACCCGTCCGGCCGGATGGTTTCCATGAGCTCGTCACCGTGTTTCATGCGATATCGCTCTACGACGAGGTGACGGTCAGTGAAACCGGCCAGCGCCGGGTCACGGTGACCGGCGAGGGCGCGGCCAGCGTTCCCGACGGGGACGACAACCTGGCCGTACAGGCCGTGGCCGCCCTGGCCAGGGCCGCGGGCGTGCCACCGCGCCAGGTTCCCCGCGTCGTCTCCGAACAATCAGGCACCCCGGCCGCCGCGGGCCCGGGTGTCGCGATCGAGATCAGGAAACGGATACCGGTGGCGGCCGGCCTGGCGGGCGGCAGCGCCGACGCGGCGGCGGCGCTGGTCGCGTGCAACGAGCTGTGGCGGACCGGCCTGAGCCAGCAGGAGCTCGCGGAGGTGGCCGCGGGCATCGGCAGCGACGTGGCGTTCGCGCTGGTCGGCGGGACAGCGGTGGGCCAGGGACGAGGTGAGCGGCTGACTCCCGCGCTGGCGACCGGCCAGTACCACTGGGTGCTGGCCTTCGCGACCGCCGGCCTGTCCACCGCCGATGTCTACCGCACGTGCGACCGGATCAGGGATGCCCGCGACATCATCGCGGCGCCGCCGCGGCTGAACACCGAGCTCATGTCCGCATTGCGCTCCGGTGATCCGGCCGAGGTCGGTCCGCTGCTCGGCAACGAGCTGCAGCCCGCGGCGGTGTCGCTGCGCCCCGAGCTGCGCCGGACCCTCGCGGTCGGCCGCGAGTACGGGGCGCTGGGTGCCATCGTCTCGGGCTCCGGTCCGACCTGCGCGTTCCTCGTCGCCGACGCGCACCGGGCAGTGGATCTCGTGGTCGCGCTCACCGGCGCGGGCGTGTGCCGGTCGGCCGTCAGGGCGGTCGGCCCGGCCCAGGGCGCGGTCGTGGTCAGCCCTTCGGAGGTGATGAGCTGACCCGGTGCCAGCTGGGCCCGGCCGGGCTCGGCGCCGCCAAGGCGGCCGTGCCGAGCCGGGCTAAGCGTCGAACGGCGCGAGCAGGGTCCGGAGGAGGCCGGCCAGCAGCTCCCGCTCACCGCGATCGAGCCTGGCCAGCAGCGCTTCCTCGCGGCCGAGCAGGTCGGCGAGCGCGGCGTCCACCCGGGCGCGGCCCTCGGCGGTCAGGGTGACCAGCACGCCCCGCTTGTCCTGCGGATCGGGCTGCCTGAGGACCAGGCCGGCCGCGGCCAGCCGGTCGATCCGGTTGGTCATGGTGCCCGACGTCACGAGCGTCGCCCGCAGCAGCGCTCCCGGGCTCAGCTGGTAGGGCGAGCCCTGCCGGCGGAGCGCCGAGAGCACGTCGAATTCCCAGGTCTCAAGCCCGTGCCCGGCGAACGCGGTCCTGCGGGCCCGGTCCAGGTGCCGGGCCAGCCGTGACACCCGGCTGAGGACTTGCAGCGGCTGGACGTCGAGGTCGGGACGCTCGGCTTGCCACGCGGCGACCAGGTCATCGACCTCGTCTCTCAGCTGCTCGGTCACGACCCTGAGCATATCTCTTGACGTCAAGAGGACTAATCCGGTAGACCTGGGCAAGTGTCTTGATATCAAGAGAGATGTGATCGCATGTGGGACCCCGGACAGTACCGCCGCTACGGTGACGAACGGGCACGGCCCTTCTTTGACCTGCTGGCCCGCGTGGCCGCGGCGGACCCGAAGCTGGTGCTGGATCTCGGCTGCGGTCCGGGCGAGCTGACCGCCACGCTGGCCGAGCGCTGGCCGGATGCCGAGGTCATCGGGGTCGACAGCTCCGCGGCCATGATCGAGTCCGCGCGCAGCGGCGCGCAGCGGGACGGGCGGCCGTCATTCGTCACCGGTGACGTCAGGGACTGGGAGCCCGCGGGCCCCGCGGACGTCCTGGTCTCGAACGCCGTGCTGCAGTGGCTGCCGGACCAGCTCGGCGTGCTGGCCCGCTGGACCGGGTTCCTCGCCGACGGCGGCTGGATCGCCGTCCAGGTCCCGGGCAACAACGATCAGCCGGCTCATGTGATCATGCGCGAGCTCGCCTGCTCGGCGCGGTGGCTGCCGCTGCTCGACAGCGTGACGCTGAACCGGCAGGCCGCCTCCCCGGCCGATTACCTCGACCTGCTCGCCGGGGCCGGGTTCCAGACGGACGCCTGGGAGACCACCTACCTGCACGTGCTAACCGGGGGCAACCCGGTCCTGGAGTGGTACAAGGGCACGGGGCTGCGCCCGGTGATCGATTCGCTTCCGGCCGACCTGGCCGACGAGTTCCTGGCCGAGTACGGCACACGGGTGCGCGAGGCCTACCCGGCGGGCGCTTACGGGACCGTGCTCCCGTTCCGCCGGGTGTTCGTGGTGGCCAGGCGCGCGTAACGGCCGGATCCGGGGGATCCCGTCCTTAAGTCCCGCCCGGCGCTCGCCACGCTGGCCGAGATGCGCGGTGCGGGATCGAGATGCGACAGCCCGTTCCAGGCCAGGTTGACCAGGTGCGCCGCGACCTGCTCAAGCTTGGGCTTGCGCGCGTCGAGCCACCACTGGCCGGTGACGGCCACCATGCCCACCAGCATCTGCGCGTACATCGGGGCCAGCTTCGGGTCGTAGCCGCGCTCGGCGAACAGGTCGCCGAGTATGTACTCCACCTGGCTGGCTATGTCGCTGATCAGGCTGCCGAACGTGCCCGCGCCCGAGGCGGGGTGCGAGTCGCGGACCAGGATGCGGAAGCCGTCCGCGTTGTCCTCGATGTACCGCAGCAGCGCGATCGCGGCACCCTCGAACTTCTCCCTGGTGTGCTCGCCCGCGAGAATCTGGGTGGCCATCGCGAGCAGCCGGCTGACCTCGCGGTCGACCACCACCGCGTAGAGCCCTTCCTTGCCGCCGAAGTGCTCGTACACTACCGGCTTGGAGACGTCGGCGCGGGCCGCGATCTCCTCGATGGACGTTCCCTCGAACCCGCGCTCAGCGAAAAGGTGCCTGCCGACGTCGAGCAGCTGCTCCCTGCGCTCCTTGCCCGACATCCGGCGGCGGCTGGCTCTCGGCCCTGGCTCGGTCACGCACCGACCCTACGCCCAGCGGCCGGGAAATGCCGACCGCAAATGGGCTGTGTGCCGGTCAGCGGGCGGCGCTGTCCGAGATGGCGGCCACGGGATGCTTGGTCATCGAGCCGAGCGGCCTGCCGCCCTCGTGGGACCGCTTGGCCGTCAGGCGGTCCCGGTCCGGCCAGCGCACGTCGTAGACCCAGCCCAGCTTCTCCAAGATCCAGATCAGCCGGGCGCTGATGTCGATCTGCCCCTTGAGCACGCCGTGCCGCGCGCAGGTCGGGTCGGCATGGTGCAGGTTGTGCCAGGACTCTCCGAACGAGGCGATGGCCAGCCAGGACACGTTCCTGGCCTTGTCCCGGACGGCGAACTCCTCCTTGCCGAACGTGTGGCAGATCGAGTTGATCGACCAGGTGACGTGCTGCAGCAGCGCCACCCGCACCAGGCCGGCCCAGAACAACGCGGTCACCGCGCCGGCCAGCGTCATCGACCAGAGCCCGCCGATCAGCGCGGGCAAGAACAGCGAGATGCCGGCGTAGGCGGGGAACCACCGCGAGATCCGGCGGATGCCGGAATCGGCGAGCAGGTCCGGGCAGAACTTCTGCTGCGAGGTGCGGTTCCCCTCGAATATCCACCCCGCGTGCGCCCAGGCAAGTCCCTTGGTGAGGGCCTTCCAGTCGTTGCCGAACCGCCAGGGGGAGTGCGGGTCGCCCTCGCGGTCGCTGTACTTGTGATGCCGCCTGTGGTCAGCCACCCAGTTGAGGATTGGGCCCTCGAAGGCGAGGCTGCCAGCCACCGCGAGGGCCAGCCGCAGCGGGCGCTTCGCCTTGAACGACGAATGGGTGAAGTAACGGTGGAAGCCCGCGCTGATGCCGAGCCCGGAGACCATGTAGAACACGAACGCGAGCAGGATGTCGTGCCAGCCCAGGCCCCAGCCCCACGCGAACGGCAGGGCCAAGAGCAGCGCCAGCAGCGGCACGGCGACGAAGATGCCGACCAGGGTCCGATGACCCGCGCCGCCGGGTGCATCTAGGTCGGGCCTGGCTTGGCTGGGTGCGTTCGGGGCGACGCGGATATCGGGCGGTGCGGCCATATCGTCATCGTCCTTCCAGTTGCTCGATGGTCCTGGCGTCCGGTCGACTCAGGTCGAGCTTGCGGGCGGTAACTTCTGTACGCTTACGTAACCGTAACCTACGGAGACGTAAGTTTTGCAAGGGCGAGGCGAAGATTTCACCAAGCTGTCGTGATCCTCACACCCGGGGTCACCGGTTCGGTCTCACGATCCGAGACGACGCACCTACCCGAGGACCGCCCGACTATGCACCGCCGAGCGGTAAGCGATCCAGATAAGGTAGTGAGGCAATGAACCTTCCCGGGTCGTCTAGCCAGGCAGGACTACGGGTTTTGGTCCCGTCAACAGAGGTTCAAATCCTCTCCCGGGAGCCCTACGTAGGTTAATTAATTACCAAGATCGTCATGCTCAGTCTGGGCGCACATCGCTGCCCAAGCCCTGTTGCATACCACAAGCGGAAGGAGTCGCCCTTGCTGAGGCAGGTCGCGGAGGGTGTGCTGATCCACGAGAGCGAGTTCTGCCAGAGCAACGCCGTTGTCGTGCACGGCCGGGCTGGCGTGTTGCTCATCGACCCCGGGGTGCTCGGCTACGAATTGGCCGCCCTCGCGAACGACCTTGGCGAGTTGGGCCAGCCGGTTGTGGCAGGCTTCTCGACGCATCCTCATTGGGATCACCTGCTCTGGCACGCCGGGCTCGGCGCGGCGCCTCGTTACGGCACGGTGCGCTGCGCGGCCACTGTCCGGGATCAGCTGTCGGACCCGGACTGGAAGGCACGCATCGCCGCGTGGATACCGCCGGACATCGTCGGGCAGGTGCCGCTGGACCTGCTCGGCCTCATTACCGGCCTGCCCGCCGAGATGGCGCAGATTCCCTGGGATGGCCCTCAAGTCCGGATTATCGAGCATCAAGCACATGCCCCGGGCCATGCGGCGCTGTTGATCGAGGAACGCGGGGTTCTCGTCGCGGGCGACATGCTGTCCGATGTCCTGATTCCGATGCTCAACCTGAACGGCACCGCTGACCCGATCGAGGACTACCTCGCCGCACTGCGGCTGCTCGAGGCCGTGGCGGGCGACGTCGATGTCGTCGTCCCCGGCCACGGGTCCGTCGGCGGAACTGATCAGGTACGCGTACGGATCGACCAGGATCGGGCGTACGTGCACGCCTTGCGTGACGCCCGTGTTCCCAGCGACCCGCGGATCGGCGCGTCGGCCAAGGACGGCTGGGATTGGGTGGCCGGTGTGCACGCATGGCAACTCCAGCGCCTCGCCTGAAGCGAGCGCGACGGGACGCCGGGCGGGGCGTGACGAAAACCGGAGCGCGATGTCTGCGCCGGGTTCGGCGGCCACGACTGTCTCTGCGACTGTCCAACCCGCCCGGCAACCGGGCGGTATCCTGCATGAGTCGGGGACGTTAACACGGGTGCTACCCCCCGGTTACGTGTGGCCACCCAGCCGAGGAGCCCGCAGGAGTGAGTGGAATCCGCCCCGCGGCCGTAATCGTCCTTGCCGCAGGCGAGGGCAGGCGGATGAGATCCCGTACTCCCAAGGTCTTGCACGCCCTGTGCGGTCGCAGCATGCTGGGGCACGTGCTCGCGGTCGCCGGGGACTTGCACCCGGGCCGCCTCATCGTGGTGGTGGGCCAGGGCCGGGAGCAGATGATCCCGCACATCGCCGAGCACGCGCCGGATGCGTGCGTGGTGGTCCAGCCCCGGCAGGAGGGGACGGGCAACGCAGTCCGCATTGCGCTGGAGTCCGTGGGCCAGATCAGCGGCGTGGTGGTGGTGACCTTGGGCGATACACCCCTGCTGCGCAGCCGGACGCTGGCCGACCTGGTCGCCGCGCACCACGCGGACGAGAACGCGGTGACCGCGCTCACCGCGCGGGTGCCGGACCCGACCGGATACGGCCGGATCGTTCTTGATGACCGGGGGAGGATCAGCAAGATCGTCGAGGAACTGGACGCGACGCCGGAGCAGCGCGCGATCGACGAGATCAACTCCGGGGTGTTCGCGTTCGACGGTGACCTGCTCGCCGACGCGGTCAAGCGAGTGGCCACCGACAACGCCAAGGGCGAGGAGTACCTCACCGACGTGGTGGCGATCTTGCACGGCGACGGCCACCGGGCTGGCCTCTTCCGGGCCAGCGACGCTGCCGAGGTGACGGGGGTGAACGATCGCGTGCAACTGGCCCGGGCGCGCCGGGTCTATAACGACCGGGTGCTCAACCGCTGGATGCTGGCCGGGGTGACGATCGTGGACCCCGCCACCACCTGGATCGATGCCGGCGTCACGCTGGCGGCGGACGTCGAGATCGGCCCGGGTACGCAACTGGAAGGGCGCACGGTCGTCGAGACTGGAGCGCGGATCGGCCCCGGCTGCTCGTTGGCCGACACCAGCGTGGCCGCGAACGCGACCGTGACCCACTCGGTCTGCGAGTCCGCCCGGATCGGTGCGGGCGCCGTCGTCGGTCCGTTCGCCCATCTAGGCCCCGGTTCCGAGGTACCGGGCAGCGAGGAGTACAGAGCGGGTGAGTGACAACACCGGGACGGGCTACCGGGCGGGCGGCCCGCGGCCCCCAGCGGAGAAGAGGCTGCTGCTCTTCGGCGGACGTGCGTATCCGGAACTGGCCGAGGAGATAGCCGGCTGCCTGGGCATCCAGACCACGCCGACCAAGATCTCCGACTTCGCCAACGGCGAGATCTTCGTCCGGTCGCTGGAGTCGGTCCGGGGCTGCGACGCGTTCGTGCTGCAGAGCCACACGTCGCCGATCAATCAGTGGATCATGGAGCAGCTGATCATGGTCGATGCGCTCAAGCGGGCCTCCGCTCGGCGCATCACGGTCGTCACGCCGTTCTTCGGGTACGCGCGGCAGGATAAAAAGAGCCGGGGGCGGGAGCCGATCTCGGCCCGGCTGATGGCGGATCTGTTCGCCACGGCCGGAGCCGACAGGCTGATGGCGGTCGATCTGCACACCGCCCAGATACAGGGATTCTTCGACGGTCCCGTCGATCACCTGTTCGCGCTCCCGATCCTCGCCGAGTACATCGAGGCCCGGCTCGATCTGAAACGGGTCACCGTGGTGGCGCCGGACGCCGGCCGGGTCCGGGTCTGCGAGCGCTGGACGGACCGGCTCGGCTGCCCGCTGGCGATCATCCACAAGCGGCGTGACCCCGACGTAGCCAACCAGGTCAAGGTGCTCGAGGTCGTCGGCAAGGTGCAGGGACGTACCTGCATCCTGGTCGACGACATGGTCGACACCGGGGCGACGATCGTGAACGCCGCGGAGGCGCTGTTCGAGCAGGGCGCTGATCAGGTCATCGTGACGGCCACCCACGGGGTCCTGTCCGGCGGCGCCACCGACAGCCTGAAGAACTCCAGGATCAGCGAGGTCATCGTCACCAACACGCTGCCGATCCCGCAGGACAAGCGGATCGACAAGCTCACCGTGCTGTCCATCGCGCCGCTGATCGCCAGGGCGATCAACGAGGTGTTCAGCGAAGGCTCGGTCACCAGCCTCTTCGACGGCCAGAGCTGACTCTCCCGGCGCAGCGCGGGCAGCGCGCGCTGTACGCGCGGAGCTAGCTCCCGTTACCCAACAGCTACGGTCCTCGGCTAGACTGCGGACGCTACATGTGCGTCCATGGTTCGCCTTGATCACCTGAGTCGGCGGCCGGGCGCGATACCCGTTCTGCTAAGGAGTTCCCGCCGTGCCTGAGGTTCCTATCACCGCGGAGCCGCGCACCGAGTTCGGCAAGGGCTTTGCCCGCCGCATCCGGGTCACCGGCAAGGTGCCTGCGGTCCTCTATGGTCACGGCACCGACACCCGGCACCTCACGCTGCCCGGCCACGCCCTGATGATGGCGCTGAAGACGCAGAACGCTCTGATCCGGGTCGAAGGGCTGCCCGGCGGGAACGAGCTGGCGCTGCCCAAGGCGGTCCAGCGGAACCCGATCAGGGGCGACATCGAGCACGTCGACCTCATCCTGGTCAGGCGGGGTGAGAAGGTGACGGTGGAGGTCCCGGTGCGGGTCACCGGCGAGGTATTCCCCGGCGGACTGCTCGACCAGCAGCTGGTGCAGGTTCAGGTGGACGCCGAGGCCACGAACATTCCGCAGGGGCTCGAGGTCAACGTCGAGGGCATGGAGATCGGCACGGCCGTGCACGCCGGGGATCTCGACCTGCCCGCCGGGGTGACGCTGGCCGCCGACCCCGAGGCGCTTGTGCTGCACGTGATCGCCGCGCCGACGGCCGAGCAGATGGAGGCTGAGCTCGGGCTTCCGGAGGCCGAGGAAGCGGCTGAGGTGCCGCCCGAGGCGCCGCTGCCCGAAGGCGTGGCTCCCGCCGAGCCCGACGCTGGCGGCGACGAGCAGTCCGGCTGATCCGCCTGGGCCGGCGTACAAGCCGCGAGGACAGCGGCATGGCCGACGAGCGCTGGCTCATCATCGGGCTCGGCAATCCTGGCCCGGAATACGCGGGCAACCGGCACAACGCCGGGCGTATGGTGGCGGAATTGCTGGCAAGCAGGATGGGCTCCGCGTTCCGGCGGCACAGATCCCGCGCGGACATCGCGGAGGGAACGCTGGCCGGCGTGCCCGTAACCGTCGGCATTGCCCGCTCGTACATGAATCTTTCCGGCGGCCCGGTGGCCGCGCTCGGTGCCTTCTACAAGATCCCGCCGAGCCGGATCGTCGTGATCCACGATGAGCTCGACGTCCCGTTCGGTGAAATCCGGCTCAAGTTCGGCGGCGGGATCGGGGGTCACAACGGCCTGCGCTCGGTGAGCGCAGCGCTGGCCACCCGCGACTTCTTCCGGGTCCGGTTCGGGATCGGCCGGCCACCGGGGCGGATGGACCCGGCCGTCTTCGTGCTCCGTGACTTCTCTGCCGCCGAGCGCAAAGAGCTCCCGTTGCTCATCGAGCGCGCCGCTGACGCGGTCGAAGCCCTGCTGCAGGGAGGGCTCGGGGCGGCGCAGAACGCGTTCCACGCGCCGGCCTGACCCCGGGTGCCGGGCGGCGATCTTGGGTCTTGGCCGGGCGGGGGCGGCGACCCCTTGATGCCATACATACGCTCTGTAATTGATGACGCACGCGTTTGTCTGAATGGCACAAAGCCGGCGGAAGCGGTGATGGGTGGCCTCGCGCGGACTCATGGGCGTTCGCGGTATTTGTTCCAGGCGCAAGTTTCGCACCGCAGCGCCGGGAGCGAAGCCCCGCCCTCCGGCCTATTCCCGATCATCCTGATCGGCTTAGAAGATTTAGATGTATACGGGAAACTCTTCCGTTCTTGACCATTCGCGACAACCGCTGGATATGGTTAGACGTCAAACCCGTAGGAGCAAACCGGGAGTCTGTGACTCACCCGGCACGCAAGTGGCCCCTCCCGCTTGCTCCCTCCCTGTTGGGATCACCGGCGGCCTGGGTCGGCTAGAGGGGGTAGGGCATTGCGAGAGCGTATGGCCGTGCGGCCTGATGGCCGCCTCGGCATCGCTGTTGGCGAGCGTGCTTCACCAAGTGTGATCAGCTGGACCGGACGGTACCTCCGTCAGGCCCTGGTGATTGACGGTGGCGTGGCGCTGCTGGCTGGCCTGCTTGCGCTCCGTAGTCGGCTCGACCACCACGGCCATGTACCGCCGGCATACATCGCGCTTACGTTCGGCCTGCCATTCGCGTGGATCGCGTGCGTAGCGCTGGCGCGAGGCTACGAGGCGAGGTTCATCGGGACCGGCGCGGACGAGTTCCGCCGGATCATCAACGCCGGCATCGCTCTCACCGGGGCGGTGGCGATCCTCTCCTACGCCACCACCGCCCGGGTGGCGCGCGGTTACGTTGTCGTCGCCATGCCGTGCGTGGTCGCCCTGGATCTCGTGGCCAGGTACTGGCTGCGCAAACGGCTGCACCGGCTCCGTGCCCAGGGCGGATGCATGCGACGCGCGGTGGCCGTCGGTCATCCGAAAGACGTGGAAGGCCTGATCAACGAGCTGCGCCGCGAGCCCTACCATGGCTTGTCCGTGGTGGCGGTGTGCCTGGCGGGCACCAGCGGGTCGGAACAGGACCTGCAGGGCGTGCCCGTGCACGGCGGCCTGGATCACGTGATGCCCGCTGTGCGCCAGTCGGACGCGGACACGGTCGCGGTGCTGGCCTGCCCGGAGATGAACGGGGTGGAACTGCGCAAGCTGGCCTGGGAGCTGGAGAAGACCGACACCGACCTGTGCCTGGCGCCGGCCCTGCTCGACGTGGCGGGCCCGCGGACCAGCATCCGGTCGGCCGCAGGGCTGCCGCTGCTGTACATGGACCACCCCGACCTGACCGGCATCCGGCAGGCGGTCAAGAGCCTGTTCGACCGGCTGGCCGCCTTCTCCGCGCTCTTCCTGCTGACCCCGCTGTTCCTGGCGATCGCGGTCGCGATCAAGCTCGGTGACGGCGGGCCGGTGCTGTTCCGCCAGGTCCGGGTGGGCCGGAATGGCCGGCCCTTCCACGTGTACAAATTCCGCACGATGGTGCAGAACGCCGAGCAGCAGAAGGCGCTGCTGGAAGAGCGCAATGACGGCAACGGCGTGCTCTTCAAGATCAAAGACGATCCGCGGGTCACCAAGGCCGGTACCTGGCTGCGCCGGTTCTCGCTCGACGAGCTGCCTCAGCTGATCAACGTGCTGATCGGCCAGATGTCCCTGGTCGGACCGCGCCCGGCGCTGCCGGAGGAGGCGGCCAAGTACGGTGACTATGTCCGGCGCAGGCTGGCCGTACGGCCGGGAATCACGGGCCTGTGGCAGGTCAGCGGCAGGTCGGACCTGCCGTGGGAAGAGGCGGTCCGGCTGGATCTGCGTTACGTGGAAAACTGGTCGTTCGCACTCGACCTGCAGATCCTCTGGAAGACCTGGGCCGCGGTGATCCGCGGTGCTGGTGCCTACTGAACCTGTCTTCCTCGCCGAGACGGTCAGCTTCCTGGCTAGGAACGGACATGAAAAAGCTCACCGATACAGTGCGGAGCGGCTACAGTGCGGAGCGGCGTCCAGAGGAACGGAGCACCTCGCTGATGTCTGCCGACGATCACGGTCTCGCGCGCGATCTCGCTGCCCAGACGGGCCAGCGCCTGCTTGCGCTCCGCGCCGAGGGCGGCGACCCCAGCAGCTTGCGCGCGGCCGGCGACCGGCTCGCCCACGAGTACCTGATGGCCGAGCTGACCCGGCTGCGCCCGGGTGACGCGGTGCTGTCCGAGGAAGGCCAGGACGATCAGGCCAGGCTGTCCGCCGAACGGGCCTGGATCGTTGACCCGCTGGACGGAACCAGGGAGTTCGGTGAGGCCGGCCGGACGGACTGGGCGGTTCACGTCGCCCTGTGGCAGCAGGGCCAGCTGACAGCAGGAGCGGTGGCCCTGCCTGCCCGGCAGGAGACGCTGAGCACCGCGGAATCGCCGGCCCCGCCCGCCGCCAGGCAGCGGCGCGCCGACGTGGACGCTGACGGGTTGCGCATCGTGATCAGCCGCAGTAGACCGCCGGCCTTCATCGAGCGCGTAGCGGAACTCGTCGGGGCCGAGCTCGTCCCGCTCGGCTCGGCCGGGGCCAAGGTCGCTACCGTGGTGCGCGGTGAGGTGGATGCCTACGTACACGCCGGAGGGCAGTACGAGTGGGACTCGGCCGCCCCGGTGGCGGTAGCGCGAGCCTCGGGATTGCACGCGTCGCGCATCGACGGCTCTGAGCTGACGTACAATCAGGCACGGCCCTGGATGCCGGATCTCCTAGTTTGCCGGTCTGAGCTGGCCGAGATGCTGCTCGAGGCGATCGGATCGGCTGACCAGTAGGAGTTCCGCTGCGTCTGGCGGTCTCCGGACACTGGTGAAGGCCGCGACCGGCGGCCGTAGCAGCCCGACGAGAAGATGCCGAGGATTGTCGTATGGTCACGATGCACCCCGACTACCTGCTCTCTCAGCTCGACGTGCTCGAGGCCGAGTCCATACACATAATGCGCGAAGTCGCAGCCGAGTTCGAGCGGCCGGTCCTGCTGTTCTCCGGCGGCAAGGACTCGATCGTCATGCTGGCCCTGGCCGAGCGGGCGTTCGCCCCGGCGCGGATCCCGTTTCCGGTCATGCACGTCGACACCGGTCACAACTTCCCCGAGGTGCTCGAGTTCAGGGACCGGCGGGTGGCCGAAGCCGGCGCCCGGCTGGTGGTGGCCTCCGTCCAGGAGTCCATCGACGCCGGCCGGGTGAGCGAGGAGACCGGCCGGTGGGCCAGCAGGAACCGGCTGCAGACGACTACCCTGCTCGACGCCATCACCGAGCATCAGTTTGACGCGGTGTTCGGCGGGGCCAGGCGTGATGAGGAGAAGGCTCGGGCCAAGGAGCGCGTGTTCTCGTTCCGGGACGAATTCGGGCAGTGGGATCCGAAGAACCAGCGGCCGGAGCTCTGGAACATCTACAACACCCGGATCCGCCGGGACGAGCACATCCGAGTGTTCCCGATCTCCAACTGGACCGAGCTCGACGTCTGGGAGTACATAGCCAGGGAGCACCTCGAGATACCGGCCATCTATTACGCGCACCCGCGCCGGGTCTTTGAGCGGGACGGCATCCTGCTCGCGGACAGTCCCTACGTCATCCGGGCCGATGACGAGCCCGTCTTCGACGCCAGCGTCCGCTACCGCACCGTCGGCGACATGACCTGCACCGGGGCGGTTGAGTCCACGGCATCCACCGTGGCAGAGGTTATCGCCGAGATCGCGGTGACCAGGATCACCGAGCGCGGCCAGACTCGCGCCGACGACCGGACCAGCGAGGCGGCCATGGAGGACCGCAAGCGGGAAGGGTACTTCTAACCTCGGATCGAGTTCCGCGCCTGGCCGGGGCAAACAGCACAGAACTACTCGTGGAGCTGGCCGGGCGTACCCGGCCAGCTCCACGAGCTGCGGCCTGGTGGTTACTTGCCGGGCAGCAGGCAGATTCCGCTGTGACCGGAGACTCCGCCGCAGGAGTCGGAGTTGAAGCGGTTGCTGCTGGCGATCCACAGGCCCGCGCTGGTGAACGTCATGTCGTCGGCATTGGCCTCAGACATCTGGTAGATGCCATGGCCTCCGGACTGCTCCACCTTCCCGCCGTCCGCGGACAGGCCCTGCAGGCCGGGATCCGGGACCGAACCCGGGCCGGCGTGGTTGCACCCGTTCGGATTGTCCGCCCAGCGCGGGTGCCCGGCCGCGAACACTGTGGAAGTGTCTGCGGCCACCGCGTAATAGGAATCGCAGCCTGAGTATTCGGTCCAGTACCGGCTGACGGTGGTCCGAGTCGCGGGGATCGCCATCACGGCATCGCACGGTCCGGTGAGCGGGAACTGGCCGCTCTGGCGGCTGTTGAGGTGGAAACCCGTGGTGGCCAAGTACACCGTGCGGTCAGTCGGGCTCCACGCCCCGGCGCGGGCGTAGAACGACTCCGCCGGCCGACACAGGTCGTTGAGCACGGGGGCGTTCCAGCTTGTGACCTTGGCCTGACTGCCGGACAGGTCCAACAGGAACGCCTGCTGCCTGGGCTTGCCGCCAACCGAGGTGAAGTTACCTTCCACCAGGTCCTCGGTGCCGGAGTGGCTCATCTGCTGGTTGTAGATCTGCCGCACGTCGTTGGGTATCCGGCCGGAAATCTTCAGCCGGGCGAACCCGTCGTCCTTGCCGGAGAACGGGTTGAGGCTCGCATAGTAGTTGCGGCAGTAGCCGTTGATGCAGGTGAACGTGCCGCCAGCGAGCAGGTGGTTCTGATATCCGAGCAGAGTATGCACCGTGCTGTTGGCGTTGCGCCCGAAGCTCTTCACCACGCTGCCGGTGGAGGTATTGATCTCCGCGATGTTCCTGGCGCGGGTGCCGTGCACAGAGGTGAAGCTGCCGCCGATGTAGGCGTCCGCGCAGCCGCGGTGGCTGGTGAAGGCGATCGAGTCCACCTCGCCGTTGACGCCCACCAGCATCTTGGACAGCGTGTACGGCGCGGTCGCGCTGAAGCTGAATATGCCGTTCCTGGTGTGCGTGTGGCCGGCCTGGGTGATGGTCTTGAAGTCCCCGACCGCGTACATCAGGCTGCCGCATTTGACCAGCTGCCTGACCTTCTGGGTCCCTTTTCCGCTCGGCGACGTCAGCTGGGGCGTGCCGTTCGCCGGCGTCGTGGACACGCCTCCAGTGGCGCTGGCGGCCCCGGCGGTGGCGGCCCCGGCGGGGGTCGCTGCTGCGTACCAGGCCGACCCGGCCGCCAGCGCGACAGCGATCACGCCAGCCCGGCCCGGAAGCCGCCGGACGCTGAGAGAGCGCATAATTCCTCATTCCTCCTGCAGTGAACCGGCGAAGCGTACGCCGGGATCTAGCTATGTCCCCCGCAGCCAGCGCGGCAACTGCTTCGCCGAGAGCGCTTCGGCTGCGGCCGGCTTCATGTTCCTGCCTACGCTAGACGCGGTGTCCCCATCGGCGGATGACATTGCCGCAATCAGGACCGATTCGTCGCCCGGGCCAACGGCCTGGCCGTTACCACGCACCGTTTCCTATTGCTTCCGATGACCGCCCGCCTTAGGCGTAGGGCAGGAAGCAGATCCCGGCGTGGCCGTGGACTCCGTCGCAGACGTTGGAGTCGAACCGGTTGCTGCTGGCGATCCACAGGCCCGCGCCGGTGATCAGCATGTCGTCCGCGTTCGCCCGGGACGAGCTGTACACGGGTTTGCCGCCCGAGGTTTCCACCGTTCCGCTGCTCGGGTTGAGGCCCTGCAGACCCTGGTCGGCCACCGCGCCTGGCCCGGCCTTGTTGCAGCCATTGGGATTGTCCGCCCAGCGCGGGTGCCCGCCGACGTAAACGGCGCCGCTGTCGGCGGCGACGCTGTAATACGAGTCGCAGCCGCTGTACTCGATCCAGTTATGGCTGACCGACTGCTGGGCGGCGGGGAAGGACGCCGCGGCATCGCACAGCCCGGTCAGCGGGAAGGTCCCTGGCCAGTTGAGGGGGTGGAAGCCGGTGTCGGCGATGTAGACGGTCGAATCGTCCGGCGACCAGGCTGCGGCGTGTATGTAGAAGGATTTCTTGGCCGTGCAGTGCTGGCTGAACTCCGGCGAGGTCCAGCCGGTGACCTTGGCCGTGGAGCCGGTCAGGTTCAGCATGAAGATCTGCTGCCTCGGCTGGCCGCCCACCGAGGTGAAATTGCCCTCGGCCAGCAGCAGGTTCCCGCTGTGACTGAGCTGCTGGTTATAGACCACGCGGTGGTCGTTAGGCACCTTGCCCGTGATGTGCAGGTTGATGAAGCCGTCAACCTTGCCGCTGGACGGGCTCAGGCTCGCGTACAGGTGGCGCTTGCCCCCGTTCACCAGGGTGAACTGGCCGCCGGCCAGCAGGTGATTTTGGTAGCCGAGCAGCGTGTCGACCTCGTTGTTGGCGTTGTGCCCGAAGCTCGAGACCACCGCGCCCGTCGAGGTGCTGACCTCGGCGATGTTCGTCGCGGCGGTGCCGTGCACGGAGGTGAAGCTGCCGCCGATGTAGGCGTCCGCGCAGCCGTTGCCACTGGTGAAGGCGATCGAGTTGACGTCGCCATTGACGTTCACGTTCCACCCGGACACGGCGTACGGGGCGGTCGCGCTGAAGCTGAACACATTGTTCCGGCTGTAGTTTTTGCCGCCCTGGCTGATCTCGGTGAAGCTGCCGACGGCGTACATCATCGGGCCGCACTGCACCAGCTGGCGGATGTTCTCCACGCCGCTCGTCCGGACCAGCTGCGGCGTCCCGGCCGCCGGTTTCGTAGCCACCGGTCCCGTGGCGGCGGCCGGTTTGGCCAGTACCGGGGACATGAACCCGCCCCCTACGGTCACGAGGGCCACGGCAATCGCGCCGACCGGGCCGAGCAGTCGGCCTGGGCTGAGATAACGCATGGATATCTTCCTCCCGCAGTGATTCGCCCACACGCGCCCGGGGAGTGAGCATTGCTCGCGCGCAGTCCCCGGCACCATCTCGCCGGGGCAGCGGCACCGCCACAGTTTGTCGCACTATAGGTTAGACGGCGGAGCGTGGTCGGCGGATCACATCGCGATGAGATGAATTTGTAGCCTTTGCCCGGGCGGCGCGTGCATCGGCATCCGTGCGACCCACCGCAGATCCCGGGAAGACAGAGAATGCGGGGCGGAACGGGCCCGGGTGACGCTCGGTGAGTTAACCGAAGCGCGGCGACACAGACTGGCCCGAGCACGTAGGGTAGACTCAGCGCCTTATGCCGCCCGGCGGGATAGGGCTGGTCACAAGTCGGTCGGCGGGGCGCAGTTTCTGCCTCCCCGCGAACGGTCACCGCCGTGACCGCGCAGCAGCGTTGCAGGTGTGAAAATCGCGACGATCGGGGTTCTACTACAGATGGACATTCTGCGGTTTGCCACGGCCGGGTCGGTCGACGATGGCAAGAGCACGCTGATCGGTCGGCTGCTCTTCGACTCGAAGGCGATCTTCGAGGACCAGCTGGCGTCGGTCGAGCGGACCAGCCGCGACCGTGGCGAGAACTACACCAACCTCGCGCTGCTGACCGACGGCCTGCGGGCCGAGCGCGAGCAGGGCATAACGATCGACGTCGCGTACCGCTATTTCGCCACGCCCAAGCGGAAGTTCATCATCGCCGACACACCCGGGCACGTCCAGTACACCCGGAACATGGTGACCGGCGGGTCGACCGCCGACCTGGCCGTGGTTCTCGTGGACGCCCGTCATGGGCTCACCGAGCAGAGCAGGCGGCACGCCTTCCTGGCCACGCTGCTGCGGGTCCCGCACCTGGTGCTCGCCGTGAACAAAATGGACCTGGTCGACTACGAGCAGTCAGCCTTCGAGCAGATCGCGGATGAGTTCAGCGCCTTCGCCACCAAGCTGGAGATCGGCGACCTGACGTTCATCCCGATCTCGGCCCTGCACGGTGACAACGTCGTGGAACGCTCGCCGAACATGCCGTGGTATGACGGGTCGTCGCTCCTGCACCACCTCGAGCACCTGCACATCGCGTCCGACCGCAATCTGATCGACGTGAGGTTCCCGGTCCAGTACGTGATCCGCCCCCAGCAGGCCACCGACCCGAACTTGCACGACTACCGGGGATACGCCGGCCAGGTGGCGGGCGGCGTGCTCAAGACGGGGGATGAGGTGATGCACCTGCCGTCCGGCCTGACCACGACGGTCGAGCGCATCGACACCGCGAGGGGCCCGGTGCAGGAGGCGTTCCCGCCCATGTCGGTGACCCTGGTGCTGGCCGACGACCTTGACATCTCGCGCGGGGACCTGATCTGCCGCCCGCACAACCAGCCGTCGGCGTCACAGGACATCGAGGCGATGGTGTGCTGGATGACCGAGGGGCGGGACCTTCGCACGGGGTCACGGCTCGTCGTCAAGCACACCACCCGGACGGTCAAGGCGATCGTGCGGGACCTGCAGTACCGGCTGGACGTGAATACCCTGCACCGGGACGAGGGCGCGGACCGGCTGGGGTTGAACGATATTGGCCGGGTGAGCATGCGCATGACCCAGCCGCTCTTCCACGATCCGTACGGGCGCAACCGGGAAACCGGCGGCTTCATCCTGATTGACGAAGCGACCAACAGCACCGTCGGCGCGGGGATGATCACCGACGCTCAGTAGGCCTAAGCCGCGGCTTGGCCGTCAGGCATACCCCAGCCGGGTAAGCAGCGGCTGGATCTCGTCCTCGACCTCGATGATCTGTTCCTGGCTGAGTGTCTTCCGCCACCGCCCCACAGAGCTGCGCCTGGCCCCGGCCAGCCCTCCGCGCAATGCCCGCAGCCCCGCGGGCGTGGCGCCGAGAAAGCCGGCGAGGGCTTCTGCCGCGGTCATGGGATCGGTCACCACGTCCTCGTACCGCACCTCGATCACGCGCTCGGCCGGCAACGTCGCCAGCCCGTCCAGCGCGGCCTCGGTGAACCGTCGCCAGCACCACGCGCTCCGCACGATGTCGGGGACGGTCGCGAACTCGGCGCGGCGGTCGGTTTCCACCCACCACCGGGCGTGCGGGCCGAAGGCCTGCCGAGCGTGGCCGACCTGGCCGCTCCCCGCCGATGCAGCCGCAAGCCACGGCTTCTCGGCGTGCGAGACTGCGGCATCCCGCCCGTCGCGCACAATGTGCACGAACTGCGCGGTCGGCAACGTGGCGGCGAGGAACGGCACCAGGAAGCTGTTCTCTGGATTCTTCTCGGCGAAACGGCGTCCGCCTTCCAGCGTCGCCAGCAGCAGCGCACGATAGGAAACCCGAAACACCCCAGCGCTCCAGCGTTCACTCCACGTCTCGTCGTATACGTATTGCGCCGCGGCCTTCGTCAGCCTCGGTTCGGAGTGATAGGACACCTCCGGGAGACGGCCCAGGCAGCTGCCGAGGAATGTAGTGCCGGATCGTGGTGCGCCGACAATGAAGATCGGCCGGTGCAGCCGCGGGTCGAGTGCCCGCGCCGACGGCCGCTTGCGCAACGCAGGATCGCGACGGCGGTCCCGGATGTCGGACACAAGACCGAGCACGCCAAGGGGTACCATCTGGCGCCAGCCCAATGGTGGTGACGGCAACGGGACGGCACCGCTTTTGACCTGTTGCCTGCTTATCATCGGATGAATCTCATCTTCTGGCGGACCGGATACGAGCACGATGTTACTAGCGGGTTGGAGACAACGCCTCGGTCACGGCATTTTGCGTCAGCGTCAGTTGCCATCGGGTACCGGCCGTCCGGAGTCAGAGTCTTGACACTTCGCCGGTGACCGCCGGTATCAGCCACGTTCCCGGCGCGCCGTTCTGCGCCCCCGCGCTGGCCTGGCGGTCAACGAGGTAGCGGGTGGCCAGCTCGGCCAGGTACAGCACTCCGGTGAGCCAGGCCTGCTCGGTGCCGATACCGAATGGTGCGAGTAGCTGGGCGGCCGACTTGGAGGCGGCGGCGGCAGCCGTCAGCGGGTCGCGGTGCCCTGGCCCCAGGTCGGCTTGCAGCCGGTAGTGCAGAGCGTCGAAGCCAACAGGAACGCCGGGGGTGAACCGTTCCCAGTCCCATACCAGGAGCCCGCGCTTGGTACTGGCCATGTTCCATGGGGCCCAGTCCCCGTGCCAGGCGCCAAAGGTCAGCGCAGTCCGGCCGGACCGGGTGCCGAGCGTGTCGAGTGCCCACATCAGCGCGGCCTGCTCTGGTCCCTTGTCGGCGCTGGCGAGCCGGTCGCGCAACCGTCGCAGGTACGCGCTGCCGTGCAGCGGTTCGCTGTGCAGGCCATCCACCCGGGCGACCGCATTCATGGCGGCCGCGAGCCGCGCCGCGGGTAGCTGCTGACGCCGTGTCCACGCCGGAACCGCGCTCAGCACGAGGACTTCGAGTCCGTGCCACTGGTCGTGGTGCAGCACCCGGGGCAGGGAGATATCGGCGAGATCGGCCTTATCCAGCCGGGCCAGCGCGTCGCGCTCCGCGCGCACCAGGCGGCAGGTGAGCGCGTTGATCCCCACCTTGGCGAATGCCACTGGGTTGCCATCCGGGGTCAGGACCTGAAGCACGGGCTTGCGGTTGGCCCGCGGAGGTCCCAGGTACATGCTGACCATGATGTCCTGGCCCAGCACGGCCGCCAGGTACGTCTCTATCGTCTCCGCCGCGGGGAGAGTGTCGACCTGGACCCGGCCGCGAAGCACGGCGTCGCCGAACCCGCTGGCCAGCACGAGCGAGAACATCTTCGTGGTTATCCTGGCCGCTCGCGATCGTTGCCCGCTGAAGTGGTGTACCGCGGCCGCGGCCACGTGTTGCTCGGCGGGCACGAGCAGTGGCGGGCGGCGCAGGCCGGGCACCAGGCCGAAGTTACTGACCCCGGGGCGCCGCGAGCAACGGGCTCGGTGCCGGGCAATGCCCATGGCACTCAGCTGGCCACGCCCGCCATCCATCGTGACCACGGCTGGCGCGGGCCACAGCAACTCACACACCTGGCGCAGGTAGGTCAGACGCTCCTGAGCCACAAAGTCGCCCCGATCCACATGGCCGTCGGCGACGGCCGGCGGCGTCTCGACGCTGTGCGTGAACCCCATGTTCACACCCACAGGCCGGCTTGGCCCCCCCGGCGGCCTGCCGACGAGGCCGGAGACGATGCGCACCGCGCTGAATCAGGCACGACGGCAAGCGAAGGGAGAGCAGCCAACCAAGATACTGATCATGCACGCGCCTCCTGGCTGCCCTTAATCGAGCGTTGACGCACTCGTGACCCCCCGATTGATCTCATTCTATGTATCTAGACGTGTGAGACGGGAGAATGGATCACACCATCCGCAGACGGATCTGTCGAAGGCGCAAGATCTTGTCCCCAAGCGATGGGTCTCAGACTAGCAAGGGACACTGGCCCTCCGCGTATCTCGCGGTCAAGAAGTCGCGCTATACCCGTGCAGGCCGGCCAGCAGGTAACCGACCACGCTGTCGTCGCGGATGTCCTGGCCGCCGAGGTTCCAGGCTGTCTTGTAGACGGGAACCTCCTGACGGTCGATTTCCGCTCGCAGCTCAGCCGAGGCGGGGGCCAGCAGGCCCGCCCGGTACAGGCGGTGCGGGGGACCCGCGCTGACCTTCGGTGTGCCCGCCCAGATGCGGGCGCATTCGGGGTCTTCATTTACCAGCCGCTCGAACATATACATAAACGCGTAGTAGGGATAAACGCGGAACGTTTCGGTCACGAGGGAGGAAAACCACCAACTGCGAGTGCGCTGTGACCCGCGAAGCAGCCGGCTCAACGCCTTGGCCAGAAGCGGCCGCTGGGCGTTGCGGAAGGCGTGATCCCCCCAGTAGGCGACCATGCGCTCGAACATGACTGACGCCAGGGCGTTCCCGGGCTCGGCAGCGAGAAACCAGTTCGAGATGATCCGGTTGGGCCGCGGCCGGTGGAAGGCGAAAAAGCCCGAGTCCAGGTTCGGTGGCAGCCAGTCATCCAGTGGCTGGACGCAGAAGCAGGTCGCGTCGACCCAGACCCCACCGTGGTGGCTGAGGAGGTCAAGCCGGACCAGGTCCGCCTTGTGCTGCCGTGACAGTCTGGCGATGTTACCGGTGGAGTAGTCCGCCGAGGCGACCGTGGGGAGGGTGGCCTCGTCGAGGGTGACCACCTGCCAGCCAGGGTTGCGGGCCACCCATGATTCGTGGCATTTGCGCACGATGTAAGGCGCGTTGTCCAGGCCCTGGAGCCACAAGAACCAGATGGTCTTCGGCATGCTCCCACCGCTACTCGCCATGGCACTTCTCTTCCAGGGATCGGCGCCAGGCAACCGGTGCCGGGTGCGGTTGCGCCACAGGCTGGGGGCCGATATCCAGCCGGGAAGCCTGGTCAAGGGTGGTCATGGCCTGGCCGGGCGCCGGGGGTACCAGCCGTAGCTGACCAGGAAGGGGAGGCAGAGCGCGGTGACCAGGCGGCGGTCGCGGGGGGGCAGGTGCTCGCGCCAGGCCTCGTCCGGGCGCAGGGTGATCTCGCCGGCCTTGAACCGGGCCGGGTTACCGGCGATGCCGTGGCTGGCCGCCACCTCCACCCGGCCGTCGCCGAGATGGCTGAGCTGGTCCTGGGAACAGGGCAGGCCCAGGCCGGCCAGCGCGCTCGCGACGGTGGGCCGCGGCTGGGCGACAAAGTCCTCATAGCGCACCCGCACGGCGCGGACCCCGCTGCGGCGGATCACCTCCAGCTCCAGCTGCCGTGCGGTCCACCCGCCGGCGCAGTTGACCGCCTTCTGCCGCCACATCACGGTGTGATGGTCCATCGCCTGCGGGCGGCGCACGCCTTGCTTGCCGAACGAGTAAGCCACCCCCCGCGCGTCCCGGACGAGGTGGATCATCCGGATGTCCAGCCCGGCCCGGGCCAGCGCCAGCGCCTGCCCCGGCCATTTGCTCGCATCCACTACGCATTGCGCCCCGGCCTGGTCGGCGATCGCCCGGTACAGCTCCGCGTAATTCTGTCCGTAGGCGGCCAGATCCCGGCGGAAGCCGTCGCCTGCCAGCGGCAGCGCCAGCAGCCGAGGTAGGTACCGCTGCCGGGTCAGCCGCCGCCGCGCCCGGTCCACCGCGGCCAGCCGCTCGCTGTCCCACCCGGCCCCGGCATTGACCCGCCGGCCCACCCCGGACCAGAACGGGCACGACGCGAACGGCTCCCCGCAGCCGCACCTCTCGCTGCGCGGCGCATCCCGCCGGTACAGGTCGATCAGCTCGCCCACATTGACGAATCCCGGCATCGCGCCGAGCACCATCTCCAGCAGGGTGCTCCCCGAATGCCCCGTCCCGGCGATGAACACCACCACCGGCACCGCGGCCCGGCCGCCGCTCATGCGCACACCCGCATCCTTAACCTCACCCACGTCCGGAAGCCTAGCCAACACCACACTCGCCCGCCCCCTGTCCCCGCACACTGCAACCCTGCCCCGCCTGGTAACCCAGCCGGATGAGGAGCAACCCGATCTCCGCCTCCACCTCGGCGACCTGCTGCTCGTCGAAAGCCTTCCGCCACCGTCCGACCGAGCTCCCGTGAGCCCCGGCCAGTCCGGCGCTCAGCGCTTGCCGCCCCGCCGCGGACGCGCCCAGAAACGCGGCCAGCGTATCGGCCGCGCCGGCCGGATCCGACACCATGGACTCGTACCGCACCTCGATCCCGCGCGCGGCTGGCAGCGTGGCCAGCCCGGCCAGGGCCGCCTCGGTAAACCTGCGCCAGCACCAGGCCGTCCGCACGATGTCGGACACCGCGGCAAATTCCTCGCGCCGATCCTGCTCTACCCACCACCGCGGATACGGCCCCCTGAGCTGGCCGGCCGGGCCGCGCCGGCCAGCCCCGGCCGCGGCCGCCGTGAGCCATGGCTTCTCGGCGTGCGAGACGGCGGCATCCCGCCCGTCCCGGACGATGTGCACGAACTGGGCGGATGGGAAGGTGGCGGCCAGGAACGGTACGAGGAAGCTGTTCTCCGGGGTCTTCTCGGCGAACCGGCGACCGCCGTGCAGCGCGGCGAGCAGCAGCGCCGTGTAGGACATCCGGAACGCCCTCGCGCTGCGGCGCCTACTCCATGATCCGTCGTACGCGTGCCCGGCGATGGCCTTGGTCAGCCTGGGCTCGAAGTGGTAGGAGACCTCGGGCATCCGGCCGATGCACTCGCCCAGGAACGTGGTGCCCGACCGCGGCGCGCCGATGATGAAGATGGGACGGTGCAGCCTGGGGTCAACCGCGCGGGCCGACGGTCGCCTGCGCAGTGCCGGGTTCCTCCGCCGGTCGCGGAAGTCGACGGCGATCTCCGTCAGCCCAAGCTGGAGGAGCCGCGGCCAGGAGAGGGGAGGAAGCGGCGCGGGCGCCGGCCCTGGGTGCGCCGCTGCGGGCTGACCGGGGTTCATGCGCGACCAGGCTGACGAGCTCGGCCACGCGGCAGCCTGACCACTCCGTGGAGCTTGAGCAGGCCACGCAGCCGGAGCACTCCCGCCCCCATCACCACGGATCCGGCGATGACCCCGACCACCAGCGAAAGCCAGCTGCTGCCGAGCGCGATGCGTATCGCGAGCGGGACCAGGCAGAAACTGACTACCGCCAGCACGGTTGCGGCCAGGCTGGTCCGGCCGAACGGGTGCAGCCGGAAGACCGTGGCTAGCTGGATGAGCGGCACGATGTTGGAGACGGTAATAGCCGTTCCCCAGGCCACCGCCGCGCCCAGGATTCCGTACTTGGGTATCAGCCAAATGTCCAGGGCGATGTTCACGACCATGACCAGCAGTCCGTTGAGCATGCTCCAGCTGCTCTTCCCCGCTGTGATCAGCACGACGTCGACCTGGCCGAATACGGCGCCAGTGAGCTGGACGACGCTGAGAACCACTATGGCCGCGTAGCCCGCCTTGTACGAATGGCCGAAGACAACCAGTACCTGCTGGCCGTAGACCACGGCTAGCAGGTAGATCGGCCAGGTCAGGAGGATAAGCCACGCGGTCGTGGCCTGGTAGACCAGGTTGGTGCCGCGGCGATCACGAAGAGCGAACAACTCGGCGAGCCGCGGTTGCGCCGACCGGCTGATGGCCGAGCCAGCGAACTGGCCAAGCACCAGAAACCGGGTCGCGGCCGTGTATATGGCGGCCTCCGCCGGGCCTCTGATGATCGCAATGATCACGATGTCGACGCGCTGGATGATCGTCGATGTCACGGTCGCGACCGCGCGCGGGGCCGTGAAGCGCCAGAAGTCACGCCGGCTGGTGCTGGCCAGCCGTTTGCCCAGCCTCGCGCTGACGTGCCGGGCGGACCGTGCCGCGCGGGCCGGTGCGCCACTGAGCGCCGAGGCGGCCGGGGTGGCGAGCGCCAGGAGCGCAGCTAGTTCCGGCGGGACATCCGGCAACGCGACGGGGCGCGACGCGCGATCGCGCTGGATCCGGCGCAGCCAGAACCAGGCGATCACGGCGGCAGGCAGATAGGGCAGCGCCCACAGCGGTGCCAGGAATGCCGCAGCCCCCGTGGTTACCGCGATAAGCACCGCAAGCAACTGCGTGGTCGAGACGCCCACCCTGTCGACCACCACGGTGGCCCGCATGTCGTGGTAGCCCCGGGTGGCGCCGAGCAGCGCGGTCTCGAGCGCGCCAAACGGGACGAGGACCGCGAGCCAGCGGAGCGCGGCCGCGATCTGATCGACGCTTCCGGTGGATCCGGATCCCTTGTGGTAGTTGAGCAGGAGGTGCGCCAGCGGGCCTGCGAACACCAGCATGACCGCCGCCAGCGCCACGGATACCACGGTCACGGGAACAAGGGCGCTTCGCAGCACGGCCGGTATCCGGGCCTGTTCACCGAGTGAGCGGAACCGGGCGATGAAGTAGACCAGCCCGTTCTGGACGCCGAGGGTGGCGATCATCTCCACGATCAGGAACGCGGAGGTGGCGGCGAAGAACGAGCCCGCGGCGTACTTGCTGAAGTGCCTGGTAACGACCACGGTGAGGCCTATGGTCATGACCGCGGCGACCGCCGCGCCGACCAGGTTCAGCGTGCCGCCCCGCGCTACCTCGGCCAGCCGGACCGACCTGGTCCCGTCCCCTCGTGGCCGGCTTGCGTCGGTCTGCGAGGGCTCCGCGGCCTGGCCGGCAGCCGTCCCGGCGGCGTGAGCCCCGCCTGATCCGGCGGGCAGGCCAGCCCGATACCCCCGGCCGGGCACGTCGGGTATGCCCGGCGCCGGGCGCGACCTGGCCCGCTCCGCCTGCGAACCCCGTCTCAGCCGCGCCAGATTGACGGCACCCCCAGCCAGCCGGGAAGTCTCGCGTGCCGCCGGGCAGGGGCATTGTTGCCTGGCGGTACGGAGTTGCTGGCTCCTGGTGGACCGGTGGGCGGCTTCGGCGCGTTCACGTCGGTCATCCGGACGTGAGGGCGCGCTTCCCGGCGCCCGGCTCAGCGGGGAACATGTCCGCATCAGCGGGCAGCGCGCCAGGGAGGTAGCCTGCCCTTTCGTTGCGCCAGAGCAGGGCGTAGGCAAGCATGGTGAAGGCGAGCGGCGGCCCTACCGCATTATAGACGAACATGAAAACCATTCCCAGGAGCAGCACGAGCACGCCTGCCATGCCGTAGGGCGTCGGGTCGCGGCGGTACCGCCAGGCTCCGTAGGCGAAGAAGCTGACGTAGAGGACCGCGCCGAGCACCCCGCTGGTGATCAGAAGCTGCTGGAACTGCCCATTACCGCCCAGGCTCTTCTGGCCGCAGGTCTTGCAGTTGGCCGTCGCTCCGATCGCGATGGACTCCGCGCTGCCCGCCTCGTGCCGGGTATCGCCCCAGCCAACTATGGGGGACGCCAGGCCGAGATCCACCGCCAGGAGAGATCCACTGGTGCGGCCGTTGTTGCTCGTGCCGTGTGACAGGCGCTGACTGATCAGGCTCTGCACGGGAGTAACGAGAATCACGACCGCAGCCAGGACGATCACGCCGCCGACCACGCCAAGCATGGCCAGCTTGCCGCGGGCGGCGAAGCGCACCGCCAGGTACAAGATGGTGAACCCGAGACCGACCCACAAGCCGCGGTCAAGCGAGGATACGACGGGTATGAACGCCAGGGCGAAGACGACGACGGTGAACCAGCGCTGCCTGCGGGTGCCGTAGCACCAGCCGGCCACCAGCAGCCAGGGCAGCAGGATCGCCAGGCAGTTGCCCCACATGTTGGTATAGCTGAACGGTGCGTCCGGGCGTCCGTGCGCGTAACCCAGGAGGTTCTGGACCTGGGCGAAGCTGGGATACAGCGATGCCAGGTTTCCGTGAGCGGCCTGAAAGCTCGCCGGCACCAGGTAGGCAAGCGGCGACTTGAACGCGAACCTGGGCAACAACGTTCCGAGGATGCCTCCGACTACGGTGTACACGCCGACGATGCCGAGCTGCCAGGCCAGGCGCCGGCGGGAGAGCTCTTTCTCAGTCAGGTTTCCCGCGAACAAGAGGACGGCGCCCGCTCCAGCGAAGCTGAGTGACCGGATTGCCCACGAGATCACCCGGTTGCCGACGGAGCTGACCAGCGTGCCGGGGGCGGTGAGCTCGATCGTGGTGATGCCCAGCAGCATCACCACCAGGAAAAGCAGCCACAGCCCGAACCCTGGCGGCGTCCGGACGGTGCGGGTGCCGGTCGCCCGCCACCGGTACAACTTCCAGGCCATGGGGATGGCCAGCACCGCTGGCGCGTAGTTAACGAGGCCAAGGAACCACCACGCCGGCCAGCCCACCAGCATGACCGTGATCGGCCACTCGGGATGACGGCGGAACCAGCTTGGCCTGGGCCCCATGCGCCGATCTTCGCCAGGGCCGGCGAGGGCTTGCCCGTCGTCGGCTCCGGCGACCCTGCCGTTCGGGCGCGCCTGCGGTAGCGCGGTCGTCACGAGTGGCTCCTTGTCTGCACGGAAGTCTCGTCCTCCGCCGGGTCTGCAAGTGCTCTGGCCTGCCTCATCGGGCCGCGCCTGCCATGCTGTCCGCCCGCGGTTTCGGTGGCTGGGGCGGGCGGATGGTGACGCCCTCCCGCACCGGCGGCACCACCGCCATGCCCAGCAGCTGGGTACGCATCTGGCGCAGCCGCCGGATCGCCGCCTGCGCGTCACCCCGGCTGGTGCGCTGCGCCTCCACCGTCAGCACCGCGGCATCGGCGAACTCAGCCAGCGCCAGGGTATCGGCCCCGTCCTCCTTGGCCTGCACCTCCACCACCACGAACCGCGCATCGCGGCGCAGCTGCGCGGTCAGCGCCCGCGCCGTGTCATGCTGCAGGTGATACTCGGCCAGCGACGTATCGGCCCCCGGCGGGATCACCCACAGCCCCGGCGCGCTGGCCGGCCCGCTGGCCACCTCGCCCACCGTGGCCTGCCCGGCCAGCACCTCGGCCAGCCCCCGGCCCGGCGCCATCCCGAACAACTCCGGCGCCACGCTGTCCCGCAGCGCCGCGCACACCAGCACCGCCTCCGAATGCGTCCGCGCCAGCGCCGCCGCCAGGTTGGCCGCCACCACGCTGCCCGCCGGGCCCCGGCTCGCCCCGGCCACGATCACCACGTGGCTGCCCTCGCCCAGCGACGCGGCCACCGCGTGCGCCAGCTCGGTGAACCCCCGCCCGGTCCGCGACCGCGGCGAGGCCAGCGACACCTGCCGGCCCAGCGACTTCGGCGGCAGATCCAGCAGCACCGGCAACCCGAAGAACCGCTCCACATCCCGCGCGTTATGAATCCGCTTGTCCCGCCGATCCCAGATGAACGCCCCGATCAAGCCGAGGACAAGCCCGACGAAGAGCCCGGCCGGCAGGACCAGCGACTTCTTCGGGCTGATCGGGCTGCCCGGCGGCTGGGCCTTGGTGATGATGGCCCCGCCGTTGCTCTGGGCCTTCTCGCCGTACAGGGCGGCCACCTTGGTGTTCAGGTTGCCGAGCTGGTTCTGGTACGAAGTGAGCTGCGTCTGATCAGCCGCCTTCTCAGCGGAGTTCGATGGCAGGCCGGCGATCTTCGCCTTAAGCCCGGACACCGTCTTCTGAAGCGAGCCGATCTGGCTGTTCAGGGGCGCGATCTGCTGGTTGATCGCCGCCTTGGCGCTGGCGGTGCGGTTCTGCAGGTACGCGTTCGCGAACGCGTTCGCGCATGCCGCCGCTCCGGTCTTGGTGGACGTGGTGCACGTGATCACCATGTCCTGCGAGTTGGGCGGGACCACGACCTTGACCTGCTTGGCCAGCTGGTACGGCGTGTCCGAGCTGTGCAGCGCCTTGCCCGCCAGGGCGGCCACCACGCCCGAGCTAACGGTCTGAGCCTCCGTGAACATGTTCACCGTGCCCGAGTTCTTACTGGAACTCGGGTTCGCGTTATCGGCCCCGGTGGGATTGACGTACACAGTCGCCGACGAGGCATAGGCCTTGGGCGCAACGAGGATGTAACCCACCGCTCCGAGCAGGCAGATCAACGTCACGACCAGCACTATCGGCCAGCGGCGGCGCAGCACGCCGGAGTAGTCGGCCGGGTCGACTGCGTCCGGCCGGGAGGCGGAACTCATGCTACGGTGCTCCCCACTATCGTCATGCTCCTTGGCTGCCGGTCAGACACTCTGGCTCGCCGCCTTAGATCGATGACTTATGTCCCTCGGAACTATGACGCACAGTAGGCGTCAGCGGATGACACCTCGAGCCCGAATCGTCATATCCGCCTGTTGCGCGCCAGGCGCCCCCCACTTCAGGGCGAACCGAATTGACCGCGCAAGCTCACGACTCCATCGTACGGGCGGCCGAGACCCAGGCGACGCCGATTACTCGATGTTGACTGGAACATTAGCATGTCGAGCCAAGCCGCAGCACGTCGAGCCAAGCCGCCCGGACACGGCGGCTGGCTGCGGTGCGCCGCGGCCGGCGGTGCTCGCGGCCGCGGGGGCGGGACAGCGCCGGGCCGGGCTGGTCGCCCGCGCCGGACTGCGCCGACTCGCTGAGGCGGCCGGGCCCGCTGTGGCAGGATAGGCGCATGGCACACGCCTACTCCATGAGCGCTCCGGCGGTGCGTGCCGCATCAGCAGTGCACAGGGTCTTTCAGCCATGAAGCGGATCATGCTCAGTGGCCGGAAGCCAGCCGCCCGACGGATCATGCCGACACCCATCGCCAGCGGCCGTCTACACTGAGTGTTCGGGCTCTCCTGAATCCAGCACTCTCCCGTTCTCTAGCCTGTGACGGATCTCGCCGGAGCGCTTAGATGCGAAGAAGCTGCTGAGGGCACAGGGACAGATATGACATCGCCGGAGGCTACGCGCCCGGGACAGCGGCGGGTGCGGATGGGTAATTTCTGGCTTGACGCGCTCACCGAGCAGGAAGTGATCGACCGGGTCAGGGAAGCGTGGGCAGCCGGTTACGGCGGGTCGATCATCCCGGTCAACGTGGATGTGGCCCGGACCGTGGATCGCCAGCCCAGACTGGCCGGGCTCCTGACCTCAGGGTCGCTTGTCGTGGCGGACGGGATGCCGCTGCTGTGGGCGGCGCGGGCCGGACGGCAGGCACTGCCGGAACGCGTCACCGGCGCCTCTCTGCTGTTCTCGCTGAGTGAAGCGGCTGCTGCCGACAGGCGGTCGGTGTTTCTTCTCGGCGGTGCCGAGGGGGTGCCGCAGAAGGCTGCCGAAGCACTGCGCACCAGATTCCTGGACCTGTCCGTCGCCGGAGCTTATTCGCCACCGTTCGGTTTTGACCAGACCGACGAGGGAGTACGGCGGACCATCGCTACCGTCACAGCCGCCGAGCCTGACCTGGTTTTCGTCGGGCTCGGCTTTCCCCGTCAGGAGAAGCTCATCGAGCAGCTCCAGCGCACATGGCCTAACGCCTGGTACCTGGCCTGCGGTGGCGGCATTCCCATGGCCGCCGGAGTAATGCGTCGCGCATCTCCGCTGGTGCAGCGCCTCGGGCTGGAATGGGTGCATCGATTGGTCATCGAGCCGCGCCGCCTGGCCGGCAGGTATCTGCGTGATGACCTGCCATTCGCAATTGGATTGCTGGCCCGGACGGTAATGCGCCGCTTCGAGCGGTAGCGCTGCGAGCCTGCAGGATGAGGCGCACGGCGCAGGGCAGGTCGTCGGCTACCGCATCAGCGTCGGCCCCGGCTGAGCCGTCACGGCCGGGGCGAAGCAGGATGGTCGAAGTGCCGGCCGCCCGGCCGGCCATCAGGTCTGAGTCGCTGTCACCGATGACGACGGCCTTGTCCAGCTCGATCCGGTGTTCGCGAGCCGCGCGCCGCAGCATGCCGGGATGCGGCTTACGGCACTCGCACGTGGCGGGCGCGTGCGGGCAGTGGTAAGCGGCGTCGAGCCGCGCGCCCTCGGCGGCGAGAAGTAGCGTCAGCCGCGCGTGGACGGCAGCGTAGCGGGCGGAGTTGCCTGCTCGCCCGGCTAGCCAGCTCTGGTTTGTCACCAGGACCGTTTGGATTCCGGCGGCGTTAAGCTGCGCCACCGCCCGGGCCGCGCCCGGCAAGAGGACCAGTTCGGCGGGTGAGGTGACGTACTCTCCCTCGGGACGCTTGACGTTGATCGTCCCGTCCCGGTCGAGAAAGACGGTGCTGATAGCCCCGGATATGGGCACGGGTACCTCAGGACGGCCGCGGGAACAACGCCGATTCCACCATCTCGCAGATGGTGTGGCCCAGGTGCATGCAGGCTTCCTGCACCAGGGCGGTGTCGTCGGCCGGTACCCGGATGGCTATCTGCGCCGTCACGGCTGCCTTCCCGCCGTGCTCCCCCGTGAGCGCCACCGTAGTCATCCCGGCCTGCGCCGCCGCGTCGAGCGCACGGACGACGTTGAGCGAGTTACCCGACGTGGTCAGGCCCACCACGACATCCCCCGGCCTGCCCACACCGAGCACCTGGCGGGCGAATACCTCGTCGTAAGAGTAGTCGTTCCCGATCGCGGTCATCGCCGCCGTGGCGTCCGGGAGGCTGATCGCGGGCAGACCAGGGCGGTCGAAAGCGAACCGGCCCATAAGCTCCGCGGCGAGATGCCCGGCGTCCTGGGCCGACCCGCCGTTGCCGAAGAAGATCACTTTTCCGCCGTGACGCAGGGACTTGAGCATCACCTGCGCAACCTCGACCGCCTGCTCGGCGAAGACCCCCTGGGCCATCTGCTGCTTGATCGCAGCTGCCTGGGCCATCCGCGCCCGCGCCCGCTCCGCGACCGGTGTCACGACATCGCTCGTGCTCATGCCCGCCATGTCGTAAGCCCCTTGGTATCGAAAGCGAACTCGGTGATGACGGCCCCGGCAAATTCAAGTGCCTCGATAACCCGATGCTTCTTCGTAAAATCGCAGAACAGCAGGATATAACCGCCGCCGCCAGCGCCGGTGATCTTCCCGCCCAGGGCGCCATGGTTATGAGCGATTTCATAGAGCTCATCGATTCGCGGGTTGGAAATAAGGGGGGACATCCGTTTCTTCTGGGTCCACGCTTCGCCCAGCAGTTCGCCGAACTCCTGCAGTGCGCCGGTCAGCAGGGCGGCCTTCATGGCCACCGCGAGTTCCTTCTGGGCCCGCAGCCCGGCCAGCGTGTCGCCGGAGGAGGCGCGAGTACGCCGGGTCTGGTCCTCGATCACCCGGGCCGAGTCCCGCGTTATGCCGGTGAAACACAGCAGCAGACTCAGCTCTAGCTCATGGGCGATCTCATCTTTGATCCGGAGGGGGTTGACGATCACCTGCTCGCTGAACTCGATGAAGTTGAAGCCGCCGAAGGTCGCCGCGTACTGGTCCTGCATGCCACCGGTGATACCGAGATCCTCACGCTCGATGGCGTGGGCGAGCCGGGCGGTCTGGTAGTCGTCGAGCACCCGGCCGTGGTGAGTGGCGAGCAGGCCGGTGAGGGCGACCATCATCGTCGAAGACGAGCCGAGACCGGACCCCGGTGGCGCATTGGAACGCAGTACCAGGTCGTAGCCGTCGGTGCCCTCTCGGCCGAACCGCCGCACCGCTGCCTTGATCAGGTCCAGGCTGCCGTCACAGAGAATCTCTTCGTCGAGCCTCATCTCGGCGGTTGACTTGAAGTCCACCGACTCGATCGTGACCATGCGATCGGTGCGTGGGACCAGGGATCCGTAGGCGTAACGATCGATGGTTGCACTCAGCACACAGCCGCCCTCAGCCGCCGGGAACGGCGGGACATCCGTACCTCCCCCTGCGAATGAGATCCGGAGTGGCGCCCGCGCCCGGATTCGTGGCCGTTCCATCGACCCGCCTGCTCCCTTCCATCCGCCCCCGCCATCAGGCGAGGGCGCACTTCCCTGGCCTGGCTATACGGGCGTGACGCCGTCCTTGGCGTCGTAGTATCGCGGGGCTACCGGCGCGGTTATCTCAAGCACCTGGTCTATCTCCTGCTGCGAGAGCCTGCTGCGGAACGATCCGAGCGCCGCGCGCGGGTCCATCGGCCGGAACGCGGTGCGCGACAGCCCGCCGCGCAAGGTCCAGCTACGCTGGGCCTCGGCCTTCCCGTGGTCTGTGGTGGCCCAGATGATGTGCTGGCGTGCCCGGTCGGTCCAGGTCAGGCCGCACGTGGCGTACAGCTCGCGGAACGCCGCCTCCGGGTTGCCGGCGAGATCTTCGTAACGGGCCATGTGCACGAGCCCTGGCTGCCGCTCGTTCAGGTCACCGAGCGCGGCGTAGGCGACCCGCCAGAGCACCGCGGCCTTGGCGACGGGGTCCGGCGAATCGGCCGCGGCCCGCAGCTCGTCGGCGTAGGGGCCGAGCAGGTCGCGTACCAGCAGCGGCTGAGCGAGCAGGTCGTGCAGGTGAGCCCTCCAGCCGAGCCGCCGCCAGCTGCCGACGAACGACACCGGATGGCGGACGCTGACCACCACCCGGCACCCCATCCGCTGCGCGAACCACGCCACCGAGAGGGTGGCGAACGGGTCATCGATGAGCGCGCGACGGCCGCGGAGCCTGCCCATGGTGAAGGCCGTCGAGTACTTCGCCATCCGGGCCAGGTCGTAGGGAGCGCGGTTACGGCGGAGCTCGGCGATGAGTTGGTAGCGCAGCCGCAGCGTGTCGTGATAAGCGGCGGCCCACCGTTCGTCGTTTTCTGCGCAGATGTACTGGTAGCGGTGGGTCACCTCGGCGTTAAGGACGCCGGGCGAGCGGCCGGGCGGGTGCTGGGGGTTCAGCGGCTCGTTAACATAGACCACCTCACCGCCGGCCTGCAGCATCTTGCCGATCCAGCTGGTGCCGCTGCGCGGCAGCCCGGTCACCAGGATTCCCTGATCTGAACGCATACTGGAGGGGCCGTCCTCTCTTTCGTCTGGCGCCTGCCCAGACTGAGATTCTGCCGGTAATGGCGGTGCGACCGCAGGCAATCCCGGGCGGCCCGCCGGGCGCGTGATGCGCAAGACCCAGGAGGTTACTGTAACAGCGCCCCCGGCGCGGCCGTACCCATAGGGAACCTTTGGCGGCCGGTGTAAGGTAAAGGCATCGTATGAAACGTGACCTGGATGGTTAAACTGCATTCATCGGGGATCATGGTCACCAGTCACGCCCGAAGCTGAAGTAACCCCTGGCGTTTGCGTCCGCGGCCAGACAGTATCCGCGGCCGGGTGCCCGTCCGCCCTGGTTGCCTGCCTGCGAGAGGAGATTGGGCGTGGAGAGCCGCGATCAGGTTGAGGACGACAGCTCCCCTACGGGCCCGGGTGGCGAGCTCGGAGCCGGCCTCCGTCCGGATCGAGGGGCCGCAGTCAATGTCGCGAGCCCGCAGTGGCCTGGTGCGGGCGCCCGCGACCCGCTCGCCCGTCCGCGCAATTTCGTCTCCACCGCCAAGTGGGGCACGCGCTTCGCGTTAGTGACGGCCAGCAGGCCGACCTACCGGGCGCGGATGCTGCCCGGCTTCCTGATCGCGGGGGCCTCGCGTTGCGGCACCACTTCGATGTTCGACGCGCTCAGCCAGCACCCGGCCATCTGCAATCCCCTGCTGCCCTGGACGAGGGAAGTGCACTACTTCGACAACGGCTACGACCGCGGGCTGGCCTGGTACCAGAGCCACTTCCCGCTGAAGGTCCGCGCGCGCAGGGCGGCGCGCGCGGTCGGCGCGGAACCGCTGGCCTTCGAGTCGGGCCCGTACTACATGTTCCACCCGCTCGCCCCCGAGCGGATCCACCGGGATCTGCCAGGCGTGAAACTGCTCGTATTACTTCGTGACCCGGTGGAGCGCGCGTTCTCGGCGTATGCCAACTCGATATCGGTCCGCTGCGAGACGGAATCGTTCGAACGGGCCCTGGAGCTCGAGGACAGCCGCCTGGCCGGCGAGACGGAACGCATCGTGGCCGACCCGACTTACCCCAGCTTCAGCCACCGGCATCACTCCTACCGCATCCGGGGGCAGTATGCCGAGCAACTCGAGCGCCTGGAGAGCCTGTTCGGCCGCGAGCGCATCCACGTCGTGGATAGCGGTGATTTCTTCACCGACCCCGTGCCGGTCTATCACGGTGTGCTGGATTTCCTTGGCCTGCCCCCGCTGGACCGCCCCGTCGTCAAGCGCCTCAATTCCCGCCCGCGCCCCGCGCCCATGTCTGCCTCGGTCCGGATCGCGCTCGAGGATCACTACCGTCCGCACAACGAGCGGCTGGCCACATGGCTGGGCCGAGAGCCGAGCTGGTGCCGGTAGCATCGGCCGGCGTCGGCGGGTAAGGTCCCCCGACCGGAAACGGCCGCCGCGGCGCCGGTGATCGCGGCGAGGGTACCCGTCGCCTACTGCCAGCCCCACCGCTTGCGAAGCACGAGGCCGAGTTCCTCTTCCACCTCGGTGATCTCCTGGTCGAGCCGCTCGCGGACATACGCGACGTCTTCCGGTGACATTGTGGGCCCGTTGTCACCCAGCGGCTGGTACAGCACACGCTGCACCAGCTTGGAGCGCTTGACCCGCCCTACCAGGTTGGCTCCGTCGTGGTGACGGACCCAGTTCGCCGCGTGACCCGCGGCGGCCGCCAGCGGAAGCCAGCGCGCGCTGCTGGCCGGCAGCCGCACCTCGAGCTGCCGCTGGCTGACGACGTGGCGGCCGACCTCCAGCCAATCGGTGACGTCGTCGAGGAAGCCCTGCGGGTTGCTTTGCAAGTCGTCGAACAGCGCAACGTGCAGCGATTTGCGGCCGAAATTGCGCAAGTACCGGCGCAGGTGCGTCCCGTACTGGCCCTCACCGAGCAGGGTTGGCACCTGCTGCGCCGTCTCGATGAACGTCGGCGCCGCGAGCCCGTGCTTTCGCAGGTACAGGTAGGAAGAGAACGCGCGCGAGGCCGGCTCTCGCAACGTGACCATGAGCCGGACATCGGGCCCCAGGCACTCACGGATGCGCTCTGCGGCCTTCTCGCTGCTCAGGTACTCGGGGCACACCTCACCGACGATCTTGTAATCGGGACGCGCGGCGCGGAACTGGGTGCTGTACCAATCCAGGCCGCGGTCGTAGTAGCGGCTGAAGAAGTACAGATCCTTGGCCTCGGTGAAGTAGATCTCCGGATGTGATATCAGGACTTCGTGCAGCCAGGTGGAACCGGACTTACCCGGGCCGATGTGCAGGAAGTTGGGCAGCCGCCGTGTCATGACCCTTCCCTATACCATGCCACGCCGGAACAGCCGGGCCGCTCGGTGGATATGCCGGGGATGGACGCCGGTCGCGATGTGGGTCAGCGCGACATACGGGTAGGGCGACACCGGCCATCTGGACAGAGCCTGCATCGCGTCGCGCAGGGCAGGTCCCCGCTGGCCGAGTGCTGACCGCGCGAATGCCATCTGGCCGAGTATCCGCGCGTGGCCCCGGCGCGAGCTGGTGAAGTCCGGGTGCTTGGCCAGCATGTACTCGAGGCTGGGCAGGGCGCTCTCCGCTATCCCGTGGTACCACGACGTGGTGTTCTTGCGGATGTCTGCCAGCGGCTGCACGATCAGGCCGACGCGCCCGGCCCGCGCGGCCCGCAGTACCCAGTCGTAGTCCTCGCCGTGGCCGTTCGGCAGCTCTTCATCGTAGGGTCCGGCCTTGACGAACGCCTCCCGCCGCATGACGAGAGTCGATGAATGCAGCTCCTTCACCCGGTTGCGGAGCAGCAGCCGGTAACTGATTTCCTCCGCCCGGCCTGGCCGTTCATGGACCTTGCCGCCGGGCAGCATGAGTCGCATGCCGGTGCCGACGACGAGCAGATCCGGCTCGCTGAGCAGCCGCTCGATCTGCAGCCTGAGCTTGGCGGCATGCCAGGTGTCGTCATCGTCGCAGCTGGCCAGGTACTCATCGCGCGCGATATCCAGGCCGGTGTTGCGGGCGCCGGGCAGGCCGGGCGAATGGGTGTTGGCGGCCACGCGCACGGTGCGCCGCGGCGTGCCCAGCCGGGTCAGTTCTTCGTCCGGCGGTTCTTGATCGTGCACGACGATGCACTCGATCTTGCCCGGATAATCCTGTCCGACCACCGCGGCGATCGACTCCCTGACCAGCTGGGGACGGTTGCGGGTCACCATGACCACGGTCACCGGCGGCCACCCGGAGTCGTCCGGCGCCGGTGCCGGGCTCACCCCGGTGCTGTGCAGGCGCGGCCTGGTGCTCAGCTGCCAGCCGTAGCGCAGCAGCAGCGGCGATCCGAGTGCGGTCACGACAACGCGGTCGCGCCGCGGCATCCGCTCGCGCCAGGCCTCGTCAGCGCGCAGCGCGACCTCGCCGTGGCTGAACCGCGAGGGGTTGCCGGACAGGCCGTGGCTGTTGCCCAGCACGACCCGCCCGTCCCCGACGTGCGCCAGATCCGAGGGGCCGGGGGATAGCCCGAGGTCGGTCAGGGCCGCACTGACGGCGGATCGCGGCCCGCGGACGAAGTCCTCGTAACGCATCCGGGTGACACGCAGGCCGCAGCTACGCAGCAACTCGGCCTCGGCCTGGATGCCCAGCCAGCGGGCGGCGGCCTCGGCGGGGACCTTGTGCAGCATGTGGTCGGTCGCCTGCACCGCGTGCGGCCGGGCCACGTCCTGCTTGCTGAGCGAATGAGCCACCCCGCGGACGTCCCGGACGAGGTGTATCACCCGTATGTCTATTCCAGCCCGGGCCAGCGCGAGCGCCTGGACCGGCCACTTGCTCGCGTCTATCACGTAACCGGCGTCGGCCTGGTCGGCGATGGCCTGGTAGAGCGCCCGGTAACTCGCGCCGTAAGCGGCCACGTCGTCGCGGAAGGCACGGTCGGCGAGCGGCATGGCGAGCAGCCGCGGCAGGTGGCGCTGCCGGGCGACGCGGTTCTGCAGCCGGTGGATCTCCGCTAGCCGGCTACCTTCCCAGCCGTCGAATGCGCGCTTGCCCACGCCGGTCCAGAACGGGCAGTCGGCGAAGGCCAGACCGCAGCCGCACCGCTCTCCGCGCGGCGCCGTCCGGCGGAACAGGTCAATGAGCTCGCCGACGTTGACCGCACCGGGCATGCCGCCGAGGACCCGCTCGAGCAGGGTGCTCCCGGACCGGCCTGACCCTGCGATGTAGATGACAGTGGGGATCGCGGGTTCCGCCCTGTCCGAGCCGGGGCCGAGCGGAGCGGTCGAGGCAGTCCGGGAGGGCTGCCTGCCCCTTCGGCTCATAGCGGAACTCCTCACTCAATGATCTCGCCGACGTGCCCTGGCCGAGGCCCCACAATATCCGGGACAGGGACGAGCCTTGGGACGATCCGGCGGCTTGACGGACGGTTGGGCCATCTCGCTGGCCGCCGCCCGGCCGGGCGAGCGCCGCGTGGCGGTTTGCGACGGGCGAATGCTAACCTGCGAGCGGTATCGCTGCGCCCAGGGGTGGCTGCCTCTCGCGCGAGAACTCATCGCGTACGCGACATCCGGGGTGCGATGCTCCCCGCAGCATGCCTTATCTATAGAAGGACCCATAGAACGGTTAGGTGTCATCCACCGGCGCCTACAGTGCGTCATAGTTCCGAGAGATAAATGTCATCGATCCAAGGCGGCGAGAGCCAGGGTGTCTGACCAGCAGCCCAGGAGCATGATAATGGGGAGCACCGCGGCATGAGTGTTGCCTCCCGGCCCGACTCGTTTGAGCTGTCCCACTACACCGGCGTGCTGCGCCGCCGCTGGCCGATACTGCTGGTCGTGACGTTGATAGCCCTGATCGGGACCGTGGGCTACATCGTAGTGACGCCCAAGGTTTACCCCGGGTTCGCGACCGTGTACGTCAACCCGACGGGCACCGTCAACGCGAACAATCTCGCTACGACCCGCACCCCGGGCCTGGTGGACCTCGACACCCAGGCCCAGATGGTCACCTCGGGTGTGGTCGCTACCTTGGCGGGCAAGGCCCTGCACAGCTCGCTCGCGCCTGACACGCTGGCCAAGGCGATCTCGATCTCGGTCCCAGGCAACTCGGACGACATGGTGATCACCTGCCGGGCGTCCACCAGCACCGGAGCGGCGGCATGCGCGAACGCGTTCGCGAACGCGTACCTGCAGAACCGCACCGCCAGCGCCAAGGCGGCGATCAACCAGCAGATCGGGACGCTGAAGAGCCAGATCAGCTCCCTGCAGAACACGGCGGCCGGGCTCAGATCCACGATCAGCGGCCTGCCATCGAACTCCGCCGAGCGGGCCTCCGCGCAAACGCAACTGGCTTCGTACCAGAGGCAGCTCGGCTCCCTCAACGCCAGGTTGTCCACGCTGTACGGCCAGCTTTCCCAGACCAACGGCGGGTCCCTCATCACCCCGGCCCGCCCCCAGGGGCGTCCGAGCAGTCCGGAAAAGTCGCTGGTCGTGCCCAGTGGCTTCGCCGTCGGTGTGGTAGTCGGCTTGATCGCGGCGTTCGGGTGGGATCGCCTGGACCGGCGGATCCGTAACGCGCGGGATGTGGAGCGGTTCTTCGGGTTGCCGGTGCTGCTGGATCTGCCGCCGAAGTCGCTGGGCCGGCAGGTGTCGCTGGCCTCGCCGCGGTCGCGGACCGGGCGGGGGTTCACCGAGC
>Ga0207664_10000165_pt1 | contig 53011 bp, 35 predicted proteins | sample LARL83metaG_FD_184349 | JGI IMG/M metagenome (GOLD analysis project Ga0207664, IMG submission 184349) | Corn, switchgrass and miscanthus rhizosphere microbial communities from Kellogg Biological Station, Michigan, USA - LAR L8-3 metaG... | ecosystem: Host-associated > Plants > Roots >...
ACACCGCGAAACCGGGCGCTGGGCGTGCTTTCGAACGTGTTCCTGCACCTGCATCCGGCAAAGATCAATCGCGATGCGGTTCGCTACAGCTATACGTGGGGCATGGGCGGGATCACGTTTTACTTGTTCATCATCCTGACCTACACCGGCGTGTTGCTGATGTTCTATTACCACCCGAGCAAGGTCCAGGCCTTCCGCGACGTGCTCTACCTTGAGCACGACGTTCCGTTCGGAAAGATATTGCGCAACATGCACCGATGGGCCGCTCACCTCATGGTGATTGGCGTGTGGCTGCACATGTTCCGCGTGTTCTTGACCGGGTCCTATAAAAAGCCGCGCGAGTTTAATTGGAATATCGGCGTGCTGCTGCTGGTGTTTACTCTGCTGCTGTCGTTCACCGGATATCTGCTGCCCGACGATCAGTTGGGATTCTGGGCGGTGACGGTTGGTACGAACATGGCGCGCGCGACGCCGCTGCTGGGGCATGAAGGGCCGTTCGGTTCGATGCTCGGCATGACGCCTTATAACGATGTGCGGTTCGGATTATTGGGCGGTTCGATTGTGGACGCGAACGCGCTGCTGCGGTCCTACATCTGGCATTGCATCGGAATTCCAATCGTGGCCTCGGTATTGATGATTGTGCACTTCTGGCGCGTGCGCAAAGACGGCGGCATCTCGGGTCCGGCTCCAGTCATGCTTGAGGCAGAAGCGGACAAGCCGCGCCGGGGGCCGAAAGCGGCGGGAGAGTAACTATGGACTGGCGACAACTATGGGAGATTTGTTCGGCGCCGGATAACGTGCCGATCGTGGGCCTGATCCCGCTGCTGGCGTTTTACATTTATCTGGCGGTGAAACAAGCGCGGGCCAACGACCAGTTAATCGAGCAACTTGAGGCCGATCCCGCGATGGCCAAGACTCACCATCGCAAGACTTGGCCGTTCAAGCCAGGATGGGCCAAAGAAGTTCACGTCTGGCCGTTCCTGCTGCGCATTGAATTTCTGGCCGCTATCATCGTGACGATCATCCTGATGGTCTGGTCGATCACACTGAACGCTCCGCTGGAAGAGCCTGCGAACCCCAATCTCACGATGAATCCCGCGAAAGCCCCGTGGTACTTCCTCGGACTGCAGGAGATGCTCGTCTATTTTGATCCATGGATCGCCGGCGTCGTGATGCCGACGATGATTATCGTCGGATTGATGGTGATTCCCTACATCGATACGAACCCGCTGGGCAGCGGCTATTACACCTGGAAGCAGCGTAAATTCTCGATTTCGACGTTCATGTTCGGCTTCGTGATTTTATGGGTCGCGATGATCATCATTGGGACGTTCATTCGCGGGCCTGGCTGGCAATGGTTCTGGCCAGGGCAAACGTGGGACCACAATCGCCTGATCTATGAAGTAAACCGCGACTTGCCCGATATTTTCGGGATTGCGTCGAACGTGGGCAAAGCGATTTTCGGCGCAATCGTAGTAGGCGGGTTTTATCTCATCGGCGGCGGGGCCGTGTATTCACTGTTCCGCCGCAAGATGAAGAAAGACTTCCAGCGCATGAGCCTGCTGCAATTTTCGCTGATGGCATTTCTGTGGCTCACCATGCTGGCGTTGCCCTTGAAGATGGCGCTGCGGCTTTTGTGGCACATCAAGTATGTGTGGATTACGCCGTGGTTCAACGTGTGAGGAGATTTCAGATTGAAGATGTCAGATTTTTTGAATTGCTAAGTATTTCAATCTGAAATCGAAAATCTCAAATCTGAAATTGTTCGCGTTTAACACTTAGTGGGAGGATCTGGTGCCAGAGAAGCCCATCCCCGAGCAGGATCCGATAACCGGAAAATCGTACGCCATCCATTACTTGATTGCGACGGTGCTATTGATCGCCACGCTGTTCTGGGCCTTGTGGGATGAGGCTTGGGGACAGCGTCCATGGAAGGCTTACCAGGAGCAGTGGAAGACGCGCTATACGGCGTTCCTCGACACGGCGCGATCGAAGTCGACGGCGTCGGAGAAGGACGTCGAGAACAATCCGGAATACGCCGCGCTCAATGACGCATGGAAGAAAGCCGGGCAGGACTCCGCGTCGCAAGCCGCCGAAGCACGCAAGAAACTTGATGATGCCAGCGCGCGATTGCTGTCGGTGCAGAGCGTGTTCACCGACAGGCGCGCGTACGTGAACGCTCTCACATACGAGTACGAAACCAGTTCGAGCGCGTCGTCGAAAGCCAGCAAGCAGAAGGAAATCGACGCCTACAAAGCAGAAGAGGCCACCGTCGAGTTCCCCGACGGCACCAGGAAGAAATTCACCTTCAAACAGCTCGAGGAGACGTATAACGACATCCGCAACGAGCGAACGAAGTTGAGCCTTGAACTCGGAGATGCGCTGAAACCGGTAACCGCGGCCAAGACAAAACTGGACGAATACATTTCCGATCACCTGGTGGACCTGACTCCGCAACAAATTGACGGGTTAAAGAAGAAGGCGACGGATTGGGATCCCACCATAGTGCAAATCAACGTCGCCGAGGCGAACATCGTAGACCGGTGCGAATCGTGCCACATGAACACGCGTGAGCCGGTCAAAGTGACGGCCGTTGCGATGACCGCAAAAGGCGCGAAGAAGCCCGACGAGTTCGCGAACGCGTTAGCGAGTCACACTGAGCCGGAACTCTTGCAGATTCACGATCCCGACAAGTTCGGGTGCTCCCCATGCCATCAGGGCAACGGGCGCGCCACTACAAGCATCGAGAAGGCGCACGGGAATTACGAGCACTGGCTGTGGCCGCTTTATCCGAAAGAAAATGCGCAAGCGGGATGTCAGAGTTGCCACGCTGCCGATATGGTGCTGGCCAGCGGTGATGTGCAGTGGCACACCATCAACGACGGCAAAGACCTGTTCCGCCAGCGCGGGTGCATGGGATGTCACCGGTATGAAGGCTACGACAAAGAGCCTGAAGATCTGAACTCGATCGGGCAGCAGATCAAGCAGATCGAGACGCAGAAGAAAGACAACATCAAGCAGAACGCTTACTTGATGAAGCAGGCTGACGCCGCTGAGTCGAACGAAGAAGCCAACAAGTTGAATACTCAAGCTGTCGATCTCAGAGTAGCCAACAGCAAGCTGGACGCGCGTTTGCAGCAGCTCGACTATCAGTCGCATAGCCTGATGCAGGATCAGAAGAAGGTTGGCCCGAACCTGAAAGACGTCCGGCTCAAGCTGAACAAGAACTGGATTCCGGTTTGGCTCAAAAAACCGTCGGATTTTCGTCCGACGACAAAGATGCCGAACTTCCGCCTGAATGATCACCAGATTCAAGCGATTTCGGCCTACATCTGGCAGACCGGGTTCACCGACGAATTGCCCAAGCACAAGCCGGGAAACGAGGCCCACGGCAAGGAATTGTTTGAGACCCGCGGTTGCCTGGCTTGCCACTCGGTTGGCGAAGGCGACCAACTACAGGGTGGGACTTTTGCTGCGAATCTGACGCGCGTGGGCGAGAAGGCAAACTACGACTACCTGGTGCGCTGGATTCACAACGCACGGCAGCGCACGCGACCCTATTGCCCGTACGAGAAAAAAGATATTGGTCCCGAGGATTACGCGAAGAAAGGAATTCCCTACCAGTTCGATCTCGACCACAGCAAGTGTCCGAATGACGGGCACGAACTGCAAGTGCAGAACATGACGGTGATGCCGAGCCTGCGGCTCAGTCCGGAGGACGCGGAGGACATTGCCACGTACCTGATGACGCAGAAGAAGCAGGAGCCATCGTCTTATGCAGATGCAGCGTACATGGATGATCCGGCATTGAAGGACGAGGGCAAGAAGTGGGTACGGCATTTCGGCTGTTCGGGATGCCACGAAATTTCTGGCTTTGAAGAAGAGGGACGCATCGGCACCGAGCTGACCGCGGAAGGCAGCAAGCCGATTGAGCGTCTCGACTTCGCGCTTTTCACCGAAGCTGCGCAGCGCGGTGGCAAGGACTCGGAACCGATCAAGGACAAGGACGATCTGGCGCGTTTGCCGGATGGCCCAGCGAAAGAGCCCTGGTACGATCACAAGGGATTCTTTGAGCACAAACTGGCTGAGCCTAATGTTTACGACCAAGGCAAGGTAAAGGGCGAGACTGAAGCTCTGCGCATGCCGAACCTGCACTTAACCAAAGAGCAGGTGCTAGACCTGACAACCTTCCTGCTGGGGAGCCAGGAGACTTCCCTGCCCCAGAGTTATCAATACAAGCCCGGCGATGCTCGGCACGACATTCAGGAAGGCTGGTGGATCGTCAAGAAATACAACTGCATGGGATGCCACCAGTTCATTCCCGGACAGTCGACGATTCTGATGGGGATGAAGCAGTATCAGGACGTGCAGGAGCAGTTGCCTCCGAAGCTGCTGACCGAAGGTGCGCGCGTCGATCCAGAGTGGCTGCGGAAGTTTCTGTCGAACCCTTCTCTGAGCACCACGGACACGAATCGCAACGGCGTGCGTCCATATTTGAAAGTACGCATGCCAACGTTCTCTTTCTCGGACAACGAACTGCGAAAGCTCGTCCGCTTCTTCCAGGCACTATCACAGCAACCGATGCCGTACATTCCGGAACAAGTTCCTGCGCTTTCGGCGAAGGAGACCGACATGGCGCGGAGCTTGTTCTCAAGCACCGCGGCACCTTGCCTGAAGTGCCACGCTACGGGCGACCCGGGACATGACAAAATCGCGACGGCGCCGAACTTCCTGCTGGCGAAGGAACGGTTGAAGCCCGATTGGGTGGAGCGTTGGATCACCGATCCGCAGGCAGTGAGTCCCGGCACATCGATGCCTTCTGGATTGTTCAAGCAGCAGAACAATCAATGGGTGTTTGCTGGGCCGACTCCACCGACGTTTAACGGGTTCACAGGAGACCATCGGAAGCTGTTAACCGATTACATTTTCCAGCTAACGGCGGAGGAGCAGCGCCGAGTGGCTTCGTCGATGCCGCGGGCTAAGGCCACCATACAACCGACAACGAACCGCAAACAGGCTGCGGCTGAATCGCATCATACGGTGAGCGGTGGTTCGCGGTAGAATGGCCGGTTTGGGAACTGGCCGCATGTTGTTGTGATCTACTGCGCGGGCGCGGATACCCGCGCGACACTTCTGAACCTCAATGAAAGGGCGAAATCATGAATAAGATAGGTTGGTCGAAAGCAGCGATTGTCGTGGCATTATTTGCTTTGCTGATGCTTGCCGCATGCAAGAAAGAGAACACGGAGCAGTCGAGCAACGCACCGACGGAGTCAGCGGCGCCGGCAGCGCCCGCAACTCCGATCGATCCGGCAACGGTGGCCACGATCAGCGGCACGGTGAAGTTTGACGGCACGGCTCCAAAGGCTTCGAAGATTGATATGAGCCAGGATCCGGGCTGCAAAGGCACCAACGAAGCGGAGAACGTTGTTGTCAGCGGGGGCGATCTGGCCAACGTTTTTGTGTACGTAAAGGACGGGCTGGGCAGCCGCACCTTCGATACGCCGAAGGATCCGGTCGTGCTCGATCAGCAAGGCTGCAAGTATCATCCGCACGTTCTGGGCGTGATGGCCGGGCAGACGGTACAGATCAAGAACGATGATCCAACGACGCACAATATCCATCCCACACCGAAAGACAATCGCGAGTGGAACGAGTCGCAACCTCCCTCGTCTCCGGCGATCGAGAAGAACTTTGCCCGCGAAGAAATCATGTTGCCGGTGAAGTGCAACCAGCACCCGTGGATGAAGATGTACATCAACGTGGTAAAGAGCCCTTTCTTCGCGGTGAGTGCCAAGGACGGAAAGTACGAGATCAAGGGCCTGCCGCCGGGCGACTACACCATCGCATTCGTCCACGAGAAACTGGGCGAGCAGGACCAGAAAGTCACGGTCGCAGCGAAGGAATCCAAGACCGTCGACCAGAGCTTCAAAGCCGCCGAGTAACCTGCTGGTTTGGTAAAATACCGGGTTGGACAGAGCAGGTTGCCCTGACTGGGCAGCCTGATCTGCCCGCTCGACGCAGGGCGGCGCATTCCCGCCTCTGTGACCTTCCTGACCCAGGGGGCCCGACTCTGAAAGCCATCGCGACACCTTATAACCGCGGGCATCACAGGTTCGCCGTAGTCCTTGCCTGCTGGACGTTTCTTCTCATCATTGCCGGCGCGCTCGTAACCAGTAACGATGCAGGTCTCTCGGTTCCCGACTGGCCAACCTCCTTCGGCTCCTGGTACAAGATTCCGAAACTGGTTGGTGGCGTAAAGTTCGAGCACACCCACCGCATGATCGCCCAGGGAGCGGGGCTGCTGACCATCATCCTTGCAGTCTGGACCTGGCGCGCTGAAAAGCGCCGCTGGATGCGGATTTTGGGCTTCATCGCGCTGGCAATGGTCATCGTTCAGGGCATCCTCGGGGGGCTCACCGTCAAGCTCTTTCTCCCGCCACTCGTCTCCTCCGCTCACGCTGCATTGGCGCAGACATTTTTCTGCCTGGCCGTGGCGTTCGCGCTCTTCACCGGCCAGAAGTGGGTGGAAGAGCAGCCGCGAGTCGAGTTTGACCAGCGGCGTCCAAGTCTCTTTACGTTGACGCTGCTTTCCATATTTGTGCTGTATGTGCAGTTGATTCTCGGAGCGATGTTTCGCCATCACGGAATGAGTTGGTGGCCCCACGTGGCGCATGCCGTGGTCGTATCGTTCGTGTTGGCCTGGACTGCGGTGCGGGCTCTAACCGTGTATTCGAACATTGAGGCCGTGCGGCGGCCTGCAATTCTGATGCTGTCTTTGGTGATTGCTCAGCTATGCCTGGGGTTCACTGCATTTCTGACCCGCGTGTCTTGGGGGAAAAATGCCGTTCAGCCCGAGTTGCCCATGGTCGTCTCGACCGTTGCACATGTCGCAGTGGGAGCGTTGTTGTTGGCGACTACTGTGATCCTTGCAATCCAGGTCTGGAGACACGTTCCGGTGGCATTCGAAGAAAGATTGCCACAGGCGCATAGCGATCCTTCCACAGCTTAAGCAATCTTTAGGCTGACACTCGCCGATGTCGTAAACTGGTTACAGTCCCCGGGGAACTGATTTGGTCTCGAAAGTCGATGCACTCGCCGATGCCGGTTCGGAAGCGGAACACGCCCCCTCCGTCCCAGTTATTTCCGTCCAAAACCTGGTTCACCGCTACGAGAGTCGCACTGCGCTCAATGGAGTCTCTTTCGATGTGCGGCCGGCGGAATTGTTCGGGCTGCTCGGTCCGAACGGCAGCGGAAAGACCACCCTGTTTCGAATTCTATCTACCTTGATGATTCCGACCGGGGGGCACGCTGTTGTGATGGGCTGCGATGCGGCGCAGGATGCTGCTCGGGTGCGTCGGCAGATCGGGGTCGTGTTTCAGGCGCAGAGCGTTGACCCCAAGCTGACCGCATACGAGAACCTGTGGCACCAGGGACATTTGTATGGCCTTCGCGGAAGCTCGCTGAAGAAGCGCGTGGGAGAGATTTTGTCGCGCGTCGGACTGGCGGACCGCGCGAAGGAACGAGTCGAAACATTTTCCGGCGGCATGCAGCGGCGCATTGAGTTGGGGAAAGGTTTGCTGCATCATCCCGGAGTGCTGTTGCTGGATGAGCCGACCACTGGGCTTGATCCTGGAGCGCGGCGCGACTTGTGGCAGTACCTGCGGGTCCTGCGCGATGAAGAGCATGTCTCCGTATTGGTGACTACGCACCTCATGGAAGAGGCCGAACGCTGTGACCGGCTCGCCATCATGAACGAAGGAAACCTCGTTGCCCTGGGGACCCCGGAAGAATTAAAGAGCGAGATCGGCGGCGATGTGATTATGCTGGATGCCGCACGGAATGCGAGTTTGCTGGCCGACCATATCCGAGCCCGGTTCCACGTAGAAGCCACAGCAATGGGCAATCAGGTCCGCATCGAGCAAGAAGGTGGGCATCGCTTTGTGCCTGATGTCGTTGAAGCGTTTCCAGGCGAGATTCAGGCGATCTCTGTGAGCAAACCCGCGCTTGAAGATGTGTTCATCCGTCGCACGGGACACAAGTTTTGGAATGAGAGCAGCGAAGAAAATTCTGACGAAACGAGGAGGTAGCTTGCGTTCGATGATCCTGGTGCTTTCTCTAGTACTCGGTGTTGTGCCACTGGCGGGTGTGGTATGGATTTTCGCAAGCGGAATGATCACGCTTTCACCATTCTCGTGTACGGTGGACGGGCTCTTCATGACCCTCATTCTGCTGACGCTCTCGGCATGCTTTCTGCTGAATGCGTACTGGGAGGCGCGTGACAAGGGGTTGCTCGGCAAGAAGGAAGCAGCGCCTGCAAAGGCTCCGACGGCCAAGGCAAACTAGATTTCGAGGTAACGAATGGCAACTCAGGCAACAACGTTGGCGCGGCCGATGGCTCCCGGCTCTGCGGGCGTGATGCTCCCTGCATTTACCTTGTGGTGGCGTGAGATTGTGCGCTTCTACCGCCAACCTGGGCGCGTAGTGGGCGTGCTCGCTTCGCCATTGGTCTTCTGGCTCGTTCTTGGCTCGGGATTCGGGACCTCGTTTCGCTCCGGCGGCGGGCCGGGGCAGCAGCACTATCTGGACTATTTCTATCCGGGCACGCTGATCTTGATCGTGCTTTTCACCTCGATCTTCGCGATGATGTCGGTGATTGAGGACCGCAAGGAGGGTTTTCTCCTCTCGGTGCTTGTCGCACCTGTGCCGCGCTCGGCGATTGCGCTGGGCAAGGTGCTCGGTGGGACGACGCTGGCCGCCGCGCAGGGAATGATCTTCCTGGTATTCGCGCCATTCGCTGGCGTGCATCTGGCGCCGTTGCAGGTGTTGCTGGTCGGGATCGTTGTGTTCCTGGTTTCGTTTTCTCTGACAGCGCTGGGCTTTGCGATCGCATGGCCGATGGATTCCTCGCAAGCCTTCCACGGGATCGTGAATCTGTTCTTGATTCCGCTGTGGCTAGTTTCGGGTTCGCTGTTCCCCATCTCGGGTGCTTCGGGATGGATTCGCGTGATCATGCTCCTGAATCCCCTGACCTACGGAGTGGATGCATTGCGCGGTCTTCTCTATCCAGGGATCGAGACAACCGTTCCGCTGTCGAGGGCGATGGCGACTCTGGTGTTGTTTTCGTTGGTGATGTTCGGACTGGCATTTTTGATGGTCAATCGCCGCACCCGATTTTCTCCAAAATGAGGCCCGCAGCTTGATCGCTGAGCAATACGCCTTCTTCCCTGCCCTCAATGCGACTCTGAACGGAACCAGTGCCGTGCTGCTCTTCACAGGCCGCGTGCTGATTGCGAAGGGACGCATTGCTGCGCATCGAGCCTGCATGATTGCGGCTGTTGCAGCGTCGGCGTTGTTTTTGGGGTGCTATTTGTTCTTCCATTTTGAAGTGGGGAATATTCTTTTCCTCGGCCAGGGATGGGCTCGGCCAGTCTATTTTGCGATTCTGATTTCACACGTCACGCTGGCGATCGTGATCGTTCCACTGGCCATCATCACGTTGAGCCGGGGATTGAGAGCGCGCTACGACCAGCACCGCAAAATCGCCCGCTGGACGTGGCCGCTATGGATGTATGTTTCCGTCACAGGTGTGATCGTGTATTTCATGCTGTACCGGTGGTTCCCGCATAGCTGAATAGAACGTCTAAGGTTTCAAAGTTCTCAAAGCAATCATTGAAACCTTGAAATTCTGAAACTTTGAAACCTTCGCAGATATTCTTATGTCCATCTTGAAACTGAAGATCGACGTCTCTGGCACGGTTGGGGACGCGGCGTGGCGCGAGATCCAGCAGTACGATCAGATTCAGAGCGCGGATTTCGGCCCGCAGTTCGGAAGTGGCGGACGCTGCAACCATCCGCCGGATGCGCCGCATGCGAAAGGCGAGTGGATTGGGGCCGAGATCCGGCTTCAGACGCCACTTTTGGCGCAGTACGGCATGTCGCATTATCTCGAGCAGGAGCGCGTGCTCGACGCGGACGTAGATTAGGCGCCTCTGTTATATTCCTTCTTTGGATTCCATGTCTCCTCAATCAGAAACTCCAACCCCCGATCCGCAAATTGAAGACAGTACCATGCTTGAGCCCAAGACTAAGCGTGGCATGTCGCGCACGCAGAAGATTCTATTTTTTGCGACGGGCTGGCTGATTGTGCTCATGCCGTTTCTGTTCTGGTGGAGCACGTGGTTTGGACGGCATCTCTCGGACCAGCAGATGAGCGAATACCTGCACGACGATAAGAAACCACGGCACATCCAGCATGCGTTGGTGCAGTTGGGCGATCGCATGTCGCACCATGACGCGGCGGCCAAACAGTGGTATCCCGAGCTGGTGAAATTGGCGGACGCTCCCGTGGAAGAGATTCGGAACACCGATGCGTGGGTGATGGGGCAAGACACCTCGGGCGCGGGATTTCACGAAGCCCTACTGAAGATGCTGCACGACCCTTCGCCGATGGTGCGGGGAAATGCAGCGCTGTCGCTGGTGCGATTCGGGGATGCGACAGGGCGTCCGCAGATCGCTGCCTTGCTTCAATCGGCGGTGATCACTGCGCCGGCCGATGGCCACATTGTGGACGCCGACCGGCCTGGTACAGCCATCCATCAGGGCGGGTTGATCGCGAAGCTGGCAACTGTGGGCTCATCGCAAACGGTAGATCTTCGCTCGCCGATTCCTGGACGAATTCGCTCAGTTTCGCAGACGGGTGCAAACGTCGCGACGGGCGCAGAAGTCGCAGTGATCGATCCCGGAACGGAGCAAGTGTGGGAGGCGTTGCGGGCGCTGTATCTCGTGGGGCAGTTGGATGATCTGGCCGCGGTTCGCCCCTATCAGCGCGACCTGCCCGACGTGTCTAACGACATTCGCCAGCAGGCGCTCGAGACGGAGAAGGCGATTCGGGCACGAGCCGATGCGCACGCGAACCCGTAGCGGTACCTGCTAGTGCCCTTTTCCAATAATCATGACGCAGAGCTTAGGATACGTCGCGCTCGTGGTCCGCGATTACGACGAGGCGATCGCGTACTTCACGGAGAAGCTCGGCTTTCGACTGGTCGAAGATAGCGGCGCGACTGATCGTCTCGGGCAAGAGAAGCGATGGGTGCTTGTCGCTCCTCGAGGTTCACCTGGGACCAACCTGCTGTTAGCGCGAGCGTCCACGCCCGAAGAAGCCAGCCGCATCGGCAACCAGACCGGAGGACGCGTTTTCTTATTCCTGCACACCGATGATTTCTGGCGAGACTATCGTGCCATGATTACGCGCGGAGTGAAATTCCTCGAGACGCCGCGCGAACAATCATACGGAACAGTCGCCGTGTTCGAAGACCTCTACGGCAACAAGTGGGACCTGCTGCAACTGAAGATGACGGTGGCCAACCCGTGAGGAGTGTGCGGGAAACGCCTGCGGAATTCCGAGGAGACATTGAGGCTAAAGGGATCCTTCGACTGCGTTTTGGAGTTCACTTCCTGAATTCCAAAACTTCGCTCAGGATGATAGATGTAGTGAGTAGCGTCAGAGGTCCGACGCCTGATGCCTGACGCCCGCTCTTAAATCGCCATTGGCCCGACTTCTTTTTCCACCTCAACGGTGTCGACCATAACGATGGCGTCCCAGGGACAGCCGTCGAGGAAGCAACCGTCGGGGCCTTTGCTCAGGCATTTCTTGCAGCCGATGCAAAGGATGGGATCGATCGCGATGCGGCCGAACGGCGGATGGTCTTCGTCGGGCACCCAGAACATGCAGTCTTCCACCGGACAATATTCCACGCAGGCAGGCGAGCCGGCGCATCCGGTGCAGCATTCGGTGATGACGGCGAGTTCCTTGGGTTTCTTCTTGCGCGGGGTGGCGAGCCCTTTGGACTTCGGTTCAAACTTCTGATCGTCGGGCACCATCCCGACGGCTTTGGTCGCTCCGGGTGCAGGCGGCATGGTGGGGATTATAGCGCAAAAGCGCCGTCAGTTCTCAGCTTTCAGCCGTCAGCGCTTTGGTTCCTTTACTTCGCAATTCTTCAAGCAAGACTTGAGGGGACAACCCCGGGGAAAGACACACCCTATTCCTTGGCGGCCAGATTCCGAGCTTCAACCAACACTTGAAGGCGCCCGGCCCAAAATGATACTTCCCCCTTGGATTTGTGAGTCGCAGCACCTTATCCACCGGCCTCGTTCTGTTATAGTTACCCCGGCAAAGGAGCACTGATATGGCAGGAAAGAGTCTGAACCGGGTTCAATTGATCGGTAATCTGGGCAAGGATCCCGAAGTCAAATACACGCCGCAGGGCACTCCCGTGGCCAAGCTGACCATCGCGACTAACGAGCGTTTCAAAGACAAGGCTGGCGAATGGCAGGATCGCACCGAGTGGCACAACGTCGTGCTTTGGCAGCGCCTGGCGGAGATTGCGGGTGAGTATCTGAAGAAGGGCGGCAAGGTCTACATCGAGGGACGCCTGCAGACCCGCTCCTGGGACGACAAAACGTCCGGCCAGAAGAAATACATGACCGAAGTCGTGGCCAGCGATCTGATTCTGCTCGGTGGACGCGGCGAGGGTGGCGGCGGTGGCGATTTCGCCGGCAGCTCACGTGGAGCGTCCTCGGGCGGCAGCAACAACTTCGATCAGCGCACTCCCGAGCCCGAGCCAGCCGGTGCCGGCTCCGGTCCGATCACCGACGAAGACATCCCATTCTAGGCGTGACGATTCGACACACGCGATCACTGCCCGGCCGCAGCCTGCAGCACAGGCTGATAAGCCGGGTAGAATCCGGGATAGTTCGGGTCGTACGCCGTGAGCCAGTCCTGATAGTAGATCTCAAAAACCTTTGCATGATTGGCCACCGCCCACGGAATCAAGTCCACCAGCGATCCGGTCGTGCAGCTATTGTCCGGACAGCTCTGCATGTAGGTCTGCAGTTCCGTGGGAACCTGCCCGCTGTACTGAGCGAACAAATCGCACCAATCCGCGGTTGAGGAAGCGCAGTTGTTGACGTCGCTCAGCTGTAGTCCTTGGCTGCCAAAGCCGATTCCATTCTGCACGGCAATCGGCACAGCAAAGTCTGGCACCTGCGAACCAGGGTTGCCCATCGGCGTAACGCCCACCATCAGCTGCACCGGTGAGTTCAGCGAGCCCTCATAGGTCAACATCGTCGAGAGATAGGCTTCCCAAGTCTGGATCGTCAATCCCCAGGAATTCACGTACGCCTGGCCGCAGGCCGTGGTGGTGTCGTTCCACACCGAAACCGGAAGGCTCTCGCCACCGTGTCCCAGACCAAAGCGGATGTATCCGATGCTCGGGTTGCCTTTGTAGTGCTGAATCATCGCGGCCATGAATTTCTGGTAGTTGCTCTGGAAGGCCGCCGCCAGATAGTTCGGCATTTGCTGCGTGCCGAATTGCGAAACGCAACTCGTAATGTTCGAGGAACCGAGCGCCGTCCAGACGTAGGCCGGGATCGCGCAATTGCCGGTGTTGTCCGATCCATATTGGCCTTCTGGCCCGCAGCTGTTATTTGCATTGTCGGCGTTGGCCCAGACCACGAAGTTGACTTTCTTGCCGGCATTCACCCAGTCCTGCATCGTCGCATCGGGATACGTCCAGTCATACTGATTCGACCCAGCAGAGGGACCCTGGTCGCTGCCGCCCCACTCAACGCCAATCGTCGCGCCGCTTACAGTGGGGTTACTGAACAAGTATGTGGGAAAGTCCTTGTACCATGTAGTGCTCGTCACGCCCGGGAATTCGAGAACGTTCAACGCCACTCCGGTCACGGCCGCCGACACCACGAGCGAAACATTCGCGTTGTGCGAAAGGCTGCCACTCTTGCCCGATATGGTCAGCGTATACGTTCCGGCAACTGCCGAAGATGTCGACGTCAGTGTGAGTGTCGAGTTGCCCGACGTTGTGATCGAAGTAGGCGCGAAAGCCGCCGTCACCCCTGTGGGCAGGCCGGTCGCGGACAACGCCACGGCGCCTGTGAAACCATTCTGCGCGGCGACGCTCGCTGTAAATGTAGTGGACTTGCCGGCAATGACTGCTCGCGAACTTGGGGACGCGGATAATGTGAAATCAGCCGTAACCGTTGTCGTCTTCACAGTGACGCTCACCGTCGTGCTATGACTCAAGCTGCCGCTAGTGCCCTTGATGGTGAGCGAGTACGTTCCTGCCGCGGTCGAAGACGTCGTTGAAATGCTCAGCGTGCAAGTACCCGATGTGGTGATCGACGAAGGACTGCAACTGGCGAGCATGCCCGCAGGCATTCCGCTCTCCGCCAGCGCAACGGCTCCAGTGAATCCGTTTGAGGCGGCTATGCTGACTGAAAAACTGGTGCTGCTACCGGCTGTTACCGTTTGTGAACTCGGTGATGCAGCCAGCGAGAAATCCGGGGGAGGGTTGCTCGTCAACGTGATGCCCACCGTTGTGCTGTGGCTCAGGCTGCCGCTCGTGCCGGCGATCGTCAGTGTGTAGGCGCCGGCAACAGCATTTGCATTTGTCGTAACGCTGAACCTGGCAGTGCCGGAAGAACTGATCGAAGCTGGGCTGAAGGTGGCCGAGGTTCCCGCTGGCAATCCGCTCGCGGTCAGGGACTCGGTGCCAGTGAATCCATCGAGGGCGGCGATGTTTACCGTGAAATTTGTGCTCTGCCCGATGGCGAATGTTTGCGTGTTCGGAGTCGTCGAAATCGAAAAGTCCGCGGTGTTGGTAGTGCTGGTGATTGCCAGGCTGAAGGTGGTGTTGTGCACCAGTGTGCCGCTCGTGCCGGTGAGGGTAAGCGTGTAGTTACCTGCCGCCACTTCGTTCGAGGTTGCCACGGAAATCGTCGGATCGCCCGATCCGGCGACACTACTGGAACTAAGGCGGGCTGCAACGCCAGACGGCAAGCCGAATACGGCAAGCTGAACGGTTCCCGAAAAACTGCCTTGCGCGGCAACGCTGGCGGAAAGGCTAGTGCTGCCGCCTTTGGCGACCGTCACGGTACTGGGATTCACAGCGACTGAGAAATCCGCTGGCGGAACAATAGCCGACTTTTGGGACGAACTAAATCCCATACAACCCGTCAGGCACAGCGACAAAGAAACGGCCAGCAAGCTGGCCAGTAACTTGGGGGAATTCATTGGCCCACGCCTCCCGCAGCTAGGCGGTTACTTCAGTTCCGTTTGAAATGCGCTTTACTTCGGCAACTGTGTCATGCACTTGGGGGCATGAACACGTGCCGAAGGTGCCGCGCGAGGCACGCATAGGGACGGGGATTAGTGGGTTATAAGGGTTTTAGTACCTTGCACTTCGGTGCTGAGAACAGGCTTCCAAAGCGGGGTTTGGGGCATTCGGCTTTCGGCCCTCGGCTTCGCGGATTTTTTCGCGCGATTCGGAGTGTCGGAGTGGAACGTGCAAAGGGAAAAACTTCGCTCCCGGATATAACGGCGCAATGCACTCTTAGCTGCGACGCCATACCCTAACGCCGGAAGGCGGAAGCCGAGAGCCGGCTTTACTTCCCTTCCGCGGTCTGCTTCAACGCTTGCGCATAATCAGATCCGTACTGGCGATTCTGTGGATGGTTGGGACTGAAGGCAATCAACCAGTCTTCCGTATAGATTTCAAGAATCGTGGCGTGGTACTTAGTGGCGAAAGGAAGCAGTGGCACAAGCGAACCGGTCATGTTGCTCAGACTTCCGAGCATGCCGCCACCGCCACCCTGACCTCGACCCTGACCCCAGCGGCCTTGGCCCGGTCCGCCACCTTGTCCACCCCAGCGGCCACCCTGACCTTGGCCTTGGCCCCAGCCACCTTGGCCACGACGCTGCCCTTGACCTTGTCCTTGTCCTCCGCCGCACGAACCTTGCGGGCAACTCGGACCGAGTGTCTGCAACTGGAGTGGGACTTTGCCTTTGAAGCGTTCGAACAGCTTGCACCAGTCGGCCTGCATGCCAGTACAGTCATGCATGGCCATAGTCGACAATCCCTGATTGCCGAAGCCGATGCCGTTCTTCACTGCGATCGGCGCGATGAAATCGGAAACTTCCTGCGGGTTCACACCGGGTGCGCGCACCGGAGTGATGCTGACCATCAACTGCTTGGTGGAATGCAGGCCGCCTTCGAAGTTGAGCATCTTTTCGAGGTACGCGTTCCAAGTAGATTTGTTCGAGTCGCCGACGGTATATCCCCAGCGCTTGGTATAGGCCTGCCCGCAGGATTCGTCGGGCTCCTGCCAGCCCTTCGGCAGATTGATCTCGCCGCCCTTGCCAAGCCCGACGCGGATGTACCCGACTCCGGGAGTCGACGCATAGTGCTGAATGAGTGCCGCCATCGCTGCCTGATAGTTCGTCACGTAGGCGTTCGAAATAAAGTTGGGCACCTGCGCCCCGTCACAGTTCGTGAAGTTCGACTCGCCGAGAGCGGTCCACATCCACGCAGGCATGGCGCAATTGCCGACACCACTCTGTCCATTGGACCCGCCGCCGCGTTCTGGACATCGTGGCGGCGCACCGTACGGAGTGGTGGAAATCACAAGATTGGCGAACTTCCCGGCGGCGATCCACGGAGCCATGGCCTCGTCCACGAGTTTGAAATCGTACTTCGTGTGCGTACCGGACTTTGCGTCGCCCAGATCAAAGTCGGACCAAGCCACCTGGATCACCGCCCCCGAGATGAGCGGGAAAGCTGGCGAGTCCTTCCTCAGCAGATAGGTCTTCACGTCGTCATAGTTGCGCCCGTGCGAATCGGAGGGGGGAAACAGAACCTCGAGAACCGGAGTTCCAGTAAGTGGCGCGGCACTCTTGGCATCTCCACTCGGAGACGGCATGAGAAAGAAAGCGAGGGCGAGAGAGGCAAGGAAAATCTTCATAGGATTGTGTAGGCCGACGATCTGCTATGCGATTTTAGATTCGGCGCGGGCAGTTTGCACGGCTTTTCACCCCGCGGAATCGTCAGGACGGCGGCCGAAGTGCCCGCCGTCGCTGCCGCATTGAATACTACTGGAGAACCGTCCACATCCACGCGGGCATGGCGCAGTTTCCGCTGCTGCTCTGGCCATTGGAACCAATCGAATTCTGCCCGCAGTTGTTGCCCGCATACGTGGTGTTCTGAAAAACCAGATTCACTTTCTTGGCGCCGGCAGAGATCCAGCGCTGAATGGAAGCGTCCGTGATCGTCCAATCGAAGGAACCCGCGCTTGTCGGTTGGATGTCTGACCAGTCAACGTCGATCACAACTCCCGTAACGGAGGACTGGCTCAGCACGTAGGTTGGAATATCCGGATTGCTTGGGTCTGGAAACAACACCTGCATCGTCGCATGCGCCGAGGCAGCCTCAATCGCCGATTTGTAGGCGGCACCGTAGGTCCCATTATCCGGGTCGGTGGGATCGTATGCGATCAGCCAATCCTGGTAGTAAAGCTCCAGATCGTTGCCCGGTGCAGGCACGATCGGTATCCCCGATCCTCCGACACCCGTGGCAAACTGAAGAAGCGGAGGCAAGGGCCCGGTGGAACTCTGCTGCTGGCTGGTGCAGGCTCCAGCGCCTTGCGGACAGCTTTGCCCGATCGTTTGCAACTCTTTGATGACAGGCGGACTCTGTTGAAAGAGCTTACACCAGTCGCCGCCGCAGGCTCCGCCGGTACCGAAAGCTGTAATGTCCGATGCCTGCAGTCCCTGGTTTCCATAACTGATTCCATTCTGGACCGCGATCGGTGCAATGTAGTCGTCTGTCTCGATACCAGAGCTTGAGATGGGTGTGATGCTGACCAGAAGTTGCTTGGGCGAATTCAGGCTACCCTCAAAACTGAGCATGCCCGCCAAATACTGATCCCATGTCGCACTAGGAGATCCTGCGGTGTAACCCCACTTGAAATAGCCACCGTAGCAGACTCCCGAGGATGAATTATTCCATCCGTTGGGAAGGTTGATTTCGCCACCTCGCCCCAGACCGATTCGAATGTATCCAACCTGCGCAGCGTATGGCGCATGGCTTACGTGCGTGATCAAATTACCGATCGCGTTTTGATAATTTGTCTGAAACTGGCTGGACAAAAAGTTGGGAACCAACTGACTATTTCCCGCATTGTCCTGGCAGGTGGTGTAATTGGCTCCGGTGGGAGGCGGTGGCGGCTGCCCCGGCACACCTCTGGAGTTTGTTGCTCCTCCACCGCCACAGCCGGTCATAATCGCAGCGACAACCAGCAATGCACTCACTGGTAACAGGGTTCGGGGGAACTTCATTCGTAATGCCTCCCAAGTAGGGCGATTTCAGTTTTCTAGCGAAGACACGCTTCGATCTTATGCGGGAACACGGCCGGAGGAAAAAAGTTGCGGCCTTTTCCCGCGATTTATTTTTACTGTTCTTCTTATCTTATTCTAAAGAAAAGAGTTCTGCAGTTTCCGGAGCGATACACAGAAGGCCCGATTTCTTCTGCAAAGAGTCGCTTATTGCACTTCCATAAATTAAAAAGGCGGCTCGTGAAGAATCACGAGCCGCCCGATTGAGAACTTCTGCCGTTCTTCTGGCTTACGGTTTCAATCCATACACATCGAGTTCCGATGCCGTCGGCACGTAGACTTTGCCGTTGGCGATCGTTGGCGTGGCGAACTTGACGGCCGGTCCAGCCTGGTCGGTCTTGCCGTTCAGCCCGCTGTTGTAGAGCTCGGTCGTGATGTTGGTAGCATCGTAGGCGCGTAGCGTCGAAGGCTTACTCGAGGCAGCTCCGTCAGACTGCACGACCCAGACGATTCCGTTGAGCGTTCCGTTGCTCGATATCATCGGAGTCGTTCCGGGGTAGCCGATGTTGTCCGCCCCGATCGCCAGCGGTCCGCCGGAGAGCAGGTTGTTCGAGAGCCCGAACTGCTTCAGGTTATCCTTCACGCCCTGAATGTATATCTGACCGTTGAAATACGCGGGCGTGCCCCAGTTCCCTGTCGGAGTCACTGCGCCTCCGATAGTCGTGTAGAGCGCTTGCACCACGTTGTCGCCCGCGGCGTTGAACTTGCCCATGTTGTCGCGGTTCACCAGATAGATGGTTCCAGTCTTGCCTGCGAAAACCGCCAGGTGAGGAGTCGCACCGCTCTGGTCGGGCAGCAACATCGGACCCGACGACGAGAGATCGAGGTTAATCATCTCGATCGTCAGATACGCCTGATTGAATGGCGAGAAATAATCGGTAACGTTCAGCGTCGTTCCGCTGGGCGTCAGCTTCGCGAAAGTGATGCCTCCGCCGATCGTGTTGTCGAAGCTGCCGGTTCCAGTGGAGACATAGAGATTGCCACTGGCGTCAGCCGGGATGCCACCGCCGCCGTGCCAAATCCCGGCTTTGTTTGCCGACATGGCAGTGCAGGTATAGCACCAGGTAGTTTGCGTGAAGCCGCTTCCGTTGTACGCATAGCCGAGCACCCAGCCGTGGTATGGGCTGATGTCCTCGAGCGATGCAAATGCGATGTAGACCACGCCGTTCAGCAACAACAGGCCGGCCCGGTTGTTCTGGCGCATGGTGTTGAAGTAGACGACGCCGCTGTAATTGTCGTACCCGCTTCCCGGAACCTGCGCGCAGATCATCACGGGGCTGCCCGTCTTCTCCGCTCCAGTGGTGATGTCGAGTGCGTGCAAGTAGTGAAAATACGGGCTGCCCACATTGTTCGGACCCGGACAGGGCGTGGTGCCGCGTGTATCCTTCGTGCGAGCTTCCACGTACAGAATGCCGTTGGCCGAATCGATAACCGGCGTGGAGGTGATCCCAATCTCCGGGCTGATATCGAGACCGCGCTCAACGTCTGCCTGAGGAATTGAAGTCACGCCCGCCGTGGGATTGATAAAGCTCGTGTGCCACAGGGCCGCCGTCGATGAATCAGCGTCGAAGGCATAGACGCTATCGTGCTGCGTGGCGACAAAGACAACATTGTGCGGCACGCCACCGATGTTCACATTCGGCACCCAGAGCGGCTCGGCATAGATCTGCCCGTCCACCGGCTGCGAGAAGAGCTTGCCAAACTGCGTCTTGTTGACGTTACCGGTCGTCAGAGCAGTTTCACTATTGTTCTGGCCGGTCCGGAGATTGTCGCTGTGGTGTGTCAACGTTCCGGTAAAGCCGGACACTACGATCGGCACTGAAGCACCCTGCTTGGTATTCGCGATGTTGACCGCTCTGACGGTGTGCGATCCCGCAGTAGCGGGCGGAGAGTAGAGGCCGGAACTCGAAATAGTGCCGACGGTCGAGTTGCCTCCGGCTACATTGTCGACGTACCAGGTAACGTTGGTCGTCACTACGTTGGTCAGATATGCCGTATATTGCTGGGTTTGCGCCTGCGTTACCGAGGCGATTCGCGGCTTTACCGTGATGGGCGCAGGATTCGCGCCGGCACCGGTTAACGCGACTGTCTGAATTCCGGCCGGGTCGGTGAAATTGACGTTGATCCATCCAGGACGAGTCGAGTTATAGAACGGGGTGAACGTGACATTGATGGTGCAGAACGCGCCCGCAGCCACGGATGTTCCGCAGTTATTAGTCTGCGCGTAATCTCCAGAGGCGGAAATCTGCGCGATCAGCAGCGGAGCCGTGCCCGTGTTCGTAAGTGTCACCGGCTGCGCAGCACTGGTGGTGCCCATCAAACGCGTCGTAAAGGTTAGGCTCGGCGGCGAGAAAGATACCGCTCCACCGCTAGCGCCGTTTCCAGCCAGCCCCATGACATGCGGCGAGCCGAGAGCGTTGTCGGTCATCATGATGGCGGCAGTGCGGCTCCAATTCCCGGTCGGCGTGAAGGTCGCCGTAATGGCGCAGGTCGCGTTTACGGCAAGACTTGTGCCGCAGTTATTCGTCAGGGAGAAATCGCCGGCGTTAGCACCCGCGGCGGCGATACTCGAAATGTTCAGCGGCGCCTGGCCCGTGTTCGTAACAGTGATGCTCTGCGGCGTGCTGCCAGACCCAATCATCTGATCCGCGAAGGTCAGGCTCGACGGCTTCATGCTTATTGCAGGGGCCAGGCCAGTGCCTGAGACCAGCACTTTTTGCGGGCTGCCCGTGGCGTTGTCGGTCACCGTGATGTTCGCCGAACGTGCTCCACTCACGGTCGGAGTGAACGTGACATTGATCGTGCAGAATGCTCCGGCCAGTACCTGCGGTGTGCAGTTGTTCGTTTGGGTGAAGTCGCCGGCGTTGGGCGATGTCACCTGAACCTTGCTTACGTTGAGAGTCGCACTGCCCGTATTGGTCAGTTTGATTGGCAGCGGGCTACTCGAGGTGCCCACCACAACGCTCCCAAAGACCAAACTTGTCGGCGAGAAACTCACCGTCTGCGCTGCTGAACTCGGTCCACTGCAAATGCTGATGATCGAAATTATTGCAAGGGAGAAAATCGAGCGTGAAGTCATATTCATTTCGTGCTCCGAAAACTCAAGTTGGGCAAGGCCTCGACTTAATGCGCGCCTTTGTTCTCCGCCAGTAAGTTACAGGGCCGGACTCGAGTCCGGCCCCGCCTTGCACCTTATTGCGTCAGGACCGTGACTACATTCGCCGTGGCGTCAGCAGTCGCGAAGTCCAGTTTGCCGTTATTGTTGAAGTCCCCAATCACCAGCGATTGCGCACCCGCACCGGCAGTGAAGTCGGTGTTAGTTCCAAAGGTGCCGCCAGCCACACCCAATAGAACCGAGACCGTTCCACCGGAATTAGCGGTGACCAGATCAAGCAAGCCGTCGCCGTTCACGTCTGCCACCGCCACCGAATCAGGCCCTGTGCCGGTAGCATATGGAACGCCCGTCTGGAACGTGTTGTTGCCATTGCCGAGGTAGACCGTGACCGTGTTTCCAGTCTGGCTAACCACGGCAATGTCCATCTTGCCGTCAAGGTTAAAGTCACCCACCGCAACAGCTGACGGCGCAGAAGCGAGTGTCAGTGCAGCGGCCGCATTGCCGAATGCTCCGGTTCCCTTTCCGGGCAGAATCGTGATCGTATTGTTCTTGCTGTTCACGATCATGAGTTCGGCGAAGCCGTCGTTGTTGAAGTCAGAAGCCAGAACCTGCACCGGTCCGCTGAGCGCCGTCGCGAGCGGAGTTGACGTAATCCAGAACGAACCGTTGCCGCGGCCCAGGAACACGGTGACCGTGTTGTCTTGACCGTTGGCGACAGCGAGATCTGAGAAGCCGTCGAGGTTGAAGTCGGTGACGACCATGGACACAGGATTCACCACTGTCGGAATCGTATTGACCAGGGTGAAGTTGCCGGTACCGTCGCCGGTGAAGATATCGATGATGCTGTCGGGGCTCACTCCGACGGCGATATCCAGCTTGCCGTCTTCCGTGAAGTCTCCCACAGCGATGGAGGTCGGAACCGAAGTCGGGCTGCTACCTACCACGAAGCTGCTGCCAGCCGTGAACGTTCCGTCACCATTGCCGAGCATGATCTGAATCGAATGCGTGCTGCCGTTGGCGACCGCCATGTCGAGCTTGCCGTCACCGTTGAAATCGCCGGTAGCGATCAGCAACGGGTTCGAGCCTGCGTTCACGCTGTTTGAAACCGGAGCCGGAGTGAATGTGGCGGTCACCGGGAACATCGCCGGAGCCGACGTGCCACCGCCCGGCACAGGATTCACGACCGTGATGTTGGCCGTCTGCGCCGAGGCGACGAGTGGAGCCAGAATCGTGCCCGCAATGCCGCGCTTGCTCACGAACTTCGTGGTCAGTGCGGTACCGTTGAAGTACATCACCGATCCGGTGGTGAAGCCCATTCCGGTCGCATTGAGCGTGAAGGCTGCATGTCCGGGCAATACGGTTATCGGCTTCAACTGCAGGACTGTCGGAACCGGACTTGTGGTCGGAGCGGCGCCTGTTCCTGTGAGTTGAACTGAGATCGGACTGTCCACCGATCCCCAGACGTTTCCAGTGCCGAAATAAGCGGTCAGCACCGGATAGGTCGTGGCTCCCAAATGCAGCGGTGCGAATGTCACTTGGATCGTGCAGTTCGTGCCCGCCGCCAGAGTAGCCGGACAGTTGTTGGTCTGGTTGAATTCGCCGAAGTCTTGTACCCCACCAATCGAAATGCTGTTGATCGGCATTCCCACAGCAGTGGTGTTGGCGATGGTGACTGGCAGCGGTGAACTGACAGCGCCGACGGGGACGCTGCCGAAAGCCAGCTTGGTTGCCGAAGACGACATGGTGATCCCGAAGCCGGTCAGGTTCACGACTTGGGTGCCCGTAACATCGTCGTCTGTGATCGTAACGTTGCCCGGAACTGGCCCTGCAACGGTCGGCTTGAAGCTCAGGTTGATCGTGCAGAATGCGCCCGGAGCGACCGCACCCACACAATTATTGGTCTGCTGAAACGGTCCGGTCGGAACCACTCGGAGCACATTGAGCGCCACGGTGTTGTTGTTGGTCACGTTCACAGCTATCGCGCCGCTCGTGGTGCCGACTATGACGTTGCCGAAGTTCAGACCTGGAGTCGACAGCCCTACCTCGGTTCCTGTTCCTGTGAGTGCGTCGGTCTGTGTACCCAAGTTACTCGTCATGGTGAGCGTACCGGTTCGAGTACCGGTCGCCGTGGGGTTGAACTTGAACGTCACGGTGCAGAAGTGGCCCGGGTTTACCGCGGCCGTGGTGCAATTATTGGTCTGACTAAAATCTCCGGTGATGGCAATGCTGGTGAATGTCGCGCTTTTCGTGGACTGGTTCGACCATGTCGCGTAGTAATTCTGACTGCTCGTACCTACAACCTGCGGGCCGAATGTGTCGGAGCTCTGGACGTACGGGCACGAAAGTTGATTCAGCACCAGCGGCGGATTGCCCGCCTGGTTGAAATTGAAAGTGTCGGCAAGATCATTGACGATCAGGTCGCGCTGTCCGAGCGAAGGCAGTCCCCAGCGCTCTTCGATGAACTTCAATACGGAAGCCGATTCCGTCTGCACGTGACTCACATAGCCGGGCTTCGTAAAGGGAGAAATAAAGAGAATCGGAGCGCGCGGTCCCAGTCCGTACATATCTTCGATCGGCGGCGCGACGTGATCATAGAAACCACCGAAGTCGTCCCAGTTCATCACGATCAACGTGGGCTCGTTCACCCAGTACTGGGTAGATTGCATGACGGCGTTGATCTCCTGCACCGCCCAGTTCTGACCAAGGCAGGTGCTGATCGGAGGATGCTCGTTGCCGCCCAGGGTGACCAACCAGCTCACGGCCGGAAGCTTGCCCGCCTTCACATCCGTCACGAACTGCGTATCCGGCGCGTAGATCGAGTTCCATGTCGTCGTGTTGTTGTAAATGTGGTTGATGGCGTTGTAGGCGTTGTAGGCGATGTTGGCGGGGGCATACGACTTCCAGCTCACTCCGGCCGAGGTCAACAAATCGCCAAGGGTGAGGAAGTCGTAGCAGGGATACTGCGCGCTGAGGTTGCCGTACTGATCGAGCTGTTGCGCGGTCGCGCCTTCATCGGCGCGGCAGCCGACTTCGGTCTTCGATGGGGCCGAGGCCAGGATGCCCTGGCTTATCACGCCACCGGAAGTTGCGGCGATGGTGTAAAGGTGATTTGGAAAACTGGTCGCGTGCAGCGACGTAAAGTGATTGTCGCCGAGAACAAAGTTGTCGGCATAAGCGTAATAGTTCGGAAGATCGGTGCCATTCAACTGCGCTTCGCACATCAGGATTCCATTGGCCATACAGCTGGGGTCGGTGTCGAAGCGATCCATCTTGCCAAAGTTGTCATCGGAAAGGTTGCACTTCCAGTCGTGACAGATGTCGAGCGGCGAAGAATCGTACAAGTGCGGCGCAGTGATCGTGGTGCCATTGGAAAGGCGCGGGGTAGTGGTTCCATTCGCGCCGTTTTTGTTGTACGCGCCGAAATAGACGTCGTAGCTACGATTCTCCTTCATGATGAACACGACGTGCTTAATGCACGACATGTCGCCGGTGGGGCACACGGCGGTAGTCGGCGCAATCGTCGCTTTCGCTTGAGCTGCTGCATGCTGAGAAATGCCTACCGTGATCAGGATGGTAAGGACGCACGCCAGTTGAAATCCGGCGCAAGCTGAACGAAAGAATCTGGAAGTCATGAATAGTCTCCGCAAGTGGAGGTACGCCTCGGTTAAGAGCAAGGGCCGACGTGCAACGCTCTGAAAGCAGAGCTAGGCGGGGGGACAGATACACGCACTACCCGGGCTCACAAAACGTGTTTGAGGGATGAACCTGAAAGCAACCCACGGCTCGATGGGGGATCAAGCTCGTATGAGTATGGCGGTGCTGTGGAAGGGGTGTCAAGATGCAAGAACTTGCAACCAGAGGAAAACGCGGGAGGAACTAAGATGAATGGAATCTTGCAGTTACAAATCATCGAGCCGGTTTCACACGCGCATGCGCAACCGCCGTATGGCACTAATGTGCCATACCGGTTAGTCGTCAATAATCGACTTTACGCGCGGGTCGGAGATCTCATCCGGAGGCGAGGGTTTGCGCTTGGCCCGGACCTGATGCGCGATCATGGCGGGCCTACAGTCGCACGCCAGGTTCGCCAGCATGCCGCGATGGCGGCGCTCCGCAATGAGCGATTTCATGCGAGCGACATCATTCTCCGGCCACATGTCATCGAGAGCCCGCCATGCTTTGTCTTCGCGTCCGCTGTAGACGTAGTTCAGCACGATGGTGAGAACTTTGCGGACGGTTGGAATCTGATCGGTGAAAAGTTTGTCGTGAAAGTTTGACTTGCGAAATTTCTCCAGCTCATCGGGCGTGATCTGGCTGCGCGCCATCTCGATTTCCTTGTCGTAGAGCTCAGGATATTGCGCGCTGACATCAACCAGATTGTTTCCTTCCGGTTTGAGGACCAACTGGGGAATCACGGCATCCGTGTGAGGAACGATGAAGTAGTCAAAGACGCCGTCGACGGCGCGAATCAAAGCCGTGCCGTCGGTCTGCTTCTCAAAAGTAATCGGTACCGGATTGGCAAACGTGTGCAAGACCTGCGGAGTGCGACCGAGGCTCACGACTTCGTAGACGTAGCAGCAGTGCAATCCGCCGGAATACCCGGATAGAACAAGTTCGGGCTTGCCATCGCCATTCAGGTCGGCGCCCGAAATCGGATCAAGATTGAGGGCCCATTCGTAGGCAATCGTAATGCGCTTGCCGTTGGCGGAGGTGAGTACAGCGCGGCAGCGCGGATCGCCGTCCTGATCCTTGTCGTCCTTATCTTTCTTGTCCGGAATTGTTGGCAGTATGCGAAGCGTGTAAGTGCCGATCTTGTGGGGCGTCTGAAACCCCCTCTCGTACGGGCAGGAGAATGTCATCCCAGCGGGCTTCTCGGTCGCCTTCATAACGGGAGCGTGCTTGGGGATCTGGTCGTCATCATCGTCGTCGTCTTTGTCCTGGGCACGAGCCATCACGGAGAAAGCGACAACAAAACTGAGGAGCAGGAAAAAGAGGCGATTCTTCATAACTGGTAATTCCCTATTCTAAGACGCTGGCGCGAGAAATGGTTAAACCGGCAAGGTTACGAACGTACGCGAAAGTAAACGCGGGTTCTCTGTTACTTCGCAGCCTTCGGCGATTTTAATTCTTGCTGAGGAACTAGGAGGTATCCGACGTCCTGGTTGCTGCCGCGATCGGCGATGCCGATTATTTCTCCGCGGTCATTGATGTCGAGTGCGGTTTCAAGGATCCAATCCGAACCGACATCCGAGAGTTTGTTAAGGTCGCGGAAGCCGTTCTTCTGGTCCCAGATGAATGCGTGATTAAAGTCGGACGCGACCCCGAATTCGCCCACGACAGTGTCGCAGTCGTTGAGAGCCAGCGGCTGACTGGCCATTTCGGTTGAGAGATGGACCGGGGTTAACTTGGCATTCTGACGAATGAAAACGGCGTTGGGGGTAAAGGACTGAAGCAGCACGTGTCCCGCTTCGTTGATGGCAAGCGCTGTGCTCCTGGCAGCTTCCGGGGGAGCGATCGATCGCAGGCCATGAGCGGCGTCCACTGAAACGCCACTGTACCGGCCTTCTTTGTCGTTGACCTGGCCAACGATTTCTCTACGACTGTTGATGGCGCGCGCGATGCCCCCGCAGCAACCACCGAGCGGGGACGCCTTTTGGTTACGCCACATCGCGAGATTTTCTGCGTTTTGGCCAGCGACATCGCCAGCGTTGTTTATCGCAAAAGCCTTCGAGTGCTCAACTGAAATCACAGAGAACTTGCCGTGGGAATACTGAAATGCAAATGGCTGATCGGAACCCTCACGCGTGGTTGAGCCAACCAGATCACCGTCCTGATTCATTCCGAGTGGGTCAGCGCCTGAGAATCCCGCGGGCAGTTCGATCTCGCGCAGTCCGTCCTTTTCGGTCCATGTAGCGGGACGGTGATCTTCGATGGTTCCGGCAACGACGCCGGATTTGTTAATGCGGGCAGGACGCAGCGGCAGAGCGATGACTTTGTAACGGATCGCGGCACAGGAGTCACGCGGGACCTGTGCGCATACCGAAGGCACGACCAAAGAGGCGGTGAGCAAAAGAAATACCTTCATCAACAACATGTGCGCGCGCACAATTTTCCTGGATCGCAAGAAGAATCCGCGTGGGGTCAGTCGCCGTCGCCTGTGTCGACGGAGATCATTTCGAGGGAGTGCAGCAGCGGGCTCGATTCGGAGACGAATTCCACGTGCCCACACTTGGGGCACGAGAGGATGGCGTGGCCATGTCCGTGACCATTAGGCACGAGGCTGACACGCATCAACTGGTAGCGATCGAGCTTCTGCTCGCACCGCAGGCAGCAGACGGTCTTCTGGTACGGGTCGTTCTGAAATGCACCACTGGCAACGTCGATGGCTGGTTTCATACTGTCCTCATAAGCGGGATCGCGAGGGAGCAATCCCAATCGAACTAGGTGAAAAAGTCTACCACGCGGCGCACTTGGCGCGGCATACAGATGTGTACCGATCTGTTACCTCAGTGACGCCGAACCTACAGAACCGTCACCCGATCTTCCTGCTTTTGCACCGAAGGCCGGGTGTTCAGAATGTGCGCTGAACTCGACTTAGTGAGCAGAAAACTGTCGACGAACACGGCATCAATCCCCGAGCAAAAGAAAGTACGAACCGCGTCTTTCGGCCGAATCACCGGAGGCTCGCCCGGCAGATTGAACGACGTATTCACGAGAATCGGAGCCGGCTCGTGTTCTCCGAAGCGTCGCAAAAGTTCCCACAGCAGCGGGTCGGTTTCTCTTTCGACCACGTGAAGGCGAACCAGACCGCCCGGAAGTTGCAGCGCACGCGGCAACACATCAGCGTCAGGCCGCACCGACGCCAGAGAGTTCATCAACCGGCAGAGCGGCGAACCTTCAAAATACCGCGCACAATCTTCTTCGCGCACAGAAACGGCAAAAGGGCGGAACGACTCACGATGCTTCACGAAGTCATTCAGATTTTCGGTGACATAGGGAGCCCACGGAGAAGCCAACAGGCTGCGATGTCCGAGCGCCCGCGGGCCAAACTCGGTGGCGCCGTGGAACCATCCCACAATCTTTCCGGCGCGGAGCAGAGTCACGGCAGAATCGAGTTTCCTCTCGCCGGTGTTCTGCAGGTTGTACCGCGCTTTCGCATTGTCGAGAACTTCCTTGATTTCCATGCGCGCGTAATCGGGCCCCCAATAGACGGAACGAACTTCCGGATTGCGAGGCTTGTCCATTTGCTGATGCCATATCCATGATGCCGCGCCCAGGGCGCATCCGGCATTGCCGGGAGCGGGCGGCACGAAAATGTTTCCCACGCCGAACTTGCGCTCGAGCGAGGCCACCAGTAGCGTGTTGTGAAAGACTCCGCCACCCAGGCTAATCGGCTGGATTCCCGTCTTCTTCTGAAATGACGCCAACAGGTCGGAGATGAGTTCCGTCACCGCAGCCTGTAGGCTAGCCGCGAGATTCCGCTTCAGTTCCGGGGTGAATTCCGCCTTACCGCCCGGCGTGCCGATCTGGTCGAAAAAGAACTGTGAGGGCTCGAAGACTCCAGTTACATCGCGTTGAAAATAACTGAAGTTAACCCCGGGGAAAAAATCGCCAGGTCGGCGCAGCATGCGCAGGAAAACGTCTTTGTACACCGGCTCACCTTCCAGGCTGAGCCACTGTGTCTTGTGCTCTTCCTTCGACGGAATGAAGCCGAGCAGGTCGGTGATGCGCGAATAGATCCAGCCGACAGAATTCCTGAACGGAATCGTCTTCTGAATGCGAATCTTATTGCCCTCGCCGATAGCAAGCATTCCGGCGGTGCCGTCCCCTTCGCCATCGAGTGTAAGGATCAGTGCCTTCTCAAATGGCGAAAGAAAAAATGCACTGGCAGCGTGACAAGAATGATGATCGAGCGTGACAACTTTTCGCGGATCACTCAGACGCTGGCGCAAAGCGCGCAGAGCAGTCCATTCCCATGCGAACCGGCCCAGCTCTTTGCCTTCTTGATAAGTGGTTGCAATCGGCGCTAGAGGCGAGAGCCGCGGACGTGAAAAAGCGCGGCGACTCCATCCCCGGGCCGCCTTGCTGGCGACTGCAACTACGTCGAGACCATTCCACGAGGCGCTTCCCTTCCCCAGGCAGAACTGAATGGCAGCGTCTGGAATGCCGCGCGTGACCGCGGGTTGCAGCTTCGCATTCTCGATGGCAGCTTCAATGGCACCATCGCGCATGAAGGCTGCGGCGGTGTCGTTCTTGAAAGAGGATAGGCCGAGTATCAGCATAGGAGCCTCAAAAAAGGTGGGGAGGGCTCCTCGACGGCCGATTCCGCATGACCGTCGAGGACCAACGTCAATCTTGTTTCATCAAGCTACTGCTTCTGCGACGCAGTGACTAATTCTTTTTCCGCTGCGTGTCTCAATTCGAGAGCGTCCGCGGTGGCGCGGCCTTTCGATGCGCGGTACTTTCGCAGAATCCCGATCGGAAGATACGAGTAAATCAATACCACGCCCTGGTCGAAGGCCCGCAGGCTACGGTAGGCAATACGATCAACCAATCGCTCAAAGAAGAACATGGCCCCCGGCGCCGCGTCAGACGACTCTGGATAATGTGGCCAAGAGCCTCCGGATTCCTGCTTCCAGTAGGCGATGTAGGTCGCCACTTTATGGCGAATGTCTTCCGGCAAAACTTCCGGTTTTTTCTTGCCCGCTACGATCTTCTCGCTGTTGACCATCTCGTGATGGCCGCCGTCGTAGATGGCCGAGCGGTCCGCATCTTTAAGCGAAACCATGCGGCGGTCAAATTCAATTTCAAGGAAGCTGCAAACCCCCTGCATCACAGCCGCAGGGTTCGCGACCAGATCTTCGTATTGCACTGGGTAAACCTGTGCGCCGCTGGCCGCAAGCGTATCGTATCCGTTCTTGAGGTCACGACAGCCGAGCAGTGCTCTCAGCACCATGCCACGCTTGGCGAAGAACGAGTCGCTACCGGCGCGGACGACGCTGCGGCAAACATCCGCCGGATCGCGCCAGAGAACTAGGAACTTTGCGTTGGGAAATTCTTTTGCGATGCGCGGCAGGCAGTCGAAATAGCTGGGCGACTTCGCGCCGCGAATCGCTGCACCGGGGGCGTACTGAGCCCAGGCTGCTTCGCACGCCTCGCGCAGTCCTGAGACGTCGCGAGGAAGATCGTCAAGGTTGAGCTTGTGACGGGACGGCGCCTGGTTCCAAAACTCCCAGCGCTCCGGCCAATCTCGCTTGGCCTTACCGAGAAACAACGGCCAGAGCAAGGGAAGTTCATCCTCGTACATCAACTTGATCTGAGGATGCTGGTTGAGCAGCGCATAGAAAAGCGACGTGCCCGACCTCCACATGCCGACGACGAACACCGGTCCGTGGCCCTGCTCTGGCGAATATTTCTCTTCCAAGGTGTGCAACCTTCCACAGAAAAATGAAAGACGCTTGAGGCGCGGCCGTCGCCGCACCCCTAAGGCTAATTAGTCGCCGGACTTCGCAAGTTCCGCGACTCGGTATTTTTCAGAGTTCGCGGGCTTGCGCATTTCCGCAGCGATCCACTTGTAGGTGACAGCCAGACCCTGAACCAGCGGAATCGATGGCTCCCAGCCCAGAACGCGGCGAGTGCGGCTGTTCTCGCTGTTGCGGCCACGAACGCCCTGCGGCCCGGTCAGGTTGTGCCGAATCTTGATTTTCTTTCCGGCAGCATCCGCGACCATCTGCACGAGTTGGTTGATGGTCACCAGTTCAGGCGTGCCCAGGTTCAACGCTTCGTGATAGTCGGAAGCCATGATGCGCTTCAGGCCTTCCACGCAGTCATCCACATACATGAAGGAGCGGGTCTGCTCGCCGTCGCCCCAGATTTCAACTTCGCCACCGTCCGGAACCAGCGCAACTTTGCGGCACATCGCGGCGGGAGCTTTTTCCTTGCCCCCGTCATAAGTGCCAAGAGGCCCGTAGACGTTGTGGAAGCGCACGATGCGCGTTTCGAATCCGTAGTCGTTACGGAAGTAGCGGCAAAGCTCTTCGGCGAAGAGCTTCTCCCAGCCGTAGCCAGGCTCGGGATCAGCCGGATAGGCATCTTCTTCACGCAGCGGCTCGACGTTGGCATCCTTCTGCTTGCTCTGCGCGTAAACGCAGGCGGACGAGGAGAACAGGAAGCGCTTGACCTGATTCTTGCGCGCCGCTTCGAGCATATTCGCGTTGATCAGAATGTTGTTGCGGCTGATGGCGGCGTGATACGCCGTGATGTAGCCGATGCCGCCCATGTCGGCAGCGAGGTTATACACTTCATCAATGCCGCCGCGGGTGGCGAGCAGGCACTTGTCGAATTCGCGCAGATCAAGCAATTCGAATTCGTCGGCAGGGCTGGCTTCGTACTCCGGCGACTTGATGTCGGCACCGCGAACCCAGCAGCCGTCGGCCTTCAAGCGACGGACGAGATGATGGCCGATGAAACCACCTGCACCCGTGACTAACACACGTTTTTGCGCACTCATTGCAATAGACCCCTTTCACCTTGGTTTGAGTTTTTCAGATTGCTGAATCCTAATGGGGGCGGGGAAACGAATTATGCGGCTCTTTGCTTCGTTCACAACTTGACCGCGATTCTAGCACGAAAGTTACTGTTTGAAACCGTTGAAATCCGTGAGCGGAACAGGGTTCGGACTCAACTGAATTTTCTTACATTAAGCAATTCTAGGCCCACATTCCATAGGAAGATCGGGCCATTGACGAGATATCGGCGCCAGAGCCGCTTTGGCTCGGCATAGAGCCGAAAGGCCCATTCCAAGCCGTTTTCGCGCATCCAGGCAGGAGCTTGGCTCAGGCGTCCCGTGTTCAGATCGAACGCCGCACCTACGCCTAAAACAGCCGGTACCGTCAACCTAGGGCAGTGCTCGTACATCCACTTTTCCTGTTTTGGGGTGCTGAGGCCAATCCAGAGCACATCGGCGCGGGAGTCTTCAATCATCTGGATAACGCCCTTGTCTTCTTCCGGCGTGAGGGCGCGAAACGGCGGAGAGTAGCAGCCCGCCACTTCGACCCCAAATTTCTCGTGCATCACCTTGGCGAGAAGCTCCGGTACGCCTTCCGCGCCGCCATAGAAGAAGTGCCGGTAACGGTTACCCGTCTCCCGGCAGAATGTCTCCATGAGTTCAGGACCGTACACACGGCGAACCATGTTTTTGTATCCATGCCAGCGGCCCAACCAGACTAGCGGCATGCCATCGGAGACGACCATCGAAGCTCCGTCGAGCATGGCGCGGAATGGCTTGTCCACCAGCGATTCCGAGACCCCGTGCATACCCGTGACCGCGACGTAGCGCGATCCGGAGCGCTCGGCGATCCACTGTTCGAGGACGTTGATCGCATCGGGAATCTGAACCGCGTCCACGCGGACGCCGAGGACCTTAAATGTGGGTGTGTCTGTCGCGCTTACATTGGCCGTAGATGGCATGGTCGTTGCGTGCATGAAAACCCCAGGAAAGTAAATTCTGACTACCGGTACTGCTCGACCAGCAGGGGGCTCTGGTAGAGTTGCGTCGACCCCGGGGGGCGTGCCTTCAGTCGGCGGCGCATAAACTCCGCCCAGCCGAGAATAATCAGGAACAGCGTGGGATGGTGCCACGTCATTTCCACGTTTACAAACGAGTGAATGGTGATGATGGTCATGACGCCAATCATCTCGAGCGTCAGTTGGCGATCTTCTGCACTCAGCCAGTGACCGCGGTAGTAGCGGATGAGGATCGCCCATATCCAGACCAGAGCAATGACGAAGGGCATCAGGCCCCAGATGCTGGTTCCGACTATTACTTCGAGCCAGTCGCTGTGTAACTGCGGTGCGCCGACTGTCGTCAGAACGGCGAAGCGGCTTCCGGCGTAGGCGCCTAAACCAGTGAAAGGGCGCTGCATGAACGCGTGGTAGCCAACACTCCACCAATCCAGACGACTGGAGAGAGACAGCATTTCGGCCTGGCTCTGATCGCGCTGCATGTAACTCATGATCTTGTCGCCAACGCTGATCAAAAGTGAGACCGGAAGTGAATCGCGATAGGGATACGGAATTCGTTTGGCAAGTTGTTCGCCCGCCACGGCGAAAACGAGCGCTGGCCCCGTCACCAGAGCGGCCATGATCACGATCTTGAATCTCCGCGCGAAGTAAAGAACTACTACCGCAGCAATAACCAGACCCGCAAATGCGCTTCGCGTCTGCGCAGCGATCATCGTCACCACGCCGAGCAATGCGGTCAGCGCATAGAACGCCTTGTTCTTGCACTGGCCAATCAATGGCCAATATCGAATGGCAGCCACAAGAATCAGAACGGCACCGGTATCACCAAGTTCGTTGGAAGAAACGATCGGATACGCCCCCGCCAGCCGGCTCTCCTCGGCCCAACTTTGCTGCGGCCAGATCGGAAGCCCGATCCATACCCACGCCAGCGTGGCTCCGGCGATGACCCAAGTCCAATCGATAAACGTCTTGTACTGTTCACTGGTGCGGATGATCTTCAGAACAATCGCAATGATCGAAAGATCGAGCAGATACTCAAATGATTTGTAGAGCGTCCAGGAAAACTTCACTGACCAAATCGAGGAGATCACGCATACCGCGCCAAAGACTGCCATTGATCCCACAACGCCCTGGGTCATCGACGGACCCCAGTCAGGCTTGCGGAACACCAGACGCGCCAGCAGGATGCATCCGACGATCACTTCCGGACCAACACGCAGAAGCGAACTGGAGTCAAACGGATTCTGGGAAATCTCCGCGGCGCTGCGGTAACGGAACACGAACGAACTGCTCAGGCTGAGAAACCACAACCAGTGCCACCACTTGACCTGCGAGCGGAATCCTGCCAGCACGCGCCAGACTTCCTTCACGCCAACCCACGAAGCCCACATTGCGGGCAGAGCCAAAACCATCGCCAAAGAGACCAGGCCGAGGTTCACGCCCTTCTCCATGACCAGCCACGCGCCCGCAATGCTGCCGACCACTCCCACGATCAGGAATGGCAGGAACTTCAGCAGGGCCGCAGCGCGCCGAGGGGCGGGCCGAAGCGGCTCTGGATTCCACGCGGGTTTTGTGCCGGTTGCCATGATGATGAATTATGCGCTTGCTATGGTATCGACGATATCTCCCGGATATACAAGGTAACTAACGGGAAGCCAAGGCCGCCTCTTGCGGCTCGGCTTCAAGCGGGTATTGAAGACGGTTCAAGAGCTCAGTAGCGTGATCGCGTACGACCTTAACCTGAGCGTCCGTAAGTTTGCCGCGCCATCCGCCGACCGACCCGCTGCGAATGAATTGTCCTTTTTTCGAGGCGCGCTGCGGAGTTTCCTTCTCCTTCGCTTTCATGCGCTCGACTGAATTGTTGTCGATCGCCCGGCGGATCTGATCTTCGTTGGGCGTTAGTCCAAAGAATCGAATGATCTCCGCAACGCCGGGTACCGTATTGCGGCGCAGGTCTTCGAACTTCACCACCAGCAGGTTTTCGCTCGGAATCGGCGCCGAGAGCCACGATTCGACGTGCGCCGACCACGAGGAGAACGGATTGACTCCCTTGGTCAGGAAAACGCGGAGATAGTCGTCCAACGGTTGATCCACCAAGCCGAGCGCGGTCTGGTAGGCATACTCGGAAAGAGCCACATCGCGCGGATCGCGTACCAGATACACGGCCTTGCGATACTCCGGGTGATAAGCCTCATGCGTCTTGATGAGGCGCCCCCCGTTCGGCATCAAGGGCACACCAATCTTGTGCTCTTTCACGTCGGGGATCGACTGGTTCACGTTGCCAAATCCCGAAGATTGTCCAACGATGGATTCGTAGAGCAGGAATCGCATCCACGTGCTGCCTGAGCGTGGATAGGACGCGAAGAAGATATCGTTGGCGCGAAGGCTCTTGTGGCGCATCCAGACGAACGGTGCACGTACTCCCGTTTTCGCCATTTCGTGACGCAGTTTTCGCAGGATCGGCATAGTGATCTCGTGTAAGAAGATTTGTGAAACGCTCGACGACAAACTGGGGGAGAAACCGGTTAGATCTGTTCCTCTACCGGCAGTGAAGCTGCAAATTCAAGAGTGGACGCGCGGCTCTCAGCGGCTTTGCGGCGAAGCAACACAATCACCATAATCAGCGCTGCCGAGTTGGCCAGGATGATGCTCCACACCACTCCCCAGAGTCCGAAGAGTTTCGTGGCGGGAATGCCCACGACCAGCGTGATCACGCTGGCAGCACAGTTCGCGTAGAAAATGTAGCGCGGCGCTTCCATGGCGCGTAGCACGATTGATGCTCCAACGCTCGCCGACCAGATGATCGTTTCAAGTGCAAAGAACGGCAAGTAGTCGCCAACGCTTCCGTAGTTCCCTGCGTACAGCAGTTTCAAGATCGGGGCGCGGAATGGAATCACGACCGCCCAGTATGCGACAGCGCCGACTGTGAAGAGCGCCGTCATGCGCCAGGTCAGAGCATAAGTGCCGGCAGTTCCCTCTTTGCTCTGCACACGCGAAGCATAAGGAAGAAACAGCATGGAGAGAGCCGCGTACGTCTGCAGCACGGGGCCCGCAAGATTCATCAGAGCACGCAACTCGCCCGCGTGCGCGATGCCGGCGAAAATGCTGACGACCGAAAAATAAAGATAGGTTGGAATCCACCCAACGATCGAACTGCCCAGCGCCCATTTGCCGTAGGACCAGTGCTTGGTCCAGGTATGTCGCAGGTCCGGAACTTCGGTGCTCGGATCGAGCACGCGCCGCAGTGCAATCAGCAGCGCAATTCCGCAGGCCATGGCAGCCAGTCCCATCAAAAGGAAGGCCGAAAACGAAGAGAGCACGTGCAGGCGGTTGATAACAAAAACTCCTCCAACCACGAGCACGAAGTACAGCACCGCACCCACCGCCGCAGGCCCGGGCGAAATCTTCAAGTAGAAGCCGCGCCGCCCAAACCAGAAAAGAAAAATACACGGCGCAGCGATCGTCAAACCTGCGAGCGCTCCCGCGAGCGCAGGCGATTTCCCGAGCGCATAGGTGACCGCGGCGGCAATCGCGAATACCACAAAGATCACCGCCGAAATCGCATGGTGCATCTTCAACGACGTCCTCATGTAGCCGCGGAGGTTTTCGCGGTAGGTCGAACCGCCGTATACCGACATGGGCTCGAGCAGCAGAGCCTGATAGAGAAATGACAAGAGGAGGAAAATACTGAAGCCTAGGCCGTACGCGCCATACTGCTCGGGCGTCATCCAGCGGGCCAGCAGGAATCCGAGCACGAAGTTCGATCCGGCAATCAGGCCATATTCCAGGATGGCCAACCCACCCTTGGTGCCCCAGCGGACCATCTTCTGCATCTTCGCCTTGTCCGCGGCGTTGGACGCGGCATCGCCGACGCTTTCCGGCGTCTCTGGCAGTACCGCGGAATTCGTATTCATGTTCTCAGGCAATGGTCTGTCCTAGTCGGGAATTCTTCGAGAAAATATTGGTTAGGAAATCTGCTCTTCGAGTTCGGGCTCGGCACGCTCTTGCTCGGCTTTGTTGAGACACGATCGCAGGCTTTCGGCGAGAAAGCTCACGTCTGGCTCTTTGAGAATGCTGCCGTGGTCGCCCTCGATGTCGTGCACTTCGACTCCGCCTGTGACCCACTTCGACCAATCGTCAGTGGGATTGTCCACGCCGCGCAGGCCCTTCTCGGTGGCGCGGAACCAGGTTGCCGATCCGAAGTAGACTTGCGGCTTGTACTTTTCTTCCGCGACGGCAAATACCCTGCGGACTTCTTTCAGCGGCCGCGGCAGGAACAACGCTTCGAACCTTCGCTTGATGCCTTTACGAATGCGCTTGATCCGCTGCGCCGCATAAGACACCTGCTCATTAAACGGAAGCCCGGCGAGTGTGCTCAACAGCAACTTGTTCGACTTCGGCTTGCCGGGATATGTATCGAGCAGAGCCAGCACTCCAACTTCCTGACCATCCGCCTGGAACTGACGCGCCATCTCGAAGGCAATCAATCCGCCGAGTGAATAGCCGCCAACGTTGTACGGACCTTCAGGCTGCAGCGCGCGAATCTCTTTGATGTAGAACGCAGCCATTTCCTCGACGGTGCTGTGGAACGCGCGATCGCCTTCAAGTCCCTGCGCCTGCACACCGTAAAAGGGCCGATCCGTTCCCATGTGACGCGCCAGCGCATTGAAACGAAGCACCGTGCCACCGAGTCCGTGAATGCAGAAAAATGGCGCACGCTTGCCCTCGGGTTGAATCGGAACCAGTGATGCCTGCGAGGGGGTCCACCGCTCCTGCTGCAGCAACGCCGCAAATTGCTCGATCGTGGGCGCTTCGAACAGCGTGGTCAGCGGTAGTTTTCGCTTGAAATTCTGCTCAATGCGGCGCATCAAGCGCACAGCCAACAGGGAGTGCCCGCCGAGATCGAAAAAGTTGTCGCGTACGCTGATCGGCTTCTTCGCCAGAATCTCTTCCCACATGGCAACGAGTTGCGCCTCCACCGGGTTGGTGGGGGCGATGTGGTCGGCAGCTGCCTCGCTCGGCTGAGGCGCGGGCAAAGCCTTGCGGTCCACTTTGCCGTTGGGTGTGAGCGGAAATTCCTCCAGCACGACAAAGTCGGAGGGCACCATGTACTCGGGCAACTGCCGCTTCAAAAACTTCCGCAGATCGGCAGCATCGGGCGCCGACCCAGCCGCAGGAACGATGTAGCCGACGAGACGTTTGTTGTTGATTCCCTCTTCGCGCGCGATGACCAGCGCCTCCCGAACCGCGGCATGCTTTGCCAGCGCAGCTTCGATCTCGCCCAGTTCAACGCGGAATCCTCGAATCTTCACCTGAAAATCGCGGCGCCCGACGAATTCGATCTCGCCGTTCGCCAAGTACCGGGCAAGGTCCCCCGTCTTGTAGAGCCGTGCGTCCGGCTGTGTGCTGAAAGGATCGCGCACGAACTTCTCCGCCGTGAGCTCGGGATGATTCAGATACCCGCGTGCAACACCGGGGCCACCGATGTGTAGCTCTCCGGGAATACCCACTGGAACCGGCTGCAGGTTGCGATCGAGAATGTGAATCTTAACGTTACTGATCGGCCGGCCGATAGGAAGCGGCGAAGGCAGCGCGCCCGATGCCGGCGGCTCGTACGACGAAGCGATCACGCAAGTTTCGGTAGGACCGTAGGTGTTGATCCAGCGCACGCGATTGCCGACGATTCGCCGCCACGTTTCAAGCGTCTGAATTTGCGCTTTCTCTCCGCCCACTACCACCAAACGCAGGCTCTCGGGCAACGCAGCACCCGACTCAGCAAGTTCGTGCACGAGTTCGTGCCAATAGGCGGTGGCCACGGTGATAAAGGTCAACTTCTGTTGCCGGGCAAAGTGGAGAAAGTCGGAACCGGCCAGAGAAAAGTTACCCGATCGCAGGACCAGCGTAGCTCCCACGGCCCAGGTGGGGAAGATTTCTTCAAAAGCAATATCGAAGCTGATCGACGAGAATTGCAGCATTCGATCGGTCGCGCGCAATCCATACAGCTTGCTTACCGCGCCGATGTAATTCACCAGTCCGCCGTGCGTCAGCATCACGCCCTTCGGCTTGCCGGTCGATCCCGAGGTGTAGATCACGTAGGCAAGACTGGCAGGCGTGACCAGCGGCTCGGGATTCTCGCAGCTTTCTCGCTCAAGAAGTTCACCCGCTGAATGCAGACAGATCCGCTCGTTGTGTGGGCTCGCCAATTCGGGCAGCAGGCCCTCGCGTGACAAGAGCAAAGGCGCATGCGAATCTTCCAGCATCAACTGCAGGCGTTCTTTGGGATACGCCGGATCCAGCGGCAGACAAGCGCCTCCGGCCTTTAGCACGGCCAACAGGGCCACTACCAACTCCAGCGAATTCTCGAGGCAGACGCCCACCGGCACTTCTGGACCGACTCCGCGTTTGCGCAGATAATGCGCAAGTTGGTTGGCGCGGCGGTTGAGATCCTGATACGTCAGCTTGTTGCGATCTTGCAGCACGGCGATCGCGTCGGGTGCTTGCACAACCTGGGCCTCGACTAACTGATGAATGCACTTTTCGCGCGGATACTCTGACTGCGTGGCATTCCACTCAACCAGCACCTTTTGCCGTTCGTTCTGGCTCAGCAAGGGCAACTCAAATACGCGCTGCTCTGGATTGCGAGCGACCGCCTCTAGGATCGAATGGAAGCTATCCATCATTCGCCGGATGGTCGCCGCATCAAACAAATCGGTGTTGTATTCGAAGCTGGTGGCGAACCCCTCATCCTTGGGAATGCAGGTGCAGGTCAAATCGAACTTCGCGGTGCCGGTGTCGACGTCCTGCAGGTGCAGCGTGATGCCCGCCACCTGCTCGACCGGAGAAAAAGTATTCTGCACCGCGAACAAAATCTGGAACAGCGGGTTATAGCTGAGATTGCGCTCCGGCCTCAGCTCTTCAACCAGCTTCTCAAAGGGCAGTTCACGATGATCGTACGCCTCGAGCGCGGTCGCCTTCACACGCTGCAATAGCTGCCGAAAACTTAGGTCGCCGGAAAGATTAGTGCGCAGCGGAACCGTGTTGACGAAGAATCCGATCAAGCCTTCGACCTCGGCGCGTTGCCGGTTGGTAAATGGCGCTCCAACAACAATGTCTTCCTGGCCGGTGTAGCGGGAGAGCAACACCTTGAACGCCGCCAGCAACGTCATAAACAGAGTCGTGCCTTCGCGCTGGCTCAGAATCTTGAGCGCACTTGCGGTGTTCCGGTCGAGGTCGAGAGATTCATTGGCGCCCCGGAAACTCTGGGCCGCCGGACGCGGACGATCCGTCGGCAATTCCAAAACAGCGGGCGCACCCTGCAGACGTGAACGCCAGTGTGCAAGTTCCTTTTCGAGCGAGCCGTTCTGCAGCCATCCTCGTTGCCATGCCGCGTAGTCGGCATATTGCATCTTCAGTTCCGGCAGCGGCGAAGGCTTGCCTTGCGAAAACGCTTCATAAAGAGCGATCAGTTCGCGCACGATAATTTCACGGGAAGTCTCATCGCTCGCGATGTGGTGAATGTTCAGCAAGAGAATGTGCTGCTCGGGAGCCAGGCGCAACAAATTCGAGCGCAAAAGAGGACCTGCCCCCAGGTTGAAGCTGCGCTTCGCTTCTTCCGCCGCAAGAGTTTCGGCTTTCGCTTCCCGCTCAGCCAGAGGAAGCCGCTCGAGGTCGGTTACCGGCAGTGGAATCGTCAGCGTCGGCGCGATCACCTGCACCGGCTGGCCGCCTGTGGTGGTGAAGCGTGTCCGCAAACTCTCGTGGCGGCGGATGATTTCGTTGATGCTGTGTTCGAGCGCCGGAGCATCGAGGCGCCCGGTGATTCGCATCGCGCAGGGAACGTTGTAAAGCGGATTGCCTGGCTCCAACTGATCGAGGAACCACAGACGCTGCTGTGCGAACGACAGGGGCGGATCGGTGTCGCGGGAAACCTGGCCGATGGGAAGCGCCAGAGAAGTGGACCGGTCGGTACGCGACTGCTCAATCAACGCAGCCAGACCTTCGACGGTCGGCCGTTCGAAGATCGCGCGCAACGGAAGCTCCACGCCGAGAGCCGGCAAGATGCGGGAAACAACTTTTGCTGCGAGCAGCGAGTGTCCGCCCAGCGCAAAGAAATCATCGCGAACGTCAACGAGGTCGCGCTGTAACACCTGTGCCCAGATTCCGGCGACAACTTCTTCCACCGGAGTGCGCGGCGCAACTGGGCCACCCTTCGCTTCAGATGCGGCGTCCGGCGCGGGAAGGCGTCGAACATCAATCTTGCCGTTCGGCAACTCAGACATCGCTTCCAGAAATACAAATGCCGAGGGAACGGCATGAGCGGGTAACCGGCTCGTGAGATGCTCGCGCAACGCTTCGGCAGTAAGTTGCTCGGTCCCGGAAACGATATATGCGACCAACTGCGGATTCCCCGGCTGAACCTCTCGAATCTGCGCAAGGGCGCGGCGCACCGCAGGGTGCTCCGTCAGCGCCGCTTCGATCTCCCCAAGTTCAATGCGGAAGCCGCGCAGCTTGACTTGACCATCCGTGCGTCCGAGCCAATCCAGATTGCCGTCAGGAAGGTGGCGAACGCGGTCGCCGGTACGATAAATCCTCTCCCCTGGACGAAACGGGTGATCCACAAATTTCTGTTCGTTCAGGTCAGGCCGATTCAAATAACCCGCACTGACTCCTTCGCCTCCAACGTACAACTCACCACGAACTCCGACAGGGACCAATTGCATCCGGACGTCGAGAACATACAGTTGCGTGTTCCCAATGGGCCGCCCGATCGGCACTCGCACTGCGCTCGACCGCGGCTCGCACTTGTATGCCGAGGACCACACGGTCGCTTCGGTCGGACCGTACTCGTTGTACAAGGCCGCCTGCGGCAAGCGGGCGAAATGCTCATCCGCAAGATCATTGGGACAAGGCTCTCCGGCGACGATGGCCACGCGAAGTGTGTCTAAATCGCCGCTCGTCCCGGTTTCGAGAATCGTTTTGTAAAGCGACGGTACACACAAAAGGTGGGACACGCCATGCGTTCGAATGAAACCAGCCAGGGCGCTCAGATTCCATCGTGACGAGTCGGGAGGTAGAACCAGCGTTCCGCCCGTGGCCAGAGTCCAGAAGATCCCCGCCAACGAACTATCGAAGGCAAAGGACGAGAGCAACAAGAAACTCTTCGGCGCTTCGGAATAGTAAGTCGTGCGGGCAAGCGTCGAATTGACCAGACCGCGATGTGTAACGCGAACGCCTTTGGGTCGTCCCGTGGAACCGGAGGTGTAAATGAAGTAGGCGATATTTTCAGGACCTACGTCGCTCGTGAAAGAAGATGCTTTCCCGCCCTGACTCTCATCTACACAGATCACGCGGGCACCCTGAGCGGGCACTTGAGTCCGCAACCGTGAATGTGTAAGTACTACGGGAGCCTGCGTCTCTGACAACATGAACGCAAGGCGGTCCGCCGGATACGAGGGATCAAGAGGCAGACACGCACCACCTGCCTTGAGCACAGCGACGATTCCAACCACCATCTCGATCGATCGCTCGAAATACAGGCCTACGGCGGAGTTCGGACGCACTCCAGCATCGCGCAGTCGGCTCGCCACCTGATTGCTGCGCCGCTCGAGTTCCTGATAGCTAATCGATTCCGATCCCGAGGTCACAGCAGTAAAAGTGGCGGACTGCTCCGCCGCCAACCGCACTAGATCGTGCAAGCACAAGTCTGAGGGATACTCGACGTTCGTGTCGTTCCACTCGACCAGAAGCTGATTGCGCTCCTTCTCGGTCAACAACGGTAAGGTAGCCAGGCTCTGCGAAGGATCGGCAACGATTCCCTGGAGCAGGGTAGTGAAACCAGCCTGCAGTCGCTCAATCGTTTCCCGTCGGAAAAGATCCGTGCGATACATGAAGCGCGCGGTGAGCCCCTCGTCCTCATCTTCCATTTCAAGATAAAGATCAAACTTGGCTGCCCCGGTTTCGACGTCCCACTGCCCGGCGCTCCAGCCTGCCGTTGGTGAGGCGACCTGTGGCACCAGCGTGAACGCTACCTGCACCAGAGGATTGCGGCTGAGATCTCGCTCGGTGTGCAATTCCTTGACGACCAGCTCGAACGGCACCTCGTCGTGTTGCAAGGCGCCCAGCGCGGTCTCGCGCACCTGAGCCAGAATCTTGCGGAAGCTTGGATCTCCAGCAAAATCGCTGCGCAGCACGACCGGATTCTGGAAGCACCCCAGCAGATTCTCGAACTCAGAACGTTTGCGAGCCCCCGCCAGCGTGCCGATCAGGATGTCATCCTGTCCGGTGTAGCGATGGAGCAGCGTCTTGAACGCGGCGAGCAGCGTAATGAAGAGAGTTGAATTCTCGCGCTTGCTGAGCGCCTTTAACTGCTCACTCAATTCGTTCGACAGATGCAGGGTCTGAATCGATCCACGAAAACTCTGTACTGCCGGACGTGCATAGTCTGTCGGCAGCTCGAGCACTGGCAGGTCGCCACTCAACTTCTCACGCCAGTACTCCAGATGCTTCGAGAGAACTCCATTGCGAAGATAATCGCGCTGCCACTGCGCGAAGTCGGCATACTGAATCGGCAGGTCAGGCAGAGGAGACTGCGCCCCGCGCGAAAAGGCATCGTAAAGAGCGGACAACTCTGGCACGAATACCCGGTAGATGGAGAGTCCATCAAAGATCATGTGGTGCAGCGTGATGTAGAGGCGATATTCCTCGTCACCAAGACACACGACTAGGACGCGCAGGAGTGGACATTGCTTCAGATCGAAGGGGCGACGGGCATCCTCCGTGGCCCGCCGAAGGGCGACTGCATCGCGCTCGGCCTGCGGCACGTGGCGAAGATCAACGAGCGGGAGGTTCACGTCTGGAACAGGATTGATGATCTGAACCGGTTCGCCGTTGATGACGTCAAAGGTCGTGCGCCAAGCCTCGTGACGGCGCATGATTTCAGCGAAGCAGGTCTGCAGGGCTGCGAGATCCAGCGGACCATCGCGATAGATCGTTACAGGCTCGTTATAGACAGGAACGTCGGGAGCAATCTGCGAGTGCAACCAGATTTGCTGCTGCGGAAACGAAAGCGGCGCCGGTTCAGTGCTGGAGCGTTTTGTAATGCGGCTCTGCTGGACCCGTTGATTAAGATATTTCTCGACCAGACTGTTTCGGGCGGCAGCGTTCTCCGCACTTCTTGCGGACGCCGGGCTCGCCGGAGAAAACTCCGGTTTCGTGTGCTCGGAGTGTCCGCCCGGAGGAGTCGCCCCATTCGACTTTGCGCTGTCGAAGCTCACTTTAAGAGATAGCAATCCGCGCAGTCCAAGGTTTGTGCGCCATACAAGCTTCTGCGGCTCGAGACGAAGGTTTCGCAGCCGGCGCTGCATGTGCTCAAAAGCAATCTGTCCTTCGGCGCGAGCCAGAGGTGCGCCAAAACAAAAGTGTGCAGCATATCCAAACGCCAGATGGCGATTGTCTCCGCGCGTAATGTCGAAGCGATCCGGATCAGGGAATCGTTCTGGATCACGATTCGCGGCGGCCATGACGGCAATCACTGCCTGCCGCTTCTGAATTTGCTTACTGCCCAATTCGCGGTCTGACGGGGCAAGGCGTGCAGTATGCTGGCTGGGGCTTTCAAAGCGCAGCATCTCCTCAACCGCAGACGGTATCAGCGAGAGATCGCCGTTCAACCGTTCCATCTCGCCCGGATTCCGCAGCAGGGTCAGCAATCCGTTGCCGATCAGGTTGGTGGTCGTCTCCTGCCCACCGACCATGGTGACGATCGAATTCGCAATGACTTCTTCTTCAGTCAGGCGGTCGCCGTCGATCTCTGCCGTAATCAGCGAGTGAATCAAGCCTTCGCGCGGATGCGCCGTTATGTCACGAACCGCATCGCGGAAATATCCAGTCATTTCCTCGACAGTCTGCAGCATCTTCGGCGCGTGTTCGGGATTGTGCTGGAAGTTGCCGAGCATCTCGGCAAAATTTGCGGACCAAGCCTTGAGACGCTGCCAGTCGCTGACCGGAACGCCAAGCAGTTCCGCGGTAACGATCGCGGGAAGCGGTTCGGCGAATTCGGAAATAATATCAACGCTGCCCTTGGGCTCAATTCCATCAAGCAGGCGTGCGACGATCTCGCCGATGTGCTCGCGCAACTGTTCAACGCGCGCCGGAGTGAATGCCTTCGATGCCAGGCCGCGCAAACGCGTGTGCGCCGCGGCGTCCATAAACAGCATCTGCTTCACCATCACTTGCGCAATGGGATTGAGTTGCGTCAGGCCCATGGCGGAGAGCTGTTCCGGCGTAGGTGTGCGGTCGGCGGAGAAGGTGTGGAGCACTTCCATCACATCGTTGTAGCGCGTGACGATCCAGGCATGCAGGAACGGATCCCAATGCACGGGAGCTTCGCGGCGCAGGCGATGAAAGAGCGGATACGGGTTCGCCAACACCTCCGGATCAAGGAGGTGGTAAAGGCTCAGAACCGCGTCTGGCCGCTCAATTCTGGATGTGGTGGAGCCCGAGGACACTACCGGTATTCTCCTGCAGGTTGGGAAACAGCGGGGGCATCGCTGGTGGGTTCGATCTTGGCCAGATCTAGCTTCGCTAAGATCAATTTCTCAATTTCATCCGACATCTCAGCCAGCGTGGGATGGTCAAAGATGGTGAGCAACGAGAGTTCGACGCCGAAGGTCTCGCTGATGCGGGTGAGCAACTGTGTGCCGAGCAATGAGTGTCCGCCCAGCAAAAAGAAATTGTCGTTCGCGCCCACGCGCTCCACATGAAGCAAGGGTGCGATCAACTCCGCCAGACGCTGTTCGACCACGCTGCGCGGCGCAACATAAGCCTCTTCCGGCAGAGCGTTTCCGTTCGGCTCGGGTAGCGCGGTCCGGTCCACCTTGCCGTTGTTCGTGAGCGGCAATGATTCAAGCCTGACAAAAGTCGCCGGAATCATGTAGTCCGGAAGGTGCCGCTGCAGGTGTTCGCGAAATACATTGGCTGTGGTCTGCGATTCGGAGGCCAGAACCAGGTACGCAATCAGCCGCTTCTCTTCCCTGCTCGCTCCAGCGACGGCAACCGCACTCGCCTTCACATCGGGATGCGAATCGAGCACGCTGCTGATTTCATCGAGTTCCACACGATAGCCGCGAATCTTGATCTGATCGTCGAGACGACCCAGGAATTCAATCTCACCATTCGGTAGAACTCGTGCACGGTCCCCAGTGCGATACAAACGAGCGCTGCCGCTGCCATTGAGAAAGGGATTCGGCACAAACTTTTCTTTGGTGAGGTCGGCACGATTGCGATAGCCGCGGGCCAGGCCCCACCCGCCGATGTAGAGCTCTCCAGCCGTTCCTTGCGACGCCAGTCGCATCTGCTCGTCAAGAATGTAGATCTGCGTGTTGGCAATGGCACGGCCGATCGAAGGCTGTTTAGCATCGGCGCCCAGGGTCGCGACCATACCGGATGTCGCGACTACTGTGCTTTCCGTGGGGCCGTAGTTGTTCACCAACGTAAACGGCAGTCCCTGCGGAGGACGGCGATGCAGCGTGTCCGCTCCCGTCAACAAAGTGCGCAATGCGCTCGTGGCCGGCCACTCCAGTTGGATCAGAAGCTCAGCCAGCGGAGTCGGTACAAATGAGACGGTGATCTTTTGCTCGACCAGCCAGTCACGCAGAGGCTCGACTTGGTTCCGTGCCGCTTCATCGGGAATATGAACACTCGCGCCCGCCGTTAGATAAGGCCAGAGTTCCCAGACTGCGGCGTCAAATCCAACAGAAGCCAGAAGGCTGGCGCGGTCGGCCGCGGTCACCTGAAACGCTTGCAGATGCCACTCAATCAGATTTTCCAGACCGGCCCGCGTGATCTCTACACCCTTCGGTTGTCCGGTCGAACCGGAGGTATAAATCACGTACGCGAGGTGGCTGGACTCGGCCTCGGTATCGAACATCCGCCCCGAGTAGCTCGCAATGCGGTCCCCGTCGGCATCGATCTGGATCAGGTTCCACGTACCCGACGTCAACTTGTTGGCCAACCCTTGCCGTGTGATCACTGCGGCAATTCCAGAATCCCGCAGCATGAATGCGAGACGATCCGCCGGAGACGCAGGATCGAGCGGCAGATATGCCGCGCCCGCCTTCAGCACAGCCAGAGAACTGACCACCGAAGCGACAGACCGCTCCAGACAGATTCCCACCAGCGAATCGGGTCCCACGCCCAAAGTACGCAGATGCTCCACCAATTGATTGGAGCGTAAATCAAGCTCGGCATAGTTCAGGCTCTCGGCACCGGCCTTCACCGCCAGAGAATTCGGTGTATATGCCGCATGCTCGGCAACGCGTCGAGTCACCGAAAATATTTCTCGTTCATTAGTACGACTAGACATGGGAAACCCGGGCTCCTTTAGTACGAGAAATCACTCTCTCGTAGATTTCAGTGAGCATCCCAAAATTGCGCTCCGCGCTGTATTTCGCTTCAAATTCGGCTCTGGCTTCAAGTCCCATGTTGCTGGTCTCTTCTGGATTGGACCATGCCCATTGAACTTTTTCCGCCATATCCGCCGCGTCGCCTGAAGTGAAGTGCAGTCCAGTGCGCCCATCATCCACGATTTCCTGCATTCCGCCCAGACGCGAGCAGAGTACAGGAACACCGCATGCGAAGGACTCGGCGATAGTCACCGGAAACCCTTCGTACCACTCACTCGGAAACATCAGGAAGCGCGCGCCTTTCATCGTAGCCAGCGTTTCCTTCCGCGAAAGGCGTCCACGATAATCCACGTTCGCGAGCTTGAAATCAGAGATCAGCTTTTCCATCTCCGGACGGTACGGACCGTCTCCGGCGATAACGAGCGGAATCGAGGCAGGCAGCTTGCTCCAGGCCTTGATCAGCGTTCCCACGCCTTTCAAGTCAACCAGACGTCCAACGAAGAGAGCGTAGTCGCCGTCGCTGGTTCTAGGTCCCGGGTCTGGCAAAACAAAATTCGGCTTAACCCGGATCTTATCCGCGGGCAAGCCGCCCTCAATCATTTTCTCCCGGGCAAATTCCGTAAGGGCTACGTAGCAGTCGACCATCCCAGTCCACGTATTTTTCCTGCGGTGGACTTCCAACATCGTCGCGAGCGCCGCGGTCGCCAGCTTCGATTCGCGGTAGCACCCATACCGCACGGCATGAAACGGTCCGCGGTCCAGGCACTCTTCGCAGATCTTTCCGTCGCGATAAAAGCTCGCCGCCGGGCATGCCAGTCGGTAGTTATGCAGCGTCTGCACCACCGGCACACCCTCTTCTTTGCACGCGTAGTACACCGAAGGAGAGATCACCGAGAAGAAATTGTGGATGTGCACGACATCCGGCCGCATATCGCGCAGCAGCGTCTTAAACTTCTGGTGCCAACTCCGCGACCAGACGCAGTCCATAGCCGCCTCGATCTTGCGAACCAGGCCGCTAGGATACGTCGTCTGCTCTTCCACCTTTTCGACCCGCACGCCGTTTTGCGCGAGCAGTTGCGCTTCCGACTCGAAGACCTGGTCTTCGCCACCCGGCTGGATGTAGCGGTTGTGCACGCACAACACGCTGAGACTTGCCGCCTTTACGGCAGCCGGGACAGTAAGGGTAGCCATAATGAAAAGGAGTCCGACGTCAGGGATGAAAGGCGCGCAGGGAGAGTTGCGCGGCGCCTTAGTTCTTCTCGATGATGAAATTTTCCAGAACGAGCGCGTCCATTTCGCTCTTGGTAAACGTATTGTGCGCGTTCGCCGGAGTGTTGACGATCGGTTCGCCCTTTAAGTTGAACGAAGTGTTCATCACCACGGGCACGCCGGTTGCCTGGCCAAACTTCTCGATCATCTTGTAGTAGCGCGGGCTCTGGCTTTTGAATACCGTTTGCATACGACCCGTGCCATCGACGTGCGTGATGGCGGGCAGGATCGCTTGCGCGTCGGGCTTCACTGGAACGACGTACTGCATGTAGCGCGCCGGCGAATGCTTCATCGCGTTCGGAAGATCGAAGTACTTCTCCGCGCTCTCTGCCAACACCGACGGGGCAAACGGACGATACGGCTCGCGGAACTTGATCTTCGTGTTGACGATGTCTTTCATGTTCGGATTGCGCGGATCCGCCAGAATCGAACGACTGCCGAGTGCGCGCGGGCCCCACTCAAAGCGGCCTTGCGCCCATCCGATCACGCTTGCGTTGGTCAGATGATTGACGACTGCATCCAGCAACTTGTCCTCGTCGTCATAGCGCGTGTGCTTGATGTTGTTCTGGCGCAGGAAGTCGCCAATCTCGGCATCCGAGTTGGCGCGTCCCCAGAAGGCATGCTCCATCTGGAAGTTTCGCGGTTTGCCCAGAAGAGAATTGTAGGCCCACAGAGCAGCACCCAAGGCGCCACCGCCGTCACCAGCTGCAGGCTGCACGTACAACTGCTCAAAGCCCGACTCGTGCAGGATGCGCGTGTTGGCCACGCAGTTCAGGGCCACGCCGCCCGCCATGCACAGATTTTTCATCCCGGTCGTCTTGTGCAGATGCTTCGCCATATTGACCAGAATGTCTTCTGTGACTTTCTGGATGCTGGCCGCGATGTCCGCGTAGTGCTTGTTCATCTTCGACAGCTCGGCCATGTTTCCCGGAGGCGCGCCGAAATATTTCGGGAAGCCTGTCTCTTCCGTGAAGAACAACATCTTCTCCGGACGCGGAGTCCCAAACAATGCCGCGAATTTATCGTTGTAGGTCTTCTCGGTAGAGTGATGGAAGCTGAAGTACTCCATGTTCAGCGAGAACGAGCCGTCGCTGTTCTGGTTAACGACCTTCCAGACCTTGTCGACGTATTTGGGCTCTCCATAGGGCGCCATGCCCATGACTTTGTATTCGCCCTCGTTGACTTCGAACCCGAGGAACGCCGTGAACGCACTGTAGAGCAGGCCGAGCGAATGCGGAAATTCGATCTGCTTGTCCAACTTGATCTGGTTGCCTTTGCCCACGCCGTAAGTGGAAGTAACCCACTCGCCCACGCCGTCTACCGTCAGAATTGCGGACTCTTCAAACGGCGAGCAGAAATAGGCGCTCGCCGCGTGCGACAAGTGATGCTCGCTGAACAGGATCTTCTCTTTGCTGACCCCGATCTCGTTCTCGAGCGTCGTTCCGACCCAGAGTTTGTCGACCATCCATGTGATCATCGACTCGCGGAAGAGCTTGTACGACTGCGGATAAGTCTGCAGCGCCATCATCAAAATGCGGTCGAGTTTGCGGAACGGCTTTTCGAAAAAGACGACGTAGTCGAGGTCCTGGCCCGTTATACCGGCTTGCTCCAGACAGAACTTGATGGCCTGCTTCGGGAAGTCGAAGTCATGCTTCTTGCGCGTAAAGCGCTCTTCTTCCGCCGCCGCAACTAGCATGCCGTCTTTCAGCAGCACTGCGGCTGCATCGTGGTAGTAACAACTGATCCCTAGTATGTACATAAGCTCCTATTGTTTCCTCGCCCAGTCTAAGTCGTAGGCCTCGTTGGGATGGTCCAGCCACTGATCGGGCTTCTTCTTAATCCGCAGAGGATCGCTGAACAGCCGCGTCGCCAGCCCGAAGGGCAACACCAGGACCGCATAAAAGATCGATAGAATAACTCGCGCCTGGAAGTTCCCGATCTTGTGCGCAAGATCTTTCCAGCCCTGCCACGCACGCTTATACAGACTCCACGCCTCGCTCGGCCCTTTGAAGATGGACAGTACGGCGAAGATGACCAGCCCCACCGTGGCGAGGATCGCGAAAAGTTCCAACAAATGCTTCAAGAAATTCAACAAATGCACCATTGCTTGCTCCTGACTGGATTTTTTCTAGTGAGCCGCTGAGCCATTGGGAGAACTGGCCGGGGTCGCGGAGTTTGCTACGCTGACAGACTGCTGCTGACAGGCGGCTGTATAAGCGGGGAGACCGCGAATCACGTTGTAAAGCTGGTCGGCGATAATCTTGTGTCCCACCGCCGTCGGATGCACCGGGTCCATATAGAAATTCGCCGGAGCATTCGTCTTGAGTACGTCAATCATGTTCACAACCGATACATGATTGGCCTGCGCGAAATCGAGCATCGCCTTCTGGAAGGGATGCAAATCGCCGTCTTTCTGATCTTTACTAGCCAGCACCAGGAGCACAAGCTGGGCGTGATGCGCCCGGGTTTCGTCGAGACTGTTTTGCAGGCTCTCGTTCACAGCGTTCACGTCGAGGTTGTCCATGCCGCCCAGAGTGTCGAGCGTGCCGGCCATCAGCACGTGACGCATTTTGTAGTAAACGACGCGCCGAAGCAGATCTTCGATCACGAAGTTGTAAATGGCGCTGCGGCGGATGATCGCCTTGAACTCCACCTGGCGCAGGAACTTCTCGCGCGCTGCGCCCTGCAGTTTCGGCAGGCGCTCGAAGTTGCTGTTAAAGCTATAGGCGCGAATCACTACGTCCGGTTGGAACGTCGGGTCTTCCTCCACTTCCTTCAGTTTCTCGCCGACCAGGGCGTTGGGGTAAGCATTCACGCCCGCCGACACCGACAGAAAATGTTCTCCCGGACAGCCGTTTTGCTTGAGCTTCTGGCCCAGGAACGCGGCGTAAGTCGAATTGTCGTCCACGCCCCATCCCTGCGTCGCCGAGTCGCCAAACGCCATCACGCGAAACTCGTTCTTCGGTTTTGTGGTCAACTCGCTTGCATAGCGCAGTCCCTGGTGATTGATCGTGATGGGCAGGTGGTTGTCCACGGTCACGGTGCGACCGGGAACAGGCACCCAGAGCAGCTTTTCGTCCGGACGATAAATGGTGTAATTGCCGTATCCGAAAAGGCGCAGAACTATTTCGAAAGCGATGCAGATGATGACAAACCATCCCAGCTTTCGTAAGAACCCGCCTTTTTTCTTGCCTTCGCTTGCCATGAAAATCTTCTTTCCTTCCGTGAGGTGGGCGCCGGCCGCTGTTCTTCGCGTTCTTAGCGGAAGTTCTTCGCTAACTTAGCGGTTAACTGCTTTTAAACTGCAGCCGGCCCTGGGTCCCTAGAACATCGTGTAAATGAACGGGGCGAGCGAAGAGCTCTGCGCCACAACGATGAGCGCGCCCAGCAGGAACAGGGTCACGATGATGGGCAACAGCCACCAGCGTTTCTGTTTTCCGAAAAATCCGAACAGCTGGCCGGCGGTCTGAACGTTTCTGACGGTGGTGCGAATGAAACTCATTTCTTTCTCCTTGGGATAGTGAAGCGAGATATCTGTGTATTGCGAACTTGGTATACGAAGGACTCAGGCCGCGCCCGAACCCTTCAGCACGGCAGGAATGGTCTTGACTAGGATTTCAAGGTCGAGCCAAAGCGACCATTTGTCGATGTATTGCAGATCCAATTCCATCCATTTCTCGAATGAGATGGAACTGCGACCGCCGATCTGCCATAAGCAGGTGATGCCCGGGCGAACGCTGAACCGCCTGCGCTGCCAGTCTTCGCTGAAGCCTTCGTAGTCGCGGATCGGCAGGGGCCGCGGACCAACCAGGCTCATGTCGCCCTTGAACACATTGATCAATTGCGGCAACTCATCGATGCTGGTCTTGCGCAGGAACTTCCCGATCGGCGTGATGCGCGGATCGTTCTTGATCTTGAAAACTGGTCCGCTCACTTCGTTCAGGTGCTCAATCTCTTTCATACGCTTTTCGGCATCCGTCACCATGGTGCGGAATTTGTAGATGCCGAAATGGCGCTTGTTCAGGCCCAGTCGCTTCTGCACAAACATCATCGGACCGGGCGACGTCAGCTTGATCAGCAAGGCCGCCAGCAACAATACCGGGGACAGAAGTACCAGCAAAACCGCCGATCCCACGACATCGATGACTCGCTTGATGACGACCGGCCAGCCTTCAAGGCTTCCCGTGTAGTGCGTGATCAGCGAATCGCCTTCGACAACTTCTTCGATGCGGCGCCGCGATTGCTTCAAGTCAAACAGGCTCGAGGCGAAGCGGATCAGAATTCCCTGCTCCTCGCACAGCGCCGCTACGTCGGACGCCTCGGAGTGCATCGAGCGCATCGGAAGTGCGATCACCACTTCGTCAACTACGTTCGTCCGCAGAAACGCGGGCAGCCCGGCGAAATCGGCGACGCGCACGAATCCCGAACTCGCGAATTCCAGAGCCTCAGACCGTTCGT
>Ga0207664_10000167_pt1 | contig 52883 bp, 48 predicted proteins | sample LARL83metaG_FD_184349 | JGI IMG/M metagenome (GOLD analysis project Ga0207664, IMG submission 184349) | Corn, switchgrass and miscanthus rhizosphere microbial communities from Kellogg Biological Station, Michigan, USA - LAR L8-3 metaG... | ecosystem: Host-associated > Plants > Roots >...
GGTGCTGGTCGACGGCAAGCGCTGGCATCCGGGCGCGATCATCATCACCAACGGCGTGCTCGGGCGCGGTTCGCAGGCGGTCGACCTCAACACCATCCCGATGGCGGCCATCGATCACATCGAGGTTCTGCGCGACGGCGCGTCGGCGCAGTACGGCTCCGACGCGATCGCCGGCGTGATCAACGTGGTGCTGAAGAAGGGCGCTACCGGCGGCGATGTCGAACTCAGCGGCGGGCAGTACTCCGCCGGCGACGGGCAGATCTGGCAGGGCTCGGCCAACTTCGGGCTGCCGTTGAACAACGACAAGGGCTGGCTGCGCTTCAGCCTGCAGGAGGGCAACCAGAACATCACCAATCGCGCGGGCGTGGATCGCCGGCGACCGCAGGATGGCGTGCGCCAGCGCTTCGGCGACCCGGCCGTGCGTGACCACAACCTGTTCCTCAACAGCCAGTACGACCTCACGCCGGGCGTGCAGCTCTACGCGTTCGGCCATTACGGCAAGCGCGACAGCACCTCGACCGCGTTCTTCCGCAGCGTGGCCAACAGCAACTCCGCGCTCACCATCTATCCCGACGGCTATCTGCCGCTGGAGAACGCGAACGCCATCGACCAGTCGCTGGTATTCGGCCTGCGCGGCAAGACCGACGGCGGCTGGCGCTGGGACATCAGCGGCAACTACGGCGGCAACCGCGTGTCGTACGCCACGCAGAACAGCGTCAATCGCGCCTTCCTCAACGATTTCGGCAGCAGTCCGACGAGTTTCCACGACGGCATCCTGCTGGCGAAGCAGCAGGCGTTCGACATCGACCTGGCGAAGGAGATGTCGGTGAGCTGGCTGCCCAACCCGGTCACCGTCGCGTTCGGCACCGAATACCTGCGCGAGAGCTATGAGATCAGGGCCGGCGACTTCGCCTCCTACTACACCGGCACCTCCGGCGTGTCCGGTGGCGCGCAGGGCTTTGGCGGCTACCAGCCGGCCAATGCGGGCTCGCATGCACGTCACGACGTCGCCGAATACCTGAGCCTGGAAACCAATCTCACCGATCGCCTCGGCACATCGCTTGCAGTGCGGCACGAGGATTATTCGGACTTCGGCACCACCACCTCCGGCTCGCTGGCCGGACGCTTCGATTTCACCGACAGCTTCGCCCTGCGCGCCAGCGCGTCCACCGGCTTCCGGGCACCGTCGCTGGCGCAGCAGTACTACTCGTACACCTCGTCGCTGTACTACGGCCCCGGCAACTCGCTCGGCCTGCCGCCGGACATCTACAACACCGGCCTGGTCGCCTCCACCAGTCCGGTCGGCCGACTGCTCGGCGGCCAGCCGCTCAAGCCCGAAAAGTCGCGCAATTTCACTGCCGGGCTGGTCTGGAACCCGCTCGATGCGCTCACCCTCAGCATCGATCTGTACCAGATCACCATCGACGATCGCATCACGCTGTCCAGCAACCTCGCCACCACCTCCACCGCGGTGCGCGATTACCTGGCCGCGAACGGCATCGCGAATACCAACTACAGCGGCATCGCCTATTTCACCAACGCGGTGAACACGCGCACCCGCGGCGTCGATTTCGTGGGCAGCTATCTGTTCGACTTCGCCGGTGCCGGCACCTTGCAGACCACGCTGAGCTACAACTACAACAAGAACAAGGTCACCGAGGTGAAGCCGAACCCGGCCATCCTCGATTCGCTGGGGCTGAACCTCAAGCGCATCGATCGCCGCGACCAGTACGGCCTGCTGGCCGACACCACGCCACGCAGCAAGCTGATCCTCAACGGGCTGTACACGCTGGGCAACTGGAGCCTCAACGGCACGCTGACGCGCTACGGCAAGTTCACTGCCTACAGCTCCTCCTCGCCCACGTTCGACCAGACCTATGGCAGCAAATGGCTGCTCGATCTCGCGTTGGCCTACGACGTCGACCGCTGGACCTTCAGCGTCGGCGCGGACAACGTGTTCAACACCTATCCGGACAAGGCCTCCGCCGCGCTCAACAACGACAACAACGGCACCTTCCCCTATTCGGTGTTCTCGCCGTTCGGCTTCAACGGCGCCTATGTGTACGGCAAGGTGCGCTACCGCTGGTGAGTCAGGTCCGACGGCAATGACGTCCGCCGGCAGTTAGGTGGCGGAAACGCCGGCCTCCATGGCCGGCGTTTCTTTTCAGCCTTGCCGTCACCTGCTTCATTCGGCCCAGCCCGGCGCGGCGACCGATACCGGTGGCGGATCGCGCCGACGCCAGACGAGGCCTGCGCTGACAGCCTTGATCGCGCCGGCATGCGGTAATGCGCCGCCTCGTCACTTGACAACGGCGAGCCGGCACGTCAAGCATCCGCCCGTGCCAGCACACGATCCGGTGCAGATGGGGCTGCGCCGATCACCACGACACGCGCGGCGGCACGTCCGGCGCAACCGGGGGCGGGGGCAAACCCGGGCAGCGTCGCACCATCAACCGGAGGGGAAACCAATGAAACCTGTGAACCGTGCATTCACCATCGGCGCGGCGCTGGCCGTGGCACTGGCCGCGAGCGGCGCCACGCTCGCCCGCGAAGCGCCCACCATGACCGTCGCCGTGATCGACTTCACCAACCAGACCAGCTCCGCCAACTGGTGGAACGGCGACGTGGGCAACCAGCTTGCCGATGTGCTCAGCAACGAATTGAGCGCCACCGGCGACTTCAAGGTGATCGAGCGGCAGAAGATCAACGCGGTGCTGGCCGAGCAGGATCTGGCCAGCTCGTACCGCATGCGCCCGGGCAGCAGCCCGCACACCGGCAACATCACCGGCGCGCAGTACCTGGTCACCGGCAGCGTCAGCGCGTACACCGAGGACACGTCCAATACCGGCGGCGGGCTCAATATCGCGGGCTTCCGCGTCGGCGGCGGCAAGTCCGAGGCGTACATCGCGATCGACCTGCGCGTGATCGACGCGGAAACCTCCGAAGTGGTGTATTCGCGCACCGTGGAAGGCCGCAGCTCCAGCGGCGGCGTGGACCTGCGCGGCTACGTCAGCGGCGTCGGCGGCGATTTCGCGCATTCGAAGAAGACGCCGGCCAGCAAGGCGGTTCGCGCCGCGCTGATCGAGGCCACCGATTACCTCGATTGCACCATGGTCAAGCGCGACGGTTGCGAGGTGCGCTACCAGCAGAAGGAACAGCGCCGGCGCGACAGCGACAAGAAGGTGCTCGACCTCGACGGTTAGCTTTCCGCCGGCAGCGACGGCAGCAGAAACGGCGCGATGCGAATCGCGCCGTTTTTTTTCATCCGGCCTGGCGCGAATCAGCCGGCATGCTCTGCCTTGCGAAAGACCAGATGCCCGCCTTCGCTTGCCACGCCGATAGTGTCGCCGGGCGCATAGCGGCCTTCCAGGATCTCGCGCGCCAGCGGATTCTCCAGCTGCTGCTGGATCGCCCGCTTCAGCGGCCGCGCGCCGTACACCGGATCGAAGCCGACGTTGCCCAGCAGGGCCAGCGCTTCGTCGCTGACCTGCAACTTCAACTGCCGCTCGGCCAGGCGCTTTTCCAGGTACTGCAGCTGGATGCGGGCAATGGCGCGGATCTGCGTCTTGTCCAACGGGCGGAACACCACGATCTCGTCCAGCCGGTTGATGAACTCGGGCCGGAAGTGCGCCTGCACCACGCCCATCACCGAGGCCTTCATCTGGGTGTACTGCTCCTCGGCGTCGCCGCCGCTGTCGGCTGCGTCCTGGATCATCTGCGAACCGAGGTTCGAGGTCATCACGATCACGGTGTTGCGGAAGTCCACGGTGCGGCCCTGACCGTCGGTGAGGCGGCCGTCGTCGAGCACCTGCAACAGGATGTTGAACACGTCCGGGTGTGCCTTCTCCACCTCGTCCAGCAGGATCACGCTGTACGGCCGGCGGCGCACCGCCTCGGTGAGGTAGCCGCCTTCCTCGTAGCCGACGTAGCCCGGAGGCGCGCCAACCAGGCGCGACACCGAGTGCTTCTCCATGAACTCGCTCATGTCGATGCGCACCATCGCGTCGGTGGTGTCGAACATGAACTCGGCCAGCGCCTTGCACAGCTCGGTCTTGCCCACGCCGGTGGGGCCCAGGAACAGGAAGGAACCGTTGGGCCGGTTGGGATCGGACAGGCCGGCGCGCGAGCGGCGGATGGCGTCGGCCACCGCATGCACGGCCTCGTCCTGGCCGACCACGCGGGTATGCAGCGCATCCTCCATCTTCAGCAGCTTGTCGCGCTCGCCCTCCAGCATCTTGTTCACCGGAATGCCGGTCCAGCGGCTGACCACTTCGGCAATTTCCTCGGCGGTGACTTTCGTCTGCACCAGCTGGAAATCCTGCGTCTCGGCGGCCTGCGCCGCGGCCAGCTGCTTCTCCAGTTCGGGCAACTTGCCGTACTGGATTTCGCTCATCCGTGCGTAATCCTGCTGACGCTGCGCCGCGTCGAGGTCCTGCCGCGCCTGCTCGATCTGCTCCTTCACCTTGGTGGTGCCCTGCAGCGCGGCCTTCTCCGACTTCCAGATCTCGTTGAGGTCGGAGAACTCGCGCTCGAGTTTCTCGATGTCGGTTTCCAGGTCGGCCAGGCGCTGCTTCGATTCGCTGTCCTTTTCCTTCTTCAGCATTTCGCGCTGGATCTTCAGCTGGATCAGCCGGCGTTCGAGACGGTCGAGTTCCTCCGGCTTGGAGTCGATTTCCATGCGGATGCGCGAAGCGGCTTCGTCCATCAGGTCGATGGCCTTGTCCGGCAGCTGGCGGTCGGCAATGTAGCGATGCGACAGCGTGGCCGCGGCGACGATCGCCGGGTCGGTGATCTCGACGCCATGGTGCACCGCGTAGCGTTCCTTCAGGCCGCGCAGGATCGCGATAGTGTCCTCCACCGACGGCTCGCCCACGAACACCTTCTGGAAGCGCCGCTCCAGCGCGGCATCCTTCTCGATGTACTTGCGGTACTCGTCCAGCGTGGTGGCGCCGATGCAATGCAGCTCGCCGCGCGCGAGTGCCGGCTTGAGCATGTTGCCGGCGTCCATCGCGCCTTCGGCCTTGCCGGCGCCGACCATGGTGTGCAGCTCGTCGATGAACAGGATCACGCGCCCTTCCTGTTTCGACAGATCGCTGAGCACGGCCTTCAGCCGCTCTTCGAATTCGCCGCGAAATTTGGCGCCGGCGATCAGCGCGCCCATGTCCAGCGCCAGCACGCGGCGGTCGCGCAAACCTTCCGGCACTTCGCCCTTGATGATGCGCTGGGCCAGGCCTTCGACGATCGCGGTCTTGCCCACGCCGGGCTCGCCGATCAGCACCGGGTTGTTCTTGGTGCGCCGCTGCAGCACCTGGATGGTGCGGCGGATCTCCTCGTCGCGGCCGATCACCGGGTCGAGCTTGTTGCGTTCGGCGCGCTCGGTGAGGTCGATGCAGTACTTCTCCAGCGCCTGGCGCTGTTCCTCGGCGTTTTCACTTTGCACCTTTTCGCCGCCGCGCAGTTTCTCGATCGCTGCTTCCAGGTTCGGCTTCGTCGCGCCAGCCGCTTTCAGCGCGGCGCCCAGCTCGCCCTTGTCGTCCAGCGCCGCCAGCACGAACAGTTCGCTGGCGATGAACTGGTCGCCGCGCTGCTGCGCCAGCTTGTCGGTGAGGTTGAGCAGGCGGTTGAGGTCGTTGCCGAGGTTGATGTTGCCTTCCTGCCCGCTGACCCGCGGCAGCCGTTCCAGCATGCTGTCGACGCGCTGCGCCAGCGCCGGCACGTTGACCTGCGCCTGGGTGAGCATCGGCCCGGTCGAGCCGCCCTGCTGGTTGAGCAAGGCGGCCATCACATGCGCAGGTTCGAGCATGTTGTTGTCGCGGCCGACGGCGAGCGACTGTGCGTCGGCCAGCGCCTGCTGGAAACGCGAGGTGAGTTTGTCCATCCGCATGATGATTCCGCCCGATGACTGCACTAGAGGGTTCTGACGGCCGCTCCGCCAGTCTCAGCAAGGTGCGGCCGCCGCGTGGCGAATCAAGCCGGCAGCCACAGCGCAAAGACGGATTTCACATTCGGTTTGTTAGGGTGACGCAGATGTCAACGGCCACTCCCGCCACCGCGCCCGCGCCTCGCGTCCCGCTGCCGCCGCCCCCCTTGCCTGAAGCCAGCGAGCGTTGGGCGATCTTCCTCGACGTCGACGGCACCCTGCTCGATTTCGTCGACGACCCGCTTTCGGTTCGTCCGGCCGCGTCGCTGCTGACGCTGCTGCATGCCCTGCATCAGGCGCTCGGCGGCGCGCTGGCGCTGGTCAGCGGACGCGAGCTGGCAGACCTCGACAAGCTGTTCGCCGCCTCGCGCTGGGCCGCCGCAGGATTGCATGGACTCGAGCTGCGGCACGCCGATGGCGGGCACCGCAACTTTGCCGTCGCCGCCGCGGACCAGGCGCGCATGCGCGATGCGGCGCACCGGCTGGCCGCGCGTTTCGATGGCGTGCAGGTGGAAGACAAGCAGCTGGCGATCGCCCTGCACTGCCGCCGCATGCCGACGCAGCTGGCGCAGCTGCGCGAAGCGGCAACGGTGCTGATGCAACAGTTGCCTGGCTATGAACTGCAGCCGGGCAACCTGGTGCTGGAGTTCAAGCCTGCCGGCATGGACAAGGGCCGCGCGGTCCTGGAGCTGCTTGATCGTGCGCCGTTCGCCGGCCGCAAGCCGGTTTACCTGGGCGACGACCTGACCGACGAGCATGCGTTCGCCAGCATCAACAGTCGGCACGGGCTCAGCGTGCGGGTCGGCGCCCGCGAACCCAGCCTGGCCGAATTCACCTTGCCTGGCCCCGCTGCGGCGGAAGCCTGGCTGTCCCGCGTCCTGGACGCGCTGACGCACGGAGCCACCGACCATGCCCGACTCCCCGAAGGAGCGCACACAAACGGATAGCGCGCCGATGGAGCGCGCAGCGAACGAGCCTGCGCCGCAGGCCAGCCTCGAACTCGGCGTGATCGGCAACGGCAGCGTCGCCGCCCTGCTCGACCGCCAGGCACGCATCGTGTGGTGCTGCCTGCCGCGCTTCGATGCCGACGCCAGCTTCTGCGCCCTGCTTTCGCCCACGCTCGAGGGCGGCGACTGGGCGATCGAACTGGAGGATCTCGAACGTACCGAGCAGTTCTACCTGGTCAACACGGCGGTACTGGTGACGCGGCTGTTCGATCAGCATGGCGGCGCGATCGAGATCACCGATTTCGCGCCGCGCTACCGCGCCTATGGACGCCTGTTTCATCCGGAAATGCTGACCCGCCGGGTGGCGCCGATCAGCGGGTCGCCACGCATACGGATCCGGATGCGCCCGCTGTGCGATTACGGCGCGCGCGTGGCGCAAACCACGTCGGGCAGCAACCACATCCGCTACCTGCTCAGCGACGTGGTGCAGCGGCTGACCAGCGACGTGGCCACGCTGCTGATCGAACGCGGGCTACCGTTCGGACTCGACCGGCCGGCGCATTTCGTGTTCGGCCCGGACGAAACGCTCAACGACAACGTCGCCGATTTCGTCCACCTGGCGCTGGAGCGCACGCTGGACTACTGGCGCGAATGGGTGCGCTACCTGTCGGTGCCCTACGAATGGCAGGCCGCGGTGATCCGCGCGGCGATCACGCTGAAGCTGTGCCAGTACGAGGCCACCGGCGCCATCGTGGCCGCGCTGACCACCTCGATCCCGGAATCGGCCGGCACCGTGCGCAACTGGGACTACCGCTACTGCTGGCTGCGCGATGCCGCCTTCACCGTGCGCGCGCTCAACCGCCTTGGCGCCACGCGGACGATGGAGGAATACATCCGCTTCGCCTTCAACCTGGTCGCCAGCAAGGACCTCAGCGAACTGGGCCCGGTGTTCGGCATCGCTTTCGAGAGCGAGCTGACTGAGCGCCAGGTGGAGGCGCTGCGCGGCTATCGCGGCATGGGCCCGGTGCGCGTCGGCAACGATGCCTGGCGCCAGCGCCAGAACGACGTCTACGGTTCGGTGGTGCTCGCTTCGGCGCAACTGTTCTTCGACTGCCGGCTGGAACACCGCGGCGACGAAGTCACCTTTCGGCGGCTCGAGCGGATGGGCACGATGGCGCTGCGCATGGCCGAGCAGACCGATGCCGGGCTCTGGGAATACCGCGGCCGCGCCGCCGTGCACACGTATTCCGCGGCGATGTGCTGGGCCGCCTGCGACCGCCTGGCGCACATCGCCACCGAGCTGGGGCTTGACGACCGCGCCCGCTATTGGCACGACGAAGCCGTGCAGCTGCACGCGCGGATCGAGGCGCGCGCATGGAACGAAAAGCTGGGCCATTTCGTCGATGCCTACGATGGCGAACATCTCGACGCCAGCCTGCTGCTGCTGGCCGACATCGGCTTCGTCGAGGCCGCCGATCCGCGCTTCATCGCCACCGTCGACGCGATCGGCACGACGCTGGGGCGCGGCGATTACCTGTTCCGCTACATCGCCCCGGACGATTTCGGCGCGCCGGAAACCAGCTTCAACATCTGCACGTTCTGGTACATCGAGGCGCTTGCCGACACCGGTCGCAAGGAAAAGGCACGCGCAATGTTCGAGCACATGCTGAAGCAGCGCAACGCGTTGGGTCTGCTCTCCGAGGATATTGCCCCGACCAGCGGCGAGCACTGGGGCAACTATCCGCAAACCTATTCGCTGGTGGGCCTGATCCAGGCCGCGATGCGGCTGTCACGGCGATGGGAGGATGCCCTGTGACTTGCCCGGTGCAGCGGCGATGAGTCGCCTGATCGTCGTTTCCAACCGGGTCGCGCTGCCGCGCCAAACGGCCGCCGGCGGACTGGCTTCGGCGTTGCAAGCGGCGCTGAACGAGCGCGGCGGCCTGTGGTTCGGGTGGAGCGGAAAGACCGCCGCCGAGACGGCCGCCGAGGTGCACCGCCTGAACGACGGCAAGGTCGACTACGCCACCATCGACCTGTCGCGCGCCGACCACGACGACTTCTATACCGGCTTCGCCAATGGCGCGCTGTGGCCGATGCTGCATTATCGGCCGGACCTGGTCGACTATCAGCGCAGCCATCTGGACGGCTATCTGCGGGTCAACGAAATATTCGCCGAGCGCCTGCGCCAGCTCATCGCGCCCGATGACGTCATCTGGGTGCACGACTATCACCTGATTCCGCTGGCCGCGATGCTGCGCAAGCGCGGCGTGAGGAACCGCATAGGCTTCTTCCTGCACACGCCGCTGCCGGCTGCGGGGCTGCTGATCGCGTTGCCGAATCACCGCAATCTGCTGGAAACGCTGGCCAGCTACGACCTGATCGGCGTGCACACCACGCGCGACCTGCGCGCGCTGGAAGACTATTTCCTGCACGAAACCGGCGCCACGATGCGCCGCGACGGCCGCATGCGCAGCGCTTCGGGCCGCCTGTTCCGCGCGGCAGCGTTCCCGATCAGCATCGACACCGATGGCATCGCCGAGATGGCTCGCGCGGCATCGTCGAATCGGGAAATCGGGCAACTGCGCGACAGCCTGGAGGGTCGCCTGCTGATCATCGGCGTCGACCGGCTGGACTATTCCAAGGGCTTGCCGCAGCGCTTCCAGGCGTATGCGCGGCTGCTTGAACGGGAGCCGCAACTGCACCGGCGCATCACCTTTCTGCAGATCGCGCCGCCGTCGCGCGGCAGCGTGCTCGAATACCGCCAGATCCGCCGCGAGCTGGAACGCAGCGCCGGCCACATCAACGGCAAGTACGCCGCGCCGGACTGGGCGCCGATCCGCTACATCAACAAGTCGTTCCCGCACCGCCTGCTGACCGGCTACTACCGCAGCGCGCGCGTGGGCCTGGTGACCCCGCTGCGAGACGGCATGAACCTGGTCGCGAAGGAATACGTGGCCAGCCAGGATGCGAACGATCCCGGCGTGCTGGTGCTGTCGCGCTTTGCCGGCGCCGCGCAGGAGCTGACCGACGCCTTGCTGGTGAACCCCGCCGACACCGAGGAAGTGACCGACGCCCTGCAGCGCGCACTCGGCATGCCGCTGGCCGAACGACGCGAACGCTGGAACGCGATGATGACGGTGCTCCGGAAGAACGACATCACCGCCTGGCGCGTCGCATTTCTGCAGGCGCTGGGCCGCTGAGCGCTAGGCCAGCCAGATCAGGCTGGCGAAACGGCCGCTGCGGGCGCCGTCGCGGCGATAGGAATAGAAGCGCGGATCGGCATGCGTATCGAATCCGCCGCCATGGATCCGCGTGAGCCCGCACGCGGCGAGCCGCTGGCGCGCCAGCGACGCCAGGTCGCAGTGCCAATGGCCGGGCCGGGTCGCCACGAAACACTCTGCCGCCTCCGCGATGCGCGCCACGAACGCGGCGCGCACTTCGCCACCCACTTCGTACGACGCCGCGCCGATGCACGGGCCCAGCCACGCCAGCAGGCGCGACGGCGGCGTCTGCAGCTGCTGCACCGTGGCCTCCAGCACGCCGTCGGCCAGGCCGCGCCAGCCGGCATGCGCCGCGGCGATCTCGCTGCCGTCGTCGGCGCAGAACAACACCGGCAGGCAGTCGGCGGTGAGTATCGAAAGCACGGTGCCGCGGATGTGCGACACCGCGGCATCCGCCTGCGGTTCGTCGTCGCTGCGCAGCGGACCGAGTTCGGCCACGTTGATGCCATGCACCTGGCGCAGCCAGCGAGGCGCGGCCGGCAAGGCCAGTGCCTGCTGCAGCGCGCTGCGGTTCGCATCGACCACCTCGGCCGCGTCGCCACTGCGCAGGCCGAGATTGAAACGATCGAAAGGCGGTGCGGAGATGCCCGGCCCCTGGCGAGTGGTGACGGCCGCATGCACCTGCGGCGGCGCGGGCCAGTCGGGGAAAATCCAGGTCTCGGTCATCGTCAGGGATCGGGAGTCGGGATGGGGAACCGAAAGCATCGCACACCCTTCGCTCCGCTTCCCGCCCCTTTCCTCAATAGTGATCCGAACCGTGCTGGGCAAGATCGTGGCGGAGCGCCTCGATCAGCGCCAGTTGATCGGCAGGCCGCTCGGCGCTGAAGGACAGTGCCTCGCCGGTAGCCGGGTGCAGGAACGACAGCTTCTCGGCGTGCAATGCCTGCCGGCGGAATCCGCGCAGCGTGGCGATCAGCTCGGCGCTGGCGCCCTTGGGCAGCTTCAGGCCGCCGCCGTACAGCGGGTCGCCGACGAGCGGATGGCCGATGTGCGCCAGGTGCACGCGGATCTGGTGCGTGCGCCCGGTTTCCAGCTGGCACTGCAGCAGGCTGTGCGCGCGGAAGCGCTCACGCAGCCGATAGTGGGTGACGGCGCGCTTGCCGTCCTCCTCGTCGCGCACCGACTGGCGCAGGCGATCGCCCATGCTGCGGCCGATCGGCTCGTCGACCGTGCCACCCGCCACCATCGTGCCCAGCACCACCGCTTCGTACTGGCGCTCCACTTCGTGCCGCGACAGCAGGTCGACCAGCGCCGTGCAGGCCGGCAAGGTCTTCGCCACCACCATCAGGCCGGAGGTGTCCTTGTCCAGCCGGTGCACGATGCCGGCGCGCGGCAGCTCGGCCAGCTTCGGGTCGTGGTGCAGCAAGGCGTTCATCAGGGTGCCGGCCGGATTGCCGGCGCCCGGATGCACCACCAGCCCGGCCGGCTTGTTCAGCACCAGCAGGTGCTCGTCCTCGTGGACGAGGTCCAGTGCGATGTCTTCGGGCGCGCTGGTCACTTCGGTTTCCAGCTCGACCTCAAGGCGCACCTGCTCGCCCCCGCGCAGCAGCTGCCGCGGCGGCGCCTGCGCGCCGTCCAGGGTCACCGCGCCGGACTTGATCCAGCCGCTGAGCCGCGAGCGCGAATAGTCCGGGAACATCTCGGCCAAAGCCTGGTCGAACCTGCGTCCTGCGGCGGCCAGCGGTACCTCGGCCTGGTGGCGGATCGTGGTCATGCCGCGCTCCGCGGGCCGCAACCGGTTTCAGCTATCATGCCTTTTCGTTCATACATCCGAATTCATTCCTATGCGCCTACCAATGGGCTTGTCCAAGCTGCCGATGTTCAAATTGCCTGCCCTCAAGGTGCTTGCCGTGCTTGCGCTCGCCGTGTCGATGAGCGCCTGCTCGATGTTCAAGGCGAAGCGCGACACCATCGACAACATGCCGGTGGACGCGCTGTACAACAACGCGCATGCCTCGATGGAGAATGCCGACTACGCCGCCGCCAGCAAGGCCTACCAGCGCCTGATCGCGCGCTTCCCGTCGGGCGAGTACAACGAACAGGCCCAGCTCGATCTGGCCTACTCGCAGTACAAGGACAACCAGCCGGATGATGCCTTGTCGACCGTGAACCGCTTCATCAAGACCTATCCGACCAACAAGCATGTCGATTATGCCTATTACCTGCGCGGCCTGATCAATTTCGATCGCACCAGCGGCGTGATCGAGCGCTTCATCGGCCGCGGCGGCTCCGAAGCGCGCCGCGACCAGGGCTACAACCTGCAGGCGTTCGACGACTTCTCCGAGCTGTCGCGGCGCTTTCCGGACAGCGCCTACACCGCCGACGCGCGCCAGCGCATGATCTACCTGCGCAACGTGCTGGCCCAGTTCGAGATCAACGTGGCCGAGTTCTACCTGCGCAACAAGGCCTACATCGCCGCGGCCGACCGCTCGCAATACGTGATCGAGCATTACCAGCAGGCGCCGCAGACCGGCGACGCGCTGGCCATCCTCACCCGCAGCTATCTGTCGCTGGACCAGAAAGCCCTGGCCGACCAGTCCCGCCAGGTGCTCGCGCTGAACTACCCGAACCACCCGTACCTCAGCGACCCCAAGTGGCCGCACGCACCATCCACGCTGCGCAAGCTGGTGCCATTCTCGGGCCATCACTGAGCGAGCTTCCGCCCCGGAAGGAAAAAAAGCCGGCTTCGAGCCGGCTTTTTTGTGGACTACGCTTCGGCTGCGCCGCGGATTCGCCGGGCTCAATGCCATCCGGACGTGATGGGATAACGCCGCTCACGGCCGAACGCGCGCGTGGTCACGCGGGGACCGGGCGCCGCCTGCCGGCGCTTGAACTCGTTCAGCAGCACCAGCCGCACCACGCGCTGCACGGTAGCGGCATCGTGACCGGCGGCCACGATGTCGGCCTGCGACTGCTCGCCCTCGATGAAGCGCTCAAGGATCGCATCCAGCTCGTCGTACGGCGGCAGCGAGTCCTGGTCGGTCTGGTTGTCGCGCAGTTCGGCCGAAGGCGGACGATCGATCACTTCCACCGGAATCGCGGCGGCGGCATGGATGTTCGTTCCATGCTGCGCGGCATGTCCCGACCGATTGCGCCAGCGCGCCAGCCGGTACACCACGGTCTTGTAGACGTCCTTCAGCGGCGCGTAGGCACCGCACATGTCGCCGTAGAGCGTGGCGTAGCCCACCGCCATCTCGCTCTTGTTGCCGGTCGCCAGCAGCAGCCGGCCGTGCTTGTTGGACAGCGCCATCAGCATCACGCCACGGGTGCGCGACTGCAGGTTCTCCTCCGTCGTATCGACCGCCTTGCCCGCGAATGCCGGCGTCAGCGCGGCGAGGAAGGACTCACAGGTCTGCTCGATCGAGATCACGTGGTAGTCCACGCCCAGGTTTTCCGCCTGGGCGCGCGCGCCATCGAGCGACAGCTGCGAGGTGTAGCGTGTCGGCATCATCACCGCGGTAACGCGTGACGCGCCCAGCGCGTCGACCGCCAGCGCCAGCGTCAGCGCCGAATCGATGCCGCCGGACAGCCCCAGCAAGACGCCGTCGAAGCCGTTCTTGTCGATGTAGTCGCGGATGCCGCGCACCAGCGCCGCATACAGGGTCGCTTCGGTCGAGCCGTCGGCGGCCACCGGCCAGTGGTCCGCGTGCAGCGTGCGGGTGGCCGGATCGAACCCGGCCCACAGCAGCGCGTCGACGAAGGCCGGCGCACGCGCGGCGATCGAGCCGTCGCCGTTCACCAGCAGCGAGCCACCGTCGTAAACCACTTCGTCCTGCCCGCCGACCATGTTGACGTAGGCGATCGCGCAGCCGGTTTCCCGCGCACGCACCACCAGCACGGCTTCGCGATCGGCCTGCTTGGCCTCGTCCCACGGCGAGGCGTTGATCACCAGCAGCAGCTCGGCGCCGGCCGCCGCGGCCTGCGCCGCCGGTTCCGGCTGCCACACGTCTTCGCAGATCAAGAGCCCGACGCGCACTCCTTCGACGAGCAGCGTGACGGTCTCGTGTCCCGGCCGGAAATAGCGCTTGTCGTCGAATACGCCGTAGTTGGGCAAGGCCTGCTTGTGCGCGGTGCATTCCACGCGGCCGCCGCGCAGCACGCTGGCGCCGTTGTAGACCTCGCCTTCGCTGTGCGGATGGCCGATCACCGCGACCACGTCCGTGGCCGACGCCGCGAGCGCCTCCAGTTCACCCGCGCAGGCGGCGAGGAAGCTCGGCCGCAGCAGCAGATCTTCCGGCGGATAGCCGCTCAGGGCCAGCTCGGGAAAGGCGATCAACGCCGCCCCTTCGGCACGGGCCTGGGCCATCAGCGCATGCGCCTTCGCGGCGTTGGCCGCTACGGCACCGACGGGAAAATCGAACTGGGCCAATGCAAGGCGGAAGGAGGTCGTCATGGGCAGGGTGCCGGTGGGAACGGCCCATGATAGTAGGCGCGCCATCTTCGGGTGCGGCAGCTTCCCGCGCGGGATGAATCAGCCAGCCCTAGCGCAGGCTGGAGCGCCGCACCATCAGCTTCACCGGCAGCACTTCGCTGTCGACCGGCTCGCCCCGGATCAGCGCCAGCAGGCTGTCGACCAGAACCTCGCCCGCCTGCCTGGTGTCCTGCAGCACGGTGGTCAGCGGAGGGTTGACGAAGCTGGCCATGGCGATGTCGTCGAAGCCGACCAGCGCGACGTCCTGCGGCACGCGCAGGCCATGGTCGCTGAGTGCGCGCATGGCGCCGATGGCGATCAGGTCGCTGGCGGCGAACACCGCGTCAAAGCCGACCTCCCCGGTGATCAGCATGCGCATCGCCTCGTAGCCGGAGCGCTCGGTGCTCTCCGCGTTCTGCTGCAACGCCGGATCCACCTCCACGCCCGCCTGCCGCAGGGCGTCGACGTAACCGCGATAGCGGCCGAAGAACTCCGGGTAATGGCTGGATGCGTCGCCGAGGAAGGCGATGCGGCGGCAGCCGCGTTCCAGCAGGTGCTCGGCCACCGCCTGGCCGCCGCGGAAGTTGTCGCAGCCGATCGACACGCCGGGCTGATCCGGCAGCACCGCGCCCCAGCGCACGAAACGGGTGCCCTGGGCCACCAGCTTTTCGAGCTTGTCGGTGTAGGCGAGATAGTCGCCGTAGCCGAGCAGGATCAGCCCGTCGGCCTTCTTGCTGTCGGCAAAATCCGCGTGCCAGTCGCGCGAGAACTGCTGGAACGAGATCAGCAGGTCGTAACCCTGCAGCGCGCAGGCACGCGTGATCGATCCGAGCATCGACAGGAAGAACGGATTGATGTGCGATTCGTCGGCAGTGGGGTCTTCGAAAAACAGCAGCGCCAGCGTGCCGGTATGCATTCGGCGAAGGTTGGAGGCGTTCTTGTCGACCTTGTAGTTGAGCTGCTCGGCGGCGGCCTGGATGCGCCGCCGGGTTTCCTCATTGACCAGCGGGCTGCCGCGCAACGCACGCGACACGGTCGCCTGGGATACCCCGGTCAGATGGGCGATGTCGATCGATGTGGCTTTTACCTTCATCCGTGGCTTGATCCGGAACGGTCTGATCGGACAGCGTGGCGCCAGCCGGCGGCTGGCAGGTCATCCCGAATCCTAACCGCTTTGCGCGGCGGCTGTCGTAAACCGCCCGGCGCTGCCGGCCACAACGGCAAGGATTGGCCGCTACCGTTCCGGCGGCTGCGTTCTGGTGCGCCGGCTTCATGCGCGCATGTCTTCCAGTTCGATGCCCTTGGTCTCGCGCACGCCGAACCAGACGAACAGCAGCGAGGCCAGCGCGAACGCCGCGTACAGGCCGTAGGCGAAGGTCAGGCCCAGCTCGGCCAGCGCCGGGAAGGTGCTGGTGATGGCGAAGTTCGCCAGCCATTGCGCCGCAGCGGCCACCGCCAGCGCGGTGGCACGGATGCGGTTGGGGAACATCTCGCCCAGCAGTACCCACACGACCGGACCCCAGCTCACGCCGAAGAACACCACGTAGGCGTTCGCCGCGACCAGCGCGACCATTCCGGTGGCGCCAGGCAGGCTCAGCGTGGCGCCGCTGCCGGTGGCCTGCGAGAAGCACCACGCCATCATGCCCAGGGTGATCGCCATGCCGGCCGACCCCACCACCAGCAGGGGCTTGCGCCCGATGCGGTCGACCAGCGCGATCGCCACCAGGGTCACCAGCACGTTGACGATCGAGGTGACCACGGTGATCGTGAACGAGTCGGCCTCGCTGAAGCCGACCGAATGCCACAGGGTCGACGAGTAATAGAAGATCACGTTGATGCCCACGAACTGCTGGAACACCGACAGCAGGATGCCGATCCACACCACCGGCAGCAGGCCGGCCGCCTTGCCGCGCAGGTCGCTCAGGCGCGGTTTGTGTTCGGAACGCAGGCTGATCTCGATGTCGCTCAGCTTGCTGTCCAGCGCCGCCTCGTTGTGCATGTTCAGCACGTTGCGCAGCACCACGCGGGCTTCGTCCAAACGGCCCTTGGCGACCAGGTGCCGCGGCGATTCGGGCACGCCCAGCACCAGGGTGCCGTAGACCAGTGCCGGCAGCGTGGCCACCAGGAACATCCAGCGCCAAGCCGCCAGGCCGAACCACAGCGGTTCCGCAGCGCCGCCGGCCACGCCGGCCAGCCATGCGTCGCTGAGCAGCGCGGCGAAGATGCCGAGCACGATCGCCAGCTGCTGCATCGAACCCAGCCGGCCGCGGATGTATGCCGGCGAGACTTCGGCGATGTAGGTCGGCGCGATGACCGAAGCCACGCCCACGCCGACGCCACCGACCAGCCGCCAGACGATCAGGCTCCACACGCTGTAGGCCAGGCCCGAACCCAACGCGGCAGCGACCAGCAGCACCGCTGCCACCTGCATGGTGCGCACGCGGCCGAAACGGTTCGCCAGCATGCCGGCGTACCAGGCACCCAGCGCCGAACCGAGCAGAGCGCAGGACACCGCGAAGCCGGTCTGTGCCGCATCCAGCGCGAAGCCGCCGCGAATCGCGTCGACCGCGCCATTGATCACCGCCGTGTCGAAACCGAACAGGAAGCCGCCCAGCGCCGCCGCGGCCGAGATCAGCACCACCCGCGCGGTGGCGCGCTGGCCCAGCCCGTCACCTGTCATGTCCATCGTGCTCATCGCGTCTCCCCAACGTCATGGCATCAAGATGCGCCCGAGTCTGCACCGCAGCCCTTGCCGTGTCCGGCTGAATACGTATGCAGGCTCGAAGCCGCCTAGCTGGCAACCGCCCCCTGATTGTGCGCTGGCTGCCCGTGTCGGCGGTTACTATGACAGCGCTGTCATGGTTCGCCAAGCCCGGCGCAAAACGCGGCCGAGGCAGCCCGATGAAACTGCATAGCCGGATATCCAAGGCGAGCGGGTTCCAGGACGGAACCGGGGAAGGGAGACCTGCGCCGGCTATTCCGCGGCGTTGATCACGGCAAGGAAATCGCTGCCGTAGCGCTTGAGCTTGGCTTCGCCCACGCCGCTGACGGTGGCCAGCTCGTCCTCGTTGGCGGGCATCGCGCGCAGCATGGCCAGCAAGGTGGCGTCGTGGAACACCACGTACGGCGGCACGCCCTGCTGCTTCGCCAGCCGGGTACGCAGCGCACGCAGCTCGTCCCACATCGCCTGTTCGTAGGCTTCGATGCCCAGGCTGCCGCCGGTGACGAGCTTGCTGTCACGGCGACGACGGATGGCCCGCTCGGGGCGGGCATCCTCCCGCAGCTTCACCGGCCGGCTGCCGCTGAGCACGGCGCGACTGGCGGCAGTAAGGCGCAGCGTGCCGTAGCCCTCGGCATCGGCTTCAAGCAGGCCGGCCGCGAGCAACTGCCGGAACACCGAACGCCACTGCTTGTCGTCCATCTCCGCACCGATGCCGAATGTGCTGAGCTGATGATGGTGCAGGCTCCGCACGCGCTCGGTTTCCTCGCCGCGCAGCACGTCGATCACATGGCCGGAGCCGAAGCGCTGGCCGGTGCGGTACACCGCCGACAACGCCTTCTGGGCAGGCACCGTGGCGTCCCAGGTTTTCGGCGGCGCGATGCAGTTGTCGCAGTCGCCGCAGGGGCCGGGATAGGTCTCGCCGAACGTGCCGAGCAGCAGCTGGCGCCGGCAATCCGTGGCCTCGGCGTAAGCCAGCAGCGACTCCAGCTTCTGCCGCTCGACGCGCTTGCGTTCATCGGCCGATTCGGACTGCGCGATCATCTGGCTCATCGTCACCACGTCGGACAGGCCGTAGATCATCCACGCCTCGGCCGGCAGCCCGTCGCGGCCCGCACGCCCGGTTTCCTGGTAATAGCCTTCGATGCTGCGCGGCAGGTCCAGATGCGCCACGAAACGCACGTCGGGCTTGTCGATGCCCATGCCGAACGCGACCGTGGCCACCATCACCACGCCGTCCTCGCGCAGGAAACGCTTCTGGTTTTTCGCACGCGTCGGCGCATCGAGGCCAGCGTGATACGGCAAGGCCTCGACGCCCATCTCCGCCAGCCATTCGGCGGTGTCGTCGACTTTCTTGCGGCTCAGGCAATACACGATGCCGGATTCGCCTTCGTGTCCCTGCAGGAACTCGGTGAGCTGGCGCTTGGCGTTATGGCGCAGGCCGACGCGGTAGCCGATGTTCGGCCGATCGAAACTGGAAACGAATTGCCGCGCCTCCTGCAGCGACAGCCGCTCCACGATTTCGTCGCGGGTGCGCGGGTCGGCAGTGGCGGTGAGCGCGATGCGCGGCACCTGCGGGAAACGCTGGTGCAGGACCGCCAGTTCGCGGTACTCGGGCCGGAAATCGTGGCCCCACTGCGACACGCAGTGCGCCTCGTCGATGGCGAACAGCGCCACCTCGGTGCGCTCCAACTGGCCCAGGAAGCGCGCAGTGAGCAGGCGCTCCGGCGCCACGTAAAGCAGGTTCAGCTCGCCGGCCAAAAGCTGCCGCTCGACCTCGCGCTGCTCATCGGCGCCAAGGCTGGAGTTGAGGTAGGCCGCCGCCACGCCGGCCTCGCGCAGGGCGTCGACCTGATCCTGCATCAGCGCGATCAGCGGCGACACCACGATGCCGGTGCCCTGGCGCAGCAGCGCAGGGATCTGGTAGCAAAGCGACTTGCCGCCGCCGGTCGGCATCAAGACCAGCGCGTCGCCGCCATCATGCAGATGTTCGACGACGGCTTGTTGCTGGCCGCGGAAACTGGAGTATCCGAAAACGCTTTGAAGCAGGTCGAGGGCGGAGGCATTCATCGGGGACATGGTAACAAAGCGCCTGCGCACGGCCGTCGGCGCACAGCCCGAACGCCGGTAGCGGATGGACTTGCCGATCGCCCCGCGCAGCGGAGACTACAACGGCGGCATGCCCCACAGCGCATGGTCGAGATCGCCATCCAGACCGAACCGCGACAGCGGCACGCGGCCGTTCTTCACCTCCACGCCCTCGGCGCGCAGCCGCCGCGACTGCTCGCGGAAACCGCGGCTGCCCGGGGGCATGGCGATGTGCCCGCTCGAACGCAACACGCGATACCACGGCAGCACCATGCCCTCGGGAACTTCGCCCAGCAGCCGGCCGACCAATCGCGCCCGCCCGGGCAGGCCGGCGCGGGCAGCGATGGCGCCGTAGCTGGCCACCCGGCCGGGCGGGATCGCGGCGATGGCGGCATAGATGCGGGCAGCGGCCTCGGGGTTCATGCGCATTCATCCTGTTGAATCGACCGGGCCAACGCGACGCCGCCCGGCAGACGTGGCAGAGTAGCAGTGCCTCTCGCAGCGGAAGCCGCAGCATGCGTCACTTCGAAGCCGTGCGTTCCCATATCGGCAGCCAGTACGAGCTGCGCCACAACGATCCGTACCTGATCAGTTTCGATCTGGACCTGGCCCGTGACCGCAGCCAGGGAATCTACCTGGCGGAACTGGAAGACGAATCCGGCCGGCGCTACCTGCGCATATCGACGCCGATCGGCCCGCTCGCCGGCACCGATCCCAACCGTTGCCTGCGCTTCAACTGGCAGCAGCGCACCGGCTTCCTCGCGGTGGCCGACCTGGACGGCTCGCCTTACCTGCATCTGTGCGAGAACCGTCCCTACGAGTTCCTCGACACCGCCGAGCTGCAGCGCGTGGTGCGCGAGCTGGGCATGCTCGGCGACCAGCTGGAGCAGGTCATCGCCAACGGCAGCGACTCGCTGTAGCGACCCGCCCGGTCAGAACAGCAGGCGGAACGCCACCACCAGGCCGTAGGCCAGCAGCGCAGTGATCGGCAGGGTCAAGATCCACGCCCACACCATGCGTTCGACGACCGACCAGCGGATCGAGTTGAAGCGCTTGGCCGCGCCCACGCCCATGATCGAGGCGGACACGTTGTGCGTGGTCGACACCGGAATGCCGAACGCCGACGCGCTCAGGATCACCAGCGCCGAACTGGTCTCGGCGGCGAAGCCGTTGATCGGATGCAGCTTGACCATCTTGTGGCCCAGCGTCTTGATGATGCGCCAGCCGCCACCGGCGGTGCCGGCGGCCATGGTCAGCGCGGAAACCACCTTCACCCACACCGGAATGGCAAAACCGCCGGCCGGGTTCTCGGCGATGCGCAGGAAACCGAGCCACGCCGGCAACTGATCGAACTGGTGCGCAGCGGTAGCGCCGGCCAGGGCCAGCGCGATGATGCCCATGCTCTTCTGCGCATCGTTCATGCCGTGCGCCACGCCCATGGCGCTGGCCGACACGATCTGCGCCTTGCCGAAGAAAAAGTTGACGAACGGCGTGCGTCCAAAGCGGCGCGACCAGCCATGCCGGTTCGCGAACCACGCCAGCAGCGCATACAGCGCGCCCATCAGCAGGAAGCTGATGACGAAGCCCGCCGCGGGCGACAGCACCATGGGAATGATCACCTTGGGGATCACGCCGTGGCCTTTCAGCCAGCTGCCCTCGATCCAGATCACCGAGGAAAAATCATTGTTCGAGGCGGCCAGCGCCGCGCCGACCAGCGAACCGACCAGCGCATGGCTGGAGCTCGACGGCAGGCCCAGCCACCAGGTGATCAGGTTCCACACGATGGCCGCCAGCAGCGCGCAGATCAGCAGCTGCGAGCTCATCTCGATCACGCCGGCGTTGATCAGCCCCGAGGCGATGGTGGCCGCCACCGCGGTGCCCATGAAGGCGCCGATGAGGTTGGTGCCTGCAGCCAGCAACACGGCCTGGCCCGGCGTCAGCACCTTGGTCGCCACCACGGTGGCGATCGAATTGGCGGTGTCGTGGAAGCCGTTGATGTAGGTGAAGACGAGCGCGATCACCACCACCGCGATGACGATGCTCATGCGCGCGCTCCGGCGTGTCGCGTACGTGGCGGCGGGAGCATCGCGCTCGGGCCATGCGGAATGCGGAGGATCACGGGCGGCGGCCTCAGGAGTTCTTGAGGACGATCGAATAGACGATGTTGCCGACGTCGCGACACTTGTCGATCGCCTTCTCGATCAGCTCGAACAGGTCCTTCGCCAGCACCGCGCGCATCACGTCGCCGCCTTCGACGTACAGCGTGCGATAAGGTGCGAGCAGCATGCGGTCGCCTTCCGATTCCAGTGCCTGCAGGCGGTCCTGCAGCTTCTTGACCGGGTCGATGCGCAAACCGCGGCGCAGCTCGCCGATCATCTCGGCGACGACCTCGCTGGAGCGCTCGAGCACCAGCGCGCGCTGGGCAAAATCCACGCCCGCAAGGCGGCTGGCGACGATCTCGTAACGCTCGGCAAACTTCTCGATGGTCTTGGGGATCTTGTACAGCGCCGAGTTCAGCGCCTCGATGTCCTCGCGGTCGAGCGCGGTGACGAAGGTGTTTACCAGCCCCTCGCTGATCTGCGCGGCCAGTTCCTTCTCGCGCGCCCGGGTGGCGGTGAACGCGGCCATCACCGAGCCGCCGCCGGGCTTGGTCAGCAGCTCGTGCAGGGCCTTGGCGCTTTCGTGGGCGGTGGCGGCACTCTGTTCGAGCAGGCCGTAGAACTTGTCGCCTTTGCCGAAGATCGTCTGCAGTGAAAACATGCGGGGCCATGCCTGGGAAACGGGATGACCGGAATGTTACAGGACTGCCGTGCTGCCCTGCATCAATGGCGGCCGCCGCGCATGCGTGAACCGGACACCCGCTGCCCTTACACTGTGCCCATGCACCCTCCTCCATCTACACCGCGATGCTGACCGAAATCGCGCTCGTCCTCGTGCTGGCCCTGTGCAACGGCTTCTTCGCCCTGTCGGAAATGGCGCTGGTGGTATCGCGCAAGAGCCGGCTCAAGCAAATGGCCCGGAACAGCCGCAAGGCGGCTCTGGCGTTGCGCCACGCTGAAGCGCCGGAGCATTTCCTTTCCACCGTGCAGGTCGGCATCACTCTGGTGATGCTGATCACCGGTGCCGTCGCCGGCGATGCGCTGGGTGGCCACATCGCCGATGCCTTGCGCGGCGGCAACCTGGCCTGGCTGTTGCCGTACACCCGGATCATCGGGATCGTGCTGGGCTTCGTGCTGATTTCGTACATCCAGATCGTGTTCGGCGAACTGGTGCCCAAGCGGCTGGCGTTGTCGGCGCCGGAAAAGGTGTCGTCGTACGTGGCGATCCCGATGCTGGTGCTGTCGCGCATCACCGCGCCATTCGTTTGGCTGCTGAACGTGTCCAGCAACCTGCTGCTGCGGCTGCTGCGGGTCAACCAGCACGGCCGCGGCGTGGTCACCGAGGACGAGATCCGCCTGCTGGTGGCCGAGAGCGCCGAACAGGGCGTGCTCGACCCCGACGAGCACAACATGGTCAACCGCGTGCTGCGCCTGGGCGACCGCACGGTGGACAGCGTGATGACCCCGCGCATGCGCATCGCCTGGCTGGACACCGCCGGCACCCTCGAGGAAAACATCGAGGTATTGCGGCAGACGCCGTACTCGCGCTATCCGGTCTATCGCGGCGACGAGAGCGACGTGGTCGGCGTGGTCGAGGTCAAACGCCTGCTGCACAGCTTCGCCGACGGCAAGCTGGAGTTGTTCGAGCACCTCTCCAAGCCGCTGTTCGTGCCGGCTACCGCGCGCGCGCTCGATTTGCTGGAGGAGTTCCGTGACGCCGAAACACCGCTGGCGCTGGTGGTCGACGAGTACGGCGACATCGAAGGCGTGGTCACCGTCAACGACCTGCTCGCGGCGGTGGTCGGCGCCAGCCAGATCGGCCACGGTGGCGGCAACGAGGACAGCCCGATCATGCAGCGCGCCGACGGCAGCTGGCTGATCGACGGCAGCCTGTCCACAGACGACCTGCGCGAGCTGCTGCAGATCAGCGAGTTGCCGGGCGAGGACGAACACGATTTCCGCACCGTCGCCGGCATGGTGATGACGGCACTGGGCCACGTGCCGCAGACCGGCGAGGTGTTCGCCTGGCTGGGTATCCGCTTCGAGGTGGTCGACCTCGACGGCGCCCGCATCGACAAGCTGCTGGTCACCCCGGCGCCGTCGATGGAACTGTCGGACGACGAGCAGTAGCAACCATTGTCCCTCCCCCTGCCTGCAGGGGGAGGTCTGGAGGGGGTAAAGCTTTTGACTTCCAGATCAAAAGCACCCCACCCCAACCCTCCCCTGCTTCGCAAGGGAGGGAGCAAAATCACTACTTGCCCTTCGCCAACCCCGCCATCCGCTGCGCATCAGCAAGAATCCCGTGCAGCACGCGCAACTCGCGCTCGTCCGGCTGGGCGCGCTGGAACAGCTTGCGCAGGCGCAGCATGATCGTGGTCGGCTCGCGTCCCTTGTGGAACTCGATGTCGTCCAGCGTCTGTGCCAGGTGCACGTAGAACTGTTCCATGCGGGCCGCATCGGCCGGAGGTTCGGCGTGCGCGGGCGGCGCCGGCACGGGCACATCGCCGAGCATCGCCATGCGCACTTCATATGCCATCACCTGCACGGCCTGCGACAGGTTGAGCGAGCTGAAATCGTCCACGCTGGGTATCCGCACCATCGCGTGGCAGCGCGCCAGTTCCTCGTTCTCCAGGCCGGTGCGCTCGTTGCCGAACACCAGCGCCACCTGCTCGCCGCGCGCTACCGCGGCCAGCGCCTGCTGCGCCGCCTCACGCGGTGAAATCTCCGGCAGGTTCACGCCACGCCGGCGCGCCGACAGGCCCAGCGCCAGGCTGCTGCCGGCGAGGCTGCCGATCAGGTCGTCGTGGAGGCCAGCATTTGCCAGCACGTCGTCGGCACCCGCGGCCAGCGCATTCGCTTCGCGGTCGGGGAACTTTGCCGGCGCCACCAGCTCCAGCCGCTCGAAACCCATCGTGCGGATCGCCCGCGCCGCGCTGCCGATATTGCCCGGGTGCGAAGTGCGCACCAGCACGTAGCGGATGCGGGCGGCGAGGTCGTGGAGATCGGTCATGCGAGGACGTGTTTTGCGGCGGGAGCGGACAAGAATAGTGGACGCGGGGCGGCTTCGGCCCGCCTCTGCTAGAATCGCCGGCCGCAACCCCGCTCTCTTCCAAAGTCGAAACCATGGCCAGACCACACGTCACGATCGCGGCGCGCGCCGCGCGTTCTGCAGGCAACGTGATCCTGCGCTACATGAACCGCATCGACGGCCTCAACATCGTCGAGAAGCAGCAGATGGATTTCGTTTCCGAAGTCGACAAGCTGGCCGAGGCGGAAATCATCAAGGAACTGCGCCGCGCCTACCCCGACCACGCGATCCTCGCCGAGGAAAGCGGCGCCATCGGCAAGGGTCCGCTGACCTGGGTGATCGACCCGCTGGACGGCACCCACAACTACCTGCGCGGCATCCCGCACTTCAGCGTCTCCATCGCGCTGCTGGAAAAGGGCGTGCCGATCCATGCCGTGGTGTTCGACCCGCTGCGCGACGAGCTGTACACCGCCAGCAAGGGCGACGGCGCCTACCTCAACGACCGACGCATGCGCGTATCCAAGCGCGAGAACCTGGGCGGCGCGATGATCGCCACCGGCTTCCCGTTCCGCCAGCGCGAGCACCTGGTGCCGCAGCTGGACATGACCCGCGCGATCCTCGGCCAGGCCGAGGACATCCGACGTTCCGGCTCCGCCGCGCTGGACCTCGCCTACGTCGCCGCCGGCCGCTATGACGGCTACTTCGAGATCGGCCTCAAGGCCTGGGACATGGCCGCCGGCGTGTTGCTGGTGCACGAAGCCGGCGGCCGCTATTGCGACTTCGCCGGCCGCGACGGCATCCCCGAGAGCGGCAACATCATCGCCGGCAACCTCAATGTGGCGAAGGCCATGGTCGACGCGATAGGACAGCAGGCAACGCCGGTGCTGCTGAAGGCCTGACCTGAATTTGCGTTTGTGGGATGTTTGAACCCGACACTGATCTCGAAGCCTCGAAAGGGGCTTCAACCAGTCATCCAGTCGCGGCAACGTGATGCAGGTTGCGCCAAAATCACGACTAACGCGGCCCGGGGCCTTCCTTGCCCAGACTCAATAGAGAAAGGTCGTTGCGCTTCCCTCAATCCGGTCGATCCGGACGTGATTCCAGCGATTCACGCCATAAACACGATAGTCGCGCGCACCATCTTCATCTTGTATGTGGACGCACGCATTCTCTTCGGGATAATCAGGCAGGCAAGCGATCGTGTGCACCTGCCAGATTTCCTGCAGTGAGCTGCCTGGTATTGCCCCTGCCATGTCTTTTTCGCGCCAGCGGACATCAATGACCTGATTGGCGAACGGACCATGCCGGTTTAGTACGTCCATGTAGCGCGCCACCTGGACTGCCGTTTGGGCATCCGGCGCGGGAAAGAAGTCTCGTGTCGTCGCCTGAGCTGCACAACGTGCGTCGCCCGGCAGAATTGCTCCAGACTCGGGTGCCTCATATAGATCGGCAGGCGCCCCGAAACGCCACGTCTGTGTACGGGATTGGACATTCCCTTTCTCATCCAGCTTGATATCTACCCACCGCGCCCGGCATATCCCGGGCTCGCGGATGTCGGCCCTGGCGCGTTCGTAAAATGTCAGTTGTCCGAACGATCCCATATACCGCGGACGCAACACGTCCACCACGTCAGCTCCTTCGCTACCCAACAGCAGGTGAGCCAGGACCGGCAATGGAAGTAACCGCGCCGCTCGCCGGCTCAACGGAAGCGTATCGTCAACGCCCGACTCCGATACTTTCGAGCCGCAGAGCGCAAATGGTTGAGAGAGGTAACGACGATCATGCTTGTCGCGCAACTCGATGCGAAGGGTCTTGGCGTAATCCTCGGGCCTGACATCATCCAGCAACGCAATAGTCATTCCGTCATCGTGTCCGGCAATGCTGGCATGGTCGGCGATATCCACCACGGGGACCGGCAAGCCGGGAGATAGGCGCCTGTCCACGACATGGCTTTCGCCATTGACATCGAGCACGCTGTAGGCGCTCCAGATCAGCACCGGAGGATCCCTGACGTTTCCTGAAACATCGAAGCGGAGTGGATGCGGGCCAAGATTGCGGATATGCAGATCCACCGCCACGTTCGATGCGTATTCGCCGCAACCCGATATCTGTGGCGCAGCGACGATCTCGATCAATTCGGGGTCAACCGGACGAACGCATCCGCTCAGGCCGAGAACTATCGCCAGGGAAATCCATCCTGCGCAATAAAGCAGCCGATACATATGCGTCCTTGGAAACCAGAGGGTCAGAACCATCATCCAATAGTCGTCTTCGATTTCGGCAGCAAGCCGCAAGCCCCAGAAACCAACAGGTTTTATCCCAATTCGCGCAGGAACCCGCGCAGGAACGGAATGGTGATCCGTCGCTGCGCCGCCAGCGAAGCCTGATCCAGCTTGTCCAGCAGATCGAGCAGCGCGCCGAGGTCACGCGCGTAACGCGTGAACAGCCAATCCAGCACGCTGTCGTCCAGCTCGATGCCGCGCGAGGCGGCTTGTGCTTTCAGCACCGCCCGGCGTTCGTCGTCGTCGAGTGGTTTCAGTGCGAACTGGGTGCAGGCGCCGAGGCGTGAGCGCAGGTCCGGCAGCTCGATGCCGAGCTGGGCAGGTGTGGCATCGGCGGCGAACAACAAGGCGCTGTGTTCGGCGCGGGCGCGGTTGTAGAGGTCGAACAGCGCGTGCTCCGCTTCGCGGTCGCCGGCGATGGCGCCGAGATCGTCTAGCGCGAGCAGTTCGCTGCCGGCGACACCGCGCAGTGCCGACGCGTGATCCGTGATCGTTGCCAGTGGCAGGTATTGCACGCGCCGGCCGGCAGCGCTGGCCGCCTGGCAGGCCGCCATCAGCAGATGACTGCGACCACTGCCGCTGGCACCGTGCAGGTAGATCCACGGCGCGTCGGCCTGCAGCGCCAGCGCCTGCACGGCGGCCAGCGCGGCGGCGTTGGCGCCTGCGTGGAAATGTTCGAAACGCTGGCGCCGCGGCCAGCGCAACGCCAGCGGCAACTGCGGAATCATGGCGCGGCCCGGTCATCCGGTGGCGTGGGCGCTGACGTGGTCGCATCGACTTCGCCGTCGCGGTGCACGGCCACCTCCACCTCGGCAATCACCGGATCGTCCGGCCCCTGTTCGTTGTACAGCTCGCTCAACCGATAGCGTTCGAGCAGGTAGCGCAGCAGCACCATGATCACCGACGCCGCCGGCAGCGCCAGCAGCACGCCGAGGAAGCCGAACAGGTAGCCACCGGCGAGCACCGCGAAGATCACCGCCACCGGGTGCAGGCCGATCTTGTCGCCGACCAGCTTGGGCACCAGCACGTAACCTTCCAGCAACTGGCCGATCACGAACACGCCGCAGACCAGCAGCACGTGGGTCCAGTCGCCGTACTGCACCAGCGCGGCGATGATCGCGGCAACGAAGCCGATGATGAAACCCAGGTACGGCACGAAGCTGAGCAGGCCGGCGACCATGCCGATCAGCAAACCCACCGACAGCCCGACCAGCCCCAGCCCGGCACCGTAGAACACGCCCAGCGCCAGCATCACCAGCAGCTGGCCGCGCACGAAGGCGCCGAGGATCTTGTCCGATTCGTGCGCCAGGTGCGCGATGCTCGGCTGGATCGAGCGTGGCAGCGTGCGGTCGATCGTGGCCACCAGGCGGTCCCAGTCGCGCAGCAGGTAGAACGCCACCACGGGAATCAGCACGAGGTTGGTCAGCCACATCGCGATGCCGAGGCCCGAGCGCGATACCTTGCCCAGCACCGCCGTGGCGACGCCGCCGATCGAGCCGATGTGTTCCTTGATCGCGGTCAGCAGGCGGTCGCTGTCGAACGTGTGCGGATCCAGATGCAGCCGCGCCTGCAGCCACGGCCACGCCACGTTCTGCGCCCAGTCGCCGTAGCGCGGCAGGTTCTCGATGAGGTTTTCGACCTGCCGCGCGATCAGCGGGATCAGCAACAGCAGCACGCCGCACACCACCACCAGCAGCACCACGAAGACGATGGTGGCGGACCAGGTCCGGTTGAGGCCGAGGCGTTCCAGCCGGTCCGCCAGCGGATCGCCGAGATAGGCCAGCATGGCGGCCACCGCGAACGGCATCAGCACCGGCGCGAGCAGCCAGATCAGGTAGACGATGACCGCGGTGATGGCGAACAGCTGCCAGCGGCGTGAAGTATCAGAGGTCATGGGCGCGCTCATGGGAACGGATTCGATCGACGGCATCGGCGGTCGTGCTGCACGGCCTGCCGCGCTGCGGCGAAAGGCGTGTTCAATGCAACCAGCGCAGGTTGGCGTCGGCGCCCGGGTGCGGTTCGCCCTGCAGCAGCAGTCGGCCGCCGGCGGCGAGGTTCGCCGCCAGCCCGGTCATCGGCACCGAGGCCTTGACGTAGAGCAGCACGGCATCGTTCTCGGCACCCAGCGTGGTCACCTGCCTGACCGAGGGGTCGGCCTGCAACATGGCCAGCAGGCTGGCGTAATCGGCCGCCGAAGCCAGTCCGCTGACCCACAGTTTGCCCTCGCTGGGGCTCGCTCCGATCACGTTGAGCTGCTTGCCGAGGCGATCGACCATGCCGCTGCCCGCATCGCCGAGCAGGGCGTCCTCGGTCGCGCCATGGCCGCTCCATGGCTGCGGCTGGCCGCCGGAAATCAGCATCCAGTCCGCGCCGCCGTCGTGCAGCTTGCCGAGCAGCACCAGGCCGGTGTGGTATTGCCGGTTGATGGCCGCCAGCGTGGCCGGATCCACCGCGGCGACTTTCGCCGGATCCGGTGGGTTGGCGGCGTCGGGATACACCACGTTGGTTCCGCGCGCAGCCGCCGTCGAGGCCAGGCTCGCCAGCGCCGCCTGGTCGAGCAGGCTGCCGTCCTTGCCCTGCACCAGCAGCAGCACCGGCGGCTTGATCCCGGCACTGGCCACACCCAGTTTCGATACCAGCCGGCGCACCGAGCCCGGTTCGAACTCGACGTCCAGGATGAGTCCGGTGGCGGCACGCTGATACTGGAACTTCTGCACCATCGAGCCGGCCTTGCCCAGTGCGTCGGCATAGCCGGGGTTGCTGCGCAGGTCCTGGCCGCCGGCCACCCGCGTGAGCACCTGCCCCAATGCAGTGGCGAAGGCCTGGTCACGCTGGACATCGCTGGTATCGGCCACCGGCACCACGACCGAATACGGCGAACCCGACGCCTGCGCATGCAAGGCCGGCAACGTGGCGAAACCCAGCAGCAAGACAAGGATCAGCAAGCGGGACAGGCGCATGGGCATGGCAATCTTCAGGAGAAACTCTCGGGAAGTCTGCCCAATCGCGCTTCCAGCGTCCATCCGCAGCACGCCCGGCCGCACGCGCCGCGGCACGCCAGCCGGCAGCGGCGCCGCTTGCTGCTAAACTTGCGCGTTTCATCCACGCCGGTTTTCGCCATGTCTGACGCTCTTACCTACCGCGCCGCCGGCGTCGACATCGACGCGGGCAATGCGCTGGTCGAACGCATCAAGCCGCTGGTCAAGCGCACGGTTCGCCCCGAGGTGATGGGTGGGCTGGGCGGCTTCGGCGGCCTGTTCGACCTGAGTGGCCGCTACCGGGAACCCGTGCTGGTGTCCGGTACCGATGGCGTCGGCACCAAGCTGAAACTGGCGCAGATCCTCAACCGCCACGACACCATCGGCATCGACCTGGTCGGCATGTGCGTCAACGACGTGCTGGTGCAGGGCGCCGAGCCGCTGTTCTTCCTCGACTACTTCGCCACCGGCAAGCTCGACGTCGACACTGCCGTGGCCGTGGTCGGCGGCATCGCGAAAGGCTGCGAGCTGGCCGGCTGCGCACTGATCGGCGGCGAAACCGCCGAGATGCCGGACATGTACCCCCCGGGTGAGTACGACCTGGCCGGCTTCACCGTCGGCGCGGTGGAAAAATCGCGGATGCTGACCGGCGAAGCGATCGTCGCCGGCGACGTGGTGCTCGGCGTGGCCTCGTCCGGCCCGCACTCGAACGGCTATTCGCTGGTGCGAAAGATCCTGGAGCGCGCCGGCAACCCGCTGGATCTCGATCTCGGCGGCACCAGGCTGGCCGATGCGCTGATGGTGCCGACCACGATCTACGTCAAGCCGATGCTGGAGCTGCTGAAGGGTGGCACCGTGCACGGCATGGCGCACATCACCGGCGGCGGCCTGAAGGAAAACATCATCCGCGTCGTGCCGGACGGCCTCGGCATCGCGCTGGACGCGTCCACCATCGTGCTGCCGCCGGTGTTCGACTGGCTGATGCGCGAAGGCAACGTGGCGCGCGAGGAGATGTGGCGCACGTTCAACTGCGGCGTCGGCTTCACCGTCATCTTGCCGCGCGATGCCGTGGCAGCGGCGGCGGCGTTGCTGTCCGAACACGGCCTGGCCAGTTCGGTGATCGGCGAAGTGGTGCTTGCACGGGGCGAAGAGCGCGTGCATATCGGGTAAGGCATCGTGCCAACCAGCGTTGCGCCTCCACACCGTTCGCCCTGAGCGTAGCGCAGCGAAGGCGAAGGGCCATCGAGAGACCCTTCGGCTGCGACCCTGCGGGTCTACGCTCAGGGCGAACGGCAGAAAACATCCATGTCCTCATCACCGCGCATCGCCGTTCTCGCCTCCGGCCGCGGCAGCAATCTCGCTGCGCTGCTGGCGGCGCGCGAACGCGGCGAATTGCCGGTCGACTTCGTGCTGGTCGCCAGCGACAGGGCCAACGCCGGCGCATTGCGGCTGGCCGAGGCCGCCAACATCCCCACGCTGGCGCTCGATCCGCGCAGCTATCCCGACCGGCGCGGGTTCGATATGGACCTGTTCGCCCGCCTCGCCGCCAGCGGCGCCGAGTGGCTGGTGCTCGCCGGTTTCATGCGCATCCTCGACGGCACCGCGCTGGCGCCATGGGTCGGGCGGATGATCAACATCCACCCTTCCCTGCTGCCCAAGTACCGCGGCCTGCACACCCATCGCCGCGCGCTGGAAGCGAACGACCCGGAGCACGGCGCCAGCGTGCATTTCGTCACCGCCGAACTGGACGGCGGGCCAGTCATCGCGCAGGCCCGCCTGCCGATCGAAGCGGGCGACGACGAGCAGCAACTGGCGCAAAGGCTGCTGCCGCTGGAACACCGTTTGCTGCCGGCCGCGTTGAGCCTGCTGGTCAGCAACCAGCTGCAATGGCGCAACGGCGCGCCGCATTTCAACGGACAGCCCCTGCCCAGGCCGTTGACGCTAGGCGCCGATGGCGTGCTGTCCCTGAAGTGATGCCCGGTTCAGGCCACCGGCCGCAGACTCGGCACATGACTATCCGAACCGCCTTCTCTCCCTTGCTCGGCCTCGGCCTGCTGCTGGCCGTGCCGGCCGCCGCGGCAGCGACTCCAACCGCCTTCACCGCCACCTATGACGTATCGCAGGGCGGCGAGCCGATGGGCGTCGCCACCGTCACCTTGCGCGCTGCCGGCAACGGCGAGTGGATCTACAGCAAGGACGTCAAGGGCACCGGCGGCCTGGCGGCGATGCTCGGCGCCAGCATGAGCGAGTCGTCCCGCTTCCGCTGGAAGGGCGATGTGCCCGAGGCGGTCAGCTACGACTACCGCCTGCAGACCGGCATCAAGAACAAGCAGCGCCACCTGGCGGTCGACTGGACGAAACGGCAGGTGACTGTCGACGAAGGCAAGGGCCCGCAGACCTATCCGTCCAGCCCCGGCATGGTCGAGCGCAACACCACGTCGCTGGCGCTGGGACTGGCGCTGCGCGACGGCAAGCAGCAGGTTACGCTGCCGGTCGCGGTGCGCCAGCAGGTGCAGGCGCAGAGCTTCAAGGTGACCGGCAAGGAAACCGTCCAGGTGCGCGCCGGCTCGTTCAGCGCCGAGCGGGTCGACCGCACCGACGCCGAGCGCGGTTTCAGCGCGTGGTATGTGCCGGACCGTTATCCGGTGCCGGTGAAACTGTCGCAGCATGACGGCGGCGACCTGACGATGGAGCTGATGAGTTATCAGGCCCACTGATCGCGCTGCATCCGTGACGAAAAAGCCCGGCGATGCCGGGCTTTTTTTCTCAGCAGGACGAGCTCAATTCGGCAGGCGCCGGATCTTCGCGCCGAGTACGCCGAGCTTCTCCTCGATGTTCTCGTAGCCGCGGTCGATGTGATACACGCGATCGACCACGGTGTCGCCCTTGGCCACCAGGCCGGCCAGCACAAGACAGGCCGAAGCGCGCAGGTCGGTGGCCATGATCGGCGCGCCGCTCATCTGCGCCACGCCCTGCACGATCGCGGTATTGCCTTCGAGGCGGATGTCCGCGCCCAGCCGCTGCAGTTCGTGCGCGTGCATGAAGCGGTTTTCGAACACCGTCTCGGTGACCACGCCGGTGCCCTCGGCGACGCAGTTGAGCGCGGTGAACTGCGCCTGCATGTCGGTCGGGAACGCCGGGTACGGCGCGGTGCTGATGTTGACCGCCTTCGGCCGGCGCCCCGCCATGTCCAGCTCGATCCAGTCGTCGCCTGTGGAGATGTGCGCGCCGGCTTCTTCCAGCTTCGACAGCACCGCGTCCAGCGTGTTGGCGCGGGCGTGGCGCGCGCGCACCTTGCCGCCGGTCATCGCCGCACCGACCAGGAAGGTGCCGGTCTCGATGCGGTCGGGCAGCACTTCGTATTCGGCGCCGTGCAGGCGCTCGACGCCGTGAATCACCATCGTCGAGGTGCCTGCGCCTTCGATCTGCGCGCCCATCGCGATCAGGCAATGCGCCAGGTCGACCACTTCGGGCTCCTGCGCGGCGTTCTCGATCACCGTGGTGCCCTGCGCCAAGGTCGCCGCCATCATGATGTTCTCGGTGCCGGTGACGGTGACCATGTCCATCACGATGCGCGCGCCCTTCAGCCGCGACGCCTTCGCCTTGATGTAGCCGTTCTCGACGCTGATCTCCGCGCCCAGCGCCTGCAGGCCGCGGATGTGCTGGTCGACCGGCCGCGAGCCGATCGCGCAGCCGCCAGGCAGGGACACCTCGGCCTGGCCGAAGCGCGCCACCAGCGGGCCGAGCACCAGGATCGAGGCGCGCATGGTACGCACCAGGTCGTAGGGCGCCACGCAGGTGCTGGTGGTGCGCGGGTCGACGTGCATCTTCATGCGGTCGTCCAGCACCAGCTGCACGCCCATCTGGCCAAGCAGCTCGATGAACGTGGTGACGTCGTGCAGATGCGGCACGTTGCCGATGCTGACCGGCTCATCGGCCAGCAGGCAGCCGGCGAGTATCGGCAGCACGGCGTTCTTCGCGCCGGAAATGGCGACTTCGCCATGGAGCGGCGTGCCGCCACTGATCAGGATTTTGGCCATAAGTGCAGGAAATCGGGAATGGAGAATCGGGAATGGGAAATCGGAAGCGTCGAGGTCGGGCGGAACGGGGCGGAACGGCTTTGACCGTTCCCCACTCCTATTCCCTGTTCCCGGCTTCCTCCGGTGTCAAGGTTTTCAGCGCCAGCGCGTGGATCGCGCCGCCCATCAGCTCGCCCAGCGTGGCGTACACCAGCCGGTGGCGCGCCAGCGGCAGCTTGCCGGCGAACTGGCTGGCCACCACGGTGGCCTCGAAATGCACGCCGTCGGCGCCGCTGACCTGCGCCCGCGCGCCGGGCAGGCCATTTTCGATCATTGCCTGGATGCTGGCTGGATCCATCGGGTGTTCCATGCGGGGTTTCAGTCGGCAGGAGGGTGGACCCGGTTGCCGGAATCCATTGCGCTGACTTATGACGTTAAAATGCGGACATGCCATGGTAATGGAAATCCGCTGGCGCAGAAATGACGGCTGTCCGCCATCACCCTGTCGCCATCGTCCCGGCGGCACCCGATCCACCCTTCCCGAGCCTTCATGAACGCACGCATCGCCCCGCCCGCTCCGATCGACCTGAATCCGGATGTCATCACCCACAGCGCGCGCGCGGTGATCGCCACCGAAGCGGAAGCGGTGCGCGCGCTGGAGCCCCGCATCGGCACGGCGTTCGTCGAGGCCTGCCGGCTGATCCTGGCCTGCCGTGGCCGCGTGGTGGTCAGCGGCATGGGCAAGTCCGGCCATATCGCGCGCAAGATCGCCGCGACCCTGGCTTCCACCGGCACGCCGGCGTTCTTCGTGCATCCGGGCGAGGCCAGCCACGGCGACCTCGGCATGATCACGCCGCAGGACGTGGTGCTGGCGTTGTCCTATTCGGGCGAAACCGACGAGCTGCTGCTGATCCTGCCGGTGATCAAGCGCCAGGGCATTCCGCTGATCGCGATCACCGGCAAGCCGGATTCCTCGCTGGCCACCGAGGCGGACGTGCACCTGGACGGCAGCATCTCGAGCGAAGCGTGCCCGCTGGGGCTCGCGCCCACCACCAGCACCACCGTGGCACTGGTGCTCGGCGACGCGCTGGCGATCGCGCTGCTGGAAGCGCGCGGCTTCACCTCCGACGACTTCGCCCGTTCGCACCCGGCCGGCAGCCTGGGCCGCCGCCTGCTGCTGCATATCGCCGACGTGATGCACAAGGGCGACGACGTGCCGCGCGTGGCACCGGACGCCAGCCTCACCGCGGCCCTCGTCGAGATGACCCGCAAGCATCTGGGCATGACCGCCGTGGTCGACGCCGACGATCGGCTGCTCGGCGTCTTCACCGACGGCGACCTGCGCCGCGCGTTGGACGACGACGGCGTCGACCTGCGCGGCGCCACCGTGTCCGAGCTGATGACGCGCGGCCCGAAGACGATCGGCGCCGACAAGCTGGCCGCCGAGGCGGCCCAGATGATGGAGAAGTATCAGATCCATGCGCTGCTGGTGGTCGACGATCAACAGCACGTGGTCGGTGCGTTGAACATTCATGATCTGCTCCGCGCCCGCGTGGTCTGATCGCCCGTTCGCCCCCACTTCCGGCACGAGCCCCCTGCATGTACCTGGCTGACCTTCCCGCCGACATCCTTGCCCGCGCCGCCAAGATCCGGCTGGTGGCGTTCGACGTGGACGGCACCCTGACCGACGGCCGCCTGTGGTACGGCGAGGACGGCCGCGAAACCAAGGTGTTCCACGTGCACGACGGGCTCGGCCTGAAGCGGCTGCAGGCCAACGGCGTGCAGGTGGCGCTGATCACCGCGCGGATCAGCCACCCGGTCGCCCTGCGCGCCGAGGAGCTCGACATCGCCCACGTCTACCAGGGCCAGGGCGACAAGCGCGCCTGCCTGCTGGAGTTGCTCGATGCACTGCACCTGACGCCCGAACAGGCCGCCTTCGTCGGCGACGATCTGCCCGACCTGCCGCCGATGCGCCTCGCCGGGCTTGCCGTGGCCGTGGCCAATGCGCACCCGTGGGTCGTCGAACAGGCACACTGGCAGACCCGTCTGGGTGGCGGCATGGGCGCCGCACGCGAGGTATGCGACCTGATGCTGCAGGCGCAAGGCAGGAGCGACGCCGAGCGGGAGCGCTGGCAGTGAATCTCCGTACCTACCTGCGCGACCGGCGCTTGCCGGCCGCGACGCTGGCCGTCGCGCTCGCCGCGGGCGCAGCCCAGCTGCTGCTGTGGTGGTTCGGCCCCGCGCCGCCGGCGCACGACTTCGTCGGACCGCCGCGATCGGGCTATACGCTGACCAACGCGCAGGTCACCGATTACAACCCCGAGGGACGGCCGAGCTTCCATCTGCAGACGCCGCACCTGGAGCGCCGCGAGGGCGATGAATCGCTGTACCTCAATGCGCCGACGTTCCAGTTGCCGGCGAAGCAGCCTGGCGTGCCGGACTGGCAGGGCGAATCGCTCTACGGCTGGGTCAACAAGGGCGGCACCGAGCTCAAGCTGCAAGGCCCGGTCAACATGCACCGGCCGGCTTTCGGCGATGCGCCGGCCGCCGAGATCCATACCGCCGACGTCAGCGCCTGGCCCAAGGAAAACCGCCTGGAAACCGCGGCGCCGGCGCAGATGGTGCAAGGCGGCACTAGAATCAGCGGTATCGGCATGCGTGCCAACCTCAACGACAAACACCTGGAGCTGCTCGATGATGTCCATGCCACGTTCCCGCCGCGCCAGCACAAGCGTTAGGCTGGCGCTTGCCGCCGCGGCCCTGGGCCTGTTCGCAGCCCAACCGGCGATCGCCCGGAAAAGCGATCGCCAGCAGGAGATGCACGTCGCAGCCAAGAACTTCGACGGCTTCCAGAAGCCCAACAGCGTCAGCACCCTGACCGGCAACGTGGTGATCACCCAGGGCACGCTGAAGGCCACTGGCGCGCAGGCCAAGGTGTACTTCGACGGCGAAAGCCAGATCAGCCGCGTCGTCATCACCGGCAGTCCGGCCCATCTCGAGCAACTGGACGAGAACAACAACCTGGTGCTCGGCGATGCCGCCACGCTGGACTACGACAACCTCAAGGGCATCGCCGTGCTCAGCGGCAACGCCTCGATCACCCAGAAGGGCCGCGGCGACGCGCACGGCGACAAGCTCACCTACAACACCGAAACCAGCGAGATGACCGGCGAAAGCGGCGGCGACGGCATGGTGCACATGACCTTCAAGCCAAAGACGAAGCCCGCCGAAGCCGCCACGCCAGCAGCCCCGGCAGCGGCCGGTTCGGCGCCCGCGCAGGAACACCCCTAACCGATGCTTTCCGCCGAAGGTCTGCAAAAAAGCTTCAAGTCGCGCCAGGTCGTGCGTGATTTCGGATTCTCGATCCGCCAGGGCGAAGTGGTCGGCCTGCTCGGCCCCAACGGCGCGGGCAAGACCACCTGTTTCTACATGGTGGTGGGCCTGATCGAAGCCGACGCCGGCAGCATCAAGCTGGACAAGCAGGACATCACCGGTCTGCCGATGCATGCACGCGCCAAGCTGGGCATCGGCTACCTGCCGCAGGAAGCGTCCGTGTTCCGCCGGCTCAGCGTGGCCGACAACATCATGGCCGTGCTCGAACTGCGCGATGGCCTCACCGCGCAGCAGCGCACCGCCGAGCAGGAAAGCCTGCTGGACGAACTGAAGATCGCCCACATCGCCGGGCAGAAGGGCATCAGCCTTTCGGGCGGCGAGCGGCGGCGGGTCGAGATTGCCCGCGCGCTGGCGGCGAAACCGCGTTACATGCTGCTGGACGAACCGTTTGCCGGCGTCGATCCGATTTCGGTCGGCGAGATCCAGCGCATCGTGCGCCACCTCAAGGAGCGCGGCATCGGCGTGCTGATCACCGATCACAACGTGCGCGAGACGCTGGGCATCTGCGATCGCGCGTACATCCTGAACGAGGGTGAGGTGCTTTCGCGCGGCACGCCGGCGCATATCCTCGCCGACGAACGGGTACGCGAGGTCTATCTGGGGCGCGAATTCCGCCTCTGAGCCCGCTGCGGGCGTTTGTTTCCGGCATGTCGAATGGCTATGGCTGCGCCTTCGGGCACGCGTTAGGATGGTCGCGATTCCTTTCGATCCGGCTGGCATGAAACCCGCACTGCAGTTTCGCCTTCATCAACAGCTGACCCTGACGCCGCAACTGCAGCAGGCGATCCGCCTGTTGCAGCTGTCGCAGCTGGAGCTGGAAGCGGAATTGCGCCAGATCGCCGAGAGCAACCCGCTGCTGGAGTTCGCCGAGGAAGTCGAGGACGAAGAGGCGAGCGACGCCGTCCAGGACGAAAACGAATACCCCGGCGCCGAGAACGTGACCGCCGCGAGTGCCGGCGAGCACGACAATGACGAGGTCAGCGACTGGGCAGACGGCGGCGGTGTCGCCGAATCGCCCATCGATTTTTCGAGCAGCAGCGTCAGCAGCAGCAGCGCCGGTTCGCGCAGCGAAGAGGACTTCGAACCGCAGAACGCCGCGCCGGAAACCCTGCAGCAGCACCTGCTGTGGCAGCTCAACCTGGCCTCGTTCAACCCCCGTCAGCATCTGATCGCCACCGTGCTGATCGACGCGCTGAACGCGGACGGCTATCTGGCCGATGGCATGGACGCGGTGCTCGCCGCGCTGCCCGCCAACCTCAACGCCAACATCGCGGAAATCGACACCGTACGCCGCAAGCTGCAGGGCTTCGATCCCGCCGGCGTCGGCAGCCTCGACCTGCGCGACTGCCTGCGCGTGCAGCTGGAGCAGTTCGACCCGGCCACGCCGCAACGCGAGCTGGCACTGCGCATGGTCGACAGCGAACTGGAGCTGCTCGCGCGCAACGACGTCGCGCGGCTGGCGCGGCGCCTGCGCGCCAGCGAAGACGACGTGGCGGCGGCGGCCCTGCTGATCCGCAGCCTCGACCCGCGGCCAGGCGCGGCGCTCGACGCCACCCCGGTGGAATACGTCGCGCCGGACGTCTACGCGCTGCGCGACGGCAATCGCTGGCGGGTCAGCCTGAATGCCGATGCGCAGCCGCGGCTGGGCCTCAACCAGCACTACTGCGGCTTGATCGCCAAGGCCCGCGGCGAAGACGCCAGCTGGATGCGCGGCCAGCTGCAGGAAGCGCGCTGGCTGATCAAGAGTCTCGAATCGCGCGCCGAAACCCTGCTCAAGGTCGCCGATGCCATCGTGCGCCGGCAAAGTGCCTTCCTCGACTACGGTCCCGAGGCCATGCATCCGCTGGTGCTGCGCGAGGTGGCTGAGGAAGTCGGCATGCACGAGTCCACCATCTCGCGCGTCACCACCCGCAAGTATCTGCACACGCCGCGCGGCACGTTCGAGCTGAAGTATTTCTTTTCCAGCGGCGTTTCCACCGAGGACGGCGGCAGCGCTTCGGCCACCGCCATCCAGGCCATGTTGCGCAAGCTGATCGACGCCGAGGACGTGCGCAAGCCGCTGTCCGACCTGGCAATCGCCGAGGAGCTGCAGCGCAAGGGCATTCAGGTGGCCCGCCGCACCGTCGCCAAATACCGGGAGGGGCTGCGCATTCCCACGTCCAGCGAACGCCAGCGCGCCAGCTGACCGGTACCACGCAGGCGGACTGGGAACTTGCTTGTCGCCAAAACGTTCCCATACAGACAGACAGGATGATTGACGATGTGCCACCGCTCCGGCGACGGCACGTCCACCCGCCGCGAAAAGCGGCACTGCACCAGAGGAGGCGCCCCATGCAATTCCAACTCAGCGGCCAGCAGATTGAAGTCACCCCGGCCCTGCGCGAACACGCCACCGCCAAGCTCGACCGCCTCACCCGCCTCGACGACAAACTGATCAGCCTTGCGATCGTGCTGTCGGTCGACAAGCTCCGCCAGCGCGCCGAGGGCACGCTGGGTGCGATCGGCGCCACCCTGCATGCCGAAGCCACCGAGGCCGACATGTACGCCTCGATCGACGTGCTGTTCGACAAGCTGGTCAACCAGTTGCGCAAGCATCGGGAAAAAATCAGCGACAAGCATCAACAGGAGGCGCGCGAAGCGCGCCAGTACGGCTGATCCCCTCGCGGCCCGCTTCGGCGGGCCGCTTCCGTTGCAGGGCCTGCTTTCCAGCCCCTGGCCGCCTCCGGCGCGGCGAACTCCGTGGCAAAGACGCCTGATTCCCAAGCTGGCACAATGGTTGTGCCGCCGCAGCTGCCCACCGGGCTTCCCTTGCGGCGAAAGGATCTCGCTTGGACCGCATCAGCGCACGACAACTCTACGATGGCGTCCACGAGCGCATGGCCCTGCGCTGGATCTCCGGCATGCGCGGCGAAACGCGCGTGCTCGAGCCGGGCGCGGCACAGGCGCGCCGGCCGTCGCTGATCGGCTACCTCAACGTCATCTATCCGAACAAGGTGCAGATCATCGGCTCGGAGGAACTCAATTTCCTCGACGGACTGGATTCGCGCCAGCGCTGGGAAGTGATGCACAAGGTCGCCGCCTACCAGCCGGTGGCGCTGATCGTGACCAAGGACCAGGCGGTGCCGGCCGACCTGCGCGAAGTGGCCGAGGAAACCAACACGCCGCTGTGGATCAGCCCCAAGCGCGGCCACGAATTGCTGACCTACCTGCAATACCACCTGGCGCGCATGCTGGCCGCCAAGACCACGCTGCACGGCGTATTCCTGGAAGTGTTCTCGATCGGCGTGCTGATCACCGGCGAGGCCGGCTCGGGCAAGAGCGAGCTCGCACTGGAACTGATCAGCCGTGGCCACCGGCTGGTCGCGGACGATGCCACCGAGTTCACCCTGATCGCGCCGGACGTGATCGACGGCAGCTGTCCCGAACTGCTGCAGGATCTGCTGGAAGTGCGTGGCCTGGGCGTGCTCAACGTACGCGAGATGTTCGGCCACATGTCGGTCAAGACGTCCAAGTACCTGCGCCTGGTGATCCACCTCAAGCCGATGCGCGACGGCGAGGACATCGATGCGCTGACCCGCCTCACCGGCGACATCGGCCATCGCGAGATCTTCGACGTGCAGGTGCCGATGATCACCATTCCGGTGGCCTCCGGGCGCAACCTGTCGGTGCTGGTCGAGGCGGCCGTGCGCAGCCACGCGCTGAAGAGCAAGGGCATCGACCCGGCGCAAACCTTCATAGATCGCCAGGCGCACCAGCTGCGCCGGCTGCCACCATGGTGAACGCATGAGCGACCACAGCAAGCCCCAGATCAATCCGCTGGTCGATCCGCGCGAGATCCACCTGATCGTGCTCACCGGCATGTCCGGCGGCGGCAAGACCGTAGCGTTGCGCGCGCTGGAAGACCTCGAGTTCTACTGCGTCGACAACCTGCCTTCCGCGCTGCTGCCGCAGCTGGTCAACGCGGTGATCGAGGGCAACAGCAAGCACCGGCGCATCGCGGTCGGCGTGGACGTGCGCAACCGCGGCACCGATTTCGCGCACATGCCGACCGTGCTGTCCGAGCTGGCCGCCGCCGGCGTGCAGGTGCACCTGATCTTCCTGGATTGCCGCGACGAGGTGCTGATCAAGCGCTATTCGGAAACGCGTCGCCGCCATCCGCTGGCCACGCGCGGGCTGTCGCTGGCGGACGCGATCGTGGAGGAACGCCGCCTGCTGCGCCCGCTGATGGCGATCGCGGAAAAGGTGATCGATTCCAGTGAGCTCAACGTGCACCAGCTGCGCCGCCTGGTCGCCACCGGCTACGCCCAGGCCACCGAAGGGCTCACGCTGATGTTCCAGTCGTTCGCGTTCCGCCGCGGCCTGCCGCTGGACGCGGACTTCGTGTTCGACGCGCGCTGCCTGCCGAATCCGCATTGGCACCCGCACCTGCGCCCGTTGTCGGGCAAGGACGCCGCGGTGCGCGATTTCCTCGACGCGGAACCTCTCGTCGGCGAATACTTCACCGACACCGCGCGCTGGCTGGACGCCTGGCTGCCGCGCTTCGAGCAGGACGACCGCAGCTACGTGACCATCTCGATCGGCTGCACCGGCGGCCGCCATCGTTCGGTGTACCTGGTCGAGAAACTTGCCGCGTACTATCGCGATCGCCGCGAGGGCGTGCTCACCTTCCACCGCGAGCTCGAATGACCATGTGCGGATCGACATCCATCCGATCGGGAGCGCGTCCGTGAGCGTCGGCGTGCTGCTGATGACGCACGAGGCGGTCGGCAAGGCGCTGATCTCCGCCGCGCACCACGTGATGCCGAAGCTGCCGCTGCGCGTGGCGGCGGTGGAAGTGCCGCCGCAATCCGACCCCGACGTGATGCGCACGCTCACCGCGCACCACGCGCGCGAGCTGGACCAGGGCGACGGCGTGCTGATCCTGGCCGATCTCTACGGCGCTACGCCATGCAACATCGGCTTGTCGCTCGGCGCGCTGGGCATCCATCTTCGCTGCGTTTCCGGCCTCAACCTGCCGATGCTGCTGCGCGTACTCAACTATGCGGAAAAGCCGCTGGACGAACTGGCCGAAGTCGCCGCCAGCGGCGGCCGCGGGGGAATCTTCATCGATCATGCTTGAACAGGAAATCGTCATCACCAACAAGCTCGGCCTGCACGCCCGCGCTTCGGCCAAGCTGGTGCAGCTGGTGCAGGGTTTCAAATCCACCGTGTGGCTGGTCAGCAAGGGCCGCGAAATCAACGCACAGAGCATCATGGGCGTGATGATGCTGGCCGCCGGCCTCGGCAGCACCCTGACCGTTCGCGCCGAAGGGCCGGACGAGCAGGCCGCGCTGGCCGCCGTGGTCGAGCTGTTCGAACGCAAATTCGACGAGGGAGCGTGACCGCCATGGGAATCGCGATTCCCGATTCCACCGGGAGCCTTCCATGAGGCACCTGCTCAACGGCACGGTCGCCGCCCACGGCATGGCGCTCGGCCGCGCGCGACTGGTGCAGCCCAGCCGCTACAGCGTGGACACCCGGCCGCTGGCCGAGGACGAGATCGACGAGCAGCTCGAGCTGCTGCATCGCGCACTGGATACCGCGCGGCAGGAACTGCGCGAGCTGCGCGGCAAGCTGCACGGTGCGCTGGCGCGCGAGGTCAACGAGTTCATTGACGCGCACAGCCTGCTGCTGGACGACGCGGAGCTGCTGCGCGGTCTCGACGATCTGGTGCGCATCGGCCACTACCGTCCCGGCGCCGCCTTGAAGAAACAGCGCGACCGGCTCTCGGCCGTGTTCGAGGCGATGGACGATCCCTACCTGCGCAGCCGCAAGGAAGACGTCGAGCAGGTGATCAACCGGGTGATATCCGCGCTGCAGCGCCAGACCAGCCCGGAAGAACGCAAGCTGGCGGCGCGCGTGGGCGAAATCCTGATCGCCGACACGGTCGCGCCGGCGGACATGGCGCAACTGGCCGGCAACGGGCTGCTCGGCGTGGTGGCCAGTTCCGGCAGCGCCTACTCGCACAGCGCGATCCTCGCGCGCAGCCTCGGCCTGCCGATGCTGGTGGGCACCCGCGATGCGCTGTCGAACATCCACGACGACGACCTGATCCTGCTCGACGCCGAACGCGGCGAGGCCGTGGTGCATCCCACCGCGCAGGATCTGTCGCGCTATCGCGCGTGGCAACGCGAGGCGGCCATCGAAGGCCGCCGGCTGGCCAAGCTCGCCAATGCACCCACGCGCACCCGCGACGGCATCGACATCTGCCTGCTCGCCAACGCCGAGACGCCCGCCGATGTCGCCATGGCGCGCGCGCGCGGTGCCGATGGCATCGGCCTGTACCGCACCGAATTCCTGTTCCTCAAGCACAAGGGGCTGCCGTCCGAAGACGAGCAGTTCATCGCCTATCGCGACCTGGTGATGGGCATGGGCGGTTTGCCGGTGACCATCCGCACGCTGGACCTTGGCGCGGACAAGGCCGATGCCGCCGGCCTGGTGGTGCGCGGCGAGGACAACCCCGCGCTCGGCGTGCGCGGCGTGCGGCTTTCGCTGCGCTATCCGGCGGTATTCACCACGCAGATCCGGGCGATCCTGCGCGCTGCCTGCTACGGCCCGATGCGCGTGCTGGTGCCGATGGTGACCCAGCCGGACGAACTCATCGCCGTGCGCACGTTGTTCAAGCTGGCGCGGCAGGACCTGAAGCGCGAGAACATCGACCTGCCCGAGAAGCTTCCGCTGGGCGCGATGATCGAAGTGCCCGCCGCGGCGATCAACGTGCGCGCCCTGCTCGAGCACGCCGACTTCCTGGCGATCGGCACCAACGACCTGGCGCAATACGTGCTCGCCGCCGACCGCGGCAACGACGCGCTGGAAAACATCTACAACCCGCTGCAGCCGGCGCTGCTGCGGCTGCTCTCCCACGTGATCAGCGCCGGCCGGCGCGCGAAGAAACCGGTCAGCCTGTGCGGCGAGATCGCCGGCGACGTGAACTTCACCGCTCTGCTGCTGATGCTCGGCCTCAACGAATTCAGCATGCATCCGGCGCAGATCCTGCAGGTGCGCGACCGCCTCGCCAGCCTCGACTACACCCACCTGCGCCGCCACGCCGCGCACCTGCTGCGCGTGCATACCCGCGAGCAGGCCGAAGCGCTGTTGAACGAGATCATCGAGAGCACCGCGGCGTAGGTCGGAAAAAAACCTCAGGCCCCGTTCTCCCCGAGCGAAGCGAAGTCGAAGGGCCGCGCATCCGAAGCCGCGACCTTTCGAATGGATGTCCGCGTAAACGCCCGCCGCGAGCCGGTACAACGGCATGATCGGCGACGTCGCCCGCCAGGCCGGACTCAATCCTTCCGCTCAAACGCCGTACTTTCCAGAAACGCGTCCAGCAACGCGCCACGGTACTTCTGCCGGTGCAGCAACAGCGAAAGCTTGCGGCGAAGGTCGAGGAACGGCGTCTTCAATGCCTTCAACCGGCCCGCCGCCAGCGCGTCGGTGACCGCCACCGCGGGCAGGCAGGCGATGCCCAGCCCGGCCACCACCGCCTGCTTGATCGCTTCGATCTGATCGAGCTCCAGCACGGTTTCGCCAGGCGGCAATTGCGCCAGCACGCGCTCGCTGGTTGCGCGGGTCGCCGAGCCGGGTTCGCGCAGCACCCAGCGGGCGCCGGCGAAATCCGCCGGTTTCAGGCCGCGCTTGCGCGCCAGCGGATGTTCCGGCGGCGCGCATACCACCAGCAGGTCGTCGCGCCAAGGCCGCACTTCGAGCAGCGGATGCGCCACCGGGCCTTCGACGCATCCGATGTCCAGGCTGTGGTCGAGCATGCCCGCGGCAATCGCTTCGGTATTCGCCACGCGCAGGCGAATCACCACCTGCGGATGCGTGCGAACGAACGCACCCAGCAGTTCGCCCACTCGGTAATTGCCGACCGTGTTGCTGGCGCCGATGCGCAAGTCGCCGGTCAGCGCCGCACCTTCCTCGCGGCCACGACGGCCGAACTCGGCGTGCCGTTCCAGCAGCTCCTGCGCCAGCGGCAGCAGTTCGCGACCGCGCGCATTGAGGCGCAGCCGGCCCCGTTCCCGCGCGAACACCGGCGCGTCCAGCTGCCGCTCCATTTCCGCCAGCGCCATGCTCGCGGCAGGCTGGGTCAGGTGCAGCCGCTCGGCGGCGGCACGCACGCTGCCGTGCAGCGCGATCTGCACGAACACCTCGAGCTGGCGCGGACTGATGTTGATCATCAGTACATCTTATACGCGCTATCACATATTCCAAGTTTTCTTGATGGAACCCCGAGCGGACAATGGCGCCCATTGCCGGAGTCCATGCATGAAAACGCCATCCCCCACCGTCACTTTCCGCCATCGCGCGCCGGGCCTGCTGCTGGCGACCGGCATCGGTGTGCTGGCTCTGCTGCTGGGACGCTGGGCGCCGCTGATCGGCGGCCCGGTGATCGGCATCGTGCTGGGCCTGGTGGTGCGCAACCTGCTGTCGCCGGGCGAACGCTACGCCCCCGGCATCGCATTCGCGGGCAAGAAAGTGCTGCAGTGGTCGATCATCGCGCTCGGTTTCGGGCTCAGCCTAGATCAGGTGGCGAAGACCGGCCTCGAATCGCTGTCGGTCACCCTGGTCACGATGACGGTGGCCTTCCTCGCTGCATGGCTGCTCGGGCGCTGGCTCGGCGTGCACGACAAGCTGAAGATCCTGATCGGCGTGGGCACCGCGATCTGCGGTGGCTCGGCGATCGCCGCGGTGACGCCGATCATCCGCCCCGACGATCACGACACCGCCTTCGCGATCTCCACCATCTTCCTGTTCAATCTCGTCGCCGTGTTGCTGTTTCCGCTACTCGGCCACCTCATGCATCTGTCCGACCTCGGCTTCGGCCTGTGGGCCGGCACGGCAATCAACGATACGTCCTCGGTAGTCGCTGCCGGCTACAGCTTCAGCAAGGCCGCCGGCGACTACGCCACCATCGTCAAGCTGACCCGCGCCACCCTGATCATCCCGGTCTGCCTGGTGCTCGCCTTCGCCGTCGCCGCGCACGAGAAGCGCAAGCTCGCCGCTGCCGGAAGCGTGGGCCACTTCAGCCTCGCCAGCATCTTTCCGTGGTTCATCCTGTGGTTCCTGGTGGCTTCGGCGATCCGCACCGCCGGGGTGATTCCTTTGGCCATCCAGCCGTCCATTCATCTTCTGGCCGAATTCCTGATCATCGTGGCGCTCACCGCGATCGGACTGTCCGCCAACCTGCGCAAGATGGCCGCCAGCGGCGCGCGGCCGATCCTGCTGGGGCTGGGTGTGTGGGTAGCGGTGGCGGTGAGCAGTCTGCTGGTGCAGTGGGTGATCGGGCAGCTTTGACAGCTAGTTGCCCAACATTGACTCGTATGCCGACTGCGCAACACGCGTTTTGAATGTCAGCTGTCGGTTGGCTCCTCGGTTGGAGCGAACATACCGCCATCTCACTCCTGCTCTGAGATGGTTGGGGGCTTGACCTCGTAATGGCGTGTCTGAAACTTACAGACCTGCTGCGGGCCTGTCTTCGTGAACCTCCAAATAGACTGGACAGGTGCACTGTCGACGCTGCCTGCATCAACCAAGCCAGCGTCGACGAGTTCCACGTAAGTTTGGTTCTTGTAGCGGACAATGCGGACCGCCTGTTTTTGGTCGCCTCCGGACAGATCCAGCGGATCGCCAAAGAGGGCACGTAACGTGCCTTGACCTTGTGTTCCGGAGGGATCGAAATTTCCCGTGCTGTCCAGAAGCACAGGGAATTCAAGGTCGTGATCTTGGCCGCAACCCGCTCCGGATTCGAAGTGATACACAAGCACACCGACAAGATGAGCCGAGCCCGTATTGCCCAAGTCGACCATGCCCCATCGAAGCGCCTCATAGGAGACCTCCGGCATGCTTTGCTCAGGTAACGTGATGTGTCCCGCCGCGGGCTTCATTACTACTGCCACAGCCGTTGAAACCAAAGATTCGCACAAGCCACGGTCGCCGCTCATGACAACAGGCTTGCCAGACATGGGACGTTGACGACCATGGCAAACGAGTTGCGTATCGCCCGTCCTGTCGATGTGGGACAACTCGAAATCCGCACTCTTCCCACTCGAAAGAAGCATCGGCTGGCCTGCCACCGCCACGATTTCCTCATTCAAACCCATTGACCAGCCATTGCCACCAAAACGCAAATTCAAAGGGTTTCGCCTGTCGGTATCGTCAGGCGAAAGTTGATGCTTCAAATCACCGGTCCAGAAATAAATCTGAGTGGCGCCGCAGGTCCCTCCGCCAAACAACTGGACCGCCGCAAGAGGTCTCCCGTCTACGCTTACAGGGATGTATCCAAGCGCGTGGGAAGACGGATCAGGATCAGGTCCCAAATCAATCGCTCCATCCTCGATGGGCTTCGACGGTAACCAAGTCAGGGAACCCAAGCCTTCCCCGAATTTGTTGTTGACAGCATTCTCCGCAGCCGAGCAAAGTTCGGCGGCATTGGCGGGCAACGGGATGTAAGGCTGTCCATGTAGTTCCAGTCGATGACTGTCGATCCATCCAGAAGTGGTTCGACTTTTGCCATGGAAGCGTACGTAGGAAAACCCGTTGCACGCTGTGATGAAATCAATGCGGTCGCCTGTAACCAGATAGGCGACTGCAGTTCCATTGGAGTTCGTCCACGGCGCGAGCGTTGTCAAGGGCGCGTGTTCGTTCGGCTGACCGACAATTTCTCCGCGCGTGACGGTTTTTGCGCCCGGCGGAACCATTGTCGCAATACTGCAGTAAGTCGGATCGCTTACCTGGCCCATCGCAGGCGAAAACCAGACAGACGCGAGCAGAAACACTGCCACAAAACGCAAAAGTCGGTCCATGTATTCTCCAAACCCTAGTTAAGGTGCGGATGCATTCCACTGAATAAATGGCACTAGCCATTGTGCGCAATTCGTTGCATCGACCGGTTGAAGCCGCAGTCGAAAGCTGACATTTCGACGAATTGATCCTGCCATCACTTAACTTTGTAAAAACAGCACCAACTGCAGCGCGGCAATGAGCAGATAGCTCAAGCCTTCCCCTGCTCCACCAGCGTCAACGCCACCTTGTCGCGCAGGTATACCGGCAGTGCCAGCTCCGGCGCCTGCACATGGCCGGCCTTGAACTCGCGCAGCGCCAGTTCGGCGACGTGCGCGGCCTGCGGATAGCGCGCGCCATCAGCCGAATGCAGCGTGCCGGTGAGGCGCTGGCTCAGCGCGGGCGCGTAGGTGGCCCAGCCGCTGCCTACCACCTGCCATGCACCGGCTTCCGGCAAGACCAGCGATTCGGCAGTGCAGATACGTTCGTCGTCGAGCGCTACCAGCCCACCCTCGCCATCGCGGCGGTAGCAGGCAGCGTAGATCTCGCCCATGCGCGCGTCGATCACGGCGAGGATCGCGGTGCCCTCTTCCTCCGGCGCTTCCAGCGCCAGCGCGGCGAGCGAGGAGATCGTGATCACCGGCAGGTCCAGCGCCAGTGCCATGCCCTGCGCCAGCGACACCGCCAGGCGCACGCCGGTGAAGGCGCCGGGGCCGCGGCCCACCGCGATGGCATCGAGCGCGTGGCGGCCGATGCCTGCTTCGGCGAGCAACTGGTCGGCCATCGGCAGCACCAGTTCGGTGTGCCGGCGCGGCGCGATCTCGCTGCGGGCGATCAGTTCGTCGCCGTGGATCAGGGCGACGGAGCAGGCTTCGGTGGCGGTTTCGATCGCGAGCAGGTTCATGATCGCTCCATGATAGCGGCTGGCGGCTCGGTCGACGTGGGCGCGTAGGCGTACCAGTCGATGCGGCGAGTCAGGTACATCATCAGGCCCACCATCGCCAGCAGCACCAGCGCGCCGATCAGCAGCGCGTACTGTTCGGCCGCGATCAGCCCATACAGCATCGCGTAGATCAGCCCCAGCACGCCACCCAGCAACAGGCCGGCACGTCGCGCATGCAACACCGCCATCGCATAACCGCCCACCAGCAAGGCCACCGCAGCCGCCGCCAGCGCATACGCCGCGCCGAAGCCGATCTGCTCGGACAGCGCCAGCAGCACCACGTAGAACGTGGCCAGTGCCGCGCCCACCAGCAGGTATTGCACCGGGTGCACGCGCAATCGCTTGAGCACCTCGAACAGGAAGAACGCCACGAAGGTCATCGCGATGAACAGCAAGCCGTATTTCCCCGCACGCACGTTGCGCTGGTACACGTCGACCGGCTGGTACAGCTGCACGCCGAAGGTGGATGCCTGCAGCGCGGCGCTCATGTCGCCGTCGGTGTCCGTCCAATGCTGGCCGTAACTGCGGTTGAGGTCGAGCAGGTGCCAATGCGCGCTGAAGCCGGTGGCGTCGATCGTGTGTTCCAGCGGCAGCGCGGCGCCGACGAAGCTGGGATCGTTCCACGGCGCGCGCATCGTCACGTCGGTGCTGCGCGCCAGCGGCAACAGCTGCAGTGCTTCGGTGCCGGCGAGCTTGAGCGTGATCTGCACGTCGACCGGCCGGTCGCCCAGCACGTCCAGGTCGATCGGCACCACCACGGTCGACCACGGGCCGAATCGATCGGCCGACGATTCGAAGCGTGCCGGCTGGCCGTTGACGCGCAGCTCGCTCACTTCCTGCAAACCGCGCAGGTCGCCGATCGGCAGCCGCAACTCGGCCTTGCCGGCCTGCCACGACGCGTCGCTGGCGCGGCGGAACTGCGCGAGGTCCTGCGCGCGGAACTGCCCGCCGAGCTGCACCGTGGCGACGAACACCGGCGCGCTGTAGATGCCGTAGCCACGCCTTTCCACGGTCATCGCCACGTCCGTCTTCAACGTGTCGGCCAGCACGGTTTCGCTGCCGGCGTGCCATTGCGGCGCCGCCGCGCCGGCCGGCGTTTCCTGGCGCAACGTGGGCACCACCAGCACCGGTCCGCCAAGCACCTGCCTGCCGCCCCATCCTTGTGCGATCTGCCTGACGGCATCGCTGCGCAGTTGCTGCCGCTCGGCCACCAGCCCTCGCACCTGCATCAGCGGTATCGTCATCAGCAACGCCAGCACGCCGATGCCCAGCACCTTGGCGGTCACCGTTTGAATCCACTTGCCCGTGTCCCAGCCCTCCCTCGATCCGGAGCGCCGATCACAACAGGACAAGCGGCGCGGCAGCGGGCAGACGCGGGCCAAACGCGGGCAGCCGGACGACCGTTGCCTGTCCGCGCCGGGGTCAGGGCCCCGCGTCGGGTCGATTCCAGCGCTGGTCGTCCCGGGCGAGCCAGGCCAGGAAATCGTCACGCATCGCCGCGTCGAGTTCGTGCCCGCTCGGGTAGAGCTTCGTCGCATGCGCGACACCGAGGCGACCGAGCCAGTCATCGGCACGCTGCGCCCAGCTCACCGGGAGCTTGTTGTCGTACGTGCCATGCGCGATGTAGCCACGCAGCGCGGACAACGATGGCGTGCTGGCCAGCCGTGGTTCCAGTTCCGGCAGGATCCGGCCCGCCAGCACGGCGAACCCGGCGACGCTATCGGGAGCCGTCAACGCCACGCTGGCGCTGAGGATGCCGCCTTGGCTGAAGCCGGCGACGACGGTGTGCGCCGCGTCGATGCCGCGAGCCTGCTGCAGTTGTCCGATGAAGTCGATCAAGGTGCGCCGGCTGGCGTCGGCCTCGGCTTCCACGATCTGCGGGCCGCTGCCGGTGAAGGTGACGCGGAACCAGCCGAACGCTTCCGGCCCCAGCGCGATCGGGCCGCGCGGCAGCACCACCAGGGTGTCATTGCCGGCCTCGGCGCCGAGTGTTGCGAGATTGCCCTCGTTGCCGCCCACGCCGTGCAGCAGCACCAGCAGCGACGTCGGCTTGGCCGGTGGCGGCAGCAGCGTGCGGAACGCCAGTGCAAACGCGGCATCGGCCGACAGCGGCGACAAGGTCTTCATGCCGCATCCTCCAACGCAGCACCGGCCGCGTCCGGCAGGCCGAATGCGAACGAATCCATCGACAGCACGTCGTAGGTCATGCCACCTTCGACCAGGCGCGCCGTATCCGTGGCGGCGCTTGCGCCCACGGCCACCAGCAGCGGCAGGTAGTGCTCCTCGGTGGGGTGCGCGCGCGCCGCGTGCGGCGCGCGGCGGCGGTAATCGACCAGTGCGGCGGCATCGCGCGCGACCACCGCATCGCGGACCCAGTCGGCAAATGCCTGGGCGTACTCGGGGTCGCGGATGTGCTGGCGGAACTCGTACAGGTTGTGGGTGAGGCTGCCCGAACCGATCACCAGCACGCCGCGCTCGCGCAGCGGCGCCAGTGCCTGGCCCAGTCGCAACGCGCCGGCCGCGTCGATGTCCTGCGGCAGCGACACCTGGAACACCGGCACCTCGGCCTGCGGAAACAGGTAGCGCAGCGGTACCCATGCGCCGTGGTCGAAACCACGGCGTTCGTCCAACGCCACCTCGAAGCCGGCCTGCACGAGCAGGCGCGCGGCCTCCTGTGCAAGCTCCGGCGCACCCGGCGCGGGATACTGCAGCTGGTACAGCGGTGAGGGAAAACCGCCGAAGTCGTGGATCGTCTCCGGCGCGGCGCCGGTGCCGACGCGCACGCCCCGGGTCTGCCAGTGCGGCGACACCACCAGCACGGCGGTGATGCCACGCAGCGCCTGGCCGATGGCGCGCAGGTTCGGACCGAGCTGGCCCGGCTCCAGTGCGAACATCGGCGAGCCGTGGGAGATGAAGAGCGAGGGGGCGGTCATGGCGATTCCTGGAAAGGGCAGCGGGCGCTGCTGCGCCCGTTGCGTTGAACGGTACGGTGGAAGTCAGGCGCTGCGGCGCTCGTTCCACAGATGATCGAGGCTGAGCGTGCCGGCACCGTTGGCGGCAAGCATCAGGAAGCCGCCGGCCATCGCCACGTTCTTCCAGAAGTTGATCGCCTGCGCCGCATCGCCGAGATGGGCATGGAACAGCGCGGCGGTGACGAGCGAGAACACGGCCAGCGCCAGCGCGATCCAGCGCGTGAACGCGCCAGCGAGGATGGCGAGGCCGCCGCCGAGCTCGAGCGCGATCACCAGCGGCAGCAGGCTGCCCGGCAAACCGGCGGACGCCATGTACTGCTGGGTGCCGGCGTAAGCGGCGATCTTGCCCCAGCCGGAGATGATGAAGATCAGCGAGAGGCCGACGCGGCCGGCCAGCGTGAGTGGAGCGTTCATGAGGATTCCTTGGAAAGTGGAAAGTTGGCTGACGGGTCAGGCCTTGTGGATCCAGGTCGGCGCAATCGCGGTGCCCAGGCCGGCGCCGTAGCCGAGATAGATGTTCAGTGCAGCCAGTGGTTCGAGGTAGCGCGCGTTCTTCAGCGGGCCGGCATCGACCGGCGTAAAGCCGAGGCTTTCGATCAGCGCCTTCGCAGTCTGCTTCGCCCGTTCGCTGTCGCCGGCGAAGAACGCCGGGGCGACCTGGCCGTCGGCAAACTGCGGGCCATCGGCCAGCACCTGCGCGAACAAGGTGTTGAACGCCTTGACCACCTCGGCTTCGGGCAGCGCCTTGGCGATCTCTTCGGCGGCCGAGGTGTCGTAACCGAGGGTCAGGCCCATGAAATCGGCGGTCAGCGGGTTGGTGATGTCGATGACGACCTTGCCCGCCAGCGAACCCAGCGAACGCAGTGCCGGCACCGCATCGGCGTAACCGGTCGCAACGATGACCACATCCGAACCGGCCAGCGCGTCGGCGGGGGCCGCGGCCACGGCGCCAGGGTTCGCGGCGGCGGCGAGGGCCTGGGCCTTG
>Ga0207664_10000169_pt1 | contig 51678 bp, 57 predicted proteins | sample LARL83metaG_FD_184349 | JGI IMG/M metagenome (GOLD analysis project Ga0207664, IMG submission 184349) | Corn, switchgrass and miscanthus rhizosphere microbial communities from Kellogg Biological Station, Michigan, USA - LAR L8-3 metaG... | ecosystem: Host-associated > Plants > Roots >...
CGCTGACCGCGAGTGTGAGGCCGAGGCCGATCATGGTGATGCCGCTTGCGCCGCCGACGAGCTCGAGCCGGCGGGGAGAACGATTCAGCCAATCGCGGGCGCGAGAGGAGGCCAGCGCCCAGGCGCTATCGGAACAAAGGGCGATCACCAGGCAGATCGACCCGAGGAAGGCCAGCTGGAACGGCACGTGGCCGGCGCTGCGGGTGACGAATTGCGGCAGCACTGCCGAGAAGATGATCAGGCCCTTCGGGTTGCTCACGCCGACTACGAACCCCTCCCGGGCGATTCGCCGCATCTCGCGCGGCGAGTCCCCTGCGTCACGAACGACGGCGAGCTCACGTCGGTCCCGCACGACGCGGATCCCGAGCACGACGAGATATGCGGCGCCGACCAGCTTGACGACGGTGAACACCGCGATCGACGCTGCGACCACGGCGCCGATGCCAACTGCGACCATCGCCACTTGAACTGCAAGCCCGCACGCGTTACCGACGACGGTGGCGAGCGCCGCCTTCCGGCCGAGAGCAAGCGCGCGGCTGACGACGAAGATCACGCTCGGGCCTGGGACGACGATGAGCACGGCGACCACGAGCAAGAACGCCGGCAGGTCTCGGGTTCCCAGCATCGACGAGACGCTAGCGCGAACCCGGGCGCCAGTCAGGCCGTTCTGCGGCGGAGTGTTGTTGCGCCGAGGACGAGAGCGATACCGATTGTGCCCACGACGATCAGGATGTCGAACCAAAGCCAGCTGCCGGTGTTGTCGGCGGTGATCTTGGCGAGGGCGTCATAGGCATAGCTGACCGGGAGGGCGTCGGAGACGACCTGGAGGACGTGCGGCATTTGCGCGCGGGGGACGAGAAGGCCGCCGAGCAAGATCTGGGGAAAGAGGACAGCGGGCAGGAATTGAACGGCCTGGAACTCGGTGCGGGCGAAGGCGCTGAAGAAGAGGCCGAGCGCCATGCCGAGCAGTGCATTGACGATCGCAAGCAGGACGACCGCCCAGGCGGGGCCGGCTGCCTTGACGCCGAGGCCGCCGAAGCCGACCGCGCCGGTGACGCCGCCCTGAATCGCGGCGAGAAGTGCAAAGGCGAGGGCGTAGCCGAGGAGCAGGTCGAACTTGGCGATCGGCAGCGACATCAGCCGCTCGAGCGTGCCGGTGGTGCGCTCCCGGAGCATCGCGATCGACGTGATCAGAAACATCATGATGAGCGGGAAGAGGCCGATCATCGGTGCGCCGATCCGGTCGAACGTGTGTGGCTCGTTGTCGAAGATCGCCTTGAAGAGCGCGAGCAGTGCCGGTGCAACGAGGAAGATCATCGCGAGCGTTCGGCGGTCGCGCCGCAGCTGCTGGAGCACGCGGCCGGCGGTAGCCAGGGTCGCAGTAATGCTCAAGCCATCTCCGCGAGCGCAATGAAGGCGTCCTCGAGATCGCGACTGTCGGTGCGCTCGAGCAGCTGGTCGGGCGTGCCGGTTGCGATGATCTCGCCACGCCGCATGAGGACGATCTCGTGGCACCGGCTTGCTTCGTCCATGACGTGACTGGAGACGAGGAGTGAGGCGCCCCTGTCGGCGAGCTTGTAGAAGGTGTTCCAGAGGTCGCGCCGGAGGATCGGGTCGACGTCGACGGTCGGCTCGTCGAGGATCAGCACCTCCGGCTCGCCGAGCAGCGCAACCGCGAGCGAGGCGCGAGAGACCTCACCGCCCGACAGCGTGCGTGCAACCTGCCGAGTCTGGCCGCCGAGCCCGACCAGCTTGATCACATGCTCGATTCGCTCGAATGGTGCGCGGAGGATGCGGGCGAAGTACCGCAGGTTCTCCTCGACCGTCAGGTCGGCGTACACCGACGGCGCCTGGGTGACGTAGGCGACGCGATGACGCAGCGAGCGTGTTCCGGCGAGCTCGCCGAGAACGGAGACCGTGCCGCTCTCGACGATCTGAACCCCGACGATCGCCCGCATCAGCGTCGTCTTGCCCGAGCCGCTCGGCCCCATCAGCCCCGTCACTCGGCCACGAGGAACGCGGAGCGAGATCCCCGGGAGGACGAGGTTGCGGCCGCGCCGTACCTTCAGGCCCTCGGCCTCGATTGCCGCCGGCCGATCTCGCTGCGATAATTCAGCACGTGCAGAAGTCATCAGATGAAGAATATCCGGCCGTCTAGCGATGTCAAACGAGGAACCCACGACACGGACGCGCCGCAGCGGTCGCCGGCCCGGGATCAGCGGTAGTCGGGCGGCGATCCTCGCTGCCGCCTCCCGTCAGTTCGCGCGACGGGGTTACAACCGGGCGTCGCTGCGTGCGATCGCTGCCGACGCCGGTGTAGACCAGAAGCTGATCGCATACTTCTTCGGCTCGAAGCAGCAGCTGTTCATCGCTGCAGTCGGATTGCCGTTGAATCCCGCCGAGGTGCTGCCCGAGATCCTCGCCGGCGACTCGGCGACGCTCTGCGAGCGCCTGGAAGCGCTGCTCGTCGAGGTGCTGAGCCGGCCCGCGTTGCACGAGCGCCTGACCGGTGTCATACGCGCCGCCGCGAGCGAGCCGGAGGTCGCCCGGATGATGCGCGAGTTTCTGAGCAAGGAAGTCTTCGTTCCGGTTGCACGTACTCTCGGCAATGAGGACGCGGCCTTCCGCCTGAATCTCATCGGCACGCAGATCGTCGGGCTGATGATGGCTCGTTACGTCATCGAAATCGAGCCGCTCGCATCGCTACCGCCCGAGCGGGTCGCGGCCGCCGTCGCACCGACGCTGCAGCGCTATCTCGTCGGACAACTCTGATCGCGTCCGGTCTTGCACACGAGGGCCGGACTCATACTGCGAAGGCCCTGCTAGCGGCGACGTTCGAGTATCTCTTTCAGCTCTCGCACCTCCCTGGGTAGGGTCTTCCGCGCCTGCCGGCGAACGATCAGCGGGAGGAGGAGCTTTCCGATCCCCTGCGCCTTGAAGTCGAGGTTGATCGTGATGCGCGACCGCTCGCCGCCGTCGAGCGGCTCAATCGCCGACTGAGCGATTGCGGTCACCGGAAGCCCGCCGACGCTACGCACCGTCCAGCTTCGAGGCGGGTCCAGCTCGGTCACCTCCTCGATGTATTCGACCATGCGCGGGCCGACCCGACGCGTCATGACTGCTCTCGAGCCTTCTCTGATCGGCCCGTTGCCCTGCAGACGGGCCGACCCGACGCCGCGCTGCCACTCCGGGTAGCGCGACAGGTCGGTCGCGTACGCGAACACGTCTCGCGGGCGACGCGCTATCTCGATGCTCTCAACGATTGCCGTCATCTCGCCTGCCTGAGCTAGGCAATCCTCGTCAGCTCGGCGGCTGCGGGCCTCTCCGGCGGCACGCAGACCATCCCTTCGCTGAAGCCGGCGGAGCCGATCCCGAACGCGGCGTTGAACCGGTTGAGGTTGACGAGCGTGAGCAGTGCGGTCAGCTCGACGATCTGCTCGGTCGTGAAGTGCTTCTGGACATCCGCGAACAGGTCGTCGGTGACTTCGACCGGGGTGCGCATCACGGCGACCGTGTAGTCGAGCGCAACCTTCTCGCGATCGGTGAACAGCTCACTGCTCGTGTAACGGGGGATGGCGAGCAGCTCGTCGTCGGAGAAGCCGGAATGGCGGCAGATCTGTGAGCCGAGGTCGACGCAGAACTCGCAGCCGATCATCGCCGCGCCTTTCAGCTCGCACAGATTGCGAATCCGCGCCTCGAGCGCCCCCGGCTTGCGGACGGCGCCGTTGAACTTGCCCATCGCCATCATCAGCTTCGGCTTGTGCGCCCAGATCTCCATCGGCTCGAGCCCGCTGCCGATCGACGGCTCACGACCGGTCAGCTTCCGCATCATCCCCGGCCCGAGCCGGAAGACGAGCTTCACCATCGGACCGGCCTGGTTTCTCTGCACGCCCTGAATTCGTGCCATCACACGCTCCTGTCACATCGTGGTAGGTACTGGGGTCTTGTAGGCATGACCCCGAACGAAGGCCGGATGTGACGGATCAAGCGCTTGCCAGCCGGTTCGACGGTGAACGGCCGCGCCTGCGCGCCGTCGCCTACCGGATCGTCGGCTCGCTGAGCGAGGCAGACGACGCGGTCCAGGAGGCGTGGTTGCGGTTGCAGCGGGCTGATGCGGAGGAGATCGACAACCTCGACGGGTGGCTCACCACGGTCGTGGCGCGGATCTGCCTGAACGTGTTGCGCACACGCTCGAGGCACCCGGAGGAACCTCTGGAAGGCTTCGTGGCCGAGCCGCTCGTCTCGCCGGCGACCGGCGAGGATCCCGAATACGAGGCGCTGCTCTCGGACGCGGTCGGGGTCGCGCTGCAGGTCGTGCTGGAGACTCTCGCGCCGGCCGAGCGGGTGGCGTTCGTCTTGCACGACATGTTCGCGGTGCCATTCGACGAGATCGCTTCCCTGATCGAGCGCTCACCGCAGGCCGCTCGCCAGCTCGCAAGCCGCGCGCGCCAACGCGTGCAGGACAACGCGCTCACGCCCGACGTGGACATTCAGGCGCAGCGGGCGATCGTCGACGCGTTCTTCGCGGCGTCGCGCGACGGCGACCTCGACGCCCTGATAGCTGTGCTCGACCCGGACGTCGTCATCCGAAACCATCACCGCGAGCACGTGACCGAAATGCGAGGCGCAGAGCAGGTCGCCCGTGGGGCCCTCGAGTTCAGAAGTTTCGCGCCGTTCGTGCGGCCGGCGCTCATCAACGGCGCGGCGGGGGTCGTCGCGTTCGACGGCGAGCAGCCGTTCGCGCTTCTCGCCTTCACCGTGCAAGACGGGCGGGCGGTCGCGATCGACGTCTTCAACGATCGTCAGCTCGTGCCAAAGCTCGTCCGGCACAATCCGTAGCGACCTGCCGGCCGGCTCTTCAGAGATCGAGCCGGAAGATGATCTTGTCGGCGCCGGGCCCTTCGTGATCGATGTGCAAGCGGGCGGAGAAGCCGAGCGCTGTGTGAAAGGCGAGCGAGGTCTCGTTCATCGGCGCCGTGATGCAGGTGACGACGTCGCGGTCCGCGGCGCGGGCGAGCTCGAAGAATTGGGTATAGAGGTCGCGGGCGAGGCCGGCGCGGCGTCGATCGGGGCGCGTCGCGACCATGTGGATGTACGCCTCATCCGGTCGTGACTGAGAAAGGAGCCCGATCAGGAAGCCGGCGAGACCGCTGTCGTCTTCGGCGATGAGGCTGGTGTCGGCGAAGTGCTCGAAGAACAAGCGCTGTGCGAGCCACGCGAGTTGGCGGCCGCCCCACCACTCCTCCACGACCGCGAGTACACGCGGATGGTCCGCCTCGGTTGCCGCTCGGACGTTCACGACGCGGTGCTCTCCATGCAGTAGATGCGGATGCCGTTGCCGTGACGGTCCACCGCCTCGCGCTCGAAGCGCATGCCGATCTTTTCCATGATTCTGGCCGACGCGGTGTTCGCGGGTTGGTAGCGTGCGACGACGCGCGCGAGCCCGAGCCGCTCGAAACCCTCGTCGCGCAGCGCACGTGCGGCCTCGGTTGCAAAGCCCTGGCCCCAGGCGAAGGGGAGGAACAGCCAGCCGATTTCGACATCGGACGGCTGCAGTTCGACGACGTCCGGGCGGGGATGCTGAAGAACGGCGTACCCGATCCACTCGTTCGTGTCTCTGCGCACCGCCGCTCGGGCGCCGAAGCCGTGCTCATGCCAGTGGGCGAGCTTGGCCACGTGCTCCTGCCCGGTTTGCTCCTCGGTCAGCGTGACCTGTGCGCCGATGTGACGCATCACCTCGGCTCTCTGTGTCAACTCGCGAAGCCCGTTGAGATCGTCGTCGCTCCAGCGGCGAAGCATCAGCCGAGGCGTCTCGATTGGCGGTAGCGGTTTCATGATGAAGGTCACTCGAGGTCCTCGCGGTCGTGTCGGGGCGGGCCCGAGGAGATGACGAGAAACTCGAGCGCTGCCGGAGAGCGGTTACTGATTCGGTGCGGCGTCGTCGGCCCGATCACGAGGGCCTCGCCCACGCCGAGTGCCTCGGAACGGCCGACAAGGTCGAGGTCGACAGTTGCCTCGCCCTCGAGCACGAAGTAGACCTGACGGACGTGCGCGTGCTTGTGCAGAAGTTCGCTGGTGCCCGGTGGCATCCGTTCCTGGAGGACATGCAAGTCGGCATCGTCGAGGAGCGTCCAGCCGTTGCAGACGCCTTGCCACGTGAACGCGGGCGCGTTCTGTTTTGAGATCATCGAGCTCCTTTCCCCGCCGGCGACGTCGACCTGCCTAGCCGCCCGCGGAGTTGAGGTGTCGGTTGAGAAATGCGAGCTCTGTCGAGACGACGGGTTCATGCTGTTCGAGGAACGGCGCGTAGTGCCCGCCGGGGATGCGGAGAAGCGTGGAACGTGGTGCTTTCGCGGCGGCACGAACGGCCGGCGCGGCCAGCACCGATTGGTCGTCGTCGGCGGCGACGACGAGAAGAGGACACGTGATCCGGGCCGCGTTTCGTCCGGGGCGGTAGAAGCCCATCTGCATGACTGAGCGTGCGGCAATTGCTTGGAGCCAGTCTTCGTAGCGGCCGTCTGGATCGAGCGCGTATGGCCCGTCCTGGGCATCGGGTGTGGTCAGCATCGCGACAGATCCTCGCGGGCCGGTCAGCGGAATCAGCCGTGGTGGTCGGCCGATCAGCCCCCCGAGCGTGTCGCCCAAAGCGATCAAGGGGAAGCGAAGCTTCACTCCGGTGGTCTCGTGCTTGAGTGCGTTCGGCGCGGCGGCGGGGCCGTCGACGAAGGGTGTTTTGGGCGATGGCGGCCGCGAGCTTCAGCTTGCCCGCCACCTCGAGGACGTAGCCGCCGCCCAGAGAGAAGCCCCAGGCCGCGATCCGATCTTCGTCCACGTCGGATAGATGCGCGGCGAAGGCAATCGCGGCCTTGAGATCTTCGACCTGCTCGCGTCGGCGCAACACCTGACGAGGCGTTCCTCCACTGTCCCCGAAGCGGCGATAGTCGAAGGAGAGAACGGTGAAGCCCGCCGCATGGAACCGCGCGGCGAATCGATCGGCGCCCGGTTCCTTGGTGATGGCGGCTCCGGTGGCCATCACGACGCAAGCGCCGTTCGATCCCGGGTAATGCCAGGCGCTGCATGTGTCGCGGCCACTCGCGAAGGTCACCGCAGTCCTGTTCGCAGTCGCGGTCAGCTTCCTAGGCCTTGCTCGAAATCCACACATAGGTAAGACCCCGTCGCACGTGCGACTGTGACTCATCCGTCGCTTCCTCCCAGCTCAGCCTGGCGATGCCCGCTGCGTGGCCGCGGGCTCGCATGCGGCTGACGCTCCGACTTCCGGCGTAGAGGGCACTGCGTGCGCCAGTGTCCGCGGGCAAAACGCTTGCAAACCGCTTGTGGATCTCGCCGTTCGAGCCTGCGTGAGCCTCAGAACGGCTTGGACAAAGGACGGGAGCGACGGGACTCGAACCCGCGACCTCCGGCGTGACAGGTGAGTCAGAGCGTTTCGTCGGGCTTCAACCACCGGCTGGAATCGGGTAACCATGCGGGTTCTCCCCATCGTTGAGCTTCCCGCTGGGACGGCGATTTTCGGCTGGTTGCACCCCGTCGTTTCCAGGGCGTTTCCAGGGTGGGGCGGAGGCGTTGGGTCAGGCTGGGCACGGCGCTCTCTCGAACGGGAGCGACGGGCCGTTTAGCAGCGAACGTCATCTCTCAGATTCGAGTGTGACGATCTGATCCGGCGCTTCAGTCTCCGGCTGGATGCAGCTCCTCGGATCCGCGGTCGCGAAGCTCGCGCCGGAGGACCTTTCCGGTCAGGGTTTTCGGGAGCTCGTCGACGATCTCGATCTGACGCGGATACTTGTACGCGGCGATCCGTTCCTTGCAGAACTCGATGAGCTCGGACTCGTCGGCGTTCCGGCCGGTCTTGAGGCTGACGAACGCCTTGACGCTCTCGCCGCGATAGTCATCCGGGACGCCGACGACTGCGGCTTCTCGGACGGCGGGATGAGCGTAGAGGGTGTCCTCGACCTCGCGTGGCCAGACCTTGTAGCCGGCCGCGTTGATCACGTCCTTCTTGCGGTCGACGACGTAGAACCAGCCCTCCTCGTCCATGAAGCCCACGTCGCCCGTGTAGAGAACGCCGCCGGGCATCGTCTGCCGGGTGTCGTCGGGCTTCTCCCAGTAGCCAGGAACGACCTGCGGTCCGGTGATCGCGATTTCGCCGAGGCCGCCGGCGGCGACCTCTCCGCGATCCTCGTCGACGATCGACGACATCGTGTTGAAGATGGGAAGTCCGACCGCGAGGGCCCCCGAGCCGGGGTCGACCGGGGCGCGACTGCCGAGTGGAACCATGTGCGATGGCGAGGTGGTCTCGGTGAGGCCGTAGACGGAATGGATGTACGTCCCGAAGAGTCTCTCGTATGCGTCGACCGTCGCTGGAGCGATCGGCGCCCCGCCGCTGTACAGCTTCGCGAACGACGAGAGATCGCATTCACGCGCCGTGGGATGGTTCATCAGCCCGATGAAGGCGGTGATCGACGCGACGGTGAACGTCGCTCGGTAGCGCTCGACCATCTCGACGAGTGTGTCGACGTCGAAGCGGTAGAAGAGCACCAGCGGCATCGGTACCAGGGTGGCCACGGCGACGTGCGCGATCAGCCCGGTGATGTGGAACAGCGGGGCGACTCCGAGCACGACGTCGTCCTCGCCGAGATGGATCCAGTCCCGGTACACCTGCGCATTGAAGACGACGTTGCGATGGGTGTTCATCGCGCCCTTCGGCGGTCCCGTCGTTCCCGACGTATACGTGAGGAACGCGATGTCGTCGGGCCAGAGGACGACGGGATCGAGCTCCTGTCCGGCGTGCGCGAGCGCCAGTTCGAGCAGGTCGTGCGTCCCGCCCTGCCGGCTCCGCCGCACCTCGGCGAGCAACGCCGGGAACGGCGCGTCGAGGAAGTCGAGCTCCGACGTCGTGACGACGACGCGGACTGGGGTGGCGGGGACGACGGCGGCCGCAACGTCGCGGTACAACGTCTCGAGCGCGATGAGCGCGGCGGCGCCGCAGTCGTTCAGGGTGAACTCGAGCTCGCGCTGCCTGAGCATCGGGTTGACCGGCACCATGATCGCGCCGAGCTTCCACGTCGCCAGCTGCGCCAGGACGAACTGCGGGACGTTCTGGACGTAGACGGCGACACGCTCCCCGTGCCGGATGCCGAGCTCGTACAGGCCGCGCGCCAGTCCGTCGGAGAGGCTGTCCGCGGTGCCGAACGTGATCGAGGAGTCGAAGTAGTGGATGAACGGCCGGTCCGCGCTGCGCTCGACGGCTGCCGCGAACATCTCGAGGGCATTGGAGAAGCTTGGCGCGATGTCGCCGGGCAGCCCGGATTCGTACCGTTCGAGCCACGGGCGGTCCAGGTACGCGCTCATGTGCCCTAGAGCAGGCTGTCTCCGGTTCGGCGGTCGAAGAAGTGCAGCCGGCTCGGGTCGAGCGCGAGCCTGAGGCGGCCGCCGCGCCGCGCGCTCGAGCGCGGGTCGATGCGCGCATTGAAGAGCGCGCCCTCGTCGACGAGCACCGCTTCGTCGTTCTCGCGCGCCGCGCGCAGGTCGACGGCGTCGACGCGCGGCGCGTCGATGGGGAAGATCACGTGCGCGTCGGCGCCGAGGTCCTCGAGCACGACGACCTCGACCTCGATCTGCGGCAGCCCCGGCTCGGCGAACGCGGCATCCTCGAAGCTCTCCGGGCGCAGTCCGAGAATCACGCGCCCGTTGTCGGCACCGCGCGGGCGCCGCTTCGGATCGAGCGGGAGGGTGAAGCCGGCGAACGACACCGAGTCGTCGGCGACGGCGGCCTCGACGAGGTTCATCGACGGCGAGCCGATGAATGCGGCCACGAACAGATTCGCCGGCTCGCGATAGAGGGCCTGCGGCTCGCCGGCCTGCTGGATGCGCCCGTCGCGCATCACGGCCACCCGCTGGCCGAGCGTCATCGCCTCGATCTGATCGTGCGTGACGTAGACGGTCGTCACGCCGAGACGCTCATGCAGGCGGGAGAGCTGCGCGCGCATGTCCACCCGCAGCTTCGCGTCGAGATTCGACAGCGGCTCGTCCATGAGAAAGGCCGCCGGCTCGCGCACGATCGCGCGACCCATGGCGACGCGCTGCCGCTGGCCGCCCGAGAGCTGGGCCGGCTTCCGGTCCAGCAGCTCGTCGAGGCCGAGCATCCCCGCGACCTCGTCCACTCGGCGGCGGATCTCGCTCTTTTCCGTCTTGCGCATCCGCAGCCCGTAGCCGAGGTTCTCGCGCGTGCTCATGTGCGGGTAGAGCGCGTAGCTCTGGAACACCATCGCGACGTCGCGGTCGCGCGGCGACACGTCGGTGACGTCTCGGCCGCCGATCTCGATGCGTCCGTCGGTGACGTCCTCGAGCCCGGCGATCATGCGCAGGAGCGTCGTCTTCCCGCAGCCCGACGGGCCGACGAGGACCATGAACTCTCCTTCGTCGACCGTCAGGTCCACAGCGTCCACGGCGACGACGGAGCCGAAGCGCTTCGTCACGCCGCTGATCGCGATCCCGTGTCCGGCGGCAGCGGTCATGCGTACGGGGGTCGGACCGTGAGGACCGGGACGCCGAGCAGCTGCATCGCCACCGGCAGGCTCGGCATGTCGTCGACCATCAGCGCGACCTGCTCGCCTCGCCCGACGAGCCCGCCGACATGATGCACCTTGAAGTCCTCGAGTCCCGGGGGCACGCCGTCGACGCCGCCGAGGATGAGCTCGTCGTACGGCACGCCGTGCGCGGCGAGCCATGCTTCGGTCAGATCGCGCGCCGCCTCGTCCCGCGAGCTGACGATGACGATGCGGTAGTGCGGCGCGAGCAGCTGGACGAGACGGCACGCACCGGGGATCGGCATGTCGTTCTCGCACGCGAGCGAGTAGGCGACCCAGTCGGTGTCCTCGCGCGGGTCCGCGATCAGGTGGTGGCGCGGGCTCGTGTCGCACAGGGTCGAGTCCAGGTCGATGCAGATCGTCCCCCGCTTGGGCGCGGGCTCGATCGGAGCACGGACGTCGTACCAGCGTCCGTACTCGGCGATGACGCGGATCGTGCCCGGCGGCGGCAGAAGCCGGAGCGGGTCGGCGCTGTGCAGCGGATAGAGCACGTCCGGCGTGACGAGCTGGACGAAGCGATGCAGGTCATGCGGCGTCGCATGGCCGCTCGTGCCGATGGACGCGAACGGGATCTCGAGCCGCGCGAGCCACTGCTGGAGCAGGTCCCACGCCGGCTGGAACGGGCCGAGCGGCTCTCCGTTCGCGTGCAGGAAGATCGAGCCGACGCCGACGGGCAGGTCGAGCAGCACGTCGAGCCTCTCGGAGGCGACCTGAACGACGAAGCGGGACGGGTCGCTCCGCACCGCGTCGATCGCTGCGCCGTCGAGCTCCTCCACGCCCTGCATGCCCCAGGCACGAAGGAACGATGCGATCGCCGGCGGCCACAGGATCGTGCGCCCGTGCTTCCGTGCGATGGTCGTGAACGACTCGACCCGTTCGATGTCGCGCGGGTACAGCGTGAGCAGCACGAGCCCGGGAGTCCGCGCGAGCGCGTCGTCGAACGCGGCCTCGACCTCGCTCTCCGGCCGGAGGACGATACGCGGGTCGCCCGTGAGCGTCGTCCCCTCCATCACGAGCGCATGCGCTCCGCGCGCACGTTCCGCGAAGTGCTCCGTCAGCTCGGGATGGCGCCCGTGCAGCCTGAGGTCGCCGCTGAAGGCGACGACGCCGGCGTCGGTGCGGACGAGGAAGCCGGAGGCGCCGGGGATGTCGTGGTCGACGGCGTACCGCTCGACGACGAGCGGCCCAACAGTGACGGGCTCGCCCTCGGCCATCGGCTCGACCGTGGCGGGGCCCCCCTCGAGGCCCTGCGCGGCCGTCTCGAGCGCGCCGAGCATGCGCGCGGTCTCCTCGGCGGCGCGGATCGGCACGGAGGGATCGACCCAGCCGAGCAGGCCGACGTGGTCGATGTGACAGTGGCTGACGAAGACCGCCGTGCGGCCGTCGCCGGTTGCGCCCGCCACCCCGGTGCCGGCGACCGCCTCGGGCCGGTACAGGCCGGCGATCGTGGGCGCTTCGCCGAGACGGAGCCGTGTGCGCAGCTCGGACCCCGGCTCCGGTCGCAGCGGACTGCGGACGAGCCCTTCGCGGCCGGGAATGTCGAGGCCCATGTCGAGCACCACCCGCCAGCCGTCCTGCTCGACGACGACTTTCGTCGAGCCGATGACGCCGACGCCGCCGTAGAAGCGCATCCGAGCGCTCATGCCCCAACCCCCACAAGCTGCTCTCCGGATGTCCACGCCTCGAGCACGGGCAGGAGATCCTCGATGCGCGTCGCCTCGAACGTCGCCCGGCCGACCGGGCCCACATGGAACGGATCGACGTACGCGGTCGCACACCCGAGCGCGAGCGCCGGCGCGATGTCGTTGACGAAGTGGTCGCCGACGCTCAGCACCAAGGCAAGCGGGACGTCCTGCACGCGCGCGAGCGAGCCGAGGCGGGCGGTGAAACGCTCGGGCTTCTGGGCGTGGCACACGATCTCGTCGAACAGGCCGAGGACTCCGAGGCGCTCGAGCAGGGGCATCACACCGAAAGCGGGCGTGTTCGACATGAGCACGTGCCGGGCACGGCCGGCGCTTCGCTCGAGGAGCTCGGGCAGGCCGTCCGGCACCTCGAGCTTGCACTCGTCGGTGAGCATGAATGCCCGCGTCCGCGCAAAGGCGTCTGCGTAGGCACGCGACGCGCCGCGCGGACCGCCGGCGAGCACGACCGCCGCCTCCCATCCGTCCGACGCCTCGACTCCGCCCTCGCCGGCGAGATATGCGTCGAGTGCCGCGAGATATGCGTCCCGCCGCTCCGCCGCGAGCTCGGAGGCGATGCCGCGTGCGTAATGGCGGCATGCTTCCGCGCTTCGGTACACGGTCCCGTCGAGGTCCCACACGACGACTGCAGTCGGCCGGTCGCTCATCCCTTCATCGCCCCGGTCGTCGCGCTCGCGCCGGCGACGAGTCGCCGCTGCGAGAGCATGAAGACGATCATGATCGGCAGGGTCGTGAACACCACCGCCGCGGACAACCCCGGCCAGTCGGTGCCGTTCGTCCCGAAGAACGTCGAGAGGCCGACCTCGATCGGCTGCACCGACGGGCTGCTCGTCATGATGAACGGCCAGAGGAAGCTGTTCCACGAGCCGATGAAGATGTAGAGCCCGATCGTGATCAGTGCCGGGCGGGCGAGCGGCGCCGCGATCGTGCGCAGGAACTGCATCTGCGACGCCCCGTCGAGCTCGGCGGCCTCGATCAGCTCCGGCGGGAGGGAGCTGAAGAATTGGCGGAGCAGGAAGATCCCGAACACCGACGCCCCCCACGGGATGATCTGCGCCCAGTACGTGTTGAGCCAGTGCAGCTCCTTGAGGACGATGTAGTCCGGGATGAGCAGCACGACCTTGGGGATCATGAGGATGCTGAGGATCAGGAAGAAGCAGATCTCCCGGCCGCGGAAGCGCATGACGCCGAGCGCGTAGCCGGCGAGGAGCGACGTCAGCAGGACGAGAGCGACCGTGCTGCCCGCGATCAGCACGGTATTGAGGAAGTAGCGAACCCACGTCGCTTCGTGCCAGGCGGTCGAATAGTTGCCCAAGACGCCGCCGGGCAGGAAGTTCGGCGGGAACTGGTACACGCGGTTGCTCGTGTTCAGCGACGTGACCACGACCCAGTAGAACGGGAACGCGAAGACGACGCCCACGAGGACCGCGAGCAGCCCCGTGCGGAGCCGGGTGACCCGTCTCATCGACAGGGCTGCTCGCGTCCCGGATCTCACGAGCTCGCCGCCGCCATCGCCTTCTGTTGCGCGGTCGCGAGCGCTGAGGCCGGGCTTGCGCCGTTGTCGAGGACGGCCTGCATCGCCTCGGCGACGTATCCCTCCGCCTGCGTCCACCACGCGTACGGCGGGTTGCCGCCGGCGTACTGGAGAGCCTCCGCGGCGATCTTCTGGTACGGGTGCGTCGCGATGTACTTCTTCATGTACACGAGTGCCGACTTCGTCACGGGCAGGTAGCCGGTCTTGATCGCCCAGTACGCGGTCGCATGCGGGCTGCTCAGGTACTTCATGAACTCCCACGCGGCCGCGCGCTGGGCGGCCGACGCCTTCGAGAAGATGACGGTGTTCGTGCCCGCCATCGCGTTACCCTCGCCGCCGTTCGGCCCGGCCGGGAGCGGCGCCACCTGCATGTTGAACTTGCCGCCCACCGCGGCGAGCATGTACGGGTAGCCCGCGATCGAGGAGACCGCGAACGCGGAGCGGCCCGCGCCGAGGGCGGTCTGCTCCGGGTAGTTGGTGCCGACCTGAAGCGCACCGTGCGTCTTGAGGTCGTCGAGGAACTGGAGCGCCTGCACCGCCGCCTTCGTGTCGAGGGTCGGCTTGCCGTTCTTGATCCACGTACCGCCGAAGGCCTTGACCATCGACAGGTACTCGAGCGTGCCGTTGGCCGGAGCCGACAGCGTGCCGGTGTCGAGGCTCTCGCCCCAACTGCCGCCGGTGGTCACCTTCTTCTCCGCGGCCGCGTACTGCGCCCACGTCGTCGGCACGGAGAGGCCGGCGGCCTTCAGCATGTTCGCGTTGTAGAAGAGGACGTAGTCGCTCTTGTTGAACGGCCACATCCAGATCTTCCCGTCGGGCAGGAACAGGTCGTTCCAGACGCCCTTCCAGATGTGGCTCTTGAAGGTCCCCGGGACGCCGACCTTCTTGCTGTTCACATAGCCGTCGAGCGGAATGATCGCCTTCGCGCTCGCGTAGGCGGCCGCCCAGTTCTCGTACGCCTGCCCGATCGTCGGCGGGTCGCCCGCCGCGATCGCCGCCTCTTCCTTCTGCTGCAGGACGCCGTAGTTCGGCTCGGCGATGAGGTTGATGGTGATTCCGGGATGCGTCGACTCGAAGTTCTGCGTCAGATCGTCGAGCGTCGGCTTCTGCGTCCCGGACGACATCGCCTCCATGAACGAGATCGTCACGTTCGCGCGATGGCTCGTCGTCGCCGCCGATGCTGCGAGCGGCGCTGCGACCGCCGCCAGCACGGCGACGATCGCGATGAACCGTCTGTGCCGTTGCATGCTGCTTCCCTCCTGAATCGGTGGTGTGGACGTCTTCACGCTGCGCGCCGCGACAGCCGCAGCTGGAGCAGGGTGAACAGGGCTATGACGACGAAGAGGACGACGGCGATCGCGGCGCCGAAGCCCGTCTTGTAGAAGACGAAGCTCTGCTGGTAGAGGAGGAAGCCGGTCGTCGTCGTCGCGCTGAGCGGCCCTCCTCCGGTCATCGTGTAGATCTGCGTGAACGCTTGCAGGGAGTCGATCGTCGTGATGACGACCACGAAGAGCGTCGTGTTGACGAGCTGCGGGATCACGACGTCCCGCACCTCGTGCCAGTAGTTCGCACCGTCGACGCGTGCGGCCTCACGGAGCTCCCCCGAGACGGTCGCGAGTCCCGCGAGGAAGATGATCACGGTGAACCCGAGGTCGTGCCAGAGCGTGTACACGATGAGCGCCGGCATCGCCCACGTCGTCGACTGGAGCCAGCCGACCTCGGGAAGATGAAGAAGCCGCAGCAGGCTGTCGATGAGGCCGAACTGCGGGTTGAAGATCCAGACCCAGACGATCGACGTGGCGACGAGCGGGGTGAAGTACGGGGTGAGGACCGCGAGTCGCACGATGCGGCGGACGACCCCCCGTCTGCTCAGAAGAAGTGCGATCCCCAGCCCGAGCACCGTGCTCCCGCCGACCGTTGCGCCGACGAAGTACACCGACGTGACGATCGAGTTCCAGAAGTCGCTCGAGTGCACGAGGGCGGTGTAGTTGCCGCCGCCGACGAAGTGCGACAGCGACGGGTTGAGCAGGTTCCAGTTGAAGAAGCTGATGTAGAGGACGAAGATCGCCGGCCCGATCGTGAACACGAGGAAGACGAGCAGCGCCGGCGACAGGTACAGCATCGCCAGCCGGCCGTTGCGGATCCCCTTCCTCGAAGTGCGGCGCGAGCGCGAGATGCCGAGCGCGCGAGCGGTGACGGTGCCGTTGACGCTCATGCGGCGGTCCCGGCTCGTGCCCGTGCCGTCGTTCGGCGCACGACGAGCTCGTGCTCCATGATCACCTCGCGCGGTGGAAGATCCGGCTCGGCGAGTCGCTCGAGCGCGAGCGAAACCGCGGCGCGACCCATCTCGTGCCGCGGCTGGCGGACGGTCGTCAGCTGCACGAGCCGCGAAGACGCGAACCAGATGTCGTCGTAACCGGCTACGGACACGTCTTCAGGCACCGACAGCCCGTGCGCGAGGAAGGCATCGATGGCGCCGAGCGCGATGAGGTCGTTGCCGCAGAGCACAGCGCTCGGCGCGTGCCCGCGGGACTCGAGGAGCTGCTGCGCCGCTCGGGTGCCGGCGTCGCCGGTGAGGCTGCACTCGAGCATCGACTCCGGCGAGACCTCGATGCCTGCCTCGGCGAGGGCCTCGCGGTAGCCCGCCGTACGCTCGGAGCTGGCCGAGGACGCGGAAGGCCCGGCGAGGACGGCGATGTCGCGGTGGCCGAGATCGATCAGGTGTTGCGCCTCTTCGCGCGCCCCGGCGCGGTCGTCGATGCCGATGAAGTCGGCGCGGATCCCGGGTATGCGCCGGACGGTTTGCACGATCGGCACGTCCGGAGGCACGACGTCGGAGAGGAGCGGGCCGTCCGAGACGACGAGCGAGGTGAAGATCAGCGCGCCGCACTGGTGGTCGCACAAGGCCTGCACCACCTCGCCGTCGAGCCTGCCGTCGGCGCCACCATGACTCAGGAAGACCTGGAAGCCGGCCTCGGCCGCGGCCGCGATCACCCCGCCTGCGATCTCGGGATAGAACGGGTTGGTGATGTCTGCGAGGACGAGGCCGAGCACCTGGGTTCGCCCCGTCCGAAGACCGCTCGCGACGCGGTTGAGCCGGAAGCCGAGCTCATCGGCGATGCGAAGCACGTTGGCCCTCGTCCGCTCCCCGACGCCACCGCGGTCGTTCATGACGTACGAGACGGTGGCGATCGAGACCCCGGCCTGCTTCGCCACATCGGAGAGCGTCACTCTCGGCGCAGGCTCCCGGATGGCCCCGTCGCCGCTGCCAGCGGATCCCGCCGTTCCATCGGACACCGTCGGTAACGTACGGCTTCTTAAACGTTTCGTCAATTGCCTGCCGCGTGACCTCTCAACGAGCGATTTGCGTCGTCGGAGCCGCCCTGATCGACCTGATCAGTTACGTGCCCCGGCTGCCCCTTCCGGGAGAGACGCTGCACGGAACCGACTTCCGAATCGGGTATGGCGGCAAGGGCGCCAACCAGGCGGTGATGGCGGCGAGGCTCGGCGCGCAGGTTGAGATGGTGACGCGAGTGGGTCGCGACACCTTCGGGGAGGGCATGCTCGAGAACTTCCGCGCTGCGGGCGTGGACGTGACGCACGTCGTCGTCGATCCGGACGCGCCGTCGGGGGTGGCGCCGATCGCGGTCGAACCGGGCGGGGAGAACGCGATCGTCATCGTGACCGGCGCCAACGCCCGGATGACGGCCGCCGACGTCGACGCCGCGCGCCACGCCATCGCGGCGGCAGACGTCCTCGTCTGCCAGCTCGAGATCCCGATCGAGGTCACGCTCGCCGCGTTGCGCGCCGCGGCCGCAGCCTCGACCGCGACCGTTCTGAACGCAGCGCCCGCCGCCGCCCTTCCCGCGGGCGCGCTCGCCGACGTGGACGTCTTGTGCGTGAACGAGTCCGAGGCCGCCACGCTGCTCGGGTGGCCGATCGAGCCGGGCGGCGAGCTCGAGGCCTCCCGCGCGCTCCGCCGCCTGGGACCGCACGCGTCGGTCGTCACGCTCGGCGCACGCGGCTCCGTCGTCGCATCGGACGGCGGCGAGGCCCTTGTGCCGGCGACGCAGGTGGAGGTCGTCGACACGACAGGTGCGGGCGACGCGTTCACGGGCACGCTGGCCTACGCCCTGGCTGGGCGAGTGCCGCTGGTCGAGGCCGCGGCGCAGGCGAACGCCGTCGCCGCGATCAGCGTCGGCCGGCGCGGGACGCAGACGAGCTTTCCCTCGGCGACCGAGGTCGCATCCGTCGGGAAGTTCGACCATCGACATCCGTGAGCAGACGACGGCCCCGGGGCCAAGTCGCTCGGCGTAGGGCGAGAATGTCCGGTGATGACGACCGTCGTCGTTCTCTCCGGCGGGCCCGACCGTCCCGCCGTCGACGCGCTGCCGCCGGGCGCGACGGTGATCGCCGCCGACGGTGGCGCCGAGCTCGCGCGGCGCCTCGGCCTCGCGGTCGACCTGGTGGTGGGGGATCTCGACTCCATCTCCGCTGCGACGTTGGCGGGGATCGCGCAGGTCGAACGGCATGCAGCGGAGAAGGACGCCACCGATCTCGAGCTGGCATTGCAAGCTGCGCTTCGGCTCGAGCCGGAGCGGATCCTCGTCCTCGGTAGCGCGGGCGGGCGCCTCGACCACCTCTTCGGATCGCTGCTCCTCCTCGCCGCCGAGGACTATGCCGGCGTGGGGATCGATGCGGAGATCGGCCCCGCCGCCGTGCATGTCGTACGCGGCGAGCGCATCCTGCGGGGCGAGCCGGGCGAACCGATCTCGCTGTTCGCTGTCCACGGTCCGGCGAGCGGCGTCGTCACGCATGGTCTCGTCTATCCGCTCCGCGCCGAGACGCTCGAGCCCGGCTCGAGCCGCGGCGTCTCGAATGTCTTCGCTGCGCCCGAGGCGCGAATCGGCCTCGAGCGCGGCGTCGTGCTCGCCGTGCGGCCTAGTGGCAGCGCGACGGGAGGAAGCTAGCGTCGACCACCGACGCGGCCGGGATCGCTGCCTTGAGGAGCCGCTGGGCTCGCATCCAGTCCCCGAAACGCTGCCACGCGCCGACGCTGATACAGCCGACGCCGTCCGGCCCTGTGAGCAGCCGCAGCGTTGCCGGCGTCGCGCGGGCGAGGAACCGCCGGTCGGACGCGGTCACCTTCTCGAGGATGGCGAGTGCGCGCGCCGGGTGCCGGCGGGCGTCGGCAGTGCCGGCGAGGAACGCAGCGACGAACCGTCGCACCTCGGAGCGGTATCCAGGCTCGTCGCGCAGGCGGGTCTTGTTGGCGACGAGGACGAGCTCGTCGTACGTGGGGACACCGGCGCGGTCGACGGGGATGATGGCGGGGTGGAGGCCGCGAAGCTGTAGCTGGATCCCCTCGACGTTGCGGTAGACGCCGAGCACGGCGTCGACGCGGTGAGCGAGTAGGGCCGGCAGCAGGTTGTAGCCGACGGTGACGACCTTCACGTCCTTGCGCGTGAGCCCGACGGAGTGGAGCGCCGTATCGAGCGTCGCGTAGTCGGAGGGGACACCGGTGATGCCGATCGTGCGGCCTTTCAGGTCGTGCACCGACTTGACCTCCGGGTCGATCGCCATGAACGAGTTGAGAGGCTGCGGGACGACCGCGGCGACGGCGACGACGGGCAGCTTCTTGGCGGCGGCGAAGAAGAGCTCCTGCTCGTAGCTGACGGCGACGTCGCTGCGGCCGACGCCGACGAGCTTGAGGGGCGCGGTCGGATCGGACGGAGAGTGGACTGCGACGTCGAGGCCGGCTTGCGCGAAGAGGCCGGTGGCTTGCGCATCGAAGATGCCGACGTGGTCGGGGTTCGGCGTCCAATCGAGCGTCAGCGTCACCTTCTGCTGTCCGCCGGCGAGAGCGGCTGGGACGAGGACGACGAGCGCCGCAAGAGCGGCGACGACGATGGCTCTACGCATTGCGGGCCTCCGGTTGCCAGGGGACGAGGACACGCTCGGCGAGGGTGACGAGCGCGTACAGCGAGAGCGCGAGCGCACTCAGAACGAGGACGGCGGCAAAGATGCGCGCGGTCTCGAGCGCGGGCTGCGCCTGCAGGATGACGAAGCCGAGCCCGCTCGAGGAGCCGGCCCATTCCCCGAAGACTGCGCCGACCGCGGCGTAGGTGGCCGCGACGCGCGCGCCGGAGAAGATCGCCGGCAGCGCGCCGGGCAGCTCGATGCGACGGAAGATCGCGAGGCGGCCGCCGTGCAGCGTGCGCATCATCCGTATGAGCTCGGCGTCGGCTGAGCGGAGGCCGTCGACGGCGTTGACGACGATCGGGAAGAAGCAGACGACCGCGACGACGATGAGCTTCGGCTCGATCCCGTAGCCGAGCAGGATCGCCAGGATGGGCGCGAGCAACACCGTCGGCACTGTCTGCGAGAGAACGAGGATCGGCAACAGGGCTCGCCGCAGCGCTGCCGAGAAGTGGATCGCGACCGCGATCGCGAGCGCGACGGCGACCGCCAGCAGGTAGCCGAGGACGACTTCGCGCGCGGTCACGAGCGTCGCCCGGCCGAGCAGGCCGGCGTCGCCGACGAGGGAGGACACGACCGCCGTCGGCGCGGGGAAGAGGTAATCCGGCACGTGCGCGGCGCGCACGACCAGCTCCCAGAAGCCGACCGCGGCGGCGAGGAGCCCGAGCGGCGGCCATGTCCGTCTCATCCGATCGCCTCGAGTGCTCGCTCGCGCAGGTCGGTGAAGGCTGCGCTGGTCACGACCTCGCGTCGCGGCCCGTCACGAGGGACGTCCACGTCCAGCGCAGCGGCCACGCGACCGCCTGCGAGCACGAGCACCCGTTCGCAGAGCAGCAACGCCTCTTCGACGTCGTGCGTGACGAGCAGCACGGTTCGCGGCGCCGTCGCCAGCGCGCCTGCCAGCCACTCCTGCAGCTCCGCGCGCGTGATCGCGTCGAGCGCCCCGAACGGCTCGTCCAGCAGCAGGACGGGCTTGTCGGCGAGCAGCGTGCGCAGGAAGGCGACGCGCTGGCGCATCCCGCCCGACAGCTTCGCCGGACGCAACTGCTCGGAGCCGGCCAGTCCGAGCCGCGTGAAGAGCGGCGCGGCGCGGTGACGCGCGTCGCGTTGCGGGACCCCGGCGTTCTCGAGCGCGAGCGCCGCGTTGTCGAGCGCGGTCCGCCAGGGAAGCAGACAGTCGCGCTGCGGCATCAGTGCGCAGCGCGCGAGCCGTTCGCTCGCTGTTGCTGCTCCCCCGACGGAGATCTCGCCGGCGTCGGGCTCGTCGAGCCCCGCCACGATCGAGAGCAGCGTCGACTTGCCAACTGCGCTTCGCCCGACGATGCCGACCCGTCCGCGGGCCGGCACGTCCAGGTCGATGCCGTCGAGGACACGCCTGCCCTCGAATATGCGCAGGACACCCCGAGCGGCCACGCCGGCGACCCTCGATTCGACTAGTGAAAGCGCCACCGCACTCCCTTCGCCGGCATGACCCGGATCAGGTTCGACGGGTACGCGCAAGGAAGCGCTCTCTCAGCCCCTCGCATAGGGGCTCCCCGGTGTTCGAAGCTTACCCTCGGGCGGTCACGTCATGTCGATTCGTGATTCGAGAGCGCTTCTCGGCGTGCGATGACCTCAACGGGAGCGACGGGACTCAGCCCCTCGTTGGACACCCCATCGAGATTCGCGACTTATCGAGTCGTCTCGGTTGAGCGGTACCGGTGTTTCGCTCGGGCTCAAGAAACAACGGAATCGGTTCTTCGGTCCGTCTTTGCCGCCCGCTGAGCGCGTAGCTGTGCTCTCCGGATCGGAGCGTTGCCGGTCCGATCGCGTCTTCGTGCAGCCATGCTTCAAGCGTGGCCAGCGCGATTACGCGAGCTCGCTCGAACTCTCGCTCCACCTGCACGCAGACCTCGTTCAACTGCTGGTCGAATGAGACGACGACCGACCCGAACGCGCGCCGGAACCGTTCAACAAGCCTTGGGGCGCTATTGGTGTCCTCGACGCGAACTCGGAACTCGACCAGTGGAGCCCTCCCAGCAGCTTGAGCTCGAGTCGTCATCGACCCAGAGGGTTCCCTAACCGGTGATGCATCCATTGGCGCTCCTCGCGGTCAGGTATGACCTTGAGCGCGCCGGCCCCGACGGCGGGAGAGAAAAACGTGTTGTTCTCGACCGCCTCGCGGTTGCCGTCGAACCACACATGCAAGAGGCTGCCTTCGCCGGACGGGTCCGAAGCCATCGCGCTCGGTGACCACTCACGGTCAGCCGCGTTACCGGCGCGAGCAGCCGTCTCGCCAAATTCGGCAATGCTGTCCCGAATCAACATCTTGTCCTCCCCACAACACTAGGTCGGTCGCCGAATTTGCTCGGCGGATACGAACCGCTCAACCCATTTGCTGCGGGACGACTCCTCGCGGGGCAATCGCTTATGCCCACGCGAAAAGCAACTGCTACGCCACTCTATCACCGACAACCTATGGCGATCTTCGTCTCGTTTGGTACCCGGCACTCGATCCGCGCGGGTTTGCGTGAGTACGCAATAGGCGGGCGGCCGAGCGCGTGGCGACGAGGGACACGAGCCAGCCGGTCAAGCTCGCCGGGGAGCGCCGACCCGTGGCTGCGTCTGGCTCGGCGACCCTCTTTTCGTCAGCGGATGATCTTCAAGTCCCGGGTGTCGACGATCTCGGTCTGGCCGTCCTCGCCGGTAACGGCATAGACCGGCGCAGAAATCGTGCTCGCGCCGCCACAGTCCTCAGGGCCTCGCTGCTCGTTCACACCTTTCTTACCGCCGACCTCGACCGTCGCACCCTTTTCGATGCTGCCGGCTCGATGCAAGAGCTTGGCTCTCATCCTGAATCTCCTTCTCTTCGGACCGCGGCGACACCCGTACGGGTTCGCCTCATGCACTCAGGCCAGCAGACAAGTCGGAGAGAGGAACAATCGAGCCTCGGCGGCTTCCACGCCAGGTCTACGCGCACATCCACCATAGCCGGGCCGAACGACTTCTTGCCGCCAGAACACCTCTCGTCGCCCTTGCTGTTCTCCGCGGATCGTCCGGTAGCCCATCAGGATCGCTGCTATGGTGCACTTAGCGCGTTGGCTCTGGCTGTTGAAGCCGCCGAGGCTTTGCTTTTTCCTCTCCGACTGTGACCTCTGGCCTGACCGCCGCAGTGCGCTCGTTCGAGCGTTCTGCCCTGTGGGACACCGTAAGGAGCATCACATGCATGCCACCATTCGTCGTTACGAGGGTGTCGAAGCGACCCGCACCAACGAGGTCGTCGGCAAGGTAAACGAGACGCTCGTCCCGCAGCTTCGCAAGCTGCCCGGATTTGCGGGCTATTACCTTATCGAGGCCGGCGACGGAGTCCTGAGCTCGCTCGGTCTCTTCGAGACGGCCGACCAGGCCGACGAGTCGGGAAGGCTCGTGTCGAAGTGGATCAACGATGAGCACTTCAGCACCGTGATTCCCAGCGCGCCGAAGATCACCAACGGCAAGGTCGTTGCGCGCAGCAACGGCGTCACCGTCTCGTAGCTCGACCTCAGCTCGCGTGCATTGAGAGGGCCGGCATTTCCGGCCCTCTCAATAAACAGGTCGCCGAGTTCGGACGCCTAGGGCGTAGCCCGAGCCGCCACGAATGAGAGGCTGGTACGCCAGGCGATTGCGAAGAGAAGGACAGCGACGCCTGTAAGAACGCCAAGCGCGCCGACGGCGACCGCGGCCGCGAGCGCCTGGGAGGTGTTGGTGCCGGCCGCGATCAGCGCCGCCGCGCCGGCTCCGATCTGTGTCGCCGCGCCTGCGGGCCCGATCGGGAGCGCTGCTGCTGCGGCTCCGGCGCAGAGAAAGAGCAGCGCCAGCGGAACCGAGAAGCCGACACCGATGCCGCCGAGAAGCAGGTAGTAGGCCGCGGCGCGGACGAGCCAGCAGGCCGAGACGAGCGCCCAGGCCTCCGACGCAAGCCGTCGCGAGGTAGTGCGCGGACCGAGCCAGCGGCCGAGCCGGAAGCGCAGGAAGCGGTTCGTAACCGCCAGGCGCGGTAGCGCGAGGATCAAAGCTGCGGCCATGACGCCGGCGCCGGCGACGACCGCCAGCCCAGCACGCACACCCCAGCCGACGCCCGGCAGAACCGCAGCCGCAAGCGCGAGCGGCGCCAGGGCGACGCTGTCGATCAGCCCGAGCATCACCAGTGAGAGGCACAGCACGCGGATGCCCGCAGGGCAACCGGGGTAGCGGCGAACGACGGCAACGCGCATCGCGTCGTCGAACCGGCCGGGAAGGATGACCCCGATCAAAGCTGCACCGCCGTTCCCGGCCGCCAGTGCAAACGGACTCGGACGCACGCCCCGGACGAACAGTCTGCCCCAGCCAAGCGCCTTGAGCGCTTGGGCGAGAACCAGAAGCGTTCCGGCGGCGACGAGTAAACCGGGGCGTCCGCCCTTGAGCGGCCAGCCGGCAGTGGCGAAGTGGCGGGCGGTAAGAACGGCGAGTGCGACCGCGACCAGCCCGTAACCCAGGCCGAGGCCCCACCGGCCCCGGCGCGACCGGCGAAGGCGCACGAGCGACTTGAGCAGCAGGCGATACCGGCTCTCGAGCGCGACCGGTGCCGCCGCCGCCGCGAGCACAACCAGTGGCTCCGGAAGAGACGCCGGCTTCGCCAATACCTCGATGGAGTGCGAGCGGAAACGCGCTGCCATGCTCGAAGGCCTTAGGCGACAAGCCCCGCCGGGAGGCGCTCTAGGTTGGACATCGGCGTCACGTGCGTAGACCGAAAACAACGCTGGTGGCTCTTCCCGGTAGCCAGCCGAGTGCCGCCGCGGCAAGGATGATCGTGACTCGGACGGGTACTGCTTCTTGACGTTCGATCCCCTCGGCATGGCGATGTCCACGAAAGCGGTGGCATTCCATGCTGCACCGGCTCGGCGGCGACGCTCATGAGGCGAGCTCGTCGGGGTCGACGGCGTGCGCGACGGCCGTGCCGGGGAGGGGCTTTGCCAGTGGTGCCTGGCGCGGTCTCGGTTTGCGCGTACGCGCGGGTCGCGCCGTGGCGCTTCTTGCCGGTTTGGGTGTTGCGTCATCTGCAAGCACGCTGCTCGCGGGTTCGCCGTCGAGGAGCCGTTCGAATTGCCCCTTGTCGATCGTTTCGTGCGCGATCAGGATCGCGGCGATCTCGTGTAGTGCTTGTTGGTGGTCGAGCAGCACCTGTGCGGCGCGCTGGTGTGCGTCGTCGATCAGGCGGTAGATCTCCTCATCGATCTCTTGCGCCATCTCCTCGGAGTAGGAGGGCTCCGTTCCGAGCTCGCGGCCCAGGAACGGCTGGTGCGGGTCGGTGCCGAAGACGCGTGGGCCGAGCTTGTCGCTCATGCCGAAGCGGGTGATCATCTGTCGTGACATCGCGGTCGCGCGCTCGAGGTCGTTGGCGGCGCCGGTGGTGATCTCGGAGAAGACGAGCTCTTCGGCGGCGCGGCCGCCGAGGATCATTGCGAGCTGGTCCATCAGCGCCGAGCGGGAGGTGAGGAAGCGGTCTTCGGTCGGGAGCGAGACCGTGAGACCGAGCGCCTGTCCGCGGCTGACGATCGAGATCTTGTGCACGGGGTCGGTGTGCTCGAGGAAGTGTCCGACCAGAGCGTGCCCCATCTCGTGGTAGGCGGTGATCTTGCGCTCCAGCTCGGAGAAGACGCGCGTCTTCTTCTCCGGGCCGGCGATCACCCGCATCACTCCTTCCTCGAGCTCGGCCTGGCCGATCGTCGTCAGGCCGCGGCGGGCGGCGAGGAGCGCGGCCTCGTTGATCAGGTTGGAGAGCTCGGCGCCGGTGAAGCCGGGCGTGCCCGCCGCGAGCGTGTCGAGGTCGATTCCCGGTGCCAGAGGCTTGCCCTTGACGTGTACGGCCAGGATGTCGCGGCGGCCGCGGCGGTCGGGCCGGTCGACGACGATCTGCCGGTCGAAACGGCCGGGGCGCAGCAGGGCCGGGTCGAGGACGTCGGGCCGGTTGGTGGCGCCGATCAGGATGATGTTCTGGCTGGCGGTGAAGCCGTCCATCTCGACGAGCAGCTGGTTCAGCGTCTGCTCGCGCTCGTCGTTGCCGCCGCCGATGCCGGCGCCGCGATGGCGGCCGACCGCATCGAGCTCGTCGACGAAGACGATGCAGGGAGCGGCCTCCTTGGCCTCCTTGAACAGGTCGCGCACCCTGCTCGCGCCGACACCGACGAACATCTCGACGAAGTCCGAACCCGAGATCGAGAAGAAGGGCACGCCGGCTTCGCCGGCGACGGCGCGGGCGAGCAGCGTCTTGCCGGTGCCGGGCGGTCCGTAGAGCAGCACGCCCTTGGGGATGCGGGCGCCGAGTGCCTGGAAGCGTCTCGGGTCGGCGAGGAACTCCTTGATCTCTTGGAGTTCCTCTACTGCCTCGTCGACACCGGCCACGTCCTTGAAGCCGACCTTCGGCAGATCGGGCGCGAGCCGTGTCGCTTTGTGCTTGCCGAAGCTCATGATCTGGCCGAGGCCGCCGGCGCCGCCCCGCATTCGCCGCATCACGAAGATCCAGAGCGCCGCGAGCAACAGGATCGGCAGCAATGAGACGAGGATCGACGTCAGAACGGAACCGTGGCTCGGCGGCTTGGCGGCGAAGTCGACCTTCTGCCGCTGGAGCAGCGTCTGCAGGGCGAGCGCCGACTGGTCACTCGGGTAGTTCGCCTGCAACACGTTGCCACTGGCGAGCGTCGCCGACACTTGCAGCGAGCCGGGATTGAAGACGACCCGGCTGATCGAACGAGGCGTCGTTTCCACGCGTGTGATCAACTGCGAGAGGTCGGCGGCCCTGGTCGCGTGTGCCGTCGAGCTCCTGTGCGCGACCGTGAACTCGAAGACGAGCAGGCCGAGGAAGAGCAGCGGCATCGCGTAACGAAGCAGCTGCAATGACGGGCGGCGCGTCACACGGCGCCCGCGCTGCGCGGGTCTTTACAGCCGTTGCACGCCTTGGGCAACTCGGTCGCGAATATGTCCACCGGTGGTCCTCCTCAGCGCGATCGGTCGTTGCCGACCACAACGGTCGGCCCGACTGGCTGCCCTGACCTGCTCTTCTGAGGAGGGCTCTCGCGGCGCCGACATCTTGCGACCACCGCCTAGCAGACGACGCCGCTTTCGATAGAGCGCCGCACACAAAAGTGTAGCGCGAGCCTCCCGGCTCGACCGCTCGGCAACAGAACCCGAGCGCTTCTCTTTCGAGAAGGGGTCGATGCGTCATTGCGACCAGCTTCCGCCGGCGTGGCGATTTCTCAGTCTTCCCTTGACGTCTCGCCGTCGGAAGGTGGCCCTATGATCGGCTCGCTGGATGCGTTCGCGGGCAGATGCTGAGCGTGTGGTTCTTCCGCCGCCGAATTGTGACCAGCTGCCGGCCACGGGGCGAGCACCAAGAGCAGACGCGCGTCCTTGACGCCGCGAATCGCGTGGAGCTCGCCTGGGTCGAACGTCACAACGGTTCCTGGGTCGCATTCGACCGTCTCGCCCAAGGCTTCGATCGCCACGCGACCGGAGACCACTTGCACGACTGCACGTTCGCGTACGTGGTGGTCGGGTAGCTCTTTTCCAGCGTTCAGGTCGAGGGCGATGAGCCGGCACTCGGGTGAGGAGAACAGGACTCGCGGCTTCTGCGCGCCCTCCGACGGGACGCGCGGCGCGTCCGTGCCGGGCTCACGGACGGTGCGCTTGTCGGATGACGGCTCGAGCGTCGGTAGATGCCAGCACCTCATCGCGGTCCCTCCCTGCCCGGTTTAGATGGACTGTCGATAGCCGAAGAATTCGTGATCTTGGTTGTAGCCGCCGTAGCCGCTTCCGAGCTCGGAGTAGCCGGCGACGAACTCGATCCCCTTGATCCATTTGACCTGTTTAAAGCCGAGCTCGATCTCGTTTCGGAGCCGCAGCGGGGCGCCGTGCCCGAACGACAGAGGCTGGTCGTTCATGTCGTAGGCGAGCATCGTGAGGTGGTGGCTCATGTGCTCGATCGGGTGGGCGTCGTAGTAGACGCCTTTGTCGGCTCCTTCGCCGAGGGAGTAGAAGACGACCCACTTCGCCTCGGGCTGCGGCTTGACGATGTCGATGATCGTCTGCATCGAGACACCTCCCCATTTTGCGATCCCGGACCAGCCCTGGATGCAGAAGTGCTGTGTGATCTGTTCGTGATGGGGAAGGGCCCGCAGCTGCGCGAGGTCGAGCTCGACGGGATTGTCGACGAGGCCGTCGATGCGCAGCCGGTAGTCCGCGAAGCGGCCGTCGAAGAGTGCCTTGTATTCGTCGGAGTCGGGGTACTGGCCGTTGTGCCAGAAGTACGGGCTGATGTCCGCTTCGGTGTACTCGCCCGGCTTGGGATCGAGGTGCTCGAAGAGGTTCTGCAGCGGCCCGACGATCGCCTGCCCGACGCGCTGCACGACCCTCGGATGGCGCAGCGTGAAAGGCGTCGCGGCCGTCCAGCCGGCGGCGACGACGACCATCGAGGTGAGAAAGAGCCAGAGCCCGAGCCAGCCGTGATCGTTGCGCCCCGGGTAGATGTGGTTGAGATTCACTAGCAGCCCGGTGGTGAACACCATGGCCGTGTGAATCACGATGAAGACCAGGAACCAGACGAGCACGAGGAAATGCAGCGACCGCGCGGTCTGGATGCTGAATACCTTGCTGATGCGCTTGAACCTCGTCGACAGCGCGGGCGACATGCCGAGCCCGGTGACGAGTGCCAGCGGCGCGGCGACGAAAACGGTGATGAAGTAGGCGATCAGCTGCAGGCTGTTGTAGGCAACCCAGCCGTTGTCGAGCGGCCAACTCAGGGAGAGGTACTGGATCAGTACCGACACGGCGTTCGGGAACACGGCCCAGCTCGTCGGGACGAGGTGCCGCCAGTGGCCGCTTGCGAACAGCAGGACGTAGAAGACCGCGCCGTTCAGCAGCCAAAGCGCGTCGATGCCGAGGTGCCACCAGCGCGCGAGGCCGATCGAGTGGCGAAGCCCCGGCAAACCGATCTGCGCGGGGAGGCTGATCGAGTCCTGCTTGGCCGTCCACAGCGGATCGGCAGGCACCGGGTTCTGGATGCGAAACCAGTCCCTGCCCGGCGTCGAGTGGCGCGTCCAGTACAGGCGCGGATGATCGGACAGGATCTGCAGGCCGGCGCGGATGATGAAGATCAGCAAGAACAGATTGAAGAAGTGCTGCAAGCGCAGCCAGACCGAAAAACCCGACGACACGTCAGGGCGCGACGGCGCGACGGTGCCGGGATACCGCGCGATGAAGTGCTGAACCGACAACTCGGTGCGTAGCCCCTTCGCGACAGCGACGGCAACGATCAACAAGACAAAGCCGATCGGCAACAGCCAGAGCAGGTTGAACCAGCTGCGACCGACGCGTACACGAGGCGCCACTCCGTTCACGCGCGGGATCGAACCCGCCCAGGTCGCCGCGTCGATCACGTCTTCGCCGGGCGTGAGCTGCCAGCGGTAGCTGCGGACGAGGTCAGGCGAAACGCTCGACTGGGCCGGCGGAGGGACGTCTTCCGGCGTGGGGGCGGTGGTGTTTCCCACGATCCGGAGTCTACGAAGGCGCAGCGCACCGTCGGATTCCACGGCGGCCTTCCGAAGTGCGGAAGATCGGGCACCTGCAACGAGTGTCGCCGCCCGTTTGACGAGATTGGAGATTCGCGATGAGAGCCACGCTCCTGCGTCGAGCCGGCAGCATCGAAAAAGATGCGACGGTCGAGATCGGCGGTAAGACAGGCGTGAATCAGCAGCGAGGTCCGGAGGACGGCGGTGGCGCGAGCACGACTTCTGCGCCCGGCTATGTCGTAACCGGCGAGCACGGTCAGACCGAGATCGTCGATACCAGGGAACTCAAGATCGTCCGCTGAAGGAAACGCCACTGCCGGGACGGCTCGTGGCAGAGTGCGAGGTGTGGCTGAGCCCTTAGCGGATGTGTTCGTTGCCTTCGGGATCACCGGTGATCTTGCGAAGGAGATGACGTTTCGCTCGCTGTACCGACTAGAACGCCGCGGGCTTCTGCGGTGCCCGGTCGTCGGCGTGGCTGTCGATGACTGGACGATTGCTCGGCTGCGTCGGCACATGCGCGACTCGATCAGGGCGGACGGGGAGAAGCTCGATCGCAAGGTGTTCGACCGTCTCGCGGCGCGCGTCTCCTACATTCAGGGCGATTTCGGAGATCCCGCCACGTATGAGCGGCTGTCGAGGGCGATCCGGACCGCGAAGCGTCCGCTCTTCTACCTCGAGACACCGCCCTCGTTCTTCGGGCGCGTTGTCAGCGGCCTCGCCGAAGCGGGTCTGACGAAGAACGCTCGTGTCGTCATCGAGAAACCGTTCGGGCACGACCTCGCCTCGGCGAAAGCGCTCGCCGCCGAGCTCCACCGGTCGGTCCGAGAAGAGCAGATCTTCCATGTCGATCACTTCCTCGGAAAGCTCGGGCTGGAAGAGCTCCTCTACCTGCGTTTCGCGAACGAAATGCTGGAACCGGTATGGAATGGAGACCATGTCTCGTGTGTCCAGATGACATTGGCCGAGGAGTTCGGTGTCGAGGACCGAGGCCGTTTCTACGACGCCGTCGGCGCTCTCCGTGACGTCGTCGTCAACCATCTCTTGCAGCTTCTCGCGGCGGCGACGATGGAAGCGCCGCGAAAGGGCGAAGCTGTCGACGCGGCCCGGCATCGCCTGTTCGAGGCTGTTGCGGCCGCCGATCCTGCCCGCTACGTGCGCGGCCAGTACGGCGGCTATCGCGCGACCCCGGGGGTTCGAGCACGCTCGACGACCGAGACCTACGCAGCGCTCGAGCTCCGGATCGACAGCGAGCGCTGGCAGGGCGTCCCCTTCTACATCCGCACCGGCAAGCACCTGCCGATCACGCAAACAGAGCTCCGCCTCGTCTTCCACGCTCAGGTTCCGCTCACGTTCCTCGGCAAGCGCAAACCGCCAGAGGCGAACGAGCTCGTCGTCAGGCTCGATCCGAGCGCCGGCCTTCGGCTGATCCTCGATGCCCATCGCGCCGACGCGGCCGGCCCGGAGCCGATCGGCCTCGAGATGGAGTTCGCGGGACAAGGCGGCGAAGGCCCCACCCCGTACGAAGTGCTTTTTCAGGCGGCGCTCACCGGCGACCGCGCGTTCTTCACCAGCCAGAACACGATCGAAGAGAAATGGCGCATCATCCAGCCGCTGCTCGAGCATCCCCCGCGGATCCAGCCGTACCGCCGAGGTAGCTGGGGACCGACGGCGGCACGCGAACTTCCCAAGGCCCACGGCGGCTGGCGGCGCCCGTGGACATCGCCCGGGTGAGCGCGGCCCTGATCGAGGGCAACGGCTCAACGACCAGCACGCTGCTTGCTTGTGCCGTGCTTGCGACGCTGCGTTCGGAGAGTTTTGGCGGCGCGGTCGTCTTCGTCCACGACATCTGCGTTTCGCGGCTCCTCCGTCCGGGGGACCAACCCGAGCCGCTGCCGAGCCGCTAGAAGCAGCGAACGTAAAGAGTGACTCGTTGGATTAAGGCTGCTCGGCCGAAGGTTGGCAAAAGCGGGATGCGGACACACTCGTAGATACGGCCTAGCTGCCAAGCTCGTGGCCGCTCGAGACGAAGGAGTTGGGATGGCCGAGAACACCGCTGATTTCCTGCTTGCCCGTTTGCGCGAGTGGGACATCCACCGCTTGTACGGCTATCCGGGCGACGGGATCAACGCGATCCTTGGCGCGTTCAACCGGGCCGGGAGCGATCCGGAGCTGATTCAGGTGCGCCACGAGGAGATGGCGGCGTTCATGGCATGCGCACATGCGAAGTTCACGGGTGAGGTCGGCGTTTGCATGGCCACCTCGGGGCCAGGCGCGATTCATCTGTTGAACGGTCTGTATGACGCGAAGCTCGACCATCAGCCGGTGGTGGCGATCGTCGGGCAGACGGCGAGGCCGGCGCTCGGTGGCTCCTACCAGCAGGAGGTCGATCTGACGACGCTGTTCAAGGACGTCGCGCACGAGTACGTCGAGATGGCCTCCTCGCCGGAGCAGATGCGTCATCTGGTCGATCGCGCTGTGCGGATCGCGAGGGATCAGCGGACGGTCACCTGTTTGATCATTCCGAACGACGTCGCGGAGATGCCGGCGGTGGAGACGCCGCCACGCGCGCATGGGACGATTCACTCGTCGCTCGGCTATTCGCCGCCGACGATCGTGCCGGCGCAGGCCGACCTGCGAAAGGCCGCCGAGGCGTTGAACGCCGGGAAGAAGGTAGCGATGCTGGTCGGCGCCGGCGCGCTGGACGCTGCGAACGAGGTGATCGAGATCGCGGAACTCTTGGGTGCCGGCGTTGCGAAGGCGCTGCTGGGCAAGGCGGTGCTGCCCGACGACCTCCCGTTTGTGACCGGGTCTATTGGCCTGCTGGGCACGAAGCCGAGTTGGGACCTGATGATGGACTGCGACACGCTCCTGATGGTCGGCTCGAGCTTCCCCTACTCGGAGTTTCTGCCCGAGGAGGGGCAGGCGCGCGGCGTGCAGATCGACATCGACGGGCGGATGATCGGGATCCGCTACCCGATGGAAGTTCAGCTCGTCGGCGACTCGAAGGCGACGCTGCGGGCGCTGATCCCGCTGTTGGAGCGAAAGGAAGACCGCTCCTGGCGCGAGCAGATCGAGAAGAACACCGAGAAGTGGTGGGAGCTGATGGAGGAGCGCGCGCTCGAGAGCGCCGATCCGATCAACCCACAACGCCTGTTCTTCGAGCTCTCGAAACGGCTGCCCGACAACGCGATCCTCAGCTCCGACTCGGGCTCGTCGGCGAACTGGTTCGCACGAGACGTGAAGATCCGCAAAGGGATGATGGCGTCGCTGTCGGGCAACCTGGCGACGATGGGTCCTGGCGTCCCGTATGCGATCGCCGCCAAGTTCGCGCATCCGGATCGGGTGGCGATCGCGATGGTGGGTGACGGGGCGATGCAGATGAACGGTCTCGCCGAGCTGATCACGATCGGCAAGTACTGGCATCGTTGGTTCGATCCGCGTCTTGTGGTGCTCGTCCTTCATAACGACGACCTGAACCAGGTGACCTGGGAGCAGCGGGCGATGGAGGGCGATCCTCGCTACGACGCCTCGCAGGACATCCCCGACTTCCCCTACGCCCGCTATGCGGAGCTGATCGGCTTAAAGGGGATCCGCGTCGACCACCCGGACGAGATCGGAACTGCCTGGGACGATGCGCTCGCTGCCGACCGCCCGTGCGTGCTTGAGGCGATCACCGACCCGGCCGTGCCGCCACTGCCCCCACACATCACCTTCGAACAGGCAACACACTTTGCGCAGTCGATCCTGCGGGGTGACTCCGACCGGCGCTCGATGGTCACGCAGTCGCTCAAACAGATGGTCGGCGAGTTGATCCCCAGCCGCCACTAGATGGCTACCGCCGTACGGGGTATCGAGGTTGCGGTCGAGCGCCTGGACGTCTCGGTCTACACGGTGCCGACCGACTTCCCGGAGTCGGACGGCACCGCGGAGTGGGACGCGACGACGATGGTGCTCGTCGAAGCGCACGCGGGCGATCGGATTGGGCTCGGCTACACCTACGGTGACGCCGCCACCGGCGCCCTTGTCCGCGACACGTTGGCGGAGGTCGTCGAGGGCCACGACGCATTGGCCGTGACGGCGGGCTGGCAGGCGCTCGGCCGCGCGTGCCGCAACCTCGGCCGCCCCGGAATCGCCTCGATGGCGATCGCGGCCGTCGACACTGCCCTGTGGGATCTGAAGGCACGCCTGCTCGAGCTCCCGCTTGCGACATTGCTCGACGCCGCGCACGAGACGGTCCCGATCTACGGCAGCGGCGGCTTCACCTCCTATCCGGACGAGCGGCTCGCGGAACAACTCGGCGGCTGGGCCGAGCAGGGAATCCCGCGGGTGAAGATGAAGGTCGGCCGCGACCCGGAACGCGACCTGCACCGGGTCGAGGTGGCGCGCAAGGCGATCGGCGAGGACACGGAGTTGTTCGTGGACGCGAACGGCGCGCTAAGCCGCAAGCAGGCGCTGCGCTTCGCCGTCGAGTACGCGGAACGGCTGGATGTGCGCTGGTTCGAGGAGCCGGTGAGCTCGGACGACCTCGAGGGTCTGCGGCTGCTTCGGGATCGTGCGCCGGCGGGAATGGAGATCGCCGCCGGCGAGTACGGCTACATGCTGCCCTACTTCGAGCAGATGCTCGCGGCGGGCGCGGTCGACTGCCTGCAGGCCGACGTCACCCGCTGCGAAGGGATCACCGGCTTCCTGCGCGTCGCCGCTCTCTGCCAGGCACGCTCGCTCCAGGTCTCGGCGCACTGTGGCCCTTCGATCCATGTCCATCCCTGCTGCGCGGTCGTTCCGCTACGCCACCTCGAGTATTTCCACGACCACGTGCGGATCGAGCAGCTCTTCTTCGACGGCGTCCTCGACCCGGTCGCGGGAGAACTGCGCCCGGACCTCTCGCGTCCCGGAAACGGGCTCGAGCTCAAGCGCACCGACGTAGAGCGTTACGCGATCTGAGCAGAGGAGCCGACGAACTCCGATGCGCATGAAGAGGGAACGTCGTCTGACGGGGAGATTCCTCGCCAATCTGCGCGCCGGTCGGGTGCAGCGAACGCTCGCTGCCGCGACGGCGCTCAGTGCGCCGCCCCTCGGCTTTGAGATCTACCTCGAGCACTACAAGGGCTCGTTCGGCGATAAGTGGATGTGGACGCCGATCTTCCTCACGCCGCCGCTGACCGCGGCCGGGATCGCCGGCGTCTTCTCCGAACGGGCCGCGAAGACCGTGCTGCCCGTCGCCTCGGCGCTCTACTTCCTCGACGGTCTCGTCGGTGTGGTCACGCACATCCAGGGCGTGCGCAAGAAGCCGGGCGGCTTCTCCGAGCCGACCTACAACCTCGTGATGGGGCCGCCGCTCCTCGCGCCCGGGTCGTTGATGATGGTCGGGGCCTTCGGCTTGCTGGCGCCGCTGATGAAACGGGAACGCTGACCCGTGGCGCCCGACTTCCGGAAGCCGGATCACCTGCCGAAGGTGCGCGGCGACGAAGGAGCCGACCCAGGGGAGCTGCCGCGCCAGCGGCGCGGCAGCACGCCGCAGATGCACGGCCGCTACCCCGACTACGACTGCCTCGAGCAGGCCGAGCACTGGGATGAGCTGACGCGCAAGCTCGTCGTCGACCGCGTCGAGCAAGTGCCGGAGCGGCGCTTCTTCAGCGACGCCGAGGCCGCGACGCTCACCGCGTTCTGCGATGTCGTGCTTGCCCAGGACGCGGAGCCGCGCATCCCCGTGCTGGCCATCGTCGACCAGAAGCTGGCCGAGGGCCGCCTCGACGGTTACCAGTACGCCGGCATGCCCGACGACCGGGAGACCTGGCGGCTCGTCGCCCGCGGGCTCGACGAGAGCGCGCGCTCACGCGGGGCCGAGTCGTTTGCGGCAGCGTCGATCGACCGGCAGCAGGAGATCATGAGCGCCTTCGCCGAGGGAAACCTATTGGGCAGCGTCTGGGAGCAGCTTGCCTGCAAGCGCGCCTGGAGCGTGGTAATGCGCAGTGTCCTCGCAGCCTTCTACTCGCACCCGTGGGCCTGGAACGAGATCGGCTTCGGCGGCCCCGCCTACCCTCGCGGCTACGCGCGTCTCGGCATCGGGCTGGACGAGGCGTGGGAGGGCGGAGAGGCACTCGACGTCGACCCCGGCGCAAGCGCCAAGCAGCGCAGGCCTGCGTGAGGGTCGGCGGCAACCATTTCTTGGGCTCGGTCCTTCCGAGGGACAACGATTCGGCCTTCCTGCTCGACGTGCACCGTCGCGGTGTCCCGGGGCGGGAGCGGATGCGCCGTTTTCGAGATGAGGACGAGGTCGACCTATTGATCGTCGGCTGCGGCGCCGGCGGCGCCGTGCTTGCTCAACGGCTCGCACGTGCGGGCTGGCGGGTCGTCGTGCTAGAGCGCGGCCCCTTCTGGGACCCGGACACCGACTGGGTCTCCGACGAGGAGGGCTCGCAGCCCCTCTACTGGACCGACAAGCGCATCGTCGGCGGCGAGGACCCGGTCGAGTTGGGGAAGAACAACTCTGGGCACGGCGTCGGCGGCTCGATGGTCCATTACGCCGGCTACACGCCGCGTTTCCATCCCTCCGACTTCGAGACGCGCACCCGCGACGGCGTCGGCTACGACTGGCCGATCCCCTATTCGGATCTGAAGCCGCACTACGAGCAGGTCGAGCGCGAGCTGCCGGTCGCCGGCCAGCACTGGCCGTGGGGCGACCCGCACTCCTATCCGCACGCGCCGCACCCAATTGGCGGCGCGGCCGAGCGAGCTTGGGCGGGCGCGCGTGCGCACGGAGTCGAGATGCGGGTCGGCCCGGTCGCGATCGCAAACGGCGTCTTCGGTAACCGGCCGCACTGCATCTACCGCGGCTTCTGTCTGCAGGGCTGCAAGGTGAACGCGAAAGCGAGCCCGCTCGTCACCCACGTGCCGGACGCGATCGAGCACGGCGTCGAGATCCGCGCCCACTCGATGGCTGTGCGGATCGAGCTCGACGAGGCGCGCGGGCAGGTGACCGGCGTCGCTTACGTCGAGGTCAAGACCGGGCGCGAGCGGTTCCAGCGCGCCGCCGCCGTCGCCGTCTGCGGCTACTCGATTGAGTCGCCGCGGCTGCTGCTGCACTCGACGAGCAAGCGCTTTCCGTACGGGCTCGCGAACACGCACGACCAGGTCGGCCGCTACGTGATGGTGCAGGGAGCGACCCAGGTCGCGGCCCGCTTCCCCGAACTGCTGCGCATGTACAAGGCGCCGCCGCCGGAAATCTCCTCAGAGGACTTCTACGAGACCGACCCGGCTCGCGGCTTCGCGCGCGGCTTCTCGATCCAGACCGTCAGCCCGCTCCCGATCGGCTGGGCCGAACACGTGCTCGCCGACGGCCACCGCGGCGCCGCCTTGCGCGAGTACATGCGCGACTACAACCATTGGGCCGTGCTCGGCTCGCTCTGCGAGCTGCTTCCGCAGCCGAACAACCGGGTCACGCTCGCCGACGAGAACGACCAATTCGGCATGCCGGTCGCACGCTTCGACTACACCCAATGCGACAACGACCGCGCCAACATCGCCTTCGCCAAAAAGACGATGCACGCGATCTGGGAGACCGCCGGCGCCCAAGACGTGCTGACGATCGACCGCTACGCCCACCTCGTCGGCGGCTGCCGCATGGGCTCTGACCCCGAGACAAGCGTGATCGACTCCGACCACCGCGTCTGGCAGACCCCCAACCTGTTCGTCTGCGACGGCAGCGTGATGCCGACGCAGGGAAGCGCCAATCCGGCGCTCACGATCATGGCGCTCGCCTCCCGGCTGGCCGACCGGCTCGCCGGCAAACGCGTCCAGGCGCACGCGAGCCGCGGCGCCCGGAGAAGGCCGGCCCACGAATTGCGCCACGCTGCATCGGCTTGAGGGATGCTCGAAGGGCCGGTATCGTCGAGTCGTCATCCTCGCAGCCACGGTGGGGCGATGGTCGAGAACGGAATCAGGCATCTGCGGGTGCTGATCGCCAACGAGCGACGCGACCGGCTCGAGTTGCTCGCAAACGTCGTGATTGGGCTCGGTCACGAGGTGATCGCGCGCGAGGTCGACGTCAAGGAGGTCGGCGCCGTGACGGCGCGAGAACATCCTGACGTGGCGTTGGTCGGGCTCGGCCTCTCCTCTGAACACGCGCTTGAGCTGATCGGCGAGATCGTCCGCGAAGCATCGTGTCCGGTGATCGCACTGCTTGCAGCGAGGGACCCTAGTTATGTACGCGAGGCGGCCAAGCGCGGCGTGTTTGCCTACATCGTCGACACCACTCCGGAGGAGCTGCAGAGCGCGCTTGATATCACTCTGCAGCGCTTTGCCGAGTATCACAGTCTGCAAGGAGCTTTCGGGCGCCGCGCGGTGATCGAGCAGGCGAAAGGGATTCTGATGGCCCGCCACTCCATCGACGCAGACGGAGCATTCGAGATGCTGCGCGACCACTCCCAGCACAACGGGCACAAGCTTGCCGACGTGGCCGCGGCTGTCGTCGACAGCCACCTGTTGCTCGTCCCGCTGCCCACGGCAGCTTCGAAAAGGCCCGTCAGAAAGCGCTCGAAGCCACCTGAGGGCCCGTTCTGATCCTGCCCGGCCGGAGAAACCGCCAGCAGGTGTACCATTTGAGTTGGCGCCGAACTGTGCGGTGCCGAAGTCGTTTATGCGAGGTCGCAATGCCCTGGCTTCGCAGCGATCGTCCTCCCTCAGCAGCGTGGGTTGGAGCCTGAGCCGGCCGACCACTCCTCGATGTTGAGCAGGAGGGAGCGATGGAAGCAGGTCTGATCGATTCGGCGCAACATGACTCTTCGTCGGAGCGCCTCGCCGTACGTACGTCGGAGCTGATGCGCAGCGTCAACATGCATCTGCGGCAGCTGGCAGGATCGCTCGCGCTCTCCGAACCGGTCGCGTTTTTGTGCGAGTGCCAGAGTACAACCTGCTACTCGCCGATCTGGATGTCGCGTGCGGCCTTCGACGCGGCCGTGGATCGGCCCGGCCTCCTCCTTCTCGAAGGTCACGAGCTGTTGGCACCGGAGCGTCCGGCGGCCGACGCTGTGCGAGTGCAATGACCGGCATTCGCCATCTTCGCGTCCTGATCGCGAACGAACGGCAGGATCATCTCGAGCGGCTCGCCGAAGTTGTTTCGGGGCTCGGCCACGAGGTTGTTGCGAGGGAGATCACTGTCGAGGGGGTCGGGCCGGCGACGGCGAGAGTGCGACCCGATGTGGCGCTGGTTGGCCTCGGCCTGAGTTCCAAGCATGCGCTCAGCCTGGTCTCCGGGATCGTTCGCGAGGCGTTCTGCCCGGTGATCGCTGTTACGCCCTCGCACGATCCCGCCTGGGTGGACGAGGCGGCCAAGCGGGGCGTGTACGCGTACATCATCGACGGACATCCGAAAGAGCTGCAGAGCGCGATCGAGATCACGCTGCGCCGCTTCGCCGAGTATCAGAGCCTGCACGGAGCGTTCGAGCTCCGAAACGCCGAGTCGTTGCGAGAGCGCGAGTTTGCCCGGCTGCGGCAACGTGACGCACTCGAGCTCCACGACAGCGTCGTGCAAGGCCTCGCGGTCGCGCATCTTGCGCTTCAGCTCGACCACAAGGACGAGTCGCGCGAAGCGCTTCTGACAACGCTCACGCAGGCGAAGGCGATCGTCGCTCGCGCCGTCGAAGAACTCAGCGCGACAGGCATCCCCAAGGCACAGCTGATCCGCGACACGGCAGGACGCACTGCTGATGGGTGACCCGCCTGCACACCGAACCGACGGCGACATCGGCGTCCTGATCTGCGACGACGTCGACGCGATGCGCACGCTGCTCTGTATCGTCATCGAGCTCCACGCCGGCCTCCGCGTTGTCGGCGAAGCACGCGACGGCAATGAAGCCGTCGCTGAAGCGGCGCGCCTCCAGCCCGATGTGATCCTGCTCGATCTGTCGATGCCACACCGAACGGGCCTCGACGCGCTCCCCGACATCAAGCAAGCAGCTCCCGCCGCTGGTGTCGTCGTGCTGTCCGGGTTCGCCGCCTCGACGATCGAGGCCGACGTGCTCGCACTCGGCGCCGAACGCTTCATCGAGAAAGGAGCCGATCCAGATCTGATCGCCACGGCCATCCAAGAAGTTGCAGCGCAACGCTCCGCGGTCATGACGGCTCATTGACAACGCGCCGAGGACCAACGTTGCGCGGATCCCAGATTTTGGCATCGACTCAAGTGGACGGCGCAAACCAGGCAGCTCGCGCCGACTCGATCAACTGTCCAGGAAAGGAGAGGTGATGGTCAGCCACCGGAACATCGCCGAATGGCGGGGCACGGATCTCGTCGATCGCGACGGGGACAAGATCGGAAAGCTAGAAGACGTCTACGTGGACGTAGAGACGGATGAGCCGGTCTTCGGCACCGTCAAGGAAGGGTTAATCGGACGACACCTCACGTTCGTTCCGCTCGGCGGGATCACGATCGGCCCGAACAACCTGCAGGTGCCGGTCTCGAGCGATCAGGTCAAGGACGCACCCGAGATCGCACTCGACGGCGACGAGCTCTCCCAGCGCGACGAGTCGGACCTCTACCACCACTACCAGCTCAACTACACGCCGCCGGCGAGCGACAGCGGCCGGAGGCTCGCGCGGCGATGAGAAGGCGCCGCAAGCCGACGCAGGGGAGCGGCACGTCGCCGGTGGAAACCGAGTGCATGCGCCGCGCTCGCCTGAGCGTGTGGGAGTACGAGGGTGGCAGCCTCGGCCCGCCCCTCCGCTGCTCGAGCAGCGGGCCGAAGTCATCCTCTGCTCCCGCGCGCCCTGCCCGGTCGTGATCGTCCGCACCACGAGCGCGGCGAACGCGCCCAAGGAGCTGCCGTGGACGTCCGCCTGAAACGAGCCTACGACCCCGCGTCGCCGTCGGATGGCTACCGGGTCCTGATCGATCGCCTGTGGCCGCGCGGCGTCTCCAAGCAGAAGGCGAAGCTCGACGAGTGGGAGAAGGAGCTGGCACCGACCACCGAGCTCCGCGAATGGTTCGGGCACGAGCCGAGCCGCTTCGCCGAGTTCCGCCGCCGCTACATCGGCGAGCTTCGTCACGCCCGGCCGCAGCTCGCGGAGCTCAGGCGCCGAGCACGGACGGGCACGCTCACCCTGGTCTACGCCGCCCACGACAGCGAGCACAACGACGCGGTCGTGCTCGCCGAGGTGCTGCGCCGCGGACTCCCGAGATCGGAGAACCGTTCCTGACCTAACGACCAAAGACCTGCGAGCCCGCAATGCGGGAAAGGAGCAACGCAATGAATGAGAACGAGAACGGCAACACGAAGCATGCGCCCGCGGTCGTCGTCGGAGTGGACGGCTCTGCCGGCGCGAGGGACGCCCTCGTCTGGGCGCTCGCAGAAGCGCGCCTGCGGCGCTGGCCGGTCCGGGCCGTGCACGCCTGGATGTTCGGCTACATCGGCGGAAGCGTCGAGGGCTACCCCTACTGGGGCGGCGGGCTCGGTTCGTACACCTCGCTCGGGATCGATCTTGGCGACCTGCACCACGCCGCCGAAGACCTGCTCGAACGCGCGCTCGCCGACGTGAAAGACGAGGCCGACGACGTCGAGATCGACCGTCAGGTCGTGCAGGGAGCCGCAGCCGAAGTTCTCGTGCGTGCGGCTACGCCGGACGATCTGCTCGTCGTCGGTTCACGCGGACACGGCGGGTTCGCAGAGCTGATGCTCGGCTCGGTCAGCCAGCAGTGCGTCCACCACGCACCGTGCCCGGTCGTCGTCATCCACCCCGCGAAGCCGAACGCCACCCGCGACGAGTCCGAAACAGGGGCAGAGACGAGGGAACCGGCAATCGCCTGACACCGCTCGGAGGACCGGGCGCTCGAAGGCATTCGAGCGTCCGGCGGTGTCCGCCGCTTTATCCGGCGGGGAGGCGTGCGTGGATCTCACCCGTCAGCGCCTCGATCTTCTCCGCCAGCTCCTTGTCTTCCTGAGTTAGGACGGTGTTCGCCTCATCAGCAGCTTCAGCCCGCCGTTCTCCGTCTTGATCGCCGCCTCGCGTTCCTGCATGTGACGCATGATCGCTTCGCGGTGCGCCTCGAGATGGTCGAGCGCGTCCTCGTCTCTGTCGGCCTGGCGGGTCTGCGCGAGCAGGATCAGCGGAGCCGCGTAGGCGGCCTGCGTCGAGAACGCGAGATTCAACAGGATGCCGGGAGGCCCGAAACTCCAAAGGCGGCTTGCGCTCGTTAGTTGAGGCGATGGCTTACGCGGCAGCGTCGTCGCGCTTAAGGAAGCTGTACGGGAACCAGTACAGGGGCTTATCGGTCTCCTCGCCCGCGGTGATCTCCGGCTCGGTCGCCAATTCACGGGCTGCTGCCGAGGCGACCTCCCGATTCGCAGCAAGCTGCTTATCCGCTTCGATGAGCGCGACGGACACGTGGCCGCCCTGCTCCTCGATGAGGGCGAGCAGCTGCTGCCTCGCCTGCTCCACGGTCATGCTGCCTTTGCCTATCCGAACGCCAACCGAGCCAAACGCTTTCGCCTTGGATGGGCGTGGTCTAGGCGAAGTGGGATGCGAGCCTCATCTCAGTAGGAGGCCGACGCCCGCGAGCGGGGAGCGGCATCTGAGTGCGCTCGTCGGGTTTGCTCCCGTTGAGCTGCGGTCACTCCCGCGGTCACTCTCTCAGGCGCAACTGCGCACAGTGGAGCGGCACCAAGTAGGAGGAACCGCTGGAGCATCGGCACCTGGCGACGCCTAGCGGCAGCCTGGTCTCCGGTGTGATTGAGCCCGGCGCTTCGCGCCGGTGCGGCCATATGGCGATATCCCCACATCTCGCCATATCTTGGGATAGCCCAGAACGTCCCATTCTCTAGGACTCTCTAAGACGTCAATAGGCGCCTTAGACATGCAGCGCAGAAGGCACAACCGCTGCCCAGGGACTGCCCCGCTACTGCCCTCCGAGCAGTGAGATGTCCGAAAGCGGCGGCGAAGAGTCCTTACTAAGAGGGGCAGCCTCGGCGCAGCCGCGCGTGGCCGATGTCAACCGGCTGCAGTTCTCGATGTCCCTATTCGGGCTTTTCGGGCCGCGTGTTGTACGAGGGAGTTCCTTCGGCGAGCGGCCGGCAGTCGGCCGGCTCGGTCTGTCCAGCCCTCCGTCCTGAGCTGTTGAGCGGTGTGTGCTCCCGCTCCGTCTGTTGATGCGGGTTGGGCGTCGCTGCCGTTCGCTGCGCCTGCGGCTCCGCGTGCGTGACCTCCCTCCTTCTACCTCAGACAAGAAACCCGTCTGAAGGAGGGAGGTCACGCACCACGGCAGCGACGCCCAACCAGGTGAAGCGGGAGCGGGAGCACACACCAACAACAGAAGAACAACCAGTGAGCAGCTGTAGGAGAAGGGAGTGATCTAGCTGCAGGAAGAGACGTACTCGATCCTCAACGAGAAGAAGGCAGCCCGGCGAGCAGTACGGAGGGACAGCGGCAGCCACCAGCTCACCGAACGGGACCGGGAGCTGTTCGGCTTCATCGCTGAGCAGTACGCGGTCACGCTCGATCAGCTCGCCGTCCTGATCGGGCGCAGCTACCGGACCGCACGCGGCCTGCGCGATCGGTGGTGTGCTGCCGGCTGGACGAAATCAGCTCGTCTCTCCATCGACCTTCCGCCGTTCGTTTGGCTGACCAGCCGCGGGACGACCATCGCCGGGTCGCGCTTCCGCACCTGGCAGCCCAACCACGGCCTCGTCCGGCACCTCGAGGCCGTCACCAACGTCCGGCTTCTCGTCGAACAACAGCTCGGGCTCGGGCAGTGGCGGTGCGAGCGCTCGCTCGCTAAGGGCTTCGCGTCGCGTTCCGAATGGCGCGCGCATCTCCCCGACGGCGTCCTGCTCACGCCTGAGACCGCGATTGAGGTCGAGCTGACCCGCAAGAGCCGCATACGGCTCGAGCAGATCATGCTCGACGTCGGCATCGCCTACGACCACGTCTGGTACTTCGCCGTCCCGCGACTGCTGCCAGTCCTGCGCGAGCTCGCCGCAGCGGCTCCGTACTCGAACGTCGTCGTTCATCGTTACCCGCCGCGTCCCGCCGACCTCGTCGGTGCCGCGCGGGCGAGCTAACCCCACCCATCGCAGTCGTGCGGCGGCGCGGCCGCATGAGCGTACGCGCCGTGGGACGGCCGTCAAGCCGCCCTGCGGGCGCCTTCCCTCGCTTCGCTCGTGACCGCCGTCCCGCGGCGCGTCAAACGCGAAGAAACGCCGCCGCACGCTGCCCTCCGAAAGGAGTCTGAATGACCCCACGCACTGCAGCCGACCGGCGGTGCAGCTAAATGCCGTCGAGGTTGCGGCCGGCAACCGATCCTGCTCTGATCGAGGATGGCGTCGCGCCAAGTCGGGAAAGGAAAGAGAACGCCCATGAGCAGACCGAGGAACTACACCCCGAAGTCGAAGCCTTCGCGCACTGGTTCGCAGACTGGTGGCTCCGGCGCCGCTGCGGGGAAGCGATCGACGCGCAACAGCGACGAGCCGCGTAAGACGCGTGCCGTCGCCTACGTGCGCGAGTCGACCGAGGAGCAGGGAAAGGGTTTCTCGCCCGACGCGCAGCGAGAAGCGATCGGCCGCTTCGCCGACGAAAACGAGCTCGAGCTCGTCGACGACTACTGCGACTTCCACAGCGGGTGGAAAAAAGCCGACGGCCGGCCCGAGTTCCAGCGGCTCATGACGGACGCCGCCGAACGCCGCTTCGACGTCGTGCTCGTCTACCACACGTCACGCTTCGCACGCAATCAGTCCGAGGCGCGCAGCTACAAAGCGCTGTTGCGCGACCGGCTCGGCATCCGCGTCGTCTCGGTCACGCAACCGATCGGCGACGACCCCTCCGACCCATCGTTCTTTCTCGCAGAGTCGATCCACGAGATGCTCGACGAGTACTACTCCGTCTCGCTCTCGTTCTGGACGCGCACCGGCCTGCGCGAGAAGGCCCGCCAAGGACACCTCGTCGGCTCGCTCCCCTGGGGCTATATCCGCGATCGAGAATCCGGCCTCGCCGTCCCGGACTCGGAGCGTGCAGAGCTGGTTCGCGAGCTCTTCGAGCGGTATACGACCGGGCACGAGTCCGATCGCTCGCTCGCAGAGTGGCTCAACGCCCGCGGCGCACGCACCGCGAAGGACCGCGCCTTCGGCAAGGACACGGTGCGCGAGATGCTCGTCAACGCCGCCTACTGCGGCTACGTCTGCGGACTGCGCAGCAAGGACCGCTCCGTCCGCGGCCTGCACGAGCCGCTCATCAGCGAAGAGTTGTTCGACCGTGTGCAGGAGATCCGCGCCTGGCGGACGCGCGTGCTCAAACCAGGTAAGCCGTCCGAGGACTACCTGCTTCGCAAGCTCCTGTACTGCGAGCGCTGCGGCGCGCGCATGCATGGAACGCGCGGCTCGCGCGCCGGCGTCCGCCGCTACCTCTGCTCAACCCGTCGCTACTCCAAGGGGTGCGGCCAGCCGATCACCAAGGCAGAGCCGCTCGAGGCACAGCTCGTTGAGTGGCTGCACGACTTCCAACCCGACGAACAGGTGCGTACGCACGTCCTCGACGTCATCCGCGCCGAAGCGAAGCGCCTCGGCGGCGACGACCCCGCCCGCCGCCGCGAGCTGCACGCACAGCTTGACCGGCTCCGCGACCTCTACGTCCTCGGCGACCTCACCAAGAACCAGTACGTCATGAAGCGGCAGGCAATCGAGGAAGAGCTCTCCCGCCACGCGCCGGCGATCGACCCGGCGCTCGCCCAGGCCGAAGCGCTCCTCGGGGATTTCAGTCACTTCTGGGACGGGGAGCCATCGCCGCTCGAACGGCGAAAGCTCATCTCCACCCTGCTCGACCGCGTCTGGCAAGACGACGGCCGCATCGTCGCGGTCCGACCCCGCAAGCCTTTCGTGCGCTACTTCCGGACGATGCAGCAACTGAACACCCCGCCGAAGAGGCGTGGTGTCAAACGCGGGAGCGAAGGTACGACCGCCGATGAGCCCGCGAAGCGCGGAACCATGCGGCGGGGTGTCAAAGGCGGGAGCGACGGGACTCGAACCCGCGACCTCCGGCGTGACCGGCCCACTCAGGGGCGGCTTCTACCGGGGCGCGAGCTGCATGCTGCGCGCCGTTGTCCAGAAGCGAATGAATTGTCTGCGCTAGGCAGACCCAGATACGAATCACTCACGCCGAAGACGATACGCTCGGCATCCGAAGTCCATACGTTTACCGGCGCGCGCAGGACGCCCACGCTACGGCGAGCGTCCCACGTGAGGAATCGATCTGAGGTGCTGCGCAACCGGCGACTACTGACGGATGAACGCATCGTTTATCGTGCAGGGCTCATTTGATCAGTTGCCTCGGACGGCAACTGCCAGGAATGCGTTCACGCTCACCTGGCCTTAGCGGTCAGCGACGCGTCCGCTCTCGATCATGTTCACGCACGTCTTGGAACATTTCCCTTGGCGTCGCACGGCCGCGGGCCGCACGCAGACTCTCTGCCACGGTGCGGCACTTGCGACGATTTGGGCGTCAGGGCGACGTAGTAGTGGGCGCAAGCTGCGCGTCGTCGACGTGGTGCCAGTGGAGGAGAACCCGAGCCCGTACGTCGGAACTGCTCAAGGTCGGGGCCGTCTAGAGGCTTGATGTGAAACTGACCTTGGCCCCGACCGAGTGTCGGGGCCAAGGAGAGCGATTCGACCCTACGGGTTCCTGAAGTTGCTTCCCCCACCGCAGGTTGGGGCTCCCGGGGTGCCAGAGCCCGCCGCGTCAGCGCCCGGCTGGCCCGGGACCCCTTGATTGTGGGGCGTCTGGACGATGAAGGTGAGCTGCCCCTGACCCTGCTGGAAGTCGTTCAGCCCGTTGTAGGAGCAGATCGAGTTCGAGTTGAGCGGCGCCGCAGTGCTGAGGTCGGGCTGGCCAGAACCCGCAACCCCCGGAGTACCCGGAGGCCCGATCACCTCACCAGCCAGCGCGCCACCGGCGGTCAGAGCCGCAACAAAGGCCGCACAAAGCGCGACCGCAGACTTTCTCCGCATTTCTGTACCTCCTTTTCTCCGCCCGCAATCGCCGCATGTTCGGAGACTCCGGAACGTAAACGCGATTGCGACCGACCGCCAAGCGTGAGCATCTGGGCGACGACACGTTCAGGGAGTGAACGCAATGTCAAGTCGTCGCGCGCCAGGTCGTTAGCGTGCGCAGTGACGAGCAACGGTGCGAAGGACGGAAACACCACCCGCCCGTCGGCCGCTCACACCTCACGTTACTCGGAGTCGGGAATGCGGACCCTCCCCGGAGGACTTGCGTGCGATCTGCCGCACCTGACATTCTGCGCTCGATCCACGCCGAGCGTTCAGTTGGATGAACAGACAACGCGGCGTGCACGCGTTATCGTGTCATGCCGTGCTCGAACACGATCTTGAAGCCGTCGGCGTGGGCTCGGGAGGTGTCCTTGGCGTAGGTCTGGTTGGGGTCGAGGCCGTGTTCGGCGACGCGCTCTAGGAATTTGGGCCGCTCGTTCGCTTCGATGCTCTGGTTGGCGAAGTCCCGCGGCCGGATGTCGAGTGACTGATCTTGCAGCTTTGCCAGCAGGGCGATCTGGTAATTTGCCCGGCGCTCGTCGCTCGGGACGTCCTGGTTGATGAATGTCTCGGCAGCGAGGACGAAGTCTCGGGTTGCTTTCTCGGGGTTTGTCTTCAATTGGCAGCCGAGGAAGGTGGCGAGGAAGAAGGTGGCGACTCCAGCGCCCTCCTCGCGGCCGCGCTGATCGTCGGAGACGACGCCGTACATCGAACCAGCTTCGCCAGCCTGCCCGAGTCGTAGCAGTGAAGTCTTGAAGATCTTGGTCTTGTCCGTGAGCGTCAGGTCGCGCAGGAACTGCAGGTCGACCTCGGCGTGGTCGCCGACGACGTCGATTCGTAGCCGCAGTCCCTGCTCTCGCTCAAGCTTCAGGACGGTGACGACGTCGCCTTCGTCGGTTCGGCCAACACCGACGGCCAGCAGGCCCGCGGGGTTGCGCTTGGTCTGGCTGCGGTCGAGGTGCTCAGCGAAGGTCTTCGAGACCGCGACGAGCTCGGCGTGGTCGGCGAGGATGGCGGTGACGCCGTTGCGGACGATCACGTTTTCGGTCGGGTCGGCGATAGTCTCAAGGCCGCGGTTGGTAAGGCTCTGGGTTATCTTGCGCTCGAAGTAGCCGCGCAGCTGCGTGTCGAGTGGAATCTCCGCGTCGGTGAGAATCAGGCCCTCGCGCTCATCATCGGGCTGGGGGACGTCGTGGACGACCAGCGCGGTCAGGCGAAACGAGTCGAGGTTCACGTCGTATCCGTTCGCGTTAACGAGGTGCGTGCCTTGTCGAGGAAGTCACCCCTCTTGTTCTCAAAACTTGCCACCGCGGGCTGGTAGCGGACATCGTCGCCGTACGTCTCGCCTACCGCGATGAGCGCACCTCGTACAGCCTCGTAGGCGACGACGACAGGATCGTCCTCGGACAGACGAAGCAGGAGGCGCTGGCCCAGAAGGTGGACGCGGCCGGCCCATTCTCTGACCGCGACCAGCTCACCGACGCCTTGCGACGCTGCTTCGTGAGCTAGACGAAGATTCGTCTCGCCGGCGCCAAGCAGGGCCGCACCCTCGTCAAAGATCGCACGTAGGTCGTCTCGCCGGCGCTGGAGCTGGTCGCGCGCGAACCGCTGCTGGTCACCACGACGGTTGAACCAGGAAGAGACGGCCGGTCCGGCGATGCCGGAAACGACGATTCCTGTGACGCCAAGAGTGACTGCGCTAGACATTCCCGCCGAGTCTCCTGGGGCCACCGGATGGCACGCCAGGGCGGGGTTGTCAGGCTGCTTTGAGCTGTTCCACCTCGACAAGCATCGCGTCGACTTCCTCGACTGCTTGTGCTGCACTTTCGATCGAGATGTGCGGCTTCAGTGCGTTGATTTCTCTTGCACGTGCGGGGACATTCCCGCCAGATTCACGGGTGACATACAGCGCGGTGGCGACTCGTTCGAGTTGATTGACGTCTTTGTGGCCGAGGTGCTCGGCGACGAAGTCGATGGCGGTGCGACGGTTGCGAAGCGTCTTGGGGTACGTGGCCTTCATCTGCTCTCCGGCTTCGGTGGGCGCGAGCGTCGGTCCGTAGGGGTAGGGCTGGCGTGTCAGCGTCATGAGTCCGTCCGCACGCATGGACATGAGCTCGTCGCGGAGGTCGAATGAGAAGGGGCCGTGTTTGTACAGGATGAACTCGAAGTCGAGTTCGTGATCGAAGAGCTCCTGGAGGAAGTAGGTGGCTTTCTGGAGGTGTGTTTCCCCGCACCAGCTCCCGCGGGCTCTCATCTCGTCTGCGAGTTCGACGAGTACAGCTGCTCTCTGTAGACGCTTCATGGGTCCACCACCTCCTTTTCTGGTTCTTCTTGTATGTCCTCTTCTTGCTCGTTTTGTTTGGCGGCTTCGATGATGTCTTGGCCGTGCTTCGTGACCCATTTCTGGGCCTTCTTGCGTAACTCTGGGAGGATGTACACGAACTCGTCCTTCGGCTGTAATAGCCTCTCGAACGCGTCGGACACCGCGGTCGAGGCGGCCGGCTTTCCGTCACGATCCTGCACGGTGAATGTGACCGGAATGCCGCTCTTTCGGCCGTCGGCGTAGCGGACGTTCTCCGGACCGAACTCCTGCTCTGCGGCCTGGAAGATCGCCCTTGTCGAGTCGGCGAAGATCGCCACGTCCCCTGGCCTACGGCTGTAGAAAACCTTGAAGTGCTGCCGGTTGATGATCCGGCTTGCTGCCTCATGCCCAGCCGTCGTAGTGTCGTTTGCTGCCCGGAGCAGTGCTGCCATCACTTCGTTGTCGGTGAGATTGAGGAAGCGATCCACGTCGGTCGGGTAAGTGCCGTCGTAGTCGACCGTCAACCAGTCGACGAGGAAGTCCTTGAGGTGGAGGTCGTAGATCATCCGTACCGGGTGCAGGTACACCTGCGAAAACATGAAGTAGCGAGCGAGCTGGAGTGCTTCGGCCGACTCCAGGCCGCCGCGCTCGACTCCGAGTTCTAACGCTGAGGTCTCCGTTGTGTCGACGACCTTGCCTTCTTCTGCTGCCTCGGCGTTCGGTGGCGTGGCGGCGGGTGGGAGGATCTTCAGGGTTTGGATGAGCCGGTGGTGGTCGAAGCGGCCGTAGGCGACGCCGATGTGGTGGGAGTCGCGGAGGAGATAGTCGATCCGGTCGGCGCCGAAGATGTCGCCAGTGATGAGGTCGGCGAGGATCTCCTCCCAGGTGCTGAAGACGAGGCCCTTCGCCTTTTTCGGACCGAGAGCGAGCTTAATCACGTGGTCCTTCTTGACCGAGTGCGGCTCGACGGCGTCCCAGACCTGCGCCATTGCCTCACTGTCGATGATCGACCGTGTCATGTCCTCGTGGCTCGTTCCCATGGGAAGGAGTTCGTCCTCGGCGGCGTGCGAGAAGGGGAGGTGGCCCATGTCGTGGCAGAGCGCTGCGATCTTCAAGACAGAGCGCCAGTAGGGCAGATCTTCCTCGTCGGGGAGGATCTCCCGGACACGGTCCGTCACCTTGTCGCGGCTCGTCACGACGTCGAACATCACCGCTGCGAGGTGCATGACTCCGAGCGAGTGTTCGAAACGCTTGTGCGAGGCGCCCGGGTAGACAAGGTATGTCATGGCGAGCTGGTGGATGTTCCGGAGCCGCTGAAAGGGTCTTGAGTCGAGGACAAGGCGCTCGTTCTTTGACACGGTGACGAAAACGTGGATCGGGTCACGGATCTCGCGGGGCGCGGATGCCACGGATCGGACTAAAGCACTGCGCCGCGACAACACAAGCGCTGCCTGGAGTTGTGAATGCGGCGAGGAACGCTTTTCGTCGTGTATGTTACGAACGTGTGTTCGCATGCTGTGCCCATCGTGCCTTGCCGGCCGGACGGAGCGCAAGTCCCGCCTTTTTCGCGCGGCGCGGGGGATCGCGGCTAGGCGATCCTCCTCTCCGTGGTATTCCATCAAGTTTATTGCTTTCTTTGTAAGGGTCCGATAGTGTCTTGGTGTGATACAAAGATCCACCTTTGAGGTAGATCTCGCCGACCCCCAGGCGGTCAGGACGCGGCTCGCAGAACTCGACGAGCAGATCGCACGGAAGCGAGCCATGATCCATAGCGCCCAGGCCGACCTCGCGTATTGGGTCTCGATGCGTCGTCGACTCGGCATCGTCGCTGGCGAGCCTGCGGGAGCCTTGGAGAAGGTGCTGCACGGGATCGGGCAAGTCGCGCAGGAGATGGCCGTGGCGATGTCGATCCAGGCGCAAGTCGAGGCGATCGTTAAGGAGCTCGTCGGTCCGCTCACCGCGAACGACGTGCTTGTGCGTCTGGCCCAGGGCACCAAGCGCGAGACCGTCAACTACGCCCTCTGGAAGGCTGAGCAGGAGGGCAGGATCAAGAAGCTTTCGCAGGGCGTCTATGCGGCGCTGGAGTATGAGCCTCCGGCGGCGCTGCCTCCGGGATTCGTCTCTCCTCACGTGGGTTCGAAGTGAAACCGATACGAAGAGAGGAGGGGATATGACGTTCTGGCAGTTCATCGCAGATCTAGCCGTGGCAATCAGCTCGCTCATCGCGCTGGTCGGGCTCGCCAGGAAGTACCAGCCGTACTTGGCTTCGTGAGGTTGGAGCCACGCAGGACAACGCAGGAGCTTCTCCGCACCGGATGACCTGAGGGTTTGCCTCAGGGGCCGGCGTTTGGACGGCTCCTGCGTGACCAGGTTCTGTCCAATGAGGTCTTGGAAGACCCAAGAAAAAAGCCCCGCCGTGCGGGGCTTTTCAAGACCCTCTGACGGACTCGAACCGTCGACCCCTCCTTACCATGGAGTTTCGCGGCCAGCGTTTCCAGAACGGTTTCCAGATCGCTGTTTTGTTGCCCGCCGAGGCAGATCTGTGGATAAAAAGCTGGCGACTTGCGGGCACTTCTTGAGCGGGAGCGACGGGACTCGAACCCGCGACCTCCGGCGTGACAGGCCGGCGTTCTAACCAGCTGAACTACGCCCCCGGGACGGCGCATTGTAGCCGGGCCTCGTCCAGGCCGTCCGCGACACTGGCGCTGTGAAGCCAAACGTCGTCGACTGGATCGCGCTCGGCCTCGTCGCCGTGAGCGCGCTCGCAGGGATGCGCCGCGGGCTCGTCGTCACCGCGCTCTCGTTCGGCGGCCTCGTCGCGGGCGCGTACGCCGGATCGCGCGTCGCGCCGCACCTCCTCCGCGGCGGCTCGGGGTCGGCGTGGACGCCGCTCGCGGGGCTCATCGGGGCGATGCTGGGAGCCGTCCTCCTGCAGACGCTCGCGGGTATCGCCGGCTCGATGGCGCGCGGAG